>Ga0209537_1000063_pt1 | contig 108986 bp, 105 predicted proteins | sample BioPla4DNA1_FD_187698 | JGI IMG/M metagenome (GOLD analysis project Ga0209537, IMG submission 187698) | Biogas fermentation microbial communities from Germany - Plant 4 DNA1 (SPAdes) (version 2) | ecosystem: Engineered > Bioreactor > Anaerobic > Digestate | place: Bielefeld, North... | reverse complement strand
ACCTTATAAAATATATTTTTATATTTATTTTTTAATTATCGAAAACGATTAAGTAAAATTTACAAAAAACACTTGCAAAAATCTTAGAAAAGGTTTAAGATAATAATACAAAGATTAGTAATAAACATATAGAAATTGCCATTATATTAAAAATGTATTTTTATAAAAAGAGTATTCAAGTATTATATTTGGTATAAATCCCAACAAAACAATATATAAATTCAATTTATTGTATATAGTGACGAACAAAAAAATAAGAAAACGTTTAAGTAGATTTGTATAATCTATATGAATAGGGGATAAGCATGGTATCAATAAAGGATATATCTATCAGATGTGGCGTGTCAGTTGCTACTGTTAGCAAGGCTTTAAATAATCACAACGATATTTCTGAAGCCACTAAAAAGCATATTCTTAAAGTGGCAAGAGAAATGGGATATTTTCCAAATTCTTTTGCTAGAGCTTTAAAAACCAATCGTACATATAATATCGGAGTTCTTTTTGTAGATGAAGCACAGAGCGGACTGACCCATGAGTATTTTGCTAATGTCTTAGATAGTTTTAAGGTTGAAGCAGAAAGTCATGGATATGATATTACCTTTATTAATAAACATATGGGATTAAATAAAATGTCATACTATGAACATAGCAAATATAGAGGTGTTGATGGTGTAGTAATTGCCTGTATAGATTTTTCAGATCCCGATGTGTTAGAGCTTATTAATGGTGATTTACCTGTAGTTACTATTGACCATGTATTTGACAATAGAACTGCTATTATTTCTGATAATGTTAAGGGTATGAGGGATTTAATCACATATATTTACCAGATGGGACACAGAAAAATTGCATATATTCATGGAGCAGATTCTTCTGTTACACAAAATCGTGTGGGAAGTTTTTATAAAACCTTAAGTGAGTTGGGAGTTGACATACCTGATAAATATGTCAAAAGTGGAATTTACCATGATGCTGAAACTACATATAAGCTTACCAAGGAATTATTATCCATAAAAGATCGTCCCACCTGTATTGTTTTCCCCGATGATTTTTCCTGTATCGGTGGAATTAATGCTATTAAAGATTACGGTCTTTCTATTCCGGATGATATCTCAGTGGCTGGATATGACGGAGTCCTTTTATCACAGGTACTTGATCCGAAAATAACCACCCTAAAACAGGATACAAAAGCCTTAGGAAAAAATGCAGCTTTAAAGCTAATTGAATTAATAGAAAATCCTAAAGCCAGTATTATAGAAAGAATTGTAATTGAAGGAAAACTTATACAGGGTGAATCTGTTAGGAATCTTAATTAAAATTAATTAAGATAGATTAGCCAGTCATTTTATTTTGTAAAGCAATATGTATAGCGATGAAGGGGAGTTTTAACATATAAAAATACATATAAAATGACAGGTATCTTATATTTTTCCTCCTATATATATCCGCTGCTTTCATTAAACCCTGGGGAGAGTTTGATGAAAAGCAGCGGATATATTTTTGTTATTTATTTATCAAAATTGTTTAAAAATTCAAATAATTAAATAAATATTTGGTAAAATAACAAATAAGATATTCATATTTGCCTTTAAAGCATTGAATAAATAAACTAATTCATATATAATAAAAGTGGTTTTTTTTACAAAACCTAAAGTGAGGTGAAAATATGGCAAAGGAAACAGTAGAAGCAATCCGTAAAGCGGAAGCTTTAGCTGCACAAATGGAAAAAGAAGCTTTAGAGAAAAAAGAAAAAATGATTTATCAGGCACAAAATAATGCCAGAGAACTAGTAAGTAAATTAATTAAAGAAGCAGAAAAAAAGGCTAAAGATGATATTAATAAAGCTGAGCAAGAAAGGGAATTAATATTGGAAAAGGCTAGTGAAGAAGCCAAGCAAGAAGCTGATCTTCTTCTAGCTATGGCCAAGAAAAAGGAGCAATCAGCAATAGACCTAGTTATCTCCAATATCTTATAATTTTAATAAAAATATAAAAGCAAAGGAGGTGTTAGGTTATGGCTTTGCTGCAGATGCAGCGTATTTATATTTATGCTTTAAAAAAAGATAGAAAAAAGATACTTGAACTTCTACAGCGCCGTGGAGTTATAGAAATAAGGAGTATGTTAAAAGAAGATAGTATCTTTCATAAAACCGATGTCCAAGAAGCAAAGGAGGGCTTTGAAAAAAATATAGCTTTGGTTAATAATGCCCTAGAGATGCTTAATAGCTATGTTAAAGAGGATAACTCCTTGCTTAGTGTATTATATGGCAAGAAGGAAATACCTGTAGAAGTCTATGACTCATTTGCAGAGCAATACGAATCTGTAATTGGGATAGCAAATCGCATTATCAGCTTATCCAAAGAAATTGTAGAATGTAGGTCAGAAATATTAAAATTACAGGCTCAGATTGAAATCCTTAAACCATGGGTTAATCTAGATATACCCTTAAACTTTAAGGGGACAAAATATACAGCAGGCTTTATAGGAAGTTTGCCTAGAGCTTGGACATTGGAAGAGCTATATGAAAAGCTGGCACAGTATATGCCTCTAGAGATTGAAATAATAAGCTCTACCAAGGTACAAACCTGTCTATTTGTCCTTTGTTCCAATAGCAAGAAGGATAAGGTTTTTGAGGCTTTAAGGGAAATAGACTTTACCCTTCCTTCCTTATCTATAGATAAGTCTCCAAAAGAGCAGCTTCAAACTCTTGAACTGGAACTAAAAAAACTTCAAGATCAGGTTGATATGGCCTTAGAGGAGATAACATCCTATGATAAAGAGAGGGATAATTTACATTTCTTATTGGACTATGAAACTATTAGATTGGAAAAGTATGAAGTTATTGGAAAGCTTCTTCAATCTAAAAATGTATTTATTATTACAGGATTTATTCCGGAAAAAGACAGCCATAACGTAACAGAAGAATTAAAATCAAAATTTGACCTAATGGTGGAAGTAGAGCAGCCTAAAAAGAAAGATGATGTTCCGGTGCTTTATAAAAACAATGGTTTTAGTGAACCTTTAGAGGGAACGGTTAATTCCTTTAGCCCACCGGGTAAGGGGGAGATGGATCCTACTATGGCCATGTCCTTATTCTATTATATATTATTTGGATTAATGCTTTCTGATGCAGGTTATGGATTTATAATAGCTGCAGGATGTGCATTTGTCCTTTATAAATTTAGGAACACCCTAGAACGGCCCATGAAAAACACCTTAAAAATGTATTTGTATTGTGGTGTCGCCACTGTCTTTTGGGGAGTTATGTTTGGCAGCTATTTTGGGGATATATTTGATGTGGTAGGAAGCACCTTTTTTGGTGTAACTGATATTCCGGTAATTGCTCCATTATGGTTCTTTCCGGTAGAAAAACCTATGTTAATGCTGACATTTTCCATGGCAATAGGGATAGTTCATCTGTTAACAGGCCTTGCCATGAAGGGATACCAAATGGCAAAACATAAGGATTATAAGGGAATAATTTATGATGTGGTATTTTGGTATGTACTTCTTATAAGTTGTGTGATTTTACTCCTATCCATGGAGATGGTTACAAATATATTAGGAATTTCTGTATCATTACCTTATAGGGTAATAGATATAGCTAAAATTCTGGCAATTATATCAGCTGTAGGAATAGTACTTACCAACGGTAGAGAATCAAAACATCCCTTTAAACGTTTCTTAAAAGGTTTATATGCATTATATGGCATATCAGGTTACCTTAGTGACGTACTATCTTATTCTAGATTACTGGCTTTAGGCCTTGCAACCGGTGTTATCGGCTCTGTAATTAATAAGATGGCAGCCATGACAGCAGGTGGCTTTTTTGGTCCTATTTTATTTACAATAATAGTTATAATAGGACATGCCTTAAATATAGGTATAAATGCCCTTGGGGCATATGTTCATACTAACCGTCTTCAATACGTAGAGTTCTTTGGAAAATTCTACGAAGGTGGCGGTAAAATATTTAAACCTTTCGGAATTAATACAAAATATTATAAAATTAAGGAGAGTAGAAAATATGGAAGTATTAAATAGTTATGGTATTGTATTAGCTTTAATTGGAGCAGTATTATCAGCCCTTATTCCGGGAATGGCCTCAGCAAAGGGTGTCAGCATGGGCGGTATTGCCGGTGCCGGAGTTATTACCGAAGATCCTTCACAATTTGGTAAGGTACTTATTCTTCAGCTTCTTCCCGGAACTCAGGGTATCTATGGACTTTTGATTGCCTTTATTACCTTATCTCAAATTGGTGTTCTAGGTGGAAGCAGTGATATTTCCTTTGTAAAAGGTGTTCTTTATTTGGCAGCATGTATGCCTATAATAATAGTAGGTTATGCATCATGTATCCGACAGACAAAAGCTTCTATTGCCAGCATTGGGGTTGTAGCTAAAAGACCTGATCAGTTTGGTAAAGCCATGATTTTCCCGGCAATGGTTGAGACATATGCTATTTTAGCACTTCTTATTTCTATGTTGGCAGTAAACGGTGTTAGTGGATTAAACATATAAATATGTTAAACATATAAATATGTTAAACATATAAATATGTTAAACATATAAATGTTAAACATATTAATATATAACAGTTGGGAGAATTAGCATGACTGGATTAGAAAAAATTATTGAGGTAATAGAAGCGGATTCTAAGGCAAACATAGAGAAGATAATGGCTGAAGCTAATGAAGAAACAGAAAAGATTTTGTCTTTAGCTAGAAAAGAGGCCAAAGAAAAGTGTGCTGAAATTTCCGCAAAAACCGAGAACCAAGTTAAAATTATTTTAAACCGTGCCCAGTCAGGAGCAAATCTTATAAAAAGACAAATGATTTTGGAAGCAAAGCTTAAGATGATTAATGAAATCATTGATAAAGCTAAAAGCAAACTGTCCAGTCTTTCAAATACAGATTATTTTAATACAATCCTTCAAATTATTAAAAAGCATGCCCATCCGCAAGAAGGTATAATAATGTTTTCCGAGTACGACTTAAAAAGAATACCCAATGATTTTGAAAAAAACTTGGAAAATACTCTAAAAGATATTAAGAATGCAGCCTTGACAATATCAAAGGAAGCTGCCCCCATTGATGGCGGCTTTATACTTGTATACGGAGATATAGAAGAGAATTGCTCCTTTAAGGCATTATTTAACAATGCTAAAGAAGAGCTGCAGGATAAGGTTAATGCATTTTTGTTCCAATAAATGAAGGAACGGAAAGAAGGTGATAGCTTGCAACAATCATTTAATGAAATGACTGATAAGCTTTATATATATGCAGTGGCACGGATTCGTTCAAAGGAGTTATTATTATTTACTAAGTCAGATATAGAGCAACTTATGAGTTGTAAAACTGAAAAAGAATGCTTGGGTTTTTTAGCTGATAAAGGTTGGGGAAAGGATGGAGTAGAAACTTCCGAGGAACTTTTAGCTGCAGAAAGAGAAAAAACCTGGGATTTATTAAAAGAGCTGGTCCAGGATATATCTGTTTTTAACACATTTCTTTACGGAAATGACTATCATAATTTAAAAGCTGCTATAAAGCAGGTATATAAAAATATTGAGCTTCCGAATTTATATTTGTCAAATTGTACCATAGATCCTGAATTGATAAAAAAGGCAGTCAGTGAACAAGATTTTTCACTCCTTCCGGAACATATGCAGGATGTGGCCAAAAATGCTTATGAGATTCAGTTTCATACCGGAGACAGTCAGCTTTGTGATATAGTTATAGATAAGGCTGCCCTTGATACTATTTATGCCCATGGAAAGGCCTCTAAAAGTGAACTTCTTAGCCAATACGTGGAGCTAAAAGTGGCAGCAGCCGATATAAATATAGCTATACGAAGTGTTAAGACAGGCAAAGATAAAGATTTTTTAGAAAAGGCTTTGGCAAAGTGTGAAAGTCTTGATATAGAAAAACTTATCACTAGTGCCACAAAGGGTATAGAGGCAATATATGAATATTTGAACAGTACAGTTTATTCGGATGCTGTATTAGCAATAAAAGAATCTTCTCAGGCTTTTGAACGTTGGTGTGATAATCGAATTATTGAACTTATAAGGCCACAAAAATACAATCCCTTTACCTTATCTCCTCTTGTTGCATATTTACTTGCGAGGGAAAATGAGATTAAGACAGTTCGTATTTTGCTATCGGGAAAGAGAAATGATATAGCGGATAATGTAATCCGAGAAAGATTGAGGGAAATGTATGTATAAGGTAGCTGTAATGGGTGATCGTGACAGTATATATGGCTTTGCTGCTATCGGCTTAGATACCTTCCCGGTAAAAGAGCCCCAAGAAGCGGCAAAACTTATAAAGGAACTGATTGAAGAAAAATATGCAGTAATATATATTACGGAAAGTCTTCAGTCTGTTCTAGAGCCGGAGATTGATAAATATGTTACTGAAAAATTACCGGCAATTATACCTATTCCCGGAGTATCCGGTAATACGGGAAAAGGTATGCGAAATGTTAAGAAATCTGTAGAGAGGGCCGTAGGCTCGGATATTATATTTAATAATGAATAGATTTATAAAATAGAGAATAAGAAGCAGGTGAAAAATATGAGCATAGGCACCATAAAGAAAGTAGCCGGTCCCTTGGTTATTGCAGAAGGAATGCGCAATGCCAATATGTTCGACGTGGTTCGAGTAAGTAAGCAGCGTCTAATCGGTGAAATTATAGAAATCCATGGGGATCAAGCTTCTATCCAAGTATATGAAGAAACTTCAGGACTTGGACCGGGAGAACCTGTGGAATCAACCGGTTCCCCCCTTAGTGTAGAATTAGGACCGGGACTGATAGGAAGCATATTTGATGGTATTCAACGTCCCCTAGTAGACATTATGGAGGCAACCGGTACAAATCTTAAACGTGGTGTTGAGATTCCATCCCTAAATAGAGAAAAAAAATGGCATTTTGTACCCACCGTATCCGTAGGTGCACAGGTACAAGCAGGAGATATTATAGGAACAGTAAAAGAAACCGAGATAGTAATTCAAAAAATCATGGTTCCTTACGGACTTAAGGGTAAAATCACATCTATAAAAGAAGGAGATTTTACCGTTCTTGATACTGTTGCGGTATTAGAAAAAGAAGATAAGACCACAGAAAATATTACTTTAATGCAAAAATGGCCGGTTCGTAGAGGCAGACCTTACAATCAAAAATTATCACCGGATCAACCTCTTATAACCGGACAAAGAGTAATTGACACACTATTTCCTATAGCTAAAGGTGGAGTTGCAGCGATTCCGGGACCATTTGGAAGCGGTAAGACCGTAGTTCAGCATCAGCTGGCAAAATGGGCCGATGCAGATATTGTGGTATATATAGGCTGTGGAGAGCGTGGAAATGAAATGACAGACGTTCTTAATGAATTTCCTCAGCTAAAAGATCCCAAGACAGGTAATTCTTTGATGGAGCGAACAGTACTTATTGCTAACACCTCAGATATGCCGGTTGCTGCCCGTGAGGCTTCCATTTATGTCGGCATTACCATAGCAGAGTACTTCCGTGATATGGGTTATTCCGTAGCCTTAATGGCGGATTCCACATCCCGTTGGGCTGAGGCTCTTCGTGAGATGTCAGGCCGTCTTGAAGAAATGCCCGGAGAGGAAGGATATCCTGCATATTTAGCCAGCCGTTTAGCACAGTTTTATGAAAGGGCCGGAAGAGTAATTTCTTTAGGAAGGGACGGCAGAGAGGGAGCCTTATCTGTTATCGGGGCAGTATCACCCCCCGGAGGTGACATATCAGAACCGGTATCCCAAGCTACCCTTCGTATAGTAAAAGTCTTTTGGGGCCTTGATTCTAATTTGGCTTATAGAAGGCATTTTCCGGCTATAAACTGGCTGACTAGTTATTCCTTATATGATATGGGTAAGTGGTTTAATTCCAATATAAACGATAGATGGACTCTGCTTAAGAGTCGTATTATGAAATTACTAAATGATGAAGCAGAGCTTGATGAAATTGTAAAGCTGGTAGGTATGGATGCCCTGTCAGCCTCTGATCGTTTAAAATTAGAAGCGGCAAGATCTATACGTGAGGACTACCTCCATCAAGATGCTTTCCATGAAGATGATACCTATACAAGTCTTGAAAAGCAATATCTTATGATGGAGCTTATCCTTAAGTTTTATGACAGTAGTTTGGAATATTTAGATAAAGTATCTATTGATGATTTGACAAAATTACCTGTTAGGGAAAGAATAGGCCGCTTTAAGTATGTAGCTAAAGATAAGATTAATAAAGAATATGAAGAAGTTCTCCTGCAATTAAGCCGTGAGATTAAAGAACTTGTACAGAAGGAGGGAGCCTAATGCCAAAAGAATATAGAACAATTCAAGAGGTGGCAGGTCCTCTTTTGTTGGTTCGTGGTGTAGAAGGAGTAACCTTTGATGAACTTGCTGAGATTGAGCTTGAAAACGGTGAAAAACGCCGTTGCAGAGTTTTGGAAATTGACGGTGATAATGCACTGTTACAATTATTTGAACACTCTACAGGTATAAATTTATCCAGCAGTAAAGTTCGCTTTTTGGGACGCAGTATGGAGCTGGGTGTATCTGAAGATATGTTAAGCCGAGTATTTGACGGTTTAGGACGTCCAATTGATGGGGGCCCGGAGATTTTACCGGAAAAAAGGATGGATATTAATGGTTTACCTATGAATCCCGCCGCCAGAAACTATCCCCAGGAATTTATTCAAACAGGAATTTCTGCTATTGACGGATTAAATACCCTGGTTCGGGGTCAAAAACTTCCTATATTTTCAGCCAGTGGACTTCCCCATGCACAATTAGCTGCACAAATAGCCCGTCAAGCCAAGGTTAGGGGGACAAAGGAGCCTTTTGCCGTTGTATTTGCCGCTATGGGTATTACTTTTGAAGAAGCTAATTTCTTTACGGAGTCTTTCCGTGAAACAGGGGCTATTGATAGGACAGTAATGTTTATAAATCTGGCCAATGATCCGGCTATAGAACGAATATCCACTCCTCGTATGGCCTTAACAGCCGCTGAGTATCTGGCGTTTGATAAAGATATGCATGTTCTTGTAATCCTTACTGATATTACTAACTATGCGGATTCACTTAGAGAAGTTTCCGCAGCCAGAAAGGAAGTTCCTGGACGGCGAGGATACCCCGGTTACATGTATACGGACCTGGCTTCATTATATGAAAGAGCCGGAAGAAAAAAGGGCAAGGCAGGTAGTATTACTATGATTCCAATACTGACCATGCCGGAGGATGATAAAACTCATCCTATACCTGACCTTACAGGATATATTACTGAAGGCCAGATTATCCTAAGTCGTGAGTTATATAGGCAATCCATAGAGCCTCCCATTGATGTACTTCCTTCTTTGTCCCGTCTAAAAGATAAGGGAATCGGTGAAGGTAAAACCAGAAAAGATCATGCCAATACCATGAATCAGATTTTTGCAGCATATGCAAGAGGTAAAGAGGCAAAAGAGCTGATGGTGGTTCTTGGTGAAGCAGCCTTAACAGATATAGATAAATTATATGCACAGTTTGCCGATGCATTTGAAAGAGAGTATGTTTCCCAAGGATATAATTGCAACCGTGATATTGAGGAAACATTAAATCTTGGCTGGAAACTTCTTGCTATCCTTCCAAGAGCTGAGCTTAAGAGAATTAAGGACGATTTATTGGACGAATACTATGGTAAGTTTTAGAAAGGGGAGGTTTTATGGCTAATATACATGTAAATCCTACCCGCATGGAACTGACCAAGTTAAAGAAGAAATTGGCTACAGCTACCAGGGGACATAAGCTACTTAAGGATAAAAGGGACGAGCTTATGAGGCAGTTTCTAGAGCTGGTTAAGGAAAATAAAGCCTTAAGGGAGAAGGTTGAAGCGGGCATTCATGCTGCCAATAAAAAATTTCTATTGGCCAGATCTGTTATGGATGATGAAATATTAAATGTTTCCTTAATGGCACCTAGGCAGGAAGTTTATCTAGAATGCCATACAAAAAATGTTATGAGTGTGGATATATTGCAATTTGATTATAAAACCAAGTCTCCCGATGAACATGATATATATCCATATGGCTATGCATTTACATCCAGTGATTTAGATGAGGCAGTAAAGAGCCTACAAGATATTTTACCTGATATGTTAAAGCTTGCAGAAGTTGAAAAATCCTGTCAATTGATGGCTGCAGAAATTGAGAAAACCCGCCGAAGAGTTAATGCTCTTGAACATGTAATGATTCCTGAAATGCAAGAAAAGATAAAATATATTGTTATGAAATTAGATGAGAATGAGAGAAGCACACAAGTTCGACTTATGAAAGTTAAGGATATGATGTTAGAGCAGGCCCATCGATATAGGGAAAAATATTATAACTAATCTAGCAGTATTTTTTAAGGTATAGGACCAATATTATTGGGAATACTTCTAAAAGAAACCAATTATGGAGGTCGTTATACTATGGCAGTGGACTTTAAGAGCAGTCAGACTAAGGATAATCTGATGAGAGCTTTTGCAGGAGAAAGTATGGCAAGAAATCGCTATACCTTTGCAGCTTCACAGGCAAAAAAGCAAGGCCATCATGTTATTGAAGCAATTTTTAGGTTTACAGCAGATCAGGAAAAGGAGCATGCAGAGATTTTTTATAATCATATGAAGAAGATGGCAGGAGAAAATATTCATGTTGATGGTTCATATCCGGTAGATATTACCGATGATTTAGTAGAGCTACTTCGTATGGCTCAGCATAACGAATATGAAGAATATGATCCTGTATATAAGAAATTTGGAGATATTGCTAAAGAAGAAGGATTTTCTGATATTGCTTCATCTTTTCATATGATATCAAAGATTGAGAAAACTCACGGTGATAGATTTGCAAAATTTGCTCAGTTACTAGAGGAGAATCAGCTTTATAAAGCTGATGAGGAAATAGGATGGATGTGTTTAAACTGCGGCCATATACATTGGGGAAAAGAAGCTCCTAAAATATGCCCAGTCTGTGACCATAATAGAGGATTCTTTATAAGGCTTGAAATGGCGCCATATAGTTAATCTGATTAATACTGATGAGAGTTATTGCAAATATATAAAAATATACTTAGCCAAAAGTCTTTAAAATAAGTGCAAATTACCCTAATTCCATTAAATGAAAAATTTAATGCTTAATCAGGGTAATTTTGCACTTATTTTGCTTATGTAGTAACTAAAACTATGTGTAGGGGATAGTAAAACTATAATATATTGACAGTAAATCCTCATATTGTTATAATAATTACAACTCCGGTATTAATACCGGATATTTTCAAATAAATAGTTTGATTATCAAAGTATTTATAAATACATTTTAGCTCTATATGGAGGTAGGCCATGAATATGAAACCATTAATCATAGGTGATTTGAAAGTAAGGATACCAATTATTCAAGGGGGAATGGGAGTAGGAATAAGCAGATGGAGATTAGCCGGTTCTGTGGCAAAAGAAGGGGGAATAGGTATTATATCAACGGCTCAGATAGGATACGATGAGCCTGATTTTGAAAAGGATCCCATTAAAGCAAATTTAAAAGCTATAAAAAAGCATATTGACTTAGCCAGAAGCATAGCTGATGGGGGAATAGTAGGTGTTAATATTATGGTTGCTACCAAACAGTATGAAAGCTATATTAAAGCGGCCTGCATGGCAGGAGCGGATGTTATTATATCCGGAGCCGGGCTTCCCATAAAACTTCCGGACTTGGTTAAGGGTTATAATACTAAAATTGCCCCTATTGTATCCAGCTTAAGGGCAGCTTCCATTATATTAAAGATGTGGGATAAAAAGTATAAAAGATGCGCCGATTTTATTGTTGTAGAAGGACCTAGGGCCGGAGGTCATCTGGGATTTACTAAGGAGCAACTAGCCGGTGATCTTTCCGATTTTGATACAAGTATCAAAGATATAAAAAATTATATTAAGGTATTTGAGGAGAAATATCAGAGAAAAATACCTGTAATTGTGGCTGGGGGTATATATGATCGGAATGATATTAAGCATGCCCTTTCCCTAGGTGCCGACGGAGTACAGATTTCTTCCAGATTTGTGGTAACAAATGAATGTGATGCCAGTAAAGAATTTAAAGAGGCCTATATTAATGCAAGAAAGGAAGATATTGTTATAATTGACAGTCCTGTTGGAATGCCCGGTAGAGCAGTTTTGACCCCCTTTGTAAAAAAAGTTGCAAAGGGTAAGCTTCCTGTAAAAAAATGCTTCAATTGTCTGGAACGCTGTAATCCTAATGAAATACCATATTGTATTACAAAGGCATTAATAGAGGCTGTAAAAGGCAATATTGACGAAGGTTTAGTTTTTTGCGGAGATAATACCCACAGGCTTAATAAAATAACTACGGTTAAGGAAATATTTGAAGAATTAGTATTTTAGTTTACTAATAATAAAATGTTACTTAGATATATAGCCATATGTGATTTAAGTCACAGAAGTAATTTGATTTATTTAGCATACTCCTATAAAGGAAAATTTCATTTAAATGATTATATTAAAAATGTTAAAATATCTTATCTCTTATGGGGATTAAGATTGGATATGATTTTACAGACTAACATATAATAAAAGAAGTTGTACTTTGGTTGATTATTGCATATAAAACTTGTTGTAGATTAAAGTTTCTTAATAGGAGGAATTATTATGTCAAAAAAGCTAGTTGGTGTAATCGGATTAGCCGTTATGGGTAAAAATCTTGCACTTAATATAGCAGACCATGGATATTCTGTAGCTGTATATAATCGGTCAAGAGAAAAAACAGATAGTTTATTAGAGGAGGCCAAAGATAAGGATATTATAGGCACCTATTCTTTGGAAGAGTTTGTAGAAGCCCTTGAAAGGCCCAGAAAGATTATTTTAATGGTTAAGGCAGGTAGGGCTGTAGATGATATGATAGATAAACTTATTCCTCTACTTGATAAAGGAGACTTAATAATGGACGGAGGTAATTCTAATTACCTTGATACCATAGATAGAAGTAAGAAATTAGAAGATATGAGTATCCATTATCTTGGAACGGGTATTTCGGGAGGAGAAGAAGGGGCACGTAGCGGTCCTGCTATTATGCCCGGAGGAAGCCTTGAAGCTTATAAGATTATGGAAAAGATACTAAGAGATATATCGGCTAAGGTGGGAAGTGATGCTTGTTCTACTTATATAGGCAAAGACGGTGCCGGTCATTTTGTAAAAATGGTTCACAATGGGATTGAATATGCTGATATGCAACTGATTTGTGAAGCATATTCCATCTTAAAGAATACATTAAATCTTACGGCCCCAGAATTTCATAAAATATTTACAGAATGGAATAAGGGTGAGTTAAACAGTTATTTGATTGATATATCTGCTGATATATTTAAAGAAAAGGATCCTGAGACCGGTAATTATTTGGTAGATATGATTTTGGATGTGGCAGGTCATAAGGGTACAGGAAAATGGACCGGACAGATTTCCCTGGAGCTTGGGGTACCGACTCCTACTATTACCACAGCTGTATATGAAAGATATATATCTTCAATGAAAGAAGAAAGAGTAATTGCCCATAAGGTATTAAAAGGACCGGAAAGTAATAAGCCATTTCCTAAAGAGCAGGCTGAAGAATTTATTGAAGCAGTTCGCAGAGCCTTATATGCCAGTAAGATAATTGCATATGCCCAAGGATTTAGCTTAATGCGAGCAGCTTCCATGCAGTATGACTGGGACTTAAATCTTGGTGATATAGCAAAAATATTCCGGGGAGGCTGTATTATAAGAGCCCAATTCTTAAATCGAATTATGGAAGCATATGATAAGAAAAAAGATATAGTTAACCTTTTACTTGATGATTATTTTAATGAAATCCTAAGTAGCTACCAAGAAGATTGGAGAAAAGTAATTAACACAGCCATATCCTACGGTATATCAACACCGGCCTTTAGTAGCTCTTTGGCATATTACGACAGCTACCGCAGTGCTCAACTTCCTATGAACTTGCTACAAGCACAAAGGGATTATTTTGGGGCACATACTTATATGCGTATAGATAAAGAAGGTGTTTTCCACACCCAGTGGTAGATGCTACCGGGTAGGGTAAACAAACTGTGAACAAACCATAAACAGAATCCTTGTAAGAAGGGAGTGAATACCAATGATAGTAAATAATAATATGATAGGTGGAGAAAATAATTTGTCTGCAATTATGGTGATTTTCGGTGGTACCGGGGACTTGACTCACAGGAAGCTTATGCCTGCCTTATACAATATGCTCTTAGACGGATTACTGCCGGAGAAGTTTCGTGTGGTCTCTATCGGTAGGAGAGACAAGACAGAAGAAGAATACCGTAATGAAGTGCGAACTTCCATTGATAAACACTCCAGAAATAAAGTAGACCCGGATAAATGGGCTATTTTAAATGATATGATTAAATATTACCGTTTTGATTTTAGGGATCTTGAGGGATATTCTTTACTAAAAGACTATTTATATCAGCTAGATAAAGCAGCCGGTACAATGGGCAATAGAATCTACTATTTGGCAGTTGCTCCTGAGTATTTTGAAACCATTGTACAGGGACTTTATAAAAGTAAGATGACCAAAATAGAGGGGGCATGGAGTAGGCTTGTTATTGAAAAACCCTTTGGAAAAGATTTAATAACAGCTAGACAACTTAACCAAAAGCTTCTTGAGGTATTTGATGAAAGTAATATTTATAGAATAGACCATTATCTGGGTAAAGAAATGATTCAAAATATAATGGTTCTAAGATTTGGTAATTTGATCTTTGAATCTTTATGGAACAATAAGTTTATTGATAATATACAGATTTCCTTGACAGAAAAATTAGGTGTGGGAAGCCGTGGAGGGTATTATGAAAACTCTGGAGCCATGCGGGATATGGTGCAAAATCATATTATGCAGATATTATCATTAGTGGCCATGGAACCTCCTATTAAATTAGATACAGATTCTATTCGAACGGAAAAACTTAAGGTTATTGAAGCCATAGAAGAGATAAGCCCAGAGTTTCTTCGGGATAATATAGTTTTTGGCCAATATGGCAGGGGGATTATAGATGGTGTCCCTGTTCAGGGCTATCGTGAAGAGGAAAATGTCCCAAAGGATTCTATGACTGAGACCTTTGTTGCCTTAAAGCTTCATATCAATAATTTTCGCTGGGCAGGTACCCCATTTTATATAAGAACCGGTAAAAGATTAGGTACCTATGGAGCAGAAATTGTGATTCAATTTAAGGCACTTCCAAATATCTTGTATTTTAAAGACAGCAATATTCAGGAACCCAATCTTTTAGTTATACGAATTCAACCAAATGTAGGAGTCTTCTTTCAATTTAATACTAAGGATTTTAGTACCCATCATGATCTGGTTACTACAAAGATGGATTTTTCTTATGCAAGTCCCATACAAGGAAATACTCCAGAGGCTTATGAAAGGCTGATATACGATATTTTAAGAGGAGATTCCACCCTATTTTCTAGATGGGATGAAGTGGAGGCAGCCTGGACGGTGGCTGATAAGATTATCGGGTACCGAAAACAAAGTAAGCTTAAATTCCCTAACTATGATGCCGGCTCTATGGGTCCTATTAGGGCTTTTGAGCTTTTAGCAAAGGACGGAAGAAGATGGTGGAACATATAAAAGGAAAGTAAAAAAGGAGGAAAATATGATTATCGATACAAATTCTTTGCAAATTTATGATATTTCTATGGCCATTACTCCTTCCATGGCCGTATATAAGGGTAAAGATTTTAAAAGGCCGATTATCAGCCTTGACAGTGATTTTTCTACCGGTTCATCTTATGAGTCAAGGTTAGAGTTTAATCTTCATACAGGAACTCATCTAGATACCCCTCTTCATATGATACCACAGGGTTATACTTTAGAAAAAATAAAGCTAGACCGGGTAGTAACCAAATGTAAAGTGCTGGATCTTACCGATGTCAAGGAAAAAATTACAGATAAGGATTTAGCCAAGTTTTCAATTGAAGAAGGGGATTTTATTTTATTAAAAACCAAAAATTCCTATGAAGATATTTTAGAAAATAATTTTGTATACCTTCATAAGAGCGGAGCAAATTATCTGGTAAAGCAAAATATAAAAGGGGTAGGTATTGATGCTCTCGGAATAGAAAGAGATCAAGCTGACCATGAAACCCATATAAGTTTATTTAATGCTGATATTATGATACTTGAAGGGCTAAGGCTTAAAGATATAGAAGAGGGAGAATATCTCCTTAGTGCAGCCCCTATACTTATACCTGGGGCAGAAGCAGCACCTGTTAGGGCCTACTTAATAAAATCAAAGTAAATTATATGAAATCTTGCTTAAATAATGATTAATAATAAATGTTCTGTCATAGATAAAATTATAAATAGAAATGAATAATACTTAATTAGGTTGACAAGGGGCATTTTTCACTCTATCATAATTTTATATTATCAAAAAACAATCCGGAAAGTCATAAAAATAATATAAATTGAGTGAAAAATTTATCTTTCATCGGATAAAAAGGAGAGAAACAAATGAGTAGAGTTAAAATTGTGACAGACAGTACCTGTGATTTATCACATGATTTATTAGAGTTATATGATATTAGTGTCTTACCATTAATGATTTCTATGGGAGAGATAACTAAGAAAGATGGTTTAGAATTAGTTCCTGAGGAAATTTACCGATGGTCCGATGAAACCGGTCAAACACCAAAAACCGCCGCCCCAACTATAGGTGATGCTGTTTCTTTTTTAGAACCTTTTGTAAATGCAGGATTAGATATAATTTTCTTTGGAATCTCTGAATCTATGTCAGCAACATGTAATGTAATAAGGCTGGCAGCTCAAAATCTAAATTACGATAAAGTTTATGTGGTTGATTCAAAAAATCTTTCTACCGGTATAGGATTGCAGGTACTTCGTGCAGCAAAGATGGCAAAAAAAGGATCTACTGTTTTGGAAATATTAAATGATAACTCTGAAATTAAGGATAAAGTAAGAGCTAGCTTTGTTGTAAATACTCTTACTTATCTTCATCGGGGAGGAAGATGTTCCGGTGTAACTGCCTTACTTGCCAATACTTTAAAACTAAAGCCGGAGATAATGGTAACAGAAGGTAAAATGGTTGTAGGAAAGAAATATAGGGGCAATATCAAATCTGCCCTCTTAAAATATGTTCACGATAAAGAGAAACAACTTCTAAATGCCGATAATGATAGGGTGTTTATTACTCATTCCGGATGTGACCAAGAAATAATAGAGGAAATTAGACAGTATCTTGAAGACTTAAACATATTTAAGGAAATACTTATAACCCGTGCCGGTGGTGTTATATCCAGTCATTGTGGTCCTAATACATTGGGAGTTTTATATATAAGTAAATAAATCAAGTAAATAAAATATAAAATTAAAGCTGTTTCATAAAGTAATAATAGGTAAGATATGTCCTAGGATATTATGAAACGGCTTTTTTATTTTATCCAAAAATTATTTTAATAATATGAGTAAAAAAGGAAACACTGTACTTTAGCAGAATTCATCAAAGCTATGATTATTTTTTATTGTTATAAAGGAGGTTTCTTATGAAGAGTAAAGATCATTTTAATTTTCAGGGTGACAACAATGAAAGGTTAGGAAAAATTCATCCTACAAACAAGGAAGGGACAGCAGCCTGGCAGAATTTTGAGGGCTATTATAAGGTGGACCAGGTTGGTAAACCCTCTGAGCAAGATGTTATAGAAGCCAAGGAATGGGTAGATAATGGTAGTAGATTATAAAAGGAGAGTATAGTATGGCAAAAATTCAGATGACAGTGGATGGTAATACAGCAGCCGCATATGCAGCATATGCTTTTACGGAAGTGGCAGCCATATATCCCATAACTCCCTCTTCCGGCATGGCTGAAATAACTGATGAATGGGCTGCCAACGGAAGAAAAAATATTTTCGGTCAAAAGGTTAATGTGGTGGAAATGCAATCTGAAGCAGGTGCCAGCGGCACATTTCATGGTTCATTACAGGCCGGGGCTCTTACTACCACATTTACAGCTTCCCAAGGCTTGCTTTTAATGATTCCCAACCTATACAAAACAGCAGGTGAATTACTGCCGGGGGTAATTCATGTAAGTGCAAGAGCTATTGCAACCCACGCCCTAAGTATATTCGGTGATCATCAAGATGTGATGGCAGTAAGACAGACAGGTTGTGCCTTGCTTGCAGCCGGCTCCGTTCAAGAAGTGGCTGATTTGGCTCCCATAGCTCATCTGGCAGCTATAAAGGGACGCTTACCCTTTATCCATTTCTTCGACGGATTTAGAACTTCCCATGAGGTTCAAAAGGTAGAATTATTGGAGTATAGAGATTATGGTGAGCTTCTTGATATGGAGGCGGTAAGGGACTTTAAAGACCGGGCACTTTCTCCCAATAATCCCTTTTTTAGGGGTACGGCACAAAACTCAGATATATATTTTCAAGGAAGAGAAGCTGCAAATCCATTTTACTATGATATTGTTCCTATCGTAGAAGAGTATATGAATAATATGGCAAAAAGAACCGGAAGACAGTACCATCTTTTTGATTATTATGGAGCTGAGGATGCGGAATATATAATTGTTGCCATGGGTTCCGTAACTCAGGCTATCCAGCAGACCATAGATTATTTTAACAGTAAAGGTGAAAAATATGGGCTGGTTATGGTAAGGCTTTACAGACCATTTTCTGTGCAACATTTCTTAGAGGTTATACCTAAGACAGTAAAAGCAATTGCAGTCTTAGACCGGACTAAAGAACCGGGATCTGTAGGAGAACCTCTTTACGTAGATGTATGTTCAGCATATAAAGATATAAGTAATCCTCCTATAATTGTAGGTGGCCGTTATGGACTGGCTTCAAAGGATACAACTCCTAGCCATATTGCTGCCGTTTATGAAAACTTAAAAGAAAATCAACCTAAAAACTCCTTTACCATAGGAATTATAGATGATGTATCAAAGACTTCCTTAAATATAAAAGAAGAAATAAACGGGGAACAGGAAGATATGAATGCCTGTCAGATATGGGGACTTGGATCCGACGGTACCGTAGGTGCCAACAAACAAGCAATTAAAATAGTCGGTGATAATTCTGATTTAAATGTCCAAGCATACTTTGACTATGATTCTAAAAAATCAGGAGGACTTACGGTATCCCATCTACGTTTTTCAAAAGAACCCATACGATCCACATATCTGGTCAACCATGCAGACTATATTGCCTGCCACAATCCATCCTATGTATATAAATATGATATGCTAGAAAGCTTAAAAGACGGGGGCACATTTGTACTAAATACTCAATGGGATGAGGAAGAAGTGGAAAAAAATCTGCCTGCTAATATGAAGAGGCAGCTGGCAAAGAAGAAGGCCAAGTTCTATATAATTAACGCCATAAAAATTGCCTCTGATATCGGACTTGGCAACAGAATTAACATGGTTATGCAAGGAGCCTTCTTTAAACTGACTAAACTGCTTCCTGAAGATGTCTATGTGAAGGAGCTAAAAGATGTAATTCATAAAATGTACGGTAAAAAAGGTGAAAATATAGTTAAGATGAACCATGAGGCTGTTGATCAGGGTATTATGGCAGTCAAAGAGGTTAAAATACCGGAAAACTGGATAGAGGCTGAGGATGAGAAAGAAGAAAAGGTTAAAGAACCTGAATTTATTGAAAAGATTATGAGACCTATGTCTAATTTAAAAGGAGGGGAGCTGCCTGTCAGTGCTTTTTCCGGCATAGAAGACGGTACATTTCCTTCCGGAACTACGGCCTATGAAAAACGAGGCATAGCGGTTAATGTTCCTGAATGGATTATGGAGCGTTGTATCCAGTGTAATCAATGTGCCTATGTATGTCCCCATGCTGTTATTAGGCCCTTTTTGTTGGATGAAGAAGAGTTACAAAAGGCCCCTGAGACCTTTGTTACAAAAAAAGCCACAGGAAAGGCTTATGAGGGCTTACATTATAAAATACAAATCAGTCCCCTAGATTGTACCGGTTGCGGTAATTGTGCAGACGTATGTCCCGCCAAAGGAAAAGCCCTTATTATGCAGCCTTTTGAAACTCAAGTGGAGAAAGAAGTGGTAAATTGGAGATTTGCCATGGAGGGTATCAGTTTTAAAGAAAACCTTTCATATGGTCAATCATTTAAAGACAGTCAGTTTAAGCCTCCATTAATTGAGTTTTCAGGTGCTTGTGCCGGTTGCGGTGAAACTCCTTATATTAAACTGGTTACCCAATTATTCGGTGAAAGAATGATGATTGCCAATGCCACAGGATGTTCCTCCATCTGGGCCTCATCTGCACCAAGTATGGCCTATACAATTAATAGAAAAGGCAAAGGACCTTCTTGGGCCAACTCTCTTTTTGAAGATAATGCCGAATTTGGCTTCGGTATGTATTTGGCTGTAAAGCATATACGAGATAAATTGGAAGATACTATGAGAAAGCTAAATACAATGAATATTGAAGAAAAGGTTAAAGAAGCTTTCCATGATTGGATTCATTATAAGGATGATAGTGATGCTTCAGAAGAAGCCAGCAAAAAGGTACTGGACGTATTGGAGAACTTTACTTCAACAGATATAGAAATTATGAACATGGTTAATGATATAAAGGAAAATAAGGATTATTTAGTTAAAAGATCTATCTGGATTGTGGGCGGTGACGGTTGGGCATATGATATAGGTTACGGAGGACTTGATCATGTAATGGCTTCGGGAGAAGATGTAAATGTATTAATATTTGATACTGAGGTTTATTCCAATACCGGTGGTCAGGCCTCAAAGTCTACTCCTACTGCAGCCATAGCAAAATTTGCTGCTTCCGGTAAAAAACAAGGTAAAAAAGATCTGGGCAGAATGATGATGACATACGGCAATGTCTATGTTGCTCAGGTTGGTATTAATGCAGATAATACCCAGCTGATTAAGGCTTTACGGGAAGCAGAAAGCTATAAAGGCCCATCACTGATTATATGTTATTCTCCTTGTATTAACCATGGTATAAAAGAAGGCATGGGCCGCAGTATGGCCAATATTAAGAAGGCGGTTCAATCAGGATATTGGCATCTGTATAGATATAATCCCATGCTTAAGAAGGAAGGAAAAAATCCTTTTATTCTAGATTCTAAGGAACCTACAGAAAGCTTCCGGGACTTTTTAATGGGGCAGGTCCGTTACAGTTCCCTGATGAAGGCATTTCCCGATATGGCTGAGGAACTATTTGAACAGGCAGAAAAACAAGCAAAGGAAAAGTATGCTATTTACAAACAGATGGCTGAACAGGAACCTATCCAGGTATAGTAATTTATAAAAACTATAAAGGGGTAAAGATATTTATAAGATATCTGCCCCTTTTTTTAGTAAAAACAAACTGATTACCATAAAATTTATTTGAAGTGAGTATTATGATTGGAATAACTATCAATAATCAACAAGTAAATGTAAGTTTATTGGATTATGGTGGTGACATTTCAATAAATTACATAAGAAAAAGCATTATTAATTGTATGAAAATTATTGTTTTTTTGATATAATTATAATAAAAATACACAAAGAGGTGGCAGCAGTGCTTATTAAGTCATTAAAAACGACAGTTAATACTAGGGCAAATAAGGATGTTGAAATTATTTATAATCTATTTTTTAAAAATGCACTATATAGCTTAGAATGCATTAAGATGAATTGCAATAATAAGGAGCCCAATAATTATTGCCTTGTAGAAAATTTTACGGAAGATGAGACAGAAGCAGAAACTATACTTCATATCCTGGCAAAAGGAATGGCAGCTCCAATACATATCAAGGATTTAATTGAAGATTTATCAATTAGCCTAACATATTAATAACAAGTACATAGCTAGAGACCGTGAGTTTTCCTAATATTATGGAATCTCTCGGTCTCTTTTATTTAATTAAAATTGTATATTTAGGGAAGTGTTAGGAAAATATAGATGTATAGGTTTGGTTTAAATCTACTAAGAAAGAAGGATGAAAATGGATGGGAGAATAAATTCAGAAGTTTTTAAGAAATTGTTTTCAAAAAGCGGCGATGTGCTTATAAGGCCGATTAAAATAAATCAAAATAATATAATTGTACATTTATTTTGCGTAGACGGCTTAATAAATCAAGAACTGTTTGATACTGCCGTCTTTAAATCCTTAAAATTTGACCCATATTTATCACAGTGCAAAACCGAGCGGCAAATGATGGACTACCTTTTAGAAGGCGGAGCCTACCATGTATTTACCAAAGAAGAGACTGATTATAATCTCTTACTAAAGTATGTACTTAGTGGTATGGTGGCCTTGATCTTTGATAAAGAAGAAAAGGCAATTGTTTATGATATACGAAAATTTGAAAAACGTTCAGTTTCAGAGCCAACTGAAGAAAATGTTATGAAGGGATCTAAGGATTCCTTTATAGAAGTAATGAGAATGAATACGGCCTTGATTCGAAGACGGATAAGGTCTGAGAAGCTGGTAGTAGAAACCCTAAGTGTCGGTAAATTGTCAAAAACCGATATGGCCTTAATCTATATAAGTGATATAGCAGATTCTTCAACTGTAAATAAAATACGTCAAATCATAAACAGTATTGATATAGACAATATTTCGACTCCGGCCTTTATTGAGGAGTTTTTAGTGGAAAATAAACATAGTATTTTTCCACAGATAATGTATACCCAGAGACCGGATAGGGTATCTGCCAATTTATCAGACGGAAGAGTGGTGTTAGTGGTTGACGGAATTCCCTTTGCATATATTCTTCCTTGCCAACTTCCAATGCTTATGCAGTCCCCTGATGATTATGCCAATCATTTTTTAATAGGCTCCTCCCTGCGGATAATTAGGTACTTATCAATGATAATTACTTTATTTTTACCGGCATTTTATATTGCCGCCACCACCTATCAAAGTCAGATGCTACCGGTACAATTAGCCCTATCAACTCAAGCAGCAAAGCAAAATGTACCATTTTCCTCCGCTTCAGAGGTTTTGGGACTTTTAATTTCCTTTGAAATTTTAATAGAAGCCGGACTTAGGTTGCCAAAAGCGGTAGGAACCGCCATGTCAATTCTTGGGGGTATTGTAGTAGGCCAATCAGCCGTTGCTGCCAATTTGGTGTCTCCTGCAGTAGTAGTTATTGTATCTTTGGCAGGAATATCAGGATTTATTATGCCAAACCAAGATTTAAGCAGTGGAATTAGACTTACTAGATTTATACTGGCAATTTTAGCAGCCGTAGGAGGCTTTTTTGGACTGGTTGTGGGATTAATAGTATTAATAACTCATTTGTGTAGTTTGGATAACTACGGAACAGCTTATATATGGCCTTTTGTGGACGTAGAGGAAAGGAATATAAGGGATACTCTATTTCGGTTTCCTATAAAATATTTTAAGAAAGGTCCTTTAAAACAAAATGATGGGAAGGCTGAGATTGAATGAAGAAAATAGTTATACTGGTAATGTCTGTTTTATTTTGGGGATTATGGGGTTGTAGCCATGATATGAACCGTAGAGAAATTGATGAGATTAATTTTATACATGTATTAGGTATAGATTATTCTATGGGAGAATATGTTTTGACAGCCATTTATAGCTCAAATCAGGGGGCAGATGCAGAAAGCGGCCAGGCAGGCAAAGAAGAAATATCTCAAGGAAGAGGCCAAACTCCTTATGAGGCCCTTCAATCTTTAAAATTAAAGAATAAAAAATCAGTTTCCATAGCTAATACCGGATATTTTTTAATCGGAGATAAGGCTGCATATAACGGTATAGATGTCTGCTTAGATTTTTTATCTAGGGATGAAACTGTTAAAATGGAATCTTTAATATTTATTATTAAGGATGATAATGCTGAGGATTTTATCAAGGATAGTATAGAAAATGGACAAACTGTTCATGAGGATTTAGAAGCAGTAAAACAAAAACAAGAAGAGTTAATTACTAGAAATGATAATACTTTAGTTAATATACTTAATGAAATGGAAGTAAAGACGGCCAGTGTATTAATTCCTTATCTTATAACAGAAGAAAATGCCTTTCTTCTTAAAGGCTATGCAGTAATTGATCAGCTTAAACTGGCTGATTATTTGGATATGGAAACTTCATCGGCTATAAATTTTATTAAAGATATAATTCGGGCCTTTCCAATTTATATTGAAAATAAGGTGGGATTATCCATATCCTATTCCAAATGTAAGTTGAAGTCCACAATTAAGAATAATCAGATAAAGGTATTAATACATCTGGAATTTGAAACTATGGTAAAGGAAGTTAATACTAATCAGATGATTTTTTCCGGTGAATCTTTAAGGGAGCTTACTGATAAACAAAATGAGTATATTATAGAACTTTTAAAAAAGGCAACTAATTATTCAATTCAACATGGCCGGGATATACTGCAGATTGGTCGGCTTTTGGAAAATCAACAGAATAAAAGGTGGAAAAGCTTAAAAGAAAATTGGAATGAAAGAATCTCGGAAGTTCAATATGATTTTGAGATTAAATCAAAGATAACAAAATCCTTTATTATGGGTAATGAAAGTTAGATTGTGGAGGGAGGAAAAAATGATTTATGTCTTTGGATCTTTACTGATTATATCTTTTATGAAACATAAGGATATATTGCTTAATAAGAAAAGAAATCTTGTTTTGTTTTTGATTTTATCAGTATGTGGGATAGCCTTGGGGGTTGTCCGTATGATTTATCCATATGTTCCAAGTATAGCATATATTTTGGAAAAATATTTGAAATGAGGTAACTATATGAATAAGCTAATAACTATGCGACAGGTAGTTTTTATGTATCTTTTTATATCTTTATCACCGGTATTAAGACAAGTTCCTACAGCTTTAGCTAAGCAAGCGGGCAGAAGTGGGTATTTAAGTCCATTTTGGTCTTTAATGGTTATAGTTCCATTATCGGCCATAATCTTATTACTGATTAGATCCTATCCGGGGCTAAATCTTTATGAAATTATGGTTTATATGGGGGGTAAGATTTTTGCTAAAACCTTTATTTTCCTATATATAATTTGGATAATCGTATTCTTATCAGCTAAGATTAATGCTTATTCCTTAACATTACAATTTACCTTAATGCCTAAAACAAGATCCGATTTTTTTATGCTGGTAATCTTACTACTAGTTTATTATGCCCTTCTTAGGGGTAGCAAAACAATATTTCGTTTTTCAGAATTAGCCCTGGGACCGATTTTTCTTCTAATAGCTATATTTTTATTATGTGCCCTAAGTAGATTAAGGACCGATTATTTACTTCCCGTATCAACTATTAACTTACCTTCCACAATCAAAGCATCAAAAGATATATTAGCTGTGGGTGGTAATTTAATTCTTATATTGTTTTTTTCAGATAAAATAGGAATATCTCTTACAAAAAAACAGATAAGGAAATTTTGGCTTGGTTCAATCGTATTTGTTATTTTTACCTTTGTAATTACTATTTTTACCTTTGGTATTACCGGAGCAAATCTAACTAAAAACCTGCCCTTTCCTTTTTATATAACAGTTAAGAGCATTTCATTTTTTAATATATTTGAACGATTTGAAGTAATAGTTACTATTATGTGTGTCTTATCCGATTTTATAACCATATGTATTATGTTTTTAATCTTGTTACGGTTAATAGATTGGCTCTTTGACATTGAGGAAAGGGGATTTTTGTTCCTGCCCCTAGGAATAATTATATATTACTTAACCTATTATATAAGCACCACTCAATTTGAATATAATTTCATATATGAGAATTTAATTGTTAATGTAAATTTGGTATTTCAATATATAATACCTATGATACTTGGATTATTATCTTTGCTAAAACATAAAAATGTTAAAAAACAGTTCTAAGGTCTACTCATAAATATGGATATTAATATCTTCATCATCGTATTTATATATTTGATGCTTGATATAATCCTGGGCTACAGGATCAATAAATTGATATACCCTGTGATATTCCTTGGTTTCAGGGTCTTTGACTGTTTCTGATCTGTTTTTATATAAAAACTGAACTAAATCATAACAGTCAATCCAGATTTCATTGACACTATCTTTTTGAGATTCATCAAAGATTAATTGTAAGCCAAAATGCAGGTGAGGAGTTCGTATATTATTAGCATTTTCTTTTCTGCTGTAACCGGTTCTGCCAAGATAGCCTATAACATCCCCGGCTTGAACCACACTTCCTATCTCTAAGGATTTATTGTAGGGATAATTTTGCCTAAGATGGGCATAGTAGTAGTATCTTTTTTTATCAAAACTGCGGATGCCAATTCTCCATCCACCATATTGATTCCATCCCAAGGCTTCCACATAGCCGGATTCTACCGCAATAATAGGGGTACCTACTTGACCCATCATATCATGGCCTAAGTGCTTTCTTTTAAAACCGTAGCTTCTTGATACACCGAAATCATCAAAATGGCTATAAGGATAATATTTTGCTATGGGAAGAAAAGCTTTTAGGCCATATTTTTTTTCCCACCTTTTACCCCCGGGGGCGGTCTCATCTGCTACTTCAATTTCATATTCTCCCACCATACCACCAAGAACAGCACTATAGGCCTCAAGATAATAATCATAATACTTCATATTTTCTGTTAAGGATTCCATGGTTTCTTCTTTATTAATCAGCTTATTTGCCAGATCATTCATATGTTTTTCCTTATATTTTGAAAAATCTCCCCCATACTTTGCCCCTAAGTAGGCAAGTAATTCAATCCAATTAAGATGGACCTGGCTATCATAGGTTTCCACATCATAGCGGTATGCCCGGTCCATGGCTTTATGGCTGACATCAAAACTAACCCACTTAATAAATTTTTTTTCGGTATCATACATTGAAGCATACATAGCTTGGTCATATTCAATACCCTGTTTAATTAAAACAGAAGATAAGATAAGTATTAGAATCAGTTCACATATAATAATATGCTTAGCTTTATATTTTACAAACATAAAGACTTCCTCAACATAGACCTCGTAATATCTTATGAGATTTTTCTCTTATTCATTCCCTTTATTCAAAGATGTCAGTTTTTAATTTTTTATGATATTTTAAATATATATTAATATCATTTTTATTAATATCATAACTGGCAAGCATTACCTCATTTATATCAGATACTCCTTTTTCTTGAAGCTTTTTAATAAGCCATTTTTCATTTTTACCTGTATGTTGTAAATTTCTATACATTATACGACCGTCAATTATTATATTGGCCATGGGTTCCGGTTGAATAGGATTCATATTCATATCAGCAGGGCAGAGAGGACGCTGTGTAGACATGGGGAGTATACTAATTTTTCCGTTGCTTTCCAAATAAATAGTGTGAACCTCCTCTAAATCATAATAACCTTGAATTCTACATTCCGATAATAATTCACCTATATCCATTTTGGCAGAAAGTAAATTTTTTTCATAAATTTGCCCATCCTGATATAGTATAAGAGCCTGTCCTTGAATAAATCTTCGTAGTTTTATGGATTTACAAGTTAGAAAGTTAATAGTTACTGTAAAAATTGCAAGAAAAATCATGGAAAGTAAGGGTTCTAATAAGGAGTCAGTTGACATGGCAGCCATCTCTCCGGCAATTGAACCTACTGCTATACTACTTATATAGTCAAACATACTTAATTGTGACATCTCCCTGTTACCCATAATTTTTGTAAGGAAAAATAAGGCCATAAGAGAAAGAGAAGATGAAATTAGTATTTCCGTTATCTTCATAATTTTTCCTCCTATATTAACACATTCTTGCTAATCTTATGGTTTACAAATCAAATAAAATTATTTATATAAAATATAATTAACCCCATGGCTATTTTTAATAAATAGCAAGATATATGAGAAAATTTGGTTCAAGCAAGTATAATAAAATATTTTATAAGCATAATATGTTTGAAATGATTCTAAAATAGAAAGGAGCCTGCTTATGAAAGCATATGTAGATCAGGAGGGCTGCATAAGTTGCGGCTTGTGTATAGACGTCTGTCCTGAAGTATTTAGCTATAATGACGACGGGGTATCTCAGGCCATTGAAGATGATATTCCCAAAGACTGTCTAGAGCGAGCAGAGGAAGCTAGGGATGGCTGCCCTGTTAGTGTAATAGATTTAAAAGAATAACTTCTTTTATATAGGCAAAATATAAGCAAAAAACCTCTGTTAAAACATATTTTCATGATTTACAGAGGTTTCTTCTTTTATATATATTGATAATTTTAAGAACTTTGTTACTAATTTATCCTGCAGCTTCTGTCACCTTTTGAATATAGTCAGTTATTTTAATGGGACCTTCTAATATTTCTCTTCCCACATATAGGGTACGGTCCGGTTTAATCATTATGGACCACCTAATTAAAGCTATGGCGCCATTAATTATTTCAATTCCTGTAATACATCTTGGATGAACACAGCTGCCGTCATTAAAATACGGAATATCTCCCGGTTTTGGAAAAACCGGTCTGTGAGTGTGGCCGGTTATGATGGCCTGATTATTCTTTAAGGACCAATCGGCAATTCTTTTTTCTACCTTGCTTTTTCGTACACTGTTTTTTGAAGCACTGGTGGGGTCCCTAATGCCAATTAATTCTAAAGGCCTCCAAATATACCGAACCAAAAATCTTGATAATCTCCAGAAGTTATCATTTATCAAATCTCCCTGATGACCATGGGTAAGGAAAATCTGATATGGGGCATCCTTATATTCTAATATTAGGCCTTCTGTTATTTTAATCCCTGGAAAAAGAGGCATGGTAGAATTTCTACTGTCACAAAAGAAGGAATTACATTTTGTTTTTGAGTATTTAGGATTTTTTTTAACTATATCATGATTCCCATATATCATATAGAATCTTCCTGCCTTATAAAATTGAGACATAATCCAAAACACATCACTATAGGTACTTATAATGTCATCAATTTTGCGATTTTCCCACAGTTCATCCCCGTCACCTAATTCTATATAAGTAAATCCCCTTTCATAATAGTATTGTAATGCTGCAATAAAAAGATTTTGGTTATTGTAGAAATTATCTGACCATCCCCCGTCTCCTCTATGACAATCACTCATAATAATAAATCTAGAATAATCATCGAAGTATATCTTAGGAGAAGAGGATAGAACTTGTGTTAATCGCTTAGAGACACCCATAGCATCATTCCTCCTCTTCTAAATCCTGAATTTTAAGAAAACCTTTAATTTTATTGAAGGATTCAAATACTTGATGAGGTTTACCCATGTTTATAATATGATTGTACATATGAGGTGCCTGCTGCTTAATGTGGGCAATTTTATCAAGGGTATTGACATAGGAGGAAGTAAGATAGTGGTAGGCTTCACAAAAAGAACGATTATTACTCTGCATAAGATTTACGGTTAAGGGATTCTTAGTAAAGGGCTGCTGGGTATGGGGTTTGTCAAAATGTATAAATACCCGTCTACCCTTTAACATAAATTCATCTTCTCCGTAACCTGTTTCTTTAAGTCCCCTTACAAAGGCCTCGGCCATTTGTCGATTATGCATATCTAAAACAATATCCATAGTAAGTTCTGAGGGTTGGGAGAATTCACCCAGTTTAAAACCGGTTAGCCACCAATGATATCCACTTCTGCTTAGTAAAACATTTCCGTTTTTTTTAAGGGTAAAAGACATATTGATTCTGTCTTCATCCTTTACACTATAATAAAAGGTACCGTTAAATATACCGGGAATATTAATGTCCGGGGCGGTGGTATAGTATATGCCGACTTCCCCCCCTGTTGTCATGCCGTATTGACCCTTCCAAAATTCAAGAAGCCACTTCTTTCCATTATATCTAAAATGAATTGGTTCACAGTCAATTATCATGCTTAAGGTAGCACTGGCCTCATCATAAAGTCTGCAATATCCGAATTTTCTTTGCCAGCATTCATTTAGGGAATAGAATATGTCCTGTGAAGGATCATAGGCAAAGCCAAAGAGTTTCAAATCCTTATTTAATTCTTCCAATTGCTCTTGGTCGCTTCCGATTACATCTGTAATCGGGCGGACCACTATATTTTCATCGGCCTTCTTCTTTTTATTTCTACGGAACCTTTTAAACAATGAAACTATAAGGATAAGAATTAAAATAAGTGAAATTATAAGAATTTTATTTTGAATATATAAATTCCACAGGAATAAAAAAATGCCATTATCACCCATAATATAACTCCTTTCTTTAGGCTATATATCATCATATTCCGATGATATTGAACTTGTTAAATGAAAGGTAAAAATAATAGAAATCTGGTATATTTTGATGAAGAAAAATAAAATCATATAAAATAAAAAATAGGGGCTGTTTCAAAATCCAAGTTTTGAAACAACCCCTATAATAGTGTCTTGTTTTTACTTTCAGTTTTATTCGATTAAAGTTATAGCCTCTTTAAAGCCCTTAGTGTAATGGACTTCATAGTCGGAAGTAATAAAGATGCCATAGGTATCGGGAATGCTCTCTAGGAGTTTTATTCCTTCATCAAGTCCCAGTGCAAAACAGCTGGTACTTAATCCATCTCCGTCTACTGAAGCCTTTGATATAATGGATACAGAGATAAGATTATTATTATAAGGATATCCTGTTTTTGGGTTAAGAATATGGTGGTAATTATTTCCTTCAAAGGTAAAATAGCGTTCATATACTCCGGAGGATACCACTGACATATCATTAATTTCCATAATAGCTATGGTTTCATTTCTGTCGGCATAGGGTTTTTGAATACCAACCTTAAAGTATGATCCGTCCGGTTTTGTACCAAGGCAGAGGACATTTCCACCAAGATTTATAATGGCACTATTTACACCCTGTGATAATAAATATTCTTTAACTTTATCAGCAATATAACCTTTGGCAATGGCTCCCAAATCCAATCTAATGCCTTCCTTTGCAAAGGTTAGTTTATTTCCTTCTAAATGGATATTTTTATAATCAATATAGGCCAGTGCCTTATTAATTTCTTCCTTACTAGGAAGTCTAGGATTAATACCGGTAAAATCCCATAGGGATGAGACAGGAGCAATGGATATATCAAATGCTCCATCTGATAATTTGCTATAATATAATCCATAGGCAATTAATTCAGACATTTCATCAGAAATATAGTAGGTTAAGCCCTCATGGGGAGCGGTTTGATTATTTATAGCATATAGTTCACTTTCCGGATCTGTTCTACTGAATATTTTTTCATATTTTTTTATAAGCTCCATACATTGATCCAATATGGCTTCTTCCTGTTTGTCATATATTGATATACTTATAAAAGTATTTAGCAGAAAGGCAGACTTACTAATAAATTGAGAGTCAACATCTTTTTTATCATTGTTTATAGCCGGTTGGCAGCCGGTTAAAATTATTGTAATTAAATATATTGGTAACAAGACAAAAATCAGCTTATGTTTTGCCATTACACCTTTTTTATTATAAAACTTTTTCTTAATCATAAATCTCCTTGATATTTTTTTCAGAATTTTTTTTGTTTATTATTACAATGCTATTATTGTAAGTTTATATATTTTCTATGTCAAGAAGCAATAGTTTAAGAGGAGAATAAATGGAATTATATGCTAATATCTTTATAATTTATTTGCTTGACAATTAATCTTGTCCATATTATGATATCCACAACTAATATAGTTAGAAACCTTGGAATAATGTGTTTATAGGTATTTGTATATATAATAATGTCAAACTTTTAACAAGTAAGAGATGGCAGGAGGGCTATTAGTTTTGAAGAATTATTTTCACGGTGGAATCCATCCGTCCGATGGTTCTGATAAATCATTAAGTAATCAAATACCGATACGTAAGTTCTTGCCTAAAACAGTGGAGATTTCTATGAAACAGTCACCAAATAGTATCTGTACTGCAATAGTTAAGGAAGGTGATAAGGTTTCAAAGGGAGAACTAATAGGAAAACCCACTGGTTTTAGCTCTGCCAATATCCATGCAAGTATCAGCGGAACTGTAACCAAAGTTATAAAAAGCAAGGATGACAAGGATAGGGAATTTGATATTGTTGTTATTCAATCGGATGAAAGTAATACAGATAGTTTAGATACAGCTGGCGGATGGGAATACGAAAGTAGTCTTGTAGACCTTTCGGCCTATACTAAAGAAATAATTATAGCTAAAATGGAAGAAGGCGGCCTGGTAGGCATGGGAGGCGCCGGTTTTCCTACCCATGTAAAATACCAAACAAAAGAAATAATTAAATATATCCTTATTAATGGGGCAGAATGTGAACCATATCTTACCTGTGACCATACCCTTATGAGGGAACAGGGCTATGCAATTATTAATGGGGTACTCTTATTTGTTAAGGCCTCAGGTGCAAAAAAGGCAATTATATGCTTTGAGGATAATAAGCTTGATATTGCAAAAGATTTCGAACAGATTATTTCAGGAAAAGAGCTTCCTATAGAAATTAAGGTACTTCCCACTAAATATCCTCAGGGAGGGGAGAGGCAACTGGTGGAGGCTGTACTTGGTATGGAAGTTCCGGCAGGAGAATTGCCCACTAGTATTAGTACTATAATAAATAATGTAGGTACAGCAAAAGCCTTGGCAGATATTGTACTTAAGGATGAACCCCTAATTTCCCGTGTGGTTACAGTTACGGGAATGGTGAAAGAACCATGTAATTACTTAGTTCCCATAGGAACAAGATTTAGGGATTTAATTGATATGTCCGGGGGATTTACATCTAGGATAAGCAGGGTTATAGAAGGTGGGCCTATGACCGGTCGCAGTATACAAATCGGTGGCGCCCTTGATGACTTAGAGGGAAGTGTAGCTAAGACCACTTCCGGTTTATTAGTACTGGAGGATAGCTACAAAATAGAATCTCCATGTATTCGCTGCGGAGAATGCGAGAGAATATGTCCTGCAGGCCTTGCCCCCTTTAAAATTGATTTTGCTGCTTTAGAAAATGATATCACTTTATGTGATAAATTATATGCTACTGAATGTATCAGTTGTGGTAGTTGTTCCTATGTCTGCCCGGCAAAAAGGGAATTGGCATATAGAATAACAGAGGCCAAAAATGAAATTTTCAGACTGAGACGAGAGCGGGGGGCTAAATAATATGAAGCTAAAAAGTGGAAAACAGTTACATGATGTAAGTCCTCATATTGTTAAGAATTGGTCAACAAAAGAAATTATGCAGGATGTGGTTATTGCCCTTATGCCTGCCTTCTTAGGTTCTATCTATTTCTTTGGCCTTAATAGCCTAATCCTTGTTTTAACTGCCGTTACAAGCTGTGTATTATCAGAATATATATGGCAGAAGATAAGAAAAGAGCAGCTGACAGTGGGTGATTGGAGTGCTGTAGTTACCGGTATTCTCCTAGCCTTTAATGTTCCTTCCACTACTCCTATTTGGGCTGTCATGGTAGCATCGGTATTTGCCATAATTGTGGTAAAACAGTTTTTTGGTGGTATAGGTAGTAATTTTGCCAATCCTGCTTTAATGGGAAGAGCATTACTGTTATATCTTTGGCCTGCCCAGATATCCAATTATATAACAACCAACCATTCCGGTGTCGATGCCGTAAGCTCACCCACAGTTTTGGGTATGTTAAAGAGCGGTTCAGAGATTAGCCAATTTTCTAAATGGGACATGTTTATAGGAAATATACCCGGCTGCCTTGGAGAAACCAGTGCCTTATTACTTTTAATAGGCTTTGCTTACCTTTGTTATCGGAAAGTAGTTAATCTTGCAGCAGCAAGTTCTTACGTTCTTACAGTATTATTGGTAACCTTTGTATTTTCTAAAGATGGATTTTTTAAAGGTGATATATTAACCAACCTATTATCGGGAGGACTAATCTTAGGAGCCTGCTTTATGATGACCGATTACGCTTCAGTTGCCCCTAGAATAAAAGTAGTCTTAGCAATAATTGCAGGTCTTATTACGGCAGGAATAAGAATTTGGGGTATGTTACCGGAAGGGGTAAGTTACGGTATATTAATAGCAAACTGTTTATCGGGAATTACTGAAATGATTATAAAACCCCATATTTATGGTGTAAAGCTTAAAAGCAAAAAATAAGTCATACTTAAGAATGCTTTAGTAATTTAATAGATTATTAGAAAAAGTGAGGGAATTATTATGAAAGACAACAGATTAAAAGGTATTATTGCTTTGGCAGTAGTAACAGTATTGGCCTTTGGTATTATTTATGGCAGCAAAATATTAGTTAAGGATGAAGCAAATAATCAGAAAGATGTCGGTCAGAATGATGAAAATCTTCCCGGCTCAATAGATGTATCAGGAGCAGAAGGTATTGTTTCTGCTAGAGAGATTACCGATGATGCCGGCAATATTACAGCCTACTCAGTAGTTGCTGAGGCTACCGGTTTTGCTACAAAGCCTGTTACCATGGAAGTTGTATTTGAAAATGATGCTAAAACAATCAAGGAATTAAAAGTAGTAAGCCATGCCGAAACTCCCGGTTATGGTCAAAAAATGGAAGAGGAAAGTTTCCTAAATCAATTTAAGGGAATTTCTGCTCCTATTTATCTTAGGGGAAAAGCTCCTGTTGCAGATACAAGCAACCAAGATGTTACTGCCCCTACACAAGAGGGTTACCAAGACGGAATTTATCGTGTAGAAGCCGATGAAGTAGATAACAAGGGTTATCTATATATGCTTACAATTAAGGTTGAAGAAGGTAAAATAACCTCTCTGGTGTTTGATTCCATGAACAGAGAAGGGGAATATAAAAGCTACCTGTCAACTGTAGGGGAATATGTTATGACTGATGATGGTCCTACATGGAAAGAACAAGCGGATGCCTTAGCTAACTATGTCTTGGAAAAACAATCTATTGACGGACTCACCGTCGATGAGAACGGTAAAACCGATGTGGTTTCCGGGGTAAGTATCAGTATTAATAATTTCCTTGACCTGGCCAAGAAAGCTCTACAAATGGCTAAAACCGGTGAAGGGGCAGAAAGTACAGGCTCAGATGAGGCCGGTTATGTAGACGGTGATAGTGGTGAGGTAGGAGAAATTGACGGTATATCCGGTGCAACTGTTACAAGTAATGCTATAATTAAGCTTGTTAATAATGCATATGATTTTATTTCTGATTATGCTAAATAGTAATATTATTTTAAAAACTTAAACTAATAAATAATTTTATGAAAATAATAAATTAATTTGTAAATAATTTATTATTGGAAGATACCAAGGAATAAAAAAGAAAGGAGAGTATGATGTAGTAACTACATCATATAGGGATTATATGAAAGCAAGATATCCGGTGGAAGCATATGCACTGGCCATGGTGATTTTTTCACAAAACATGAGGATAGCCCTAATAACCGGTATATTGATCCTCTTTATAAGCACTTTAGGTCTGGTGATAGATGGATTGGTAAAATGCAATCTTCCAAAATGGAGTAGGAATTCAAGTATAATAATCCTTATGGTATCCTTAACCTTTTCCCTATTTCAGATTGTATTAGTAGCTGTCTTAGGGTATAAAATTAATGATACAGCATCCATATTCCACATCTTCCTAGGCATACTTATTGCAAAACATATTATTAATAAAGCAGATGAAATAGATTATAATAGCCTTCTATTAGAGGGAGCCGGGGCATTTGCCATGCTGCTAATTATCTCTCTTATAAGGGAGTTTATGGCAGAGGGCTCAATTTATGGGTATAAAATATTGGATTTTAATCTAAAATCCTATGGTTTTTCACAGGTAATAATGGGATTTTTGCTGACAGGACTGGGTTTAGCTCTTCTTAATAGGATTTTCTACCATAAGGAGAAAGAAAAAATTAAAACAGACAGCATCTTTGTAATATTGCCTGTGGTACTACTTGAACAGCCTTTTACCATAGACGGGATTGATCCTTCTGTTAGTATGCTTATAATCATAATAATTGTTTTGATTTTACTATATTCCATTAGAAAACATCTTGTCTTTTCAAGACTAAGTAAAGGGATTAAGAATTTACCTGCCGAGCTTGTTTCTGCAGGAATGGTATATATGATTTTATCTATGTTTTAACAAATAAACAATCAGTAAGGTAACATAATTATGGAGCAAGAATTATCTTGCTCCTTCTTATGGTAAGGATGATATATGAAAAAAAATGATTTATATTTAATAGTCGGTATCTTAACACTTATTGGAATTTCTTTTTTAATAATTAACTTATACAAAACATCCGGTAGTAAAGTTATAATAACTGTCGATGGTAAGGAGCATAAAGTTTTTAATTTAAAGGAAGATACCATTTATAAAATTGAACATGATAACGGACATTGGAACACAATTGAAATAAAGGATGGATATGTAAAAATGCTTGATGCAAGCTGTCCCGATAAGCTTTGTGTAATGCATAAAAAGATTCAAAATAATAACGAATCAATTACATGTCTTCCCAACAAGGTTGTTCTTCGTATAATCGATGGTAAGGAAAAAGGTCCTGATGCCGTCGCCAATTAAATGCCAAGATATTTTACTAAAAGGAGTTATAATGAATTCTAGAAAAATAGCCTCATATGGCTTATTTATTGCACTGGCTTTTATATTTAGCTACATAGAAAGCCTTATTCCTATGCCCTTTGCCCTACCGGGAATGAAACTGGGATTAGCAAACTTAGTAATAATAGTAGCTTTATACGGTATTGGGGTTAAGGAAGCATTTGTCTTATCAATGGTACGAATTCTTTTGGTAGGATTTACTTTCCGGGATCCCTCTACTCTTATTTTTAGCTTTGCAGGGGGAATACTTAGCTGGCTACTGATGACTGTATCTGTAAAATTCAAGTTATTTAGTATGGTTGGAGTCAGTATCCTTGGAGGAATAGCCCATAATATAGGTCAGATTATAGTAGCAATGATATATGTAAATAACCCCAGTCTTATATATTATTTGCCCTTATTAATGATAAGCGGTCTTGTAAGCGGAGCACTTATAGGAATACTTGCGGCATTAGTAATAAAGAGGCTAAAAAAGTTTTTATAAAAAGTCGGATGCAATAAAGCCATCCGGCTTTTATTTGTATCCATGGCTACTATCTATTTAATAAATTATCATATAATTATTAGTAACAGTAAGAGAAATCAATTATAGGAATTATATTACATTTAAACATTATGAAATCTAGGAGGATATAGTAAATGGTCAGACAGATAATAAAAATTGATGAAGAATTATGTAACGGTTGCGGTCTATGTGTAACCGCATGCCATGAAGATGCCATAGGTATAGTAGAGGGTAAGGCTAAGCTTTTAAGAGATGATTATTGTGACGGATTAGGCAACTGCCTGCCTGTTTGTCCCACTGGTGCATTAAGCTTTGAAGTAAGAGAGGCCTTGGCATTTAATGAAGAAGAAGTAAAGAAAAACATGGAAAGGAAAAAATTAGAGGAAGCTAATTCAAAAACCATGGGATGCCCCGGTTCTAGGATGATGAACCTACAAAAAGATAAAGTCCAGGAGGAAGTTAGCTTAGATACAAGTTCTACACCTATGGCCTCTATGCTCAGGCAATGGCCGGTACAAATTCAACTGGTTCCAGCTAATGCGCCTTATTTTGACGGAGCTGATCTTTTGGTTGCAGCAGATTGTACTGCATACGCTTTTGCTAATTTTCATTCCTTTATGAAAGATAAGATAACCTTAATCGGATGTCCTAAGCTAGATGAGGCAGACTATGGAGAAAAACTTACTCAGATAATAAAAAACAACAATATTAATAGTATTACAGTAATACGTATGGAAGTACCTTGTTGTGGTGGTATGGTAGAAGCAGTAAAGACTGCCATATTAAATAGCGGAAAGTTAATTCCTTGGAGAAGGGTTACACTTTCTACCGAGGGAACAATACTTGAAGATACTAAATAAACTTAAGGAATATCATTCCAGATTGTTAAAATATTATTTAAAAAATACCCACTTGACAAAAAGTTTAAGTGGGTTTATTATTATTTTAAAACATAGTAATTCGCTATGTAAACTATGATATGTTATTTGCATATAATGCTATAAATCAAATACAAATAATTTGTAGGCAAAAATATAATAATAATTTTAATTAAATCTCTTTAAAGAAAGGAATAATATTATGGCAAATATTAAGAAACAGATAACTGAATTAGTAGGAAATACACCTCTTCTTGAATTAAGTAATTTTAATAAAAAACATGAACTTAAGGGAAAAATAATAGGTAAACTTGAGTATTTTAATCCTGCAGGAAGTGTTAAAGACAGAATTGCTAAGAAGATGATTGAAGAAGCATTAAAGACAGGACAGATAACAAAAGATTCCGTAATTATAGAACCTACAAGCGGTAATACCGGTATAGGCCTTGCCAGTATATGCGCCAGCTACGGCTTAAAGCTGATAATTACTATGCCTGATACAATGAGTGTTGAAAGACGAAACTTAATGAAGGCATATGGGGCAGAGCTTATCCTTACAGAAGGTGCTAAGGGAATGAAGGGTGCCATAGAAAAAGCAAATGAAATTCATAAGGCTACACCGGGCAGCTTTATACCTTCCCAATTTGAAAATCCCAATAATCCTAAGGTTCATGAAGAAACCACAGGGGTAGAAATATGGAATGATACCGAAGGACAGGTCGATATATTTGTTGCCGGTATCGGTACAGGTGGTACCATAAGCGGTGCAGGTTTATATTTAAAATTAAAAAATCCTAATATAAAGATTATAGCAGTAGAACCCACAGATTCTCCAATTTTATCTGAAGGAAGAGCAGGTTCCCATAAGATACAGGGAATAGGAGCCGGCTTTGTTCCAAAAACTTTGGACACAGATATATATAATGAAATTGTTACGGTTAAAAACGAGGACGCCTTTGAGACTGCAAGGGATGTGGCAAAAACAGAGGGACTTTTAGTAGGTATTTCCTCCGGAGCAGCCATATGGGCAGCAAAGCAGATAGCACTTCGGGCTGAAAATGAAGGAAAGAATATAGTAGTAATTCTTCCGGATACCGGAGAAAGATATCTATCTACCCCATTATATTCCGAATAAATTATTATAAAGGACTGTTTCTTAATACTATAGAAACAGTCCTTTTAACATGGTACTAATAACCGTATTTTATTACATATAATATTAGTAATAGATAAAAAAAGGTGGTTTTATTTTGCCTACTTCAACTATTATATTAGATGCCGGTCATGGGGGAAACAGTCTGGGGGGAGCATATGGTTTTAGATATGAAAAAGACGATAATTTAAGACTAGCCCTAGAGGTAGGCAAGTACCTGACGGAATATGGTTATAGGGTAGAATATACTAGGACAACAGATATATTTTTATCACAAATAGATCGTGTTAACTTTGCAAATTCCCTCAGAGCCAGTTTACTTCTTTCTTTTTACCGAATGGGAGAGGAACTTTGTATTAATGAGCAAGAAGTAAGTTTTGAAGTGGATTCTATGGATAGTATATCTGAAAGTATAGCCATAAATATTGCCTTGGAATTAAGACCCCTAGGCTTTATAAATTATAGAATAGTAGTCAGAACGGAATTACCTATACTTAGGGATACTCATATGCCGGCAATGACTATAAGTGTTGGAAATTTAAAGTCTACTTATGATAATTATTTGTTTGACACTTGGTTTAATGAAATAGCTGCCGGTATTGCCAGAGGTATTTATAGTATAATTCCTGTATATAGCTAACTAATATAAGAGAAAGGAATTATACTTTTATATAAGAGTTTACAAAATATAGAAAAAATCCATGTAATTATTTTACTATGCTTGACTTACAATATAAATTAATTTATAATTAATTGGATATAAGTCATCATATAAAAATTAACGGAAGTGTGTGAATAATGATAAAGAGTATGACAGGCTTTGGAAGAAGTGAAATTAGCAGCGATGAGCGTAAGATTACAGTAGAAATGAAGGCTGTTAACCATAGATATTGTGACATTTCAATTAAACTTCCTAAGAAATTAAGTTTTTTTGAAGCAGGTATAAGAAATCTATTAAAAAAATATATCGGTAGAGGCAAGGTAGATGTCTACATTACATATGAAGATTTTACCGAAAATAATGTCTGTGTTAAATATAATGGGGATCTGGCAAGGGAATACTATAACAATCTTAAAAAGATAAGCCAGGAGTTTGATATTGAAAATGATATACGCACTTCTGTCTTATCTAGATATCCTGAAGTGTTAACATTAGAAGAGCAAACCATTGATGAAGAAAAGCTTTGGGAGTTGGTGGAAGAGGCGGTAAATAATGCGGCAAAAGCATTTGTTGAATCTAGAATCACAGAAGGGGAGAATTTAAAGGCCGATTTGATTATGAAGCTTAACGGAATGCTTAAGCTTGTTGAATTTATAGATGAAAGATACCCGGAAGTGGTTAGTGAATATAGAAATAAGCTGTTAAGCAAGGTTACCGAACTACTTCAAGATACCAAGGTTGATGAAAGTATACTTCTTACAGAAGTAACCGTATATGCTGATAAAATCTGTGTAGATGAGGAAACCGTTAGATTAAAAAGTCATATTGATAATATGATTAACACCCTAAATGATGATAATGATAATGTTGGTAGAAAACTTGATTTTATAGCCCAAGAAATGAACAGGGAAGCCAATACTATATTATCAAAGGTTAGCGATATCGAAATCACTAATAAAGCAATAGATTTAAAGACTGAAATTGAAAAAGTAAGAGAGCAAATCCAAAATATTGAATAGAGGATACCGAAAAGAGGAATAACGTTGAATAGGTTAATTAATGTAGGTTTTGGTAATGTAGTAAATTCAGGTAAGATTATAGCTATTATTAGTCCCGATGCCGCTCCGGTAAAAAGAATGGTTCAGTCAGCTAAGGATCTTGGAATGGCTATTGATGCAACCTGCGGCCGAAGGACAAAAGCCGTAATTGTTACGGACAGTGGACATTTAATATTATCTTCTCTGCTTCCGGAAACCATTGCAGGCAGGGTAAATAATCATTATGAAGATAATCAAGATATAAATCTAAATAAGCTTGATTAATGGATTAATACTATATTCATTATTATAATATATACATCAGAAGGAAGGAGAGATAGTATGTTATATCCATCATATACAGACTTAATTAGAGTAGTGAACAGTGATGTAGAGCCGGGGGAACAACCGGTTGTAAATAGTAGGTATTCCATCGTGATTGCTACTGCAAAACGCGCAAGGCAGCTTATTAGCGGAGCAGAACCCTTAATTGACAAAGAATTTCCCAAGCCTTTGTCTATGGCTATAGAGGAGTTGTACCAGGGAAAAGTAAAAATTGTGGCAGATGATAATATTAATAAAGAGTACCTGCAATAAAAATTGACACAATTTCATCAGCACTTTCATATTAGATTTATATGAAGGTGCTTTATCGTTATTAGGCATTAATTAGGGGTTAGGAAAGGAATTAACAAATGGACTTAAATCAAGTAGATGGTAATAGCCGCAGTACTGATCTTACTGATGAATATCGTAGTGAAAATTTTCCAAGTGAAAATGATGATGAAGGTTTAGAAAATTTAGAAGTCGATCTAAATGAAAGTATAGATGATAGCATGGAATATGCTCCCAAAACTCCAAATTTGCTTAAAAGATTTTTATATGACTTAATTTTTTATGCTGTATTGCTCTTTGCCTGCGTTTATATTATTCCTAATTATGTTTTACAACGAACCATAGTTGATGGAGAATCTATGGAGAATACTCTTTTTGATGGAGATCATCTATATGTTGAGAAAATTTCATATAGATTTGATATATTAAAACGTTTTGATATTATAGTTTTCTATCCCTATGGCCGTGAGAATGAAGACTATTATGTTAAACGTATTATCGGGCTTCCCGGCGAAACAATTCAAATAGTTGACGGAAAGATTTATATAAACGGTGAAGTCCTTGAAGAAAACTACGGAAATGAGCCAATTCTAGATCCCGGTAGGGCTGCTCAACCTATTACCTTAGAAGAAGATGAATATTTTGTTCTTGGTGATAACAGGAATATCAGTAAAGACAGCAGATATCCCATAGTTGGTAATGTTAAAAAGAAAAATATTGGGGGAAAAGCTTTCTTTAGGGTCAGTCCCTTAAAAAAATTTGGCCCTATTGATTAGGAATTGGTTAATACTTTACTCTTGCATTTTATAAACCAATTAGGTAGAATATATAATGTTCCGAAAGGATGGTCTGATTTACTAATGAAATCAATTAAAGAAGATATCAAAACAGGCAGCTTTAAACAGTTCTACCTGCTTTATGGTAGTGAGGCTTATTTGTTAAAGCTTTACCGGGATAAATTAAGAGATGGAATATTAGGAAAATCAGATCAGATGAACTATTCTAGATTTGAAGGAAAAGATATTGATTTAAAAGAGGTTAATGATATAGCACAAACATTACCCTTTTTTAATGAAAAAAGATTAATACTCATAGAAAATAGTGGTTTATTTAAAGTTCAAAGTGATCTTTCAGAAATTCTTAAAAATGCCCCTGACAGTACATTTTTTATTTTTGTCGAAAATGAAATAGATAAAAGAAACAAAGTATTTAAACTGATAAAAGACCGGGGTAGCATATCAGAAATGAATGGGTTAGATGAAAAGAACTTAAAGTTATTTATAGGATCTTTATTAAAGCCTTCCGGAAAGAAGATTACTATGAATACTGCAGACTATTTATTAGAAAGAACCGGTACAGATATGGAAAATATCTGTAATGAAATAGATAAGCTAATTAGCTATACAGGAGACAGAGATATTATTACTTTAGAAGATATAGATGAAATAGTTACACCACAGATTACAGGAAAGATATTTCAGATGATGGATGCCATAGGCTTAAAGCAACAGGATAGGGCTTTGTCATTATACTATGATTTATTATCAGTTCGGGAAAGGCCTTCTCATATTCTGTATTTAATTATGAGACATTTTAATATACTGTTGCAGGTAAAGGAGTTAGCAGCTAACGGATATGGAACCTCCCTTATTACACAGAAGGTATCGATTCCGGCCTTTACAGTAGGTAAATATATAAGTCAATCTAGAAACTTTACAAAAAATCAGCTGACATATGCCTTAAAACTGGCTGCAGATACTGAGGAACAGATAAAAACCGGCAGAATACATGAAAAGATAGGAACTGAACTTTTAATAATTCAATTTAGCTCAAAATAATTTTTTTTTATATAATTTGGAGATGTATCGAAGTGGTCATAACGAGCCGCACTCGAAATGCGGTTGTCCGCAAGGGCACGTGGGTTCGAATCCCACCGTCTCCGTTTAGCAGACCATCTAATGATTTTTAATTAATCATTAGGTGGTTTTTTATTTGTAAAAAAATTTACAAAATAATGAAACTATGGTATAAATTACATCGTCTAATAGTTAAAATTATGAAAATTTAAGGAGGAGGAAAAATGGGAAGAAAAATTTTATCATTATTTCTGTCCGGTATCTTACTGGCAGGCTCCGCTAGCACAGCTAGTGTATCTGCTGAAGTTATAGCAAATGAGCCATATGTAATAGCTATGGCTGATACTAAAAAAGATGAAAAGGCAGATAAGGGATTAGAAAAATCCATTAAAGCTGTCAAGACAAAAATTGATATTCCAAAAGAGTATACAGATTTTAATTACTATTACTATGGTTCTAACACTTATACAAATAATTATTGGACTTTAATCTGGAGTAATCAAAAGGATTATAGTTATATTGAAGTTAGCTTGGATAAGGATAATAATATTACTTATTACTTTAAATATAATGGCTACGATAAAGACAAAAGTGTTCCTTCTTATTTGAAAAAAGAGCTTTTAGATGAGGCAGAGGATTTTATAAAGCAAATTGCTCCTAAGCTTTATCCTAAGTTAGAATTTGTATCTTCTAATTATGATGGCATCTATAATAACTCCTATACTTATGTCTTTAATAGGAAAGAAAATGGAATTATATTCCCTGATAATTTAGTAACAATCAGTGTTGATGCCCATACAGGGGAAGTAAAATCTGCCTATCTAGATTGGTTATATGATGCTAATATACCGTCAGCCCACAGCAAAATTACTAAAGAAGAAGCCGCTAAGCTTATAGGTGAAAATCTTAATATGAAGCTAACTTATAAAACAGACTATTATCAAATCTTTGAAGAGGGTAAAAGCGAAATAAAAAAGAAGGCATTTTTAGTTTATGAGCCTGATATTCCCTATATTTCAATAGACGCCAAGTCAGGTGAAGTATACTTAACTAAATCTGAATGGGTAGAGAAGAAAGTTGATAATCCTAGTAAAGAAGCTGAAGAAAAAGATGATGTAGCAAAATCCCCTGCAGGTGTTCTTACAGAAGAAGAGATAGCAAAAATTAAAGAGTTAGAAAATCTTATTAGCAAGGAAAAAGCATTAGAAATATTAAGATCTAATCCATATCTTTATATAGATGAAAATCTTATAAGCTTTACTGCCAGCTTAAGTAAATCCTATGGGGCTAATGATAAGGAAAGCATATATGTATGGACTCTAGTTTTAAGGGATGAGAGGCCTGTAGATAATGATAGGGACGATTACAGGGCCTTTGCCCATGCAACAGTGGATGCCAAGACAGGAAAGATTTTAAGCTTTAATGCCAGTCTTAAGAATAATTATGACTACCAGACAGGTAAATGGCTTCCGGTTAAAATTAAATATGACAGGGAATATGGACAAAAAGTTTTTGAGAAATTCCTAAATGGTCAAATAAAAGACAGGTTTAAAAAGACTAAACTGGTAGATCAAGGCCATGATTATATAGCCTATTATAAAGAGGATAATGCCCCTGTATATGGCGGCTATTACTACCGGTATAATCGTTTTAATGAAGGTGTAGAATTTTCCTACAACAGTATTTATGGGGCGATAGACGGTGTAAGCGGTAAGATTTATTCATATAACTGCAATTGGGATGATGATATCATCTTTGAATCACCTAGAAATGCCATGACTGATAAGGATGCATTTGACCATTATATCAGTAAGGATGGATTTGATTTAAAATATGAAGTAAATGTAATTAATCAATATGATCCTGATTATAAGGCCCATAAAGCTTATTATGATTATTCAGAGGCTTATGAAATACGTTTAGTTTATCGTCCTGATATCTATCCTTATTATATTTCTCCTTTTACTGGAGAACAACTAGATGACAGGGGCCAAGTTTATAAAGGGTCTAAAACCTATGCCTATAATGATATAGCTGATACAAAAGAAAATCGAGAGATACTTATACTTGCGGATATGAATATCGGTTTTGAAGGTGAGAATTTCAATCCTGATAAATTAATTACCGTAAGTGAAATAAATCAACTTTTAGAAAGTCTTGGTTACTATACAAAGGACAGTGAAGATGCCATGGATTCTTCTAAGTTAATTACCAGGGAAGAATTGGCTTATAGTTTTATTAAAAGACTTGGTCTTGAAAATGTGGCTAAATTATCAGAAATATATAAAACCGGCTATTACGATGAAAGCCATATAAGTTCTAAATATCTTGGGGCAGTGGCACTGGCTAAGGGCTTAAAACTGTTTCCAAACCAGGATAGTAATAATTTCTTTCCAAAGAATAATATAAGCAGAAGGGAAGCCGTACAACTGATTATAAACTTTGTTAGCGTAGCTAATGAAAGTAGATAGTAACAATAGTAATAAAGGATAATTAAAAGGGCTGTCTATATAATTTGCTTATAAGCAAATTATTGGGCAGCCCTTGTTATATCTAGATTTAATTTAAATTAAATTAAGCTAATGAGTTAACTTTTTTTGTTAAACGAGACACTTTTCTGGAAGCTGTGTTCCTGTGAATTACGCCTTTGGAACATGCTTTTTCGATTTCAGAAATAGCAAGAGACAGATTTGCCTTAGCAAGCTCCTTATCATTAGCAGCAATAGCAGTCTCGACCTTTTTAATCATGGTCTTTACCTTGGATCTGATAGCCTTATTTCTTTCAGCTCTCTTTGCATTTACTAAAATCCTTTTTTTCGCAGATTTAATGTTAGCCAATATTGCACCTCCAAAATTATAATAATTTTACAACCATAGTTCCAAGGACAACATTGAGAGAGTGGAATGCGAATCTTGGATTGGTGGTATTTACTTTGTTTCATTAAATCCGGACACGGTCGTTATAATGAAAACATACTATTATATAGTAGTATAATGATTTAATAATGTCAATACATATTTTTTAAACTCTTGCAAAAAATATTAGTGTCATTGGAATATTCGGTAAAGAGTATAAAAATTATCATTAATTTGATGGAGGTAAGCAAATGGAGCATAAAATAAGAACGGACCTTGCCCTTGAAGTGAGAGAAAGCTTTCCTGAGGACGATGTTGAAATAAAGGGTGTTATATTAACCGAGGAAATAGATGAAAAAAACAATATCCGAATAACTACTGTTGAAATCAAAGATGATAAAGGGGCTAAGGCTATGCAAAAGCCTATAGGAACATATATAACCATTGAAGCACCTGAGCTAAATAATGCTTCAGATGATTATCATAAACCGGTTTCTGAATTAATAGCTAAATATCTTAGAAAACTTACAGGGGATTTAAGTCATGATGAGGTACTGGTGGTTGGGCTAGGTAACCGTGAAGTGACTCCCGATGCCCTTGGTCCTCAAGTTGTAGACAATCTATTTGTTACAAGGCATCTTATTCGTGAATATGGAGATGAATTTAAAGTAAGAAATAATCTTGGTAGTGTCAGTGCTATCTCTCCCGGTGTAATGGCCCAAACCGGAATGGAAACCATGGAAATAATAAAAGGAATTATTAAAGAAACCAAACCTAGACTGATTATTGTAATCGATGCCCTAGCCTCAAGAAGTATTCACAGGTTAAATACCACGGTTCAAATATCAGATACCGGAATTAGTCCGGGCTCAGGAGTGGGAAATAACCGTAAGGCCCTTAATGAAGAAAGTCTTGGGGTCAAGGTAATTGCCATAGGTGTTCCTACCGTAGTAGATGCTGCCACTATTGTAGCTGATACCTTAACAAAATATATGGAATCCACAGGATTTGGTGAAGAAGATATCTTTCAATTTATTTCAGAAGTTAACGGCAGTCAGATGTATAATATGTTTGTTACACCAAAAAATATTGATGAAGCAGTAAAAGAAATTAGTTATACCTTATCAGAAGCTCTTAACTCCTGTTTTTCCCAACCCATAATCACTTAGGTACTAAAAACAAGTCAATTGAATATAATGAATTAGGCTTGTTGTTTTAGTATCCCTATGGTTTGGAGGCAGTGATGAAAAAATTCCGATTTAAGGACAGAAGAAGGCGTTATCAAATAATACCTGCAATTGCCATTATAATATCCATATTTTTTTTGATATACGCCTTTACCCTGTCATTTTCTAAGGAAATTGGCCAAGCTAAAGTAAAAATGAAAAGATCCATTATATCCGGAATATACTCCAATATAATGGATTCAGGATCTGCACTGGTAGCTTATCAAAGTGCAGATAAAAAACATTCGTATCCCTTCCCCCTAAATTTAGCTTCCAATTTTTATAATCTACATCAATATGTATCAGCCAGTATATCTTTACCTAAGAAGTACGACACTTTAATTACAAAAGAAGAGGTTCATAAGCAAGTAGATATAACACATATTAATAATGGGAACTTGACCAAGGAATATATTTTAACTAATGGGGCTATCTTAGACAAGAAAGAATATCAAGAATATTTAGAAGCAGAAGTAGACTCTTTTGAAAACACTCAGGAGCTACCGGTAGTAATTATGGAAGGGGCTATAGATCAAAATCAGTTTTATATAGGAAAAAATCAAAATGCAATTGAAACCATGAGAACATTTAACGGAACCCCCTTTACTTTAGAGCAACTTAAGGATTTCAATTTCTTAATCAGTCATTTTTATATAATAGATCCTTCTACAAAGGTTACTGATAATTTATTTAATTCTGAACAACTACTTAAAAAGGATATGACAATAAAAACTACTAACGATAAGCCCCAGATTCTAATCTATCATACTCACTCCCAGGAGGCATTTTTAGATAGCAGGGAAGGAATTGAAGAAGATACTGTTGTGGGTATAGGGGATTTGTTAGCTGAAATATTAGAGGAAAAGTATGGATACAATGTAATCCATGATCGTAGTGTATATGATTTGGTTGATGGAAAATTAGATAGAAACCAGGCCTATAATTATGCCAGGAAATCTATAAAAAAGATATTAGATAAACACCCCAGTATTGAGGTTGTTATTGACTTACATAGGGACGGAGCCAAAAAACGTTCCACTTACATAAAGGGAGAAGAAACAGCTCAGATTATGTTATTAAATGGTTTAAGCAGGAATCAAAATGGTCCTATTAGTAGGCTTGATAATCCATATCTTCAGGATAATTTAGCATTTAGCCTGCAACTACAATTAAAATCTTTAGAGTTATATCCGGGCTTATTATATAAAAACTACTTACAGGCATATAGATATAATCTAGATCTTAGACCTAAGAGTATCTTAATGGAATTAGGAACCCACAAAAACTCCCTAAAATCTGCAAAAAATGCTATAGAACCTTTTGCAGATATATTAAATGCTGTACTAAAAGGGGAATAAAAGAAATCTAATTATCTTGTAACACAATTTCTCATATGTTATAATGTACGCGATAAAGAAGAGTACCAAGATTTGTTTTTTCACTAGCTTTTCTGGATAAATAGATTTTTCATCACATTTTGTGAGATTATTATACACAGGAGGATTGACATGGGCTTAGACCAGAGTAAAATAAGAAACTTTTGTATTATAGCACATATTGACCATGGTAAATCTACATTAGCAGATAGAATAATAGAAAAAACGGGATTACTAACTAGCAGAGAGATGCAGTCTCAGGTTTTGGACAATATGGACTTAGAAAGAGAAAGAGGCATTACAATTAAGGCACAGACCGTTAGGACAGTATATCAATCAAAATCCGGTGAAGAGTATATCTTTAACCTGATTGATACCCCGGGACATGTTGACTTTAATTATGAGGTCTCAAGAAGCTTGGCAGCTTGTGAAGGGGCAATCTTGGTGGTGGATGCCGCCCAGGGAATTGAAGCCCAGACCCTTGCCAATGTTTACCTTGCTCTTGATCATGATTTGGAGATTATGCCTGTAATTAATAAAATTGACCTTCCCAGTGCTGATCCGCAAAGAGTAATTTCTGAAATTGAAGATATCATTGGCCTAGAAGCCAGTGATGCACCATTAATTTCAGCAAAACAAGGACTTAATATAGATGAAGTCTTAGAGCAGATTGTTAAAAAAATTCCTGCCCCTAAAGGGGATGTAAAAGCACCCTTAAAGGCATTGATTTTTGATTCGCTTTACGATCCTTATAAAGGGGTTATTATATTTTGCAGGATAATGGAAGGTACCGTAAGAAAGGGAACCGAAATTAAAATGATGGCAACCGGTGCATGTTCAGAGGTGGTTGAGCTGGGGACTTTTGGAGCCGGACAATTTATACCTTGTGAGGAACTGACTGCCGGAATGGTAGGATATATAACTGCCAGCTTGAAGAATGTTAAGGATACCAGAGTAGGAGATACCGTAACCGATGCAAAAAGACCTTGTGATGAGCCGCTTCCCGGCTATAAAAAAGTTTTGCCTATGGTATACTGTGGTATGTATCCTTCAGATGGGGCTAAATATCCGGATCTTAGGGATGCTCTTGAAAAACTTCAGCTAAACGATGCCTCCTTACAATTTGAGCCGGAAACTTCAGTAGCCTTAGGTTTTGGCTTTAGATGTGGATTTTTAGGACTGCTCCATCTTGAGATTATTCAGGAAAGATTGGAGAGGGAATATAATCTAGATATTGTTACCACAGCACCTAGTGTAATCTATAAGGCCTATTTAACCGACGGACAAGTTATAGATATAACAAATCCCACCAATATGCCGGATCCGACCCTAATTGATTATATGGAGGAGCCCTTTGTAAACGCAGAGATTATGGTTACCAAGGAATTTGTCGGTCAAATTATGTCCTTATGTCAGGAGAGACGGGGCATTTACTTGGGAATGGAATATATAGAGGAAAATAGGGCCCTATTAAAATATGAGCTTCCTCTAAATGAAATTATCTATGATTTTTTTGATGCCTTAAAATCTAGATCAAGGGGTTATGCTTCCTTTGACTATGAATTAAAGGGTTATGTTAGGTCTGAACTGGTAAAACTGGATATTTTAATTAATAGAGAAGAAGTGGATGCCCTATCATTTATCGTTCATGCCGACAGTGCCTATGAAAGAGGCAGAAAAATGTGTGAAAAGTTAAAAGAAGAAATTCCCCGCCATTTATTTGAAATACCTATTCAAGCAGCCATTGGCAGTAAAATTATTGCAAGAGAAACTGTCAAAGCAGTACGTAAGGATGTACTGGCAAAATGTTACGGCGGTGATATAAGCAGAAAGAAAAAGCTTCTAGAAAAGCAGAAGGAAGGTAAAAAGAGGATGCGCCAGATTGGAAGTGTAGAAATTCCTCAAAAAGCCTTTATGAGCGTATTGAAGCTAGATGATAATTAGGCATATACCTAATTAAGGAGCTGAAAGAATGGACAAGAAAAAAAGAATAGATAGGGGAACATGGAAAAAGGAACTAAGACTTTATGTCCATGTTCCTTTTTGTGTAAGAAAATGTTACTATTGTGACTTTTTATCAGGGCCTTCCAATCAAGAAGGTATTGATACTTATTTTGAAGCCTTATATAAGGAAATTAATAGTTATAAAAATAGAGGGGATGATTATCGTATTAGTTCGGTATTTATCGGAGGAGGAACCCCTTCTTGTGTAGATTCAGGAAAAATTGTTCGAACCCTAGAGGAATTAAAAAATGTATTTGAATTTAAAAAAGAAGCAGAGATTACCATAGAAGTCAATCCCGGTACCGTGGAAATGGATTCTATAGCCGATAATAAGCTGCTTAATTATAAAAAGGCCGGAATAAACCGCTTAAGCTTTGGGCTTCAGTCAACCATAGACAGCGAACTTAAGCTTCTTGGAAGAATTCATACTTATGCTCAGTTTGAAGATAATTATAAACTGGCAAGGAATTTGGGCTTTAATAATATTAATATTGATTTAATGTCTGCCCTGCCGGGACAAAATATAAAGACTTGGGAAGAGGGGCTTGTAAAGATATGCAAACTAGAACCGGAACATATATCTGCCTATAGTTTGATTATTGAAGAAGGAACCCCTTTTTATGAAATGTATGGACCGGAGGGAAGGATGAAGGATAAATTGCCTTCAGAGGAAGAGGAAGGAGAAATCTACAATCTGACAAGGGAGATTCTATTATCAGCAGGTTACCAAAGATATGAGATATCCAATTATGCAAAACAAGGATATGAATGTAGCCATAATCTAGCTTATTGGGAAGTAGATAATTATCTGGGTCTTGGTCTAGGGGCGGCTTCTCTTATAAATAATCAGAGATTTCATAATACCTATAAGTTGGAGGAATACCTTGATTTAATATTAAATAATAATACTAAGCTTAATTCATTAGATAGTACTAATACCAACTTAGAATATGATCCCTTTAATATTCGAAAGGATATTGAAGTTTTATCAAAAAATCAACAGATGGAAGAGTTTATGTTCCTTGGCCTTAGAAAAACCAAAGGAATAAGTAAAGAAACCTTTTATAATAAATTTGGTCTATCAATATATGAGATATATGGTAATGTCCTTAATAAACTTGAGAAACAGGGCCTGATAACTACAGATGATAAAAGAATTTGGCTTACTGATTATGGTATAGATATCAGTAATAGGGTATTGGCAGATTTTTTATTGGACTAAGCTTTATGTAAATTAATCCTTGACAAATAGAAATGATAGTGATATTTTATTACTAGATGTTAGCACTCAAATCTAGTGAGTGCTAATTAAATAGTTTCAAAAGATTAATTAAAATATTTTTTATTATTGGATTAGGTGATTGAATGCACGGGCTGGATGAAAGAAAATTAAAAATTTTGCAAGCCATAATACAAAATTATCTGGATACAGGTGAGCCTGTGGGATCCAGAACCATTTCTAAGTTAACGGATCTTAACTTAAGCTCGGCTACAATCCGTAATGAGATGTCGGATTTGGAGGATATGGGCTATATATTCCAGCCCCATACTTCTGCCGGTAGAATTCCTACGGATAAGGGTTACCGCCTTTATGTGGATATGCTTCTTATGGAAAAAAATACAGAGCTTGAAAATATGAAAGGTATTCTTATAGAGAAGGCAGATCGTTTAGAAAGTCTGCTCCAGCAAGTGGCTAGACTTCTGGCAGTGAATACAAATTATACCACTATGGTAACCACACCCCAATACAAAAAAAAGGTTAAATTTATACAGTTGACTGAAATTGATGAAGATCAGTTACTGGCTGTTTTAGTATTTGAAGGTAATATAGTAAAGAACAAAATATTAAAAACATCAGTAAGCTTAACTAAGGAAACAATTTTAAAGTTAAATATTGTACTTAATACCTTTCTCCAAGGACTGGACCTTTCAGCTATTAATCTTCCTATTATTACTAAGATGAAGGAACAAGCTGGGGAATATAGAGAATTAGTAAATGATATTTTAGAGGCCATAATGCAGGCTGTCACCGAAGATGATGACTTTGAGATTTATACATCAGGAACCACTAATATACTTAGGTATCCGGAATTAAGTGACGCCAATAAAGCCTCTGAACTTTTATATACTTTAGAAGAAAAAGAAATGCTATCAGAACTAATTCACCATCGAATGGAGAATGATAAAAACAGGGGAATACAAGTCTACATAGGTGAAGAGACCCCTATAGAATCCATGAAGGACTGCGCTGTTGTAACAGCCACATATGAAATAGATGAAGGTGTATATGGTAAAGTTGGTATCATCGGTCCTAAGAGAATGGATTATGAAAAGGTTGTCACTACTTTGCAGACTTTAATGGCTCAGCTGGATGATATATTTAAGAATAAAACGTAATTTGAAAGGTGGTTATGACTAGTGGAGGAAAAGGATAAAACTATAGAAGTAATGAAGGCGGCCATGGAAAAAGAAAAGAAGGCTAAAGAGGCAGACAAATCTGCTGATGAAAAGATAGAAGAAAAAGATGACCATAGCTTGTCAGAGGAGAATACAACTTTGGAGGATAATGAGATGACAAAGAATCATCAGGAAGATGAGACAAAGGATGAGGTAACTACCGAAGAAGATATACAGACAGATTCAAAGGACAGTGAAAAAAAGTCCGATGAAAAACCTTCAAAATCCGGTAAATCATTGTTTAAAGGCTCTAAGAACAAAGAATTAGAAGCAAAAGAACAAAAAATACAAGAGCTTTCAGACAGACTTATGAGAACCATGGCTGAATTTGATAATTACAGGAAACGTTCAGAAAAAGAAAAGTCACAAATGTTTGATTTGGGTGTAAAACATGTTATAGAAAAAATGCTCCCTATAATTGATAATTTCGAACGGGGACTAGGTTCAGTTGATGAGGCTAATAAGGATAATCCAATAGTTCAAGGCTTTAATATGATCTATAAGCAGTTAATGACTACTATGGATGAACTGGGTGTTAAACCTATAGAAGCCCTAGGTAAAGAATTTGACCCTAATTTCCATAATGCAGTTATGCATGGTGAAGATGAAAACCTTGGTGAGAATATAGTAGCTGAGGAATTCCAAAAAGGATATATGTATAACGATATAGTCGTTAGACATAGTATGGTAAGAGTAGTTAACTAATTATATTATTTAAGTTTAATAGGAATTTTATTTCTAAATCATATAGGAGGAATCAAAATGGGAAAAATAATTGGTATTGACCTTGGTACCACAAACTCATGTGTTGCCGTAATGGAAGGTGGTAAACCTGTCATTATTGCTAACGCAGAAGGTGCCAGAACCACACCGTCCGTTGTGGCATTTACAAAAAACGGTGAGCGATTAATCGGTGAACCTGCAAAGCGTCAGGCAGTTACGAATGCAGATAAAACTATATCATCTATTAAAAGACATATGGGAACCGATTTTCGTGTTAAAATTGATGATAAAAGATATTCACCACAGGAGATTTCAGCTATGGTGCTTCAAAAATTAAAAGCAGATGCTGAAAGTTATCTAGGTGAAAAAGTAACCGAAGCAGTTATTACTGTTCCTGCTTATTTTAATGACGCTCAGAGACAGGCAACTAAAGATGCAGGTAAGATTGCCGGTCTTGAGGTTAAGAGAATTATCAATGAGCCTACAGCAGCAGCCTTAGCCTATGGTCTTGATAATGAAGCTGAGCAAAAAATCATGGTATATGACCTGGGTGGAGGTACATTTGACGTATCGATTATTGAAATCGGTGACGGTGTAATTGAAGTATTAGCTACCTCCGGTGATAACAGGCTTGGTGGCGATGACTTTGACGAGAGAATAACCAGATACATGGTTGATGAATTTAAGAAAGCCGAAGGTGTGGATTTATCCACAGATAAAATGGCTATGCAAAGACTAAGGGAAGCAGCAGAAAAGGCTAAGATTGAATTGTCTTCAGCAACAACTACAAATATTAATCTTCCTTTTATTACTGCAACTTCCGATGGACCTAAGCACTTTGATATGAATTTAACCCGTGCTAAGTTTAACGAACTGACAAGTGACTTAGTAGAGAGAACTGTAATTCCGGTTCAAAATGCTCTTAAGGATGCGGGAATTACTGCTTCCGATCTAAAGAAAGTATTATTGGTAGGAGGATCTACCCGTATTCCGGCTGTTCAAGAAAAGGTTAAACAACTGACCGGCCAGGAGCCTTCTAAGAGCTTAAATCCTGATGAATGTGTTGCCCTTGGTGCTTCCATTCAAGGTGGTAAATTAGCCGGAGATGCCGGTGCAGGAGATATCCTACTTCTTGACGTTACTCCCCTGTCTTTATCTATTGAAACCCTTGGTGGTGTGGCTACTAAGTTAATCGAAAGAAATACAACCATACCTACCAGAAAGAGTCAGATTTTCTCTACAGCAGCAGATAATCAGACTGCGGTTGATATTCACGTAGTTCAAGGTGAAAGACAATTTGCTAAAGATAATAAGACCCTAGGCCAATTCCGTCTAGACGGAATTCCACCGGCTCCAAGAGGAGTACCACAAATTGAAGTAACCTTTGATATAGATGCCAATGGTATCGTTAATGTTTCTGCAAAGGATCTTGGTACCGGTAGAGAGCAGCATATTACTATAACTGCCAGCTCAAATATGTCAGATGATGAAATAGAAAAGGCAATAAAAGAAGCAGCCGAATTTGAAGCACAGGATAAGAAACGTAAAGAAGCCATAGACCTAAGAAATGAAGCAGATTCAATGGTATTCCAGACTGAAAAGGCTTTAAAAGAAGTGGGAGATAAATTAAGTGATGCCGATAAAGAAACAGTAGAAGCAGATCTTAAACACCTAAAAGAGCTTCTTGAAAAGACTAATCCTGAGGTTATGAGCGACGGGGAAATTGAAGATATAAAAGCAGCTAAAGAAAAGTTAATGACCGATGCTCAGACTTTATTTACAAAACTTTATGAACAAAATGCTGCCGGTGCAGGTGCTGATCCTTCCGGTGCAGCAGGTTCCGGCACTACTGAAACCTATGACGGTGATGTAGTAGATGGTGATTATAAAGAGGTATAATAAATATCCTTCGTTGTCCCAAAGGGTCCGTGGGCCTTTTGGGACAACAAATCTTGACTAAAATAATTTTATTGGTTAAGATAATGACTATTATAATTAGAATATGACAGGTAGTCCATACGACTGCCTATCTGTTATGAATGAAATTGTACAGCTATGAAAGGTGAAGGATAAGATGGCAGAGAAAAGAGATTATTATGAGGTTCTAGGTGTCAGTAGGACTGCAACTGATGATGAGTTAAAAAAAGCATATAGAAAATTGGCCAAAAAGTACCATCCTGATACCAACCCGGGGGATAAATCTGCTGAAGCAAAATTTAAAGAAGCATCTGAAGCTTATGCAATTTTAAGCGATCCCGATAAAAGAAGGCAGTATGATCAGTTTGGCCATTCTGCATTCGAAGGGGGAGCCGGAGGAGCCGGCGGATTTGACTTTTCTGGTTTTGATATGGGAGATATATTTGGAGATATCTTCGGAGATATCTTTGGAGGTCGCTCAAGAAGAGCGAATAACGGACCGATGCAGGGAGCAAATATTAGAACCTCTGTCAGAATTACCTTCGAGGAAGCTGTATTCGGTACTGAAAAAGAACTGGAGTTAAATCTGAAAGATGAGTGTCATACATGCCATGGAAGCGGTGCTAAGCAGGGAACAAAACCTGAAACCTGTTCAAAATGTGGAGGTAAAGGTCAGGTAGTATATACTCAGCAGTCTTTATTTGGAATGATAAGAAATGTACAAACCTGTCCGGATTGTAGGGGTTCAGGAAAGATTATAAGAGAAAAATGTTCAGATTGTTACGGAAGCGGATATATCACCAGTAGGAAAAAAATCAAAGTTGGTATCCCCGCAGGTATAGATAATGGCCAAAGTGTAAGAATTCGCGGAAAAGGGGAACCGGGCATTAACGGTGGCCCAAGAGGAGATTTATTGGTAGATGTTGATGTAAGTAGACATCCTATATTTCAAAGAAGAGACTATGATATCTTTTCTACAGTTCCCATATCATATGCTACGGCAGCCCTAGGAGGGGATGTAAGAATCAGTACTGTAGACGGGGATGTTATATATACAGTTAAGCCCGGAACACAGACTGATACAAAAGTACGTTTAAGGGAAAAAGGTGTTCCTACTCTTAGAAATAAAAATATCAGAGGGGATCATTATGTAACCTTAGTAGTCCAAGTACCTACTAATTTAACATCAGAACAAAAAGAGCTTTTGAGAAAATTTGATGAAGCAATGACGGGAAAAAGCAAATCTTCTGATAATGAACAAGAAAGCGGCGGCAAGAGTAAGAAAAGATTCTGGAAATGAAAGCGTAGAGGATAATTTATATGAAATGGATAAAATTCACCTTAGATACAACTACCGAAGCAGTTGACTTTATTAGCCTTATGTTATCAGAATTGGGTATTGAGGGAATAGAAATCGAAGATAATGTTGGGCTTACCGATGAAGAAAAAAAGCAAATGTTTGTAGATATTCTACCGATTACAGAAGTAGATGATAAGACAGCGAAAGTAAATTTCTATGTGGATCCTACTACTGATGTAGAATCTTTACTTCTAAAGATTAGGCAAGGTTTAAATGATATTTCAGAATTTGCTTCTATTGGAAGGGGAACTATTGATATATCAGAAACAGAAGATAAGGATTGGATGAATAATTGGAAGAAATTTTTTAAACCTTTTCGTATTGATGATACAATTGTTATCAAGCCCACATGGGAAAATCTGACTGATAGTAAACCGGATGACCTGATAATAGAAATCGATCCCGGTATTTCCTTTGGCACAGGTTCCCATGAAACCACTAAACTTTGTATCATAGGCATTAAAAAATATATTAAACCTGGAGATTATATTCTTGATGCAGGCAGTGGAAGCGGGATACTGTCAATCGTCGCAAATAAGTTAGGTGCCGGCCATGTTCTTGGTATAGATATTGATCCGGTTGCAACGAAATCTGCCATTGAAAATGCCGGTGTTAATAATATAAATTCAAAAGAATGGAAGCTGCAAGACCAAGAAGAGCTACCAAGTACACCGATAACATTTGCTACCGGGAATATTCTAGAAGATGACAAAGTTCGAAGCCGCATAGGGAAAGAAAAATATGATTTAGTTGTAGCTAATATATTGGCCGATGTTATTATCCCCCTTTCCGATGTAATAGGAGAAAATATGAAAAAAGGAGCAATTTTTATTTGCTCAGGAATTATAGATACTAAAGAAGAAGAAGTTAAAGCTTCCTTAGAGAAGAACAATTTTACCATCTTAGAAGTTAATAGGATGGGAGATTGGGTATCCTTTATCAGTAAAAAATAAACCGGTTATTCTACCGGTTATTTTTTTGTGTACTAATTGAAACTTATATTTTTTAGAACAAGTGTTTGAATTAATTGCCATACAATGGTATACTATTAATAGTCCATATTTTATATTTTGGTTAATCAAAGGAGTAAGCTTATGCATCGTTTTTATGTTAATGAAAAGCAAATTCATGATAATCTTATTACCATAATTGGCTCAGATGTAAATCATATAAAAAATGTACTCCGCATGAGATGTGGGGATGAATTGGTAATTTGCAATGGACAAGGAAAAGATTATTATTGTATAATTAATAGGGTATCTGATGGGGAAATAGAAGCAAAGATAGATTTTGTTAAGGATACAGGAAGTGAACTTCAAACGAAAATAACTCTCTTTCAAGGTCTTCCTAAATCCGATAAGATGGAACTGATTATACAAAAGGCTGTTGAACTGGGTGTATATGAGGTGGTACCTGTTACCATGGCCAGATGTGTTGTTAAAAACACTGATAAAAAGAAGGAAGAAAAGAAATTACTGCGCTGGCAGGCTATTGCCGAAAGTGCAGCAAAGCAGTCCCATAGAGGGATTATACCAAAAGTTAGACCTATTATGTCATTTAAGGAAGCAATAAACTATGCATCAAAGATGGATTTATCACTTCTTCCTTATGAAAATGAAAAAGGGATGGAGGCCACAAGGGAGGCTATTTTTAAGTTGAAAGACTGCCAAAGTGCAGGAATAATAATTGGCCCTGAGGGAGGTTTTGAAGAGGCTGAAGTTAAACTGGCCAAGGACCATGGTATTATTCCTATTTCTTTGGGAAGAAGAATACTTAGAACCGAAACAGCGGCTTTGGCAACTTTATCCATGATGATTTTATATTTAGAAGACTAAATAAATTATATAAATTCTACTATTTCATATAAGTGAAGGTATTTGGGGAGGTTAAATTATGGAGATACAATTATGGAGAGAAATTCTTGATCCTTATTCTTTGGCTGTAAATGAATTGATTGTTAAATTTAATCATATAATTGAAGAATACCGCCGTAAGGGTTCTTATTCCCCCATTGAACTGGTAACAGGTAGAGTAAAGACAATATCTAGTATTCTAGAGAAGGCTCAAAAAAAGAATATAGCCTTAGATGATATAGAAGAAAAGATAGATGATATAGCAGGAATACGTATTATATGTCAGTTTGTGGAAGATATTTATAAAGTAGTTGATATAATTAGACACCGTTCAGATATGACTATTAAAAGTGAAAAAGATTACATTGAGAAGATGAAAAAGAGCGGTTATCGTTCTTATCATATTATAGTTTATTATGATGTGGAGACTCTAAAAGGAAGTAAAAGACTTCAGGTTGAAATACAAATCAGAACTTTGGCAATGAATTTTTGGGCAACTATTGAACATTCTCTACAGTATAAGTATAAGCAGAATATACCGGAACATATTAGAAAGCGGCTATCTTCTGCAGCTGAGGCGATTCTTATACTAGATAGAGAAATGAGTGTAGTAAGAGATGAGATTATGGATGCTCAAAATTCTTTTACTATAAAGGCAAATATGGTGGCAGATATTCTTAATAATATTCAAAATCTATACAAGGTTGCCAACAAACAGGAGGTTATAAAGATTCAGGACGAATTTTTCAGGATATATCAAGACGGTGATAAAGAAGAGCTTGAAAAGTTCAGTAAGAATATTGACTTAATTGCACAACAATATAGAGCACAAAGCTTGCATTGATGGATGGTGATAATATGAATTTACCTAGATTATTTGAGGACAGGATGAGAAATCTTTTGGGAGATGAATATGAGGAGTATCTTAAATGCTATCACAAGCCATATTATGGTGGAATTAGGGTCAACACCCTAAAACTTTCTCCGGAAGAATTCGAAAATCTTTGTCCTTTTTCTATTAAAAAAATACCTTGGATTCCCAATGGCTATTTTTATGATACCAATGAACAGCCTGCAAGGCACCCCTATTATTATGCAGGGCTATACTATATTCAGGAGCCCTCTGCCATGACCCCTGCCAGCCTTCTTCCCGTTAAACCGGGAGAGAAGGTTCTTGATTTATGTGCGGCCCCGGGAGGAAAAAGTACGGAATTGGGAGCTAAATTACAAGGAAAAGGCCTCTTGGTATCTAACGATATTAGTAATTCAAGAGCCAAGGCACTATTAAAGAATATAGAGTTATTTGGAATAAAAAACGCTTATGTTTTATCTGAGAGCCCCAATAGACTTGCTGAGCATTTTCCCCAGTATTTTGATAAAATATTGGTAGATGCCCCCTGTTCCGGGGAAGGGATGTTTAGAAAAAGTCCTTCTATTATGAAAAATTGGGAACAGTACGGTGTGGACTATTATAATAAATTACAAAAAGAAATAATTATATATGCCGCTAAGATGCTTAAACCCGGCGGTATGATGCTGTATTCTACCTGTACCTTTTCACCGGAAGAAAATGAAGGGACCATATCATATTTATTAGAAGAATGTCCTGATATTCATGTGGTAGAGGCCCTGCCTAGTCTTGAAGAAAGAAAGGGCCTTGGCCTTTCTTATGAAGGTTTTGACAGGGGTAGACCAGACTGGGTCAATGGACCGGAGCAATTAAAACATTGTATAAGACTATGGCCTCATAAAATATCCGGAGAAGGGCATTTTATTGCTTTGCTTAAAAAAGAGGGCCCTTCAGATACTGATAAGGATAATAGTAGTATTAGGGGTAAAATCTTAGATTATAAAAAAGGAAATACTTTGTCAAAAGAGGCCGAGGATTTTCTTTATAATCTTTCTAACTGGGATGACCTAATTAGTCAAAGCAGAATTTTAATCCAAAAAGACAGAGTTTATCTGGTGCCGGCTGAATTTGAAGAAAAGCAAGGACTTCGCACCTTAAGGCAGGGACTATTTCTCGGTGAAATGAAGAAAAACCGTTTTCAACCCTCCCAAGCCCTTGCCATAGCCTTAAAATCAAACCAATATGATAAGCTTATAAACCTATCCTCTAAAGACCAAGATGTTATTCGATATTTAAAATGTGAAACCCTGACTGTTGAAAAAAGTAATGAAAAGGGATGGCAATTAGTATGTGTAGACGGCTATCCTTTAGGCTGGGGAAAGTTAAATAATAATACTTTAAAAAACATGTATTTGCCGGGATGGAGATGGATGTAATGGCAAAGCTTTTAAGACTTGATAAATACTTATCGGATATGAATATAGGCAGCAGAAGTGAAATTAAAATATGGATAAGGAAGGGAAGAGTTTGTATCAATTCTGTCCCTTGTAAAAAACCAGAGGAAAAGGTCGAGATTAATAAAGATGAAGTATGTTTTGACGGGAAGATAATAAAATATGAAAAATATATTTATCTTATGCTTAATAAACCGGCAGGATTTGTATCTGCTACAAAAGATAAGAAGGATAAGACAGTTATAGATTTGATAAGTGACATCCCCCATAAGGATTTGTTTCCTGTGGGAAGACTGGACAAGGATACTGAAGGGCTTCTTTTAATAACTAATCATGGAGAATTGGCACATCAATTACTGTCCCCAAAAAAGAAAATAGATAAGGTTTATTATGCAAGAATTGAGGGTAGGGTTACAACTGATGATGTAGAAGCCTTCTTATCAGGAATTTCTATAGGTGAAGAAAAACCCTGCCTTCCTGCAAAACTTAATATCTTAGTATCCGGTGATATATCAGAAATAGAACTTACTATTTGTGAAGGTAAGTTTCATCAGGTAAAAAGAATGTTTGAGGCAGTAGGAAAAAAGGTTATTTATCTAAAAAGGATATCCATGGCCGATTTACCTTTAGACCCTAATTTGGCACCGGGGGAATATAGGCGGTTAACAGATGGGGAAATAGAACACCTTAAAAATATTACATCACTAAAGAAGGAGTAAGTATTATGGAGATGTTAAAGAATATTGATGCTGTGATATTTGATTTAGACGGAACCTTGGTAGATTCCATGTGGATGTGGAAAACCATTGACATTGAGTATCTTGCTAGATTTGGTTTAGAATTTCCCGAGGATTTACAGGCTGATATTGAAGGAATGAGTTTTACTGAAACAGCCATCTTTTTCAAAAATCGCTTTAAGCTTCCTGATCCAGTGGACAAGATTAAAAGGGATTGGAATGAGATGGCATGGGATAAATATCTTAATGAAGTCCCCTTAAAAGAAGGGGTTAGAGAATTTTTGGACTATTTAAAAGAAAAGCAGATTCCTGCTGGGATTGCTACCAGTAATTCTAAGGAATTGGTAGATCTTATTATTAATAAGCATAATATTAGTGAATATTTTAAATCCATAAGGACTTCCTGTGAAGTTGAGAAAGGAAAGCCCTCCCCGGATATATATTTATTAGTGGCCAAGGATTTAAAGGTAGAGCCTTTAAGATGCCTTGTTTTTGAAGATATTATCCAAGGAATTATGGCAGGAAAAAATGCCAATATGAAAGTTTGTGCCGTATATGATGAGTTTTCTAAAGATGATGAAAAGGAAAAAATAAAATTAGCTGATTATTATATCCGCTCCATGAGGGAATTATTACAGTAGGAAACTGTGAAAGCAGGTGTAAGGATGAAACAGATTTTTGTGGATGAAAATCAGGCCGGTCAGCGTTTGGATAAGCTTTTGTTAAAAGTATTAAATAAAGCCCCAAAAAGCTTTATTTATAAAATGTTGCGGAAAAAAAACATTGTATTAAACGGTAAAAAAGCTAATGGTTCGGAGATTCTAGCCCTTAAGGATGAAATAAAACTATATCTATCTGATGAGACCATAGAAAAGTTTTCTAAACCCATGGAGGCAGTTATAGTAGATTATGAACTTGATATAATCTATGAGGATAAAAATATTCTAATATTAAATAAACCCCTAGGTATGCTTTCTCAAAAGGCAGTAAAGAGTGATTTATCAATAGTTGAATATCTTATTTCATATTTGCTGTCTACAAGACAGATAACAAATAAAGAGCTGCAAAGTTTTAAGCCCGGAATATGTAACCGCTTAGACCGTAATACCAGCGGTCTTTTAATTGCCGGCAAAACTCTTATAGGATTACAGGAGATGGCAAGGCTATTTAAGGAAAGAAAGATTGATAAATACTATCTTTGTATTGTTAAGGGGCAGATAAAAGAATTTAATAAAATAACAGGATACTTAAGCAAGGATAGTTCTAAAAATATGGTAACCATATCAAATGAAGAAACTGAAAATTCCAGCAATATCTGTACAGAATATCAGCCCCTAGCTTCAAATTCGGACTTTACCTTATTACAGGTTAAACTTATTACAGGCAGGACCCATCAAATTCGTGCTCATTTATCCGGTATGGGACATCCTATTGTAGGTGATGCAAAATACGGAGACTTAAAAACCAATAATTATTTTAAGGAGAAATATGGCCTAAAACATCAGCTTCTTCATTCTTACCGTTGTGTTTTTCCGCAGATTTTAGGTCAGCTGTCTAATTTGTCAGGTGGTGAATTTGAGGCAAAGGAACCTGAAATTTTCTCTACTATAAAAAAAGATTTATTTCATTTTTAATAATTTGATATTACAAGGGAGGATAAATATGGCATCCTGGAAATCCAGAGGACTGCGAGGTTCCATGCTGGAGGAGATGATTAATATTACCAACACTAAATATCGGGAGAAAGGTCTTGCCTTAATACAAAAGGTTCCTACTCCAATTACCCCCATTAAGATTGATAAAGAGACCAGGCATATAAATCTTGCTTATTTTGACCAAAAAAGTACAGTTGATTATATTGGGGTAGTACAAGGAATCCCAGTTTGCTTTGATGCAAAAGAGTGTGCCGGTGATACTTTTAGCCTAAGAAATGTCCATAAACATCAGATTCAGTTTATGAAGGAGTTTGAAGCCCAGGAGGGGGTGGCCTTTTTACTTATTTATTTTAAAAAACATAACCTATACTATTATCTTACATATGAATTATTATCAAAGTTTTGGAAAAGAGCCTTAGAGGGTGGAAGAAAAAGTTTTCGCTTTGATGAACTTGATTTATCCTTTCAAATACATATAAAAAACGGTGTTTGTATTCATTACCTTGAACAACTACAAAAAGATTTACTTTTAAGGGAAGCAAATATCCAAGATAATATAAAAGCATAAAAATTCATTATTGACATAGGATGTCTTATAAATTATAATGTAATAACACCTTCGCGTGGTAGCGAATTATCACGTTACCATGCGAAAGTATTATAAAAAAAGGTTGGTGTTATATATGAAAGATAAATTACTCCACACTCCTGAAGGGGTAAGAGATATTTATGGTACTGAATGTGCCGCCAAACTGATCTTGCAAAAGAAATTAGATCAGGTACTTAAGCTATATGGATTTAGGGATATTCAGACACCAAGCTTTGAATTTTTTGATATATTTAATCAGGAACGGGGAACAGTTTCTTCAAAGGATATGTACAAATTATTTGACAAGGAAGGAAACACCATGGTCCTTCGCCCCGATATTACACCTTCCATAGCCAGATGTGTGGCAAAATATTATAAAGAAGAAGAACTTCCCATACGTCTTTGCTATATAGGTAATACCTATATTAATAGCACCACATATCAGGGGAAGCTAAATGAAGTAACTCAGCTTGGGGCTGAACTGGTCAATGACGACAGTGTTGATGCCGATGCACAGATGCTTGCTATTACAATAGAATGCCTATTAAAGGCCGGACTCAAAGAATTTCAACTAGAGATTGGTAACGCAGACTTTTTTAGATCATTAATATCTGAAGCAGGTTTTGATGATGAAGAGGATATTGTAAAGCTAAAAACATCAATAGAAAATAAAAGTATGTTCGGCGTCGAAGACCTGGTTAAAAATAAGAAGATTAGTCAGGAATTAAAAGAAATATTTTTAAAGCTTCCTGAATTATTTGGTTCCATAGAAATATTAGATTATGCAAAAAGTCTGACAAATAACCCCCGTGCCATTAAAGCTATAAATAGATTAGAAGAACTTTATGATATTATGGCCATATATGGCTTTGAAAAATATATTTCATTTGATCTTGGTATGCTTAGTAAATATGACTATTATACCGGCCTTATCTTTAAGGCTTATACATATAAGACCGGAGAGGCCATTGTAACCGGCGGCCGATATGACAATCTAGTAGGACAATTTGGTAAGAATTGCCCTGCCATAGGTCTTGCCATAGTAATTGATAATTTAATGACGGCATTAAGCAGACAGAAATTATTACCCCGGATAGAAGCTTCCGATACTATGATTCTTTATAGGCAAGAGTATAGAAAACATGCCATAGCCTTAGCTAATTATTTCCGAAAAGAAGGGAATAATGTTATTCTACAGCTGTCGAATGCCCATATATCAAAAAGTAATATGTCCGCAGACAATAAGTCTATGGATATCTTGTCACTTAATGATTATAGGTCATATATGCAAAGAATGAACATAGGGGGCTTATTATTAATTGATAATGATAATGAAATTACAATTATGGATGCCCATGATGGCAGTATCAAGAAAGCCGATTTTAAAGAGCTGATAGGAAGTAAATAAAAAAGAAAGATACATACTACTATAGTAGAATGCATGTCTATGAAAGGGTGGTGACCATGAGATATATTACAATCGCATTAGCAAAGGGTAGATTGGCTATAAAAACTTTAGACTTGTTAGAAAAAATAGGAATCACCTGTGACGAGATTCGGGATAAGTCTTCCAGAAAATTAATTTTTGTTAATGATGATTTAAAGCTAAAGTTTTTTCTTGCTAAAGCCAATGATGTACCTACATATGTGGAATACGGAGCAGCGGATATAGGTGTTGTCGGTAAGGATACTATACTAGAAGAGGGCAGAAAGATGTATGAGGTCCTAGATCTTGGGTTTGGTAAATGCAGAATGTGCGTAGCAGGCCCGGCCTCTGCAGATAAATTTCTACATCACGGTGAATTAATCCGTGTTGCAACCAAGTATCCTAATATTGCAAAGGATTATTTTTACAATAAAAAACACCAGACGGTTGAGATAATAAAACTGAACGGTTCCATTGAACTGGCACCGATTGTAGGCCTGGCAGAAGTAATTGTAGATATTGTTGAGACCGGATCAACCCTTAGGGAAAACGGTTTGGTTGTTCTTGAAGAAATCTGTGATATATCAGCCAGAATGGTTGTCAATGAAGTCAGCATGAAGATGGAGCATGAACGAATATCTAAAATAATTAAGGATTTAAAAGAATATTTGCATGGGGGTAATTAATATGAGAATTATTGAATTAAATGAAACAAGTAAGAAGAATATTTTGGAAAACTTATTAAAAAGAAGTCCAAATCAATACGAAGCCTATGCTAATATTGTGGATCAAATTATTAAAGATGTCCGTAATAATGGGGATAAGGCTTTGTTTTCTTATACTAAGGAATTTGATAAGGCTGATATTAATGAAGCTAATATAAAAGTTACAGAAGAAGAAATAAAAAAAGCTTATCAGCAGGTTGATAATAAATTACTTGAAATTTTAAGAAAAGCTAAGAAAAGTATTGAAGAATATCATACAAAACAAAAACAAAACAGCTGGTTTGATGCTTCAAAGGAAGGTATTATACTTGGTCAAAAAGTAACTCCCATAGAAAAGGTAGGAGTATATGTTCCCGGCGGAAAAGCAGCTTATCTTTCAACTGTACTTATGGATGTTATTCCTGCAAAGGTTGCAGGAGTAGATAGGATTGTTATGGTAACCCCCCCAGATACTAAGGGAGAAGTTTATGCCGGAACCTTAGTTGCCGCTAGTGAAGCAGGAGTTACTGAGATTTATAAGGTGGGAGGTGCCCAAGCTATTGCAGCCTTAGCCTTTGGAACCAAGAGTATTCCCAAGGTAGATAAAATTGTAGGTCCCGGTAATATATATGTTGCCTTAGCCAAAAAAGCTGTATATGGTCATGTCAGTATTGATTCTATTGCCGGTCCCAGTGAAATTCTTATTCTTGCCGATGAAACAGCAAATCCCAGATATGTGGCGGCAGATTTATTGTCCCAGGCCGAACATGATGAACTGGCTTCTTCAATTCTAGTTACCACCAGTAGAAAGCTGGCAGAAGAGGTTTCAACAGAAATTAATAAGTTCCTTGAAAGTCTCTCAAGAAGAGATATTATAAAAAAATCCCTTGATAATTACGGGTATTTATTGCTTGCAAAAAATATGGATGAGGCTATAGAGGTAACCAACGAAATAGCTTCTGAGCATTTAGAAATAATGACCAAGGATCCTTTTATGGATATGACCAGGATAAAAAATGCCGGAGCTATCTTTATCGGAGAATATTCCAGTGAACCCTTGGGAGATTATATGGCAGGGCCTAATCATACTTTGCCTACCAACGGCACTGCAAAATTTTTCTCTCCCCTAAGTGTGGATGACTTTATAAAAAAATCCAGTATAATATCATATACAAAAGAAGCCTTAGAAAAAGTGCATAAGGATATTGAAGCTTTTGCTTTATCCGAGGGACTTAGCGCCCATGCTAATTCCATAGCAGTAAGATTTGATGAAAATTATTCTAATTAAGTTTGACATCTAAAACTTAGGTTGGTAAACTAAGTTTAAAAGATTAGGGAGGATGATCCTTAATGGATGGTAGATATACCAAGGTAAATCGTAAAACAAATGAAACCGATATCCAGCTGGAATTTAATCTTGACGGTCAGGGAAAATGCCAGATAGAAACCGGTATAGGTTTCTTTAATCATATGCTGGACAGTTTTGCCCGTCATGGATTTTTTGATATGAAGCTTACAGTTAAGGGGGATCTTCATGTAGATGCCCATCATACAGTAGAAGATACGGGAATAGTTCTGGGACAAGCCATTAAAGAAGCCCTAAAAGATAAAAAGGGCATAAGCCGCTATGGTTATTTTATCCTTCCTATGGATGAAGCCTTAGTATGTTGCGCAGTTGATTTGTCCGGTCGTCCCTATCTTTCCTATGACTTAAAATTTGATGCCCCCATGATAGGTCAAATGGATACAGAACTTATTAGAGAGTTTTTTTATGCGGTTTCTTACAGTGCCGGTATGAATCTTCATATAAAACTCCTAAACGGTTTAAATAACCATCATATTGCAGAAGCGGCTTTTAAAGCTTTTGCTAAAGCACTGGACATGGCCAGTGGATTTGATAAAAGAATTACTAGTGTTTTATCCACAAAAGGCGTTATTTAACAATCAAACTAAAGAGAGGTCTTATGAGATGAAATTATTCCCTGCAATCGATATTAAAAACGGTCAATGTGTTAGGCTAAGACAGGGTAGCTTCCGTGATGTCTTAGTATATTCCGATACCCCCATAAAGGTGGCTAAAGAGTGGGAAGCATGTGGAGCTTCTTTTATTCACGTGGTAGACTTAGATGGTGCCTTAGTAGGGCATTCTGTTAATGAAGATGTGATTAAAGAAATAGTTCAAAATATTAATATTCCAATACAATTAGGGGGAGGCATACGATCAATTAAAGATATTGAAAATAAACTTAACTTAGGAATTGATCGAGTAATTATCGGAACAAAAGCGGCCACTGACCCCGGATTTATGAAAGAAGCAGTAGGACTTTTTGGATCTGACCGAATTATTGCCGGAATTGATGCTAAAGATGGAGTAGTTGCAGTAGAAGGCTGGGAGAGGCTCAGCCATTATAATGCCGTTTCATTAGCCCTTGAAATGAAAAAGGTTGGGGTTAAGACTATTATTTATACAGATATAGCAAAAGATGGTATGCTGCAAGGACCAAACCTACCTTATACAGCAGAAATGGTGGAAGAAACCGGCTTAAATATCATCGCATCCGGAGGAATCTCTTCCTTAAAGGATTTAGAAACCTTAAGTGAAATTAATGTATACGGTGCAATTATAGGTAAGGCCCTATATGAGAAAAAAATTGATTTAAAAAAGGCAGTTGAATTATTTGAGTAGTTTTTAGGAGGTTACTATTAAATGCCATATAAGAAGATTATACCCTATATTAAAGCGGAGGGAGAGATAAATGCAAATCTCATCCGGCTAGCTAAAAGATATTCAGATGAAGGTGCCGATATGCTCCTTCTATATAACTTCTCAGAAGATGAAGAGGCAAAAGAGGATTTTTTAAAACTCTCAAAAGAGATAGCAGGAGTTATTGACATACCTTTTATCATTGGCTGCAATGTTAATAATTTTGACGATATAAAAAGGGCTCTGTATACAGGAGCTTGTGGGATTATGATTTCTTTTTCTCTTATTAAGAAGCAGGAACTAATTAAAGAAGCAGCCGGCAGATTTGGAAATGATAAAATATACTTAGAAGTAGATCAAGCTACTTTTTTAGAAACTGATAATTTATTTGAACTATGTAATAATCTTGGCATAGGTACTTTAATAATTAAGCAAGTTGATTCTTCTTTGGCATTTAATAACATACTAAAACAATCCCCCCTAAATCTTATTATAAATGTTAGCAATGATAATAATGATATTATAAATTTACTTAAAGCTTCTAAAGTAATGGGTATTACAAGCGATTATTTTAAAGATAACAATATACTGAGATTTAAACATAATCTAAAGAAAGAAAATATTAGTGTAAATGTATTTGAAAGTAAATTTTCTTTTTCGGATTTTAAATTAAATGATGATGGATTAATACCTGTAATTACTCAGGATTATAGAACAGGCCAAGTTTTAATGCTTGCTTATATGAATGAGGAGGCTTATAATAGGACTATTACAGAAGGGATAATGACTTATTACTCTAGAAGTAGAAAATGTCTATGGTTAAAAGGAGAAACATCAGGAAATTATCAGTATGTAAAGGAAATATTTCTTGATTGTGATAAGGACACCCTTCTTGCAAAAGTTCTTCCCCATGGACCGGCCTGTCATACAGGAAATAATACCTGCTTTTATACCGGCTTATTTGATAAAGAACATAAAGCTAGGGATTCCTACGGTGTCCTTCAGAGTGTATATGATGTTATAATGGATAGAAAGAAAAATCCTAAAGAAGGCTCATATACAAATTATTTATTTGAAAAAGGAATTGATAAAATTCTTAAAAAATGTGGAGAAGAGGCAGCAGAAATAATTATAGCTGCTAAAAATCCTGAAACCGGAGAACTTCGCTATGAAATAGCTGATTTTATATATCATCTTATGGTACTGATGGTTCAGTGCGGATTGGATTGGGAAGATATTTGCACTGAGCTTAATGACAGAAAATAGTAGGGAAGTAGACTCTTTATAGTCTATGGTAAACTTATTACAAGAGAAAACTTATAGTTAATACAGGAGGCAAGAAAAGTGCAGACTTATGGTGTAAATGATTTGAGGAAAATGTTTTTGGATTTCTTTGAAAGCAAGGATCATCTTGTACTTAAAAGTTTTCCTTTAATACCTCAAAATGACAATAGCCTGCTTTTAATTAATGCAGGAATGGCTCCTTTAAAGCCATATTTTACAGGACAGGAGGAACCTCCAAGAAAAAGAATAGCTACATGTCAAAAATGTATTAGAACCGGTGATATTGAAAATGTAGGAAAGACATCCCGTCATGCTACATTTTTTGAGATGCTTGGTAATTTCTCCTTTGGAGATTATTTTAAACGGGAGGCTATTGCCTGGTCATGGGAATTTTTAACCCAGGTAATAGGCCTTGATAAAAATCGCCTTTATCCTTCCGTATATGAAAAAGATGATGAGGCCTTTGAAATTTGGAATAAGGAAATCGGCATAGCAAAAGACCGTATCTATCGTATGGGCAAAGAAGATAACTTTTGGGAAATCGGTTCCGGACCATGCGGCCCTTGTTCTGAAATATATTACGACCGGGGCGAAAAATATGGCTGTGGTAAGCCTGACTGTGAAGTAGGCTGTGAATGCGATAGGTTTATTGAGGTTTGGAATAATGTATTTACCCAGTTTAACGGAGACGGTAAAGGCAATTATACTGAACTGGAAAATAAAAATATTGATACAGGTATGGGACTAGAAAGACTTGCTGTTATTGTGCAAGACGTAGGGTCTATTTTTGATATAGACACCTTTAAGGCAATAAGAGATAAAATATGTGACATTGCAGGGGTAACATATCTTAGTGATCCTAATAAAGATATTTCTATCCGCTTGATAAGTGACCATATTCGGGCAGTTACTTTTATGGCTTCCGACGGAATTATTCCTTCCAATGAAGGAAGAGGTTATGTGTTCCGCAGACTCCTTCGCCGTGCTGCAAGACATGGACGTTTACTTGGAATTAAGGATAAATTTTTAGCAGACTTATCAATAACAGTTGTAAACGAGTTTAAAGCCGGTTATCCGGAACTGGAAGAAAAGAAAGATTATATTATAAAGCTTCTTTCTATTGAAGAAGATAAATTTAATAAAACCATTGACCAAGGATTATCTATTCTTCAAGAAATGCAAAACAACTTAGAAAAGAAGAATTTAAAAATCCTGCCGGGAGAAGATGTATTTAAATTATATGATACCTATGGCTTTCCTTTTGATTTAACTAAGGAAATATTAGAAGAAAAGGGCTATCAGGTAGATGAAGAAGGCTTCAAAAAATCCATGGAAATTCAAAGGGAAACTGCCAGAAGCGCAAGAACTACCACAAATTATATGGGTTCTGAAGAAACTGTATACCAGCATCTAGATCATAATCTTACTTCAAAATTCGTAGGATATGATAGCTTAGTTCATGAATCAAAAATTATAGCCTTAACTACCGAGACTGAGCTGGCTTCTGATTTGGTGGCCGGACAAAAAGGTACTATTGTAGTGGAAGAGACTCCCTTTTATGCAGTCAGTGGTGGTCAAATTGGTGATACCGGTGTAATAGTTACTGATTCTGCTGAATTTGCAGTAGAAGATACCATTAAACTTCCCGGAGATAAGATCGGACATGTCGGTAGAGTAATCAAGGGAATATTTAAGATTGACGATAGGGTTAGTCTAAAGGTTGATGAAAATCTTAGGGCGGCAACGGCTAAAAACCATTCCGCAACCCATTTACTTCATAAGGCCCTTCGTATGGTATTGGGTAGTCATGTAGAACAAGCCGGTTCATATGTTTCAAATGATAGATTAAGATTTGACTTTACTCATTTTTCGGCCATGACCGATGATGAAATTACTAGGGTAGAAAATATTGTTAACCAGCAAATATTAATGAATCTTCCTGTAAATACCCAGCTGATGAATATAGACGATGCTAAGAAAGAGGGAGCCATGGCACTTTTCGGTGAAAAATATTCCGATAAAGTTCGTGTTGTTTCCATGGGAGATTTCAGTAAAGAATTATGTGGGGGAACCCATGTGGCAAATACCGGCCATATAACTGTATTTAAGATAATATCAGAAACAGGTATTGCAGCCGGTGTAAGAAGAATAGAAGCCTTGACCGGAAACGGTGTAATTAATCATTATAAGGATTTAGAAACTAAGTTATATGAAGCAGCAAAAGTTGCTAAAACAGAACCCAGCAGCCTTATTCATAGAATAGAAAGTTTACTGGAAGAAATTAAAGTTCTAAAATCTGAAAATGAAAAACTTAAATCCAAACTGGCCAGCAACACACTTGGGGATGTTATGAATGAGGTTCAGGATGTATCGGGAGTAAAATTACTGGCTGTTAATGTACCTGAACTTGATATGAACGGTCTAAGAAACTTAGGAGATAAGTTAAAAGATAAATTAGGTGAAGGTGTAATTATTCTTGCTTCTTCTACGGCGCCAGATAAAGTAAGCTTAGTTGCCATGGTAAGCCAGGAAGCCATAAATAGGGGTGCCCATGCCGGTAATCTAATTAAAGAGCTGGCTGTATTAGTAGGCGGTGGCGGTGGCGGAAGACCAAATATGGCACAGGCCGGAGGAAAAAATGCAGCCGGTATAGCTGATGTTATTGCCAAAGCAAAAGATGTTTTAAGCAAACAATTAAAATAACAAAAAAATCCTATTAGTATACCAAGGTATAAATAGGATGGTGGTCTTATTTATCATGAAAAATCGTTGACGAATGATAAAATTATGTTATAATCTATAATAGTGCTATGCAAAATAATACCCAAACAGTTGTCAGGCACAATACACAACTGGAGGGAGGTTAGGTGTGAGACTATGTCAAATGTTATTGTGAAAGAAAATGAAACATTAGATAGTGCTCTCCGCAGATTTAAAAGAAACTGCGCGAAAGCCGGTATCCAACAGGAAATCCGTAAGAGGGAGCATTATGAAAAACCAAGTGTAAGACGTAAGAAAAAGTCTGAAGCTGCTAGAAAGCGTAAATATTAATTTTATAAAAGGACTTCCAATGATATTCATTGGAAGTTTTTTGTATTTATATTAATTTAAAACTTTCTTTATCAAATCTTTCTTTACTTTAGTCTACATATTCCCAAAAAATCATATATTAATAACAGTATCTGCTAAGGATTTTAGGGGGAACCATGGGTAGAAACCTTAAATCAACACATAAAAAATTTAAAAAGGAAGCAAAGAAAACTTTATATAAAGGTTTAGATACAAAAAAAAGAAAATTAGAACCCAGATTGACCTATCTGGAGGAATTATCAAGCCACCTTAGCCTGCCTCCGGATATCATAGCCGGAGCTCCCATTATTACAGCTTACGGCAGGAATGAAATATGCATCGAAAATTATAAAGGTATTATAGAATATAATGATAAGCTGGTAAAGGTGCAAGCTAAATCATGTAAAATTTGCATTGAGGGTAGGGCACTAAATATTCTTTACTTTACAGAAGATGAGATGAAGGTTACAGGATATATAAAGGCAATATATTACCAGTAAGATCCGTTATTTTAAAGAACTGCATATGGGGAGGGGTTATTATGTTAAGAAGGCTTAAGCACTGGCTTTTAGGTTATCTGACTGTACATATAAGCGGTAGGTCACCTGAACGATTTATTAATTTATGCAGTAATAGAAGGATTTATATTTGGAATATCATAAGGGAGAATGAAAATTATAAATTTAATTTAACTGTTAAAAACTATAAGAAATTAATGCCTATTTTTAGGAAAACAAAGCTTATACCAAAAATAGAGAAGAAACATGGACTGCCCTTTTTTATCAATAGATACAAGAAAAGAAAGGGCTTTTTTCTGGGCCTTATTATATGTATAATATTGGTATATATTATGTCCTTGTATATTTGGGATATAGAAGTATTAGGGGGGTCAAAATACACTCCGGAAGCTATATTAAAATTCTTAAGTGAAAATAATATAAAAGCCGGAATAAAAAAAAAGAATATAGATGGCAGTAAAATTGAGGAAGAAATAAGGCTTGCATATGAAGATATAGGCTGGGTTTCTGCTGAAGTAAAAGGAACCAGACTGATTATTAGGATTAGGGAAACCAATATGCCTACACCGGTTATAAGGACCACAGCTCCCAGTCATATAGTAGCAACAAAGGATGCTGTTATTAAAGAAATTATAACAAGAAGCGGAACCCCTATGGTAAAACCCGGAGATGTAGTAAGAAAAGGAGATATATTGGTTTCTGGAATTATAGAAGTAATGGATGACTTTGGGGGCATTCTTTCTAAAAAACCTGTTGTAGCCAGTGCAGATATAGTTTGCAAATCTTTTTATGACTACTATGACTCCTTTCCCCTAGACCATACAATTAGAATTTTTACTAATAAACAAAAAAAGGGCTACTATATCACTTTACTGGGCAAAAAATTATTTTTATATCATCCTAGATATTCCTATAGTATGTATGATATAATTGTTAACGAAAATACACTACATATAACCAACACATTTTATCTTCCTTTTCAATATGGCACCATAACAGTTAGGGAATATATAGAACAGAAGGATAAATATTCTGAGAATGAAGCATTAGAAATTGCAAAGAATAAATTACAAAGATATTTTGATAAATTAAGTGAAAATAAAGTTACTATTACCAAAAATAATGTTGACACAACTATAAAAAACAATACTTGTATATCCAAGGGACGTATTCTTGTAGAAGAACCTGCTTGGGAATATAAAATAATTGATGAGAGTGAGTGGAGGATCGAACAAACGGATGAGTATAACGGAAACAATAATTGACATACCAATGGAACATGAAAAAAATGTCTTTGGAAATTATGATACCTTTGTAAAAATCATTGAGAAAACCTTAAATGTAACAGTTGTTGAGCGAAACGGCGAAATTAAAGTTGTGGGAAATGAAAAAGATGTTTCTAGAGCAATATCTGTATTTATGAAACTTGTAGAGCTGTCAAAAAGAGGCAATACCATTACAGAACAGCAAGTAAACTATGCATTATCCCTATCATTCGATGAAAAGGAAAAGGAGATTGTAGAGATAGACAAGGATTTAATCTGTCATACTATTAACGGTAAACCTATTAAGCCAAAAACCATAGGTCAAAAAAATTATGTGGACTATATCCGCAATAAAATGATTGTATTTGGTATAGGTCCCGCAGGAACCGGTAAGACTTACCTGGCCATGGCTATGGCTATAACTGCTTTTAAAAACGATGAAGTAAATAAGATTATTCTTACCCGTCCTGCTATAGAAGCAGGTGAGAAACTGGGTTTTCTACCCGGGGACCTTCAAAGCAAGGTGGATCCATATTTAAGACCTTTGTATGATGCCCTACATCAGATTATGGGACCCGAAGCTTTTATTAAGAACTCCGAAAAAGGCCTGATTGAAGTGGCACCACTGGCATATATGCGTGGTAGAACCTTAGACAATGCCTTTATTATATTGGATGAAGCACAAAATACTACACCGGCACAGATGAAAATGTTCCTGACAAGAATCGGATTTGGCTCAAAAGTAGTAATAACCGGTGATCAAACACAAAAGGATCTTCCTAAGGGAACAAAATCAGGATTAGATGTTGCCATAAAGGTTTTAAGCAAAATAGATGATATCGGCTTTTCTTATTTGACTAACCAGGATGTAGTAAGACATCCCTTGGTACAAAAGATTGTTAAAGCTTATGATGCATATGAGGAAAAGCAGAAGCGGTATGAATTAATGGCACAAGAACAACAAAAATTATCCAAAATAAAAAGAGGAATAAAAGCGGGAAAAATCAGGAGTAATCGTTATGAGAACAGATAGTAAATTATCTAAAAAAATTGATAATCTATCTAAATCCATCTTGTTATTGACCTTATTGCCCATAATTTCTGTATTTATAGTTGGGTTAACAGGTATGCTTAACAAAATGGAATTTACAGCTATTCTAAAAATTAGTATCATAACCCTTTTACTTACTTCGATTATTTTACTCTATATACGGCTAAGTAACCATATTCTTAAATTAAGATTTGCCAAAAGCATAATTATTATTTCATATATAGTATCCCTATTGCTGATTATGCTTCCAAATAATCCCCAAATCTATAGTTTTTGGATGTTAGGGGGCATATTAATAGCCATGGTTATTGACAGTAAGTTGGGATTATTGGTATACTTTAACATAACTTTTATATTAAGCATAAGATTATCTCTTGAACCGGAAACTATTATACATTTTTTAATTATGGGCATATTATTTGTACTTTTATCTAATGCCCTTAAAAGTAAGTCCACAGTAATATATGCCTCGATTATTTTACTTTCTACCAATATTACTTTGGCATTTATTATGAATAATTTTTTTATTGAAGCAAAAACTGACTATAATTATTTGGCTTCATTTTTTAGTATCTTTGCGGTACTTGTTACCGCCTTTTTATTATCTTCACTACATAAGAGGGTAACAAATAATTACCTACTAAGTAAAGAAGAAACAATAATTAATAGTGACGACACCAAAGATGCAATTAATAGTGAAATTAAGATTCAAGAAAAAATAAGCCTTGTTGAAAAAGCCAGGACAAGTTATGATGTTTTGTTATCTGATGATAATGAACTGCTACTTAGGATGAAAAATTACTCGGAAAATCTTTATAAGCATTGTAAGTTAATCGGAGATTTATCTGGTCGGGCAGCTAATTATATAGATGCCGATGAAGATTTGGCCCGTGCCGGAGGGTATTATCATGAAGTAGGTAAAATCATAGGGAAAAACTATATAGAAGAAGGCTTAAAACTGGCAGAAGAATATTCATTTCCTGAAAAACTGAAAGAAATAATTAAACAACACAATATAAAGTATGATAAACCTACTTTTATTGAAGCCGCTATCGTAATGATTTCAGATAATGTGGCAACCACTATAGAGTACATAGATAAAACCGGTGATCAAAAGTTTACATCAGATAAAATTATTGATAACATATTCCGTATAAGGATGGACAAAGGTACTTTTGATGAATCCGGCTTATCTGTAAGGGATTTTAAACTCTTAAAGGAGTTTTATAAAAAAGAGTTTGGACCTAAGGATAGTGATTAGGCATAACAAAGGAGGATTTTTCCCTTGACCATTCATATTGACAATGAATCAACACAGCAAGTGGATTTTGATTATAATAAGCTTATAGAAAGTACAATACTAAAATGTCTAGATTATGAAAAATGTCCTTATGAGGCAGAAATTAGCATTCTTCTTACTGATGATAATGAGATAAAGGAAATTAACAAGCAATATAGGGGTATTGATGCTGCTACGGATGTATTATCCTTTCCTGCCATTGAATATGGTACCCCAGGGGATTTTTCTGATTTAGAGAAGTCAGAAGAAGAGTATTTTAACCCCGATACTGGGGAGTTAATACTTGGAGACATTGTAATATCAGTAGAACGGGCAATAAAGCAGGCAGAAGAATATGGCCATTCATTAAAAAGGGAAATAGCCTTTTTAACTGCCCATAGTATGTTTCATCTAATGGGATATGATCATATGACAGATGATGAAAGAACTATAATGGAGGCAAAACAAAAAGAAGTTTTAGACTTATTAAATATTTCAAGATAATTTGAAGCAAATAAATTTAAAGATAAGAGTTTGAAAGGTATGTGTGGTATGAAAAATATGAAAAAAACAATTAGTTTAATCCTTATATTTTTTCTTGTTATTGTAGTGGGAGCTTGCAAGAAGAAACCCAAAGAAGACAATACTACAAAGGACAAGCCTAGTCCTACTCCAATTACCTTAGAGCCTACACAAGCTCCGGAAATTGAAGATACCCATGAAGGGGAGATGAGAAGTCATTTATCAGGGCTTTGGGTACCTGTTGAAATAGGTACTAAGCGTCCTTATGCTATACAATTTAGTAATTTTAAAACCGTAAGAAATCAATGGGGTATTGGTCAAGCTGACATAGTGTATGAAGCTTTAGTTGAAGGAGGCATTACAAGGCTCCTTGCAATCGGTCAAAATTTTACCGGTGACAGAATTGGTTCTATAAGAAGTTCTAGACATTATTTTGTTAGCTTTGCCGATGAATATGATGCTATATATATCCATTTTGGAAAAACAAAGTATGCTGTATCAAAGATAAAAGAATTGGGTATTGATAACCTAGACGGTGAGACGGGCCTTGGAAATACCGTATTTTACCGGGATAAATCTATGAAAGCACCCCATAATGCATTTACCAGCTTAGATCAGATTTTATTAGGTATTGAGAAAAAAGATTATAGGACTGAGCTTAATTCTGATTATGAGCCCCATTTTAGCTTTTATAAGGAGGATACCGATCTTTTAACAGATACAAGTTGCAATAAAATTACTATCAATTATCCATACAATAAGCCCTATTTAGTTTATAATTCAGAAGACAAGCTTTACTATAGATATCAATTTGATGAGATTCATAAGGATTCTAATACCGACAAGCAGCTGACATTTAAAAATATTATTGTACAGTTTGTTAAGGAATGGAATATTGATAAGAATGGTTATCAGACCATGGATTTGGAAAATGCCCAAGGTACCGGTTATTATATTACCAATGGCAAAATGGAACCCATAACATGGAAGAAAAATGAAAGCAAAAAATGGATGAGATATTATAATTCATCCGGTGAAGAATTGACAATAAACCCCGGTAAGACTTATATAGCAATTTATCCAAATAATAAGACAGAAAATGTGGTTTTAGAGTAAGGATTTTAAATGCATAAGATAAATCCTTAAATAGAATAGGCAAATAAGGGGGATATTTGCCTTTTAAAAAGGAGAGTAACATGGATACATACAATAATAAAGGAAATCAATTTTTGCTTCAAGGCAGTATACTTGCTGCCTCTTCCTTAATTGTACGGATGATAGGATTGATTTACCGTATACCCATGACCCGTATTATAGGCGATGAGGGTATGGGTTTATATACAGTAGCTTATGAATTATATAGCATAGCTCTTATTCTTTCGTCATATAGCTTACCTTTAGCTGTATCAAAATTAGTTGCAGCTAAAAATATCACCAGAGAATATAGAAATTCTTTTCGTATTTTTATATGTGCTATGGGCTTTGCTTTGGTAGTGGGAACTATTGCCACCTTAGTATTATTTTTAGGAGCAGATTTTTTTGCCACGGTACTTAATAACGATGCTAATGCCATACTTCCCATTAGGGTTTTAGCTCCTACTTTATTTGTATTTTCAATTATGGGAGTATTCCGTGGCTTTTATCAGGGAAAAAATACTATGGTACCCACGGCTATTTCTCAGGTTATTGAACAAATTGTAAATGCAGTAGTCAGTGTTCTGGCCGCTTATGTCTTTATGAAAAACAATAGTGCTTCGGAGCAAATAGCAGCTTACGGTGCTGCCGGAGCCACCTTGGGAACCCTAATGGGGGCTATAGCCGGACTTTTGTTTTTAATGTTTGTTTATATGGTATATAGACCTACATTAAGAAAGCAAATCATAGCTGATAGAATTAGTAAAACTGATAGTTATAAAGATATATTGAAAATCTTGATAATAACCATATCTCCTATAATCCTTAGTCAGACCGTATATCATATAAGCGGAGTTATCGATAATGCTATGTTTGGAAATATAATGGCCACTAAGGAAATAAGTTATTTTGATAGTACGGTTTTTGCCGGTAGTAAGCCCGGTACTTTATATACATCAGAAAACATCAGTATTCTCTTGGGTATATACGGCAACAAGTACCGTAATCTATCCAATGTACCGGTGGCCATAGCTACTGCCATAGGTACCGCTGTTGTTACAAGTATTGCTGCAGCAAAAGCTAGGGGAATGTATGGTTATATTCGAAGTAAAACCCATATAGCAATCAAGTTTAATATGATTATTGCAATCCCTGCTGCTATAGGAATGGGAGTATTGGCTTATCCGATTCTTAATATGCTTTTTCCCGGTTCCCGCCAACTGGATGCCAATTATTTAACCCTAGGCTCCATGGCAATTGTATTTTATGCATATTCAACGGTAACAACCTCAATACTTCAAGGTATAAATAAGCTTCAGGTACCGGTAATTAACTCTGCCATATCCTTAGGTTTTCATGTGGTCTTGTTATACTTATTACTAAAGTATACACCTCTTAGCGGATACAGCCTTGTTATAGGTAATGTTACCTTTGCCTTGGTGGTATGTGTACTTAATTGGATGTCTCTAAAAAAATATTTGAATTACAAACAAGAAATTCTAAAGACCTTTATTATACCTAGTGTAAGCGCAGGCCTTATGGGAGTTTCAACTTATTTTATTCATCGTGGGTTATATAAATGGACTTCTAACAATACCCTTTCCACAATAATTTCTTTATTAGCAGCAGTAATTATATATTTCGCTTTACTGATTTTCTTGAAGGGTATAGATGAAGAAGAGTTAGAGAGTATGCCCAAAGGAGATTTAATTATACGATTTTTACATTTCCTTCGTATTCTTAGGTAGACTTGTAATAAACACAAAAACAATACATGTATAAATATGTAAATAAGGGGAAAAATATATGCCAAAGGAGTGGTTTTATGAAACTCAAGAAGGCATATATTTTTGTTTTGGGATTTTTAGTCTTAGCTTTCTTTTTTAGTTTATGCTACTATTTAAGCTATTTACATGCTTTACGTCAATTTAACAACAAAGCCATAGAAAGATCAGATGAACTTGCCGAACTTCATGGGGATTTGATACCTACACCCATAACAACTACGGATAATAGTGATATGGCTGAAAATAATGAAGAGCTTGATTCAAATGATCATGTGTCAGTTGGAGTGCAAGATGAGCCCATTATCCTTCCTAGCACTAAGTATATTCTTGAAGTTTATGACCGAAAGGAAGGTAAAATAGAAGAAATCGAGCAAAATCCTCCGGGAGATTTAGTGGGACTTACCAGGGCTGAAGTAGAACAATATTTGGATGAATATATGAAGGATCTGACCTTGTCTGAATATAATAATGGCTTGCTTTCTTATGAACTGATATCTTTTTCAGATAAAGCTGTTAAATTCAGAAAAAGTTATGATGCAGATATAGTACCCTATAGATTTTACGTAGTTGTAAAAAACGGTTATGTTGTAGTATATAACAGCGACTTAAAATCAGTATATGATTATACCTATATAGAGGCCGAAAATCTTCCTGAAGAGGATAGGATAGCCCTAAGCCAAGGAATTTATGTTGATAATATCGACGATTTATATGCATTATTAGAAAGTTATACCAGCTAAATAATCTTCAAGAGCTGCCAAGGTAAAGAAAACTTGGCAGCAATTTTTTTGGAAAAGATTTCTTAGATTTAGATTATTGCTTTATTAAAATATAACTAATTATCTATTAATAAAACAAGAAAGTCTTGAATTAAATCTTAGGGTAAAATATAATTAAACAAATACAAATGACCGAAATCCGGGAGGTTAATCATTGGATTATGATATTATTATAGTCGGTGCCGGTGCTTCAGGGCTTATGGCAGCCATAGCAGCAGCCAGAAATGGGGCTTCCGTTCTTATTATTGAACAGAAAGAAAAAGCAGGTAAAAAAATACTGGCAACCGGCAATGGAAAATGTAATTATACTAATATGTATCAAGCAGCTGATTGTTACCGTAGTGATGACAGTACATTTGCTATGAAGGTACTGTCTAATTTTGACCATCATCAGACTTTACAATTTTTTGAGAAATTGGGTATTATCCCAAAAGAAAGAAATGGTTATATATATCCCAATTCCGAGCAGGCACTTAGCATAGTCTCTGTCCTGCTAATGGAATGTGAAAGATTAAATGTTAAGATTATTTATAATGAAAAAGTAAATGGGGTTTTGAAACCGGATTTTACCTTGATTACGGAAAGAACAGATAAAACTAAGGCTTCATATTTCGGAAAAAAATTAATCTTGGCAACGGGAGGCTGTGCCTCTCCTAAGCTGGGATCTGACGGAAGCGGGTATGTACTGGCTAAGGCATTTGGCCATAATATTATTAAACCTTTACCTGCCTTGGTTTCTCTAAAATCCCCTGATAAGTTTTGTAAGAAGGTATCCGGTGTTAGGACTCAGGCTAGGGTTAGTGCATACCAAGAAGCAAAGTTTCTTTCCTGTGAAGAGGGAGAAATACTTTTTACAGATTATGGTATATCGGGAATCCCTATTATGCAGCTAAGTAGATTTGTTTCAAAATCCCTTGATATGGGTAAATCGGTTCACTTAATTTTAGATTTGTTTTTTAAATATACCGAAGAAGAACTTAGAGAGATATTAATTAACCGTTGTAAAAATAATCCTTATAAATCCTTAGAAGAGATGTTAGTAGGTATGTTTAATCATAAACTAAATCATATTATACTTAAGGAAGCTAAGCTGGACTTAAAATTACCCTGTCATAAGTTAAGTAAATCAGATATAATAAAACTTAGCAAAAAAATAAAGAGTTTTCCGGTGAGAATTAATGGTAGCAACTCCTTCGACTTTGCACAGGTAACTTCAGGAGGAGTATCAACCGGGGAGATAAATCCTTATACTATGGAATCTAAAAAGAAAAAGAATTTATATCTAACCGGTGAATTAATTGATGTGGACGGAACCTGTGGGGGCTATAATCTACAATGGGCATGGAGTACAGGATATATTGCCGGAACTTGTGCATGGAGATAATAGCTACAATAAATATACTTGGAGGTAACATAAGTGCAGGAAAGAGAACATTTAATTAACAAAAAGAGAATAGTTGTAAAAATCGGATCGGCCTCACTGACCCATAAGGAGACCGGACAGCTTGACTTAGATAAAATGGAAAGGTTGGTAAGAATTTTAACTAACCTAAGAAATCAAGGAAAGGATGTTATATTAGTTACATCCGGTGCCATAGCAGTAGGAAGAAACACCTTGGGCTTTTTAGAAAAGCCTAAAGAACGTTCGATTAAACAGGCCTGTGCTGCAGTAGGTCAAGCAAGGCTTATGATGGTCTATCAAAAATTATTTTCTGAATATAATCAAGTTGCTGCCCAAATACTTATGACAAAACATACTATGCTTAATGATATAAGCAGGGAAAATGCCCAAAATACTTTTAATGAATTATTTAGCCTGGGAGTAATTCCCATTGTCAATGAAAATGATACCGTATCAACCGATGAGCTGGACTTTGGTGATAATGATACCTTATCAGCCATTGTTACGGCCTTGGTAGGAGGAGACTTGTTGATTTTATTATCTGATATAGACGGTTTTTATACGGATGACCCCCATAAAAACCAGGATGCAACCATGATATCCTGTGTAAGAGAAATAAATGATGAACTTTTACAAATGGCAAAATCCACAACCGGCTGCAATCTTGGAACAGGGGGAATGGCTACCAAGATATCCGCTGCAAAAATAGCCAATGCCTCCGGGGCTGATATGGTTATCACTAACGGAGACGATGTAAGAAATATCAACCGAGTTATTGAGGGCAAAGAAATAGGTACTCTTTTTTTAGCCCATAAAGCAAAAGATTTTAACATTATGGATTACATAAGAACTAAGCAATATAATTAATAAGGAGCAAGATAATGAATATAAACATAGACAGAATAAATGAATTATACCGCAAATCCCAATCAGTAGGATTAACCGAAGAAGAAAAAGAAGAACAGGCCTATCTTAGAAGTGAATATATTAAAGCCATAAGAAAAAACTTAAGGGGAACCTTAGATAATGTAAGCTTTGTAAATCCAGACGGATCAATTACTAAGGCAGGGGATAAAAAGAAAAATAATTAATAAACGTGCAAAAAGGATGATATCATGACTAAGAATGAAATCCGCAGCCTTATCAAAGAAAAAAGGAATAATCTTACCCTAAGAATTCGTAGAGAATATGATAAGGATATTCATGAAAGGTTATTTGAACTACCTGAGTTTAAGGATTGTAATAAATTATTTACCTATGTATCATTTGGCTCAGAGGTAGATACTTTTGCCATAATAAATAAGGCCTTAGGGATGAAGAAAGAGGTATATATCCCTAAGGTGGAAGGAAAAAATCTTAACTTCTATAAAATTAATAAGCTTGAGGGTCTGGTTCGGAGTAAATTTGGTATTTTAGAACCGGAGGGTATAAATAATCCCTATCTAGCATCCCATTTGCAAGAAGATAATAAGCTTATGCTACTTCCGGGTCTTGCTTTTGATAAGTATGGCAACAGGATAGGGTATGGTGCAGGATATTATGACCGTTACCTAGGGGCCTATTCTATAAATAATTGGATTAAAATTGCCCTAGCATATGACTTTCAAATTATGGATAGGTTAAATGTTAATGAATATGATATAAGGACAGATTATATTGTAACTGATAAGAGGGTAATCTCTTGTAATTAATATTTATATGAAGGAGGTTAAAGATGAGATCTTTAGAAGAAATTGGTATGCTGGCAAAGAAAGCCTCGGTTAAATTAGCTCTTCTGCTTCAAGATGAAAAAAACAAGGCACTAAAAGCATGTGCCGCTGCTCTTATTGATATGCAGGATAAGATATTAGAAGCCAATCAAGAAGATGTAAAGAGGTCTAGGGAAAATGGAGTTAAAGAATCCTTGATTGACAGGCTTATGCTTACTCCCGAAAGAATAAAAGCTATGGCAGATGGCCTTATAGAAGTATCTGCCCTTCCCGACCCCATAGGGGAGGTAATATCCATGCAGCTTAGGCCCAATGGACTTACCATAGGAGAAAAAAGGGTACCATTAGGTGTTATAGGGATGATTTATGAGTCTAGGCCCAATGTAACTGCAGATGCATTTGCATTATGTTTTAAGACAGGAAATGCTGTAATTCTTCGTGGTGGTAGCGACGCCATAAAATCCAATATGGCCATAGTAGCAGCCTTGCACAAAGGATTAAAAGAAGCCGGTGTAACGAAAGATGCAGTTTTACTTATTGAGGATACATCCAGAGAAATAGCAAATAAGATGATGAGACTGGATGATTACATAGATGTACTGATTCCTAGAGGTGGAGCTGGACTTATAGGTTCTGTTAAAGAAAATAGCAGTATTCCCGTAATCGAAACAGGTACCGGTAATTGTCATATTTATGTAGATGAATTTGCAGATTTTGATATGGCTCTTGATATTATTGACAATGCAAAAACTCAAAGGCTTGGGGTTTGCAACACTTGTGAATCCTTAGTTATTCATGAGAAAATCAGTAAGGAATTTATACCTAAGCTTTATCAAAGGCTTAATGCAAAAGGTATAGAAATTCGAGCGGACGAAAGAGCTTGTGCCATCTGTTCGGAATTTACTCCTGCCACAGAAGAAGATTATGCCACAGAATATCTAGACAAAATCATATCCTTAAAGGTAGTTGATAGTATAGATGAGGCTATCTTGCACATCAACAAATATAATACTAAGCATTCTGACGCCATTATTACAAAGGATTATAATAATGCCATGAAATTTCATAATGAAATTGATGCGGCTGCTGTGTATGTTAATGCCTCAACAAGATTTACTGACGGTAATGAATTTGGTTTTGGTGCAGAAATAGGCATAAGCACTCAAAAGCTTCATGCCAGGGGGCCAATGGGACTTAAGGCCTTGACTACAACTAAATATATAATATTTGGTAACGGACAGATAAGGCAGTAAGGTACAATTTTTATAAGTTATAAAAACATAGAAAGAAGGTAGATGAATGTCAGGAAAAGTTGTATACGATTTCCCTTCTGGGGAAAATTTGCGAGGTTTCTTTAAAAAGATTAAAAAGCTTATACCTATCCTAATCTTACTACTGTTAATTGCTATATTTTCACTTGACTCTTTTTACACAATAAAAGAGCAAGAGCAGGCAGTGGTAATAACCTTTGGAAAGGCTAAGACGGTTAAGGATGCCGGACTTCACTTAAAGATACCTCTTATTCAGAAGGTAGAAAAAGTAGATACTACTATAAAAGGCTTTCCCATTGGATACGATGAATATACCAATGAAACAGTAGAAAGCGAAGCGGTTATGATTACCAGAGATTTTAACTTTGTTAATGTAGACTTTTTTGTAGAGTATAAGGTGGCAGATCCTGTAAAGTTTTTATACGCTTCCTCAGATCCGGTTACTATACTTAAAAATATTGCACAGAGCAATATCCGTACTATTGTAGGAAGCTTTGATGTTGACAGTGTTATAACTGACGGAAAATATGAAATACAGTCAAAAATCAAAGAAGCCATTATAGAAAATCTCATGGAACATGATATAGGTCTTATGCTTATTAATATAACAATCCAAGATTCTGAGCCTCCTACCAGTGAGGTTATGGAAGCATTTAAATCAGTTGAAACTGCCAAGCAGGGTAAAGAAACAGCGATTAATAATGCCAATAAGTATCGTAATGAAAAACTGCCCCAGGCAAAAGCTGAAGTTGATAAGATTCTTCAACAGGCTGAGTCCACAAAAGCAAAGCGAATTAACGAAGCAGAGGCAGCAGTAGCAAGATTTAATGAAATGTATAAGGAATATAAAAAATATCCTTTAGTAACCAAGGAAAGAATGTTTTATGAAGCCATGGAAGATATCCTTCCTTCACTTAAAGTGATTATTGACAGCGGAGACGGAAATATTAATAAGTTCCTGCCCCTAGGACCGATTATGGAAGGAGGAAGTGCTAATGAGTAAAAAGGTAAAAAGAATATCGGGAGTTTTCCTGATACTACTAATAATAGCTGCAGCAGTACTTTTATCCACCTCTTTAGTGGTTACAAAAGAAGATGAATACTCTATTATAAAGCGATTTGGGAAAATTGAGCGGGTAATTGATAGTGCCGGATTATCAATTAAAACTCCATTTGTGGAGACCGTAGATAAGCTGCCAAAGAATATTCAATTTTATGATATGCCCCAATCCGATGTTATAACTGTAGATAAAAAAACCATGGTAGCAGACAGTTATGTTCTTTGGAAAATAAGCGATCCTATATTATTTGCTCAGACCCTAAACTCTTCCATAACCTTAGCTGAGAGCAGAATTAATACTACCGTATATAATGCTATGAAAAATGTAATCAGTAGCAATACCCAAAATGAGGTTATAAGCGGTAGAGACGGGGAGCTTAATGCTGCATTTATGAATGATATAGGTGATACCATGGAGCAATATGGTATACATCTTATAACAGTGGAAAATAAACATCTGGATTTACCCAGTGATAACAAAAATGCCGTATTTGAAAGAATGATTTCCGAACGTGCCCAGATGGCTGCTACATATACAGCTGAAGGAGAATCAGAAGCCCAGATGATTCGCAACAGTACAGATAAGGAAATAGAAATAAGCATTTCAAATGCTCAGACAGAAGCAGCTAAAATCATTGCTGAGGGAGAAGCTGAATATATGAAGATATTATCAAAGGCCTATCAAGATCCCTCTAAGAGTGAATTTTATACCTTTATTAGAGCATTAGATGCAGCCAAAAACTCTTTAAAAGGCTCCGACAAGACACTTATACTATCTGAGGATTCACCACTGGCACAGATATTTTATAATCTTGATTAAAGATTAACTTTCGGCTCTATTAAGTTAAACCTTAAGCATAACTTTTATTATTTTCTCATAGGTTGTAATTGAAGTATTAATAGGAGCATGCATATGATTATCGATTTTAGCAAACCTATGTATTCCTATGAAGATTTAATTACAGATAGCAAAGTTTTAGTAAAAGAGTATAACAAAATCATAAAATATGTCACGATTGGCACTTCCCATGACAATCGTGACATTGTTATGCTTAAATTGGGAACAGGAAGAAAATATATCCTTTTTTGTGGTGGGGTCCATGGAAGAGAAAATATTAATCCCATAGTACTTTTAAAAATCGCAGAATTCTATGCCAATCAGTATGAGAATTTTAATAAAGTAAAAGAAAAATTTGACTTGATGTTAAAAAAAAATTCAGATAATATAGAGAAGCAGTATGATAAAATGCTTTTTGGAAAATGTGTTTATGAATTATTACAAACCTATACCATCCTGATGATTCCACTTTTAAATCCCGATGGTTATATGATATCATTATATGGTTATGATGCCATTAATAATCCGGAACTTAGGAGAAAGTGCATATTAACAGGCTATAAGCATATAGAGTGGAAATTTAACGGCCGTGCTGTTGATATTAATAGAAACTTTCCCTGCAGATCTTGGAAGCCAAAAGGTCCGGGTGACTATGCTTCTAGTGAGATGGAAACTCAAGCCCTGATACAAACATTTCACAACTATCGTATTAAATGCTTTATTGATTTTCATTCCCGGGGTCAGTCTATTTATTACTACCGAAATAGTATGCCCCCTTCCTATAATAAAAATCAGTTTGCAATAGCAAAAAGATTAAAAGATATTACAAAGTATACGCTGGTTGATCCAAAAGATGAAATCGAACAGGGAGATAGTGGAGGTAATACTGTACATTATTTTTCTGAGCGTTTTTACAAACCGGCATTAACAATAGAAACCGTTGATGAAAATGCAGCTTTTCCCTTAGATATTAAATACCGCAGTTTAACCTTTGAAGAAATTAAACTGGTATTATTTGAGTTGGGAGGCTTATCAATATAAATACAAAGGACATAAATTTGGAGGTAACAGTGGAAAATAATATAAATATAAATAAAATTGAAGCAGATAAACAGCTGGAGATTATAAAAGAGCTAAATCAAAGATTTGAAGAAGAATATGAAAAAACAGGAATTAGAAAAACTTATCATATTGTAACCTTTGGCTGCCAAATGAACAGCCGGGATTCAGAGAAAATATCCGGTATCTTAAAACAAATCGGCTATGTAGAAACCGATACTGAGGATGCAGATTTTGTTATATATAATACCTGTACGGTCAGAGAAAATGCCAATAACCGTGTATATGGCAGATTAGGCCATTTAGGTACCTTAAAAAAGAAAAGACCCGGTATGCTGATTGCTTTATGTGGCTGCATGATGCAGGAGAATACTACGGTAGAAAAAATCAAAGAAAGTTATCGTTTCGTAGATATAATTTTTGGTACCCATAATATATTTAAACTGGCTGAACTGATTAAAATCCGATTGGATAATGAAGAAACCGGCGGTAAGCAATCTGACCTGATGGTAGTAGATTTATGGAAAGATACAGATATGATTGTTGAAAATCTGCCCAATGATAGGAAATATCCTTTTAAGGCAGGAGTTAATATTATTTTCGGTTGCAATAATTTCTGTAGTTACTGTATTGTACCTTATGTAAGGGGAAGGGAAAGAAGTCGTAATCCACAGGACATTATAGAAGAAGTAAAAAAATTAGCCTCAGAGGGTGTAATTGAGGTAATGTTGCTGGGGCAAAATGTTAATTCTTATGGTAAAAACCTTAATCCACCTATGAGTTTTGCCAAGCTTCTTTCAGAGATTGAAAAGATTGAGGGTATAGAAAGAATTAGATTTATGACTTCTCATCCCAAGGATCTTTCACAGGAATTAATTGATGTAATGGGTGCTTCTAAAAAGATTTGCAAGCATCTTCATCTTCCTTTGCAATCGGGCAGTTCAAGATTATTAAAAATTATGAATCGTAGATATACCAAGGAAGACTATCTTGATTTGGTAGAAAGAATACGAAAAGCCGTTCCGGATATATCCTTAACTACGGATATAATAGTAGGCTTTCCCGGTGAAACAGAAGAGGATTTCCTTGAAACCTTGGATGTAGTAAAAAAGGTTAGATTTGATAATGCCTTTACCTTCTTATATTCTAAACGTACAGGAACACCTGCCGCCATCATGGAAAATCAGGTAGAAGAGAAAGTAGCCAAGGAAAGATTCGATAGACTTTTAGCTGAAATTCAAAATTCAGCTGCAAAATCTTCTTCAAGATATGAGCATACCATTCAAGATGTCTTAGTTGAAGAGGTTAATACACAGGATGAAAACTTACTTACAGGTAGGTTAAGTAATAATATGCTGGTGCATTTTGCCGGTGATAAAAGCCTAATTGGAAAACTAATTCCGGTATATTTAGAAGAAAGTAAAGGATTTTATTATATAGGTTCACAAGTAAAATAAGATGATGACAAGGCCCTTGTAATAATTTTGTAAATAATGTGAAATTATATCTGTTAAAATGTTCAAAAACATACCTTATTTGACATGTTCGAGTGTATAAATTGACAGTTGATATTAAATTTATGCACTCGATTTTTACAATTTGGTTAAATAAATCCAGGTCAATACTTGACATATTCCAAAAAACAGTATAAAATTTATATATTGTATTATTTATAAAAATGTATTTCTTGTATATTATTTGTAACTTATTTTAGCAGGGGGATTTTTTTCTGATTCTACCTTGTAAATAAGTTACCTATATTAGAATTCATTTTGAATGTACAATGAAAACTTAATAAGGAGGTGCTCCTGTGCTAGAAGTAATTATTGCTATTGTAGTTACCTTCGCGATCACATCTCTCCTTGTTTGGAAACTTGCTACTGCTTATCGAATTAAAGTATATGAAGCAAAGATAGGCAGCGCAGAGGAAAAAGCAAGGGAAATCATAGATGAAGCTTTAAAAACAGCTGAAACTAAGAAGAGAGAGGCACTGCTCGAAGCAAAGGAAGAAGCTTTAAAAGCGAAAAATGAATTCGAGCGAGAAACTAGGGAACGAAGAGCAGAGTTACAACGCTATGAGAAACGTGTTCTTACCAAGGAAGAAACCTTGGATAGGAAGACTGAAGCACTGGAAAAAAAGGAAGCAAAGCTTTCTGTAAAGGAAGCGGAACTTGATAAGATTAAACAAGAAGTTGAGGAGTTCCATGCTAAACAATTACAGGAGCTGGAGAAGATCTCCGGATTAACCTCCGAACAAGCTAAGGAATATCTGTTAAAGACTGTTGAAGAAGATGTAAAACATGAAACCGCTGTTCTCATTAAGGAATTAGAGAACAAAGCAAAAGAAGAAGCGGACAAAAAAGCCAAGGAATATGTGGTTACAGCCATACAGCGATGTGCAGCTGATCATGTGGCAGAAACTACAATCTCGGTAGTTCAGCTTCCTAACGATGAAATGAAGGGAAGAATTATCGGTAGAGAGGGAAGAAATATCAGAACCCTTGAAACCTTAACAGGTGTAGATTTAATTATTGATGACACGCCTGAAGCTGTAATTTTATCAGCCTTTGATCCTATCAGAAGAGAAATTGCAAGAATTGCACTTGAAAAATTGATAGTTGATGGAAGAATTCATCCTGCTAGAATCGAGGAAATGGTTGAAAAGGCTCACAAAGAAGTTGAGGTGATGATCCGTGAAGCCGGTGAGGCTGCTACTTTAGAAGTAGGTGTCCATGGAATTCATCCGGAATTAGTTAAACTTCTTGGTAAAATGAAATTTAGGACAAGTTATGGTCAGAATGCCTTAAAGCATTCAATAGAAGTATCTATTATTGCAGGCTTATTAGCCAGCGAAATTGGAGTTGATGTAAGACTAGCAAAACGTGCCGGTTTATTACATGATATCGGCAAATCAGTGGATCATGAAATTGAAGGTACCCATGTTCAGATTGGTGTGGATTTATGTAGAAAATACAAAGAATCTCCAACCGTAATAAATGCAGTGGGTGCCCATCATGGAGATGAAGAATTCCAATCATTGATTGCATGTATAGTGCAGGCGGCTGATACAATTTCAGCGGCCAGACCGGGAGCAAGACGAGAGACCTTGGAAACATATACCAACAGGCTAAAACAATTAGAAGATATTACCAATGGCTTTAGAGGAGTAGACAAGTCATTTGCTATTCAAGCAGGTAGGGAAATCCGGGTTATGGTTGTACCGGAACAGATAAGTGACGCAGACATGATTTTATTAGCTCGTGACTTATCTAAGAGAATTGAAAATGAATTAGAATATCCGGGACAGATCAAAGTTAATGTAATTAGAGAATCCAGAGTAACTGATTATGCAAAATAAGAAAATGAAAATTAAGGGTGTCGGCATTGCTGACATCCTTTTTTGTATGTAAATTTATATTAAGATAAAGCAAACTACCAAGTATTGACAATAAAGTGTAATTATAGTAATATAGAAATTAATGACAAAATTGATAAAAAAATCCTACAAATTAAGAAATTAGGCTTATAATATATGTTCACAGATAAGAGATGATTTGTTGTCAAGATAGTATCTAACTCAGTAAAAGTGTAATATTTAAGGAGAAATATTATGAGAATTTTAAGAAATATTTTAATAGTTTCCATAATAAGCTTATGTTTTATTTTTAATGCTTGCTCAAAACAAGATGAAGCCAATAACTCGAAAACATTCACCAATATTAGTAAACCATTAAACCAAATAGATGATGAGAACATAGTATTACTGAACAACTATGTTTGTATATAAGGATGGTATTTATTATATAGTTGAAAGCGAAGATAATATTAATAAGACTATAAATAGAACTATGTTTTATGCTTGAGACAAATTCCCCTATACAGATTATAAAGTATTGCATTATACCACAAATCAAGGTCTGTATTTGTGCAGTGGCTTTATTTATATTTGCAGATATGTGGAATATGGTGGAACAACCTATGCTGTATTTAAATGATAATAAGTTTAGAAATCTATCGGCATTTATAGTACAGGTAGATAATTACAATCCGGAGGTTTTAATGCCTGCCTCTGTATTTTTTATACTACCGGTATTTTTATTTTATTTGTTGTTTCATGATGAATTAAAAAGAGGATTTAAAATATAGTTATTGATAAGAAATCTGATATAATATTTTATGGGAATTAAAGTAATAGAAGAATAAAATTAAACATATTGCACAATAATTCTTCCTGTGACGGACACATGGTGTTGTAGGATAATACTTTTTTTGAATTTTATTGATATTTTTGTTGCAATTTAAAAAGTCTTATATTACAATGTAATACAAATTCTTAAATTAAGGAAAAATAACCATAAAGGAAGGTGCAATATGGCATTAACATTATCTAAGAAAGCTATGGCAGTAAAGCCATCATCTACATTAGCTATTACAGCAAAAGCTAAAGAAATGAAAGCAAATGGTATTGATGTTGTAGGATTTGGGGCGGGAGAACCTGATTTTAATACTCCCGAGAATATATGTAATGCAGCCATTAATGCTTTAAATGAAGGTTATACAAAATATACACCGGCGGCAGGGAGTTTGGAACTTCGCAAGGCTATATGTGACAAATTTAAAAAATTCAATAATTTGAACTATGAAGCGGATCAAATTGTTGTCAGTAACGGTGGAAAGCATTCTTTAACCAATATTTTTACGGCAATCTTAAATCCCGGTGACGAAGTTATAATCCCTACACCTTATTGGCTAAGTTATCCTGAGATTGTTAAATTGGCTGACGGTGTTCCCGTTTTTGTTAGGGCAGATAAGAGTCAAAATTATAAAATTACAGCTAAGCAGCTGGAAGAAGCATGTACAGATAAGACCAAGGCCTTAATTTTAAATTCCCCTAACAATCCATCCGGTATGGTATATACAAAAGAGGAACTAGAAGCAATAGCAGAAGTGGCTGTAAAAAAAGATTTTTATGTTGTATCCGATGAAATGTATGAGCATTTGGTTTATGGAGATGAAAAACATATTAGCATCGGCTCATTAAACCATGAAATATATAAACGTACTATAACCTGCAGCGGAGTTTCTAAGGGGTATTCGATGACAGGATGGAGAATTGGCTATACCGGCTCTTCAAAAGAAATTGCAAAACTTATGAGCAGTGTTCAAAGCCATCAAACATCCAATCCTAATTCTATTGCTCAAAAAGCTGCTTATGAAGCACTGGTGGGGCCACAAGATTCTGTCTATGCTATGAAAAGTGAATTTGAAAAGCGCAGGAACTATATGACAGAAAGAATAGCAGCTATGAAACATATTTCTGCAGTAAGTCCCCAAGGAGCTTTTTATATGTTTGTAGATATAAGCCTTGCCTTAAGCAAAACCTACAAGGGGCAAAAGATAGAAAATGTTAATAACTTTTCTAAAATACTCTTAGAAGATTATAAGGTGGCGGTTATTGCCTGTGATGATTTTGGTTTTGACGACCATATTCGTCTATCATATGCAATTTCCTTAGAACAGATTAAAAAAGGACTTGACCGGATCGAAGAATTTCTTGAAAATTTACAATAATAGTATCATATAAGTAAATGAATATTTAAAGTTATGGTAAAAATAAAATAAGCAAAAAAATAATGGTAGTGTTATAAAAAATGCTAAAACACTACCTATTTTTTGTTTTTTATGTTATTATTCAAGATAGACAGATTTATGATTAATGAAATAATCAGAAAGAGGTATGATTTAATGTCATTGTTTGGATTTATCGGCGCCGGAAATATGGGTTTTGCTCTTATGAAGGCATGTGTAAAAAGTTTTGGACAAAATCAAATTGCTTATTATGACCTTTCTATGGAAAAATGTTCTTTTGTAAAAGAGCAGCTAAAGATTTCAGCTGAAAATGATAATATCTCTGTAGTTAATAAATGCAAATACTTGGTTCTTGCGGTAAAACCCCAGTTTTTACCTGAGGTTTTAGAAGAAATAAAGGAAGCTGTATCCGATCATATAGTTATATCAATTGTAGCCGGAGTCAATATTAAAAGTATTAAATCTATCTTAGGTTCTGCTACAAGAATTGTCAGAGCCATGCCCAATACTCCGGCCATGATTTCAAAAGGTTATACCGGAATATGTTTTAGTGAAGATAATTTCCATGATAGTGAAAAGGAATTAATATATAAATTTTTTAATGCCTTTGGAAAGTACGATATTTTTAATGAGAAATTGATGAATGCCGTAACTTGTGCCAGTGGCAGTTCCCCTGCCTATGTATATACATTTATAGAAGCTTTAGCCGATAGTGTAGTTAGTCTTGGAATACCCAGGGACAAGGCCTATACTATGGTTTCACAAACCATATTAGGAGCTGCAGCCATGGTACTTGAGGGCGGACAACATCCGGCCCATTTAAAAGACCAGGTGTGTTCACCTGCAGGAACCACCATAGCTGGTATAAAAGCCTTAGAAGAGTTCGGCTTTCGTAATGCCATAATGAAGGCAACAGATGCTTGTTATGAAAGAGCAGTAGAATTGACTGAAAAAAATAAAGAAAATTGACGGATTAAATGAGGTGCAAAAGTGGAACAATATAAAAGAATCAAAAGAGAATTATCACATAAGGGCAATATAATAGATTTTTATAGTGATACTATTGAAATTAACCAAGGAAATCAAGTTGTTTTTGACTTTATAAATCACAAGGGAGCATCGGCAATGATACCGGTTGACCGGGAAGGAAAAATTCTAATGGTACGCCAGTATAGAAACGCCATAGACAGTTATACCCTTGAAATTCCAGCCGGTGGTCTTAATCCCGGTGAAGATAACCTTAGCTGCGCTATTAGAGAGTGCGAGGAAGAGACCGGCTATAGGCCTAATAATCCACAGCATTTGATAGATGTACATACAACAGTGGCATTTTCCAACGAACTAATAAAAGTCTTTTATTCTAATGACTTAACCCCTAGTAAGCAAAATTTAGATGAAAATGAATTTGTATCAATAGAACGTTATTCCTTAGAGGAATTAATTTCAATGATATATGCAGGGAAGATTACAGATGCTAAGACAATTGCAGGACTCCTTGCCTATAATACTAAAATGAATTTATAAAGCTTGTTCTATTTAAAAAATCCTGTCATATCTATAGTTGATATAAGAAGTTTTTATATTAGATAAGGCGGGATGAGATTATGAAGCATATTAAAATAAGAGTACAAAGCATGAGTCTGATTCAGATTTCAATCCTCCTCATGATTTTAGGAGTGTTTTTTGGTGTATTATTCGCTAATATATTTCAATCTAGCTATTATGATCGGATGATGAACTACCATAATCTTGTTTTTACTGAAATAGTAAGAGAGGATATTGATTATACAGGATTATTCCTATATGTTCTAAATAAAAACTTTAAAGAATTTATTGTATTTTGGCTAATTTCCATTACTATTTTAGGAATACCATATATGATTTTTAAACTACTAACCTTAGGATTTTCTATGGGATTTTTCATATCGGCAATAGCTATGCAATATGGGTTTAAAGGAATATTATTGATTTTGTCTTATGGATTTCCCCATGGACTTATTTATATTCCTTTGATTATCTTGTGTTTATATAAGGGCTATAGCCTATGTGTGTCAATATATTATGATAAAAGAAACTATGCTGGAACAATCATGGAACATATAAAATCCAATATTTTTGTATTGATCTTTCTGGCAGTTCTTCTTTTACTGGGAAGTTTTTTAGAAGCATATGTGGGCTCATTTTTCCTGAAAAAAACTCTTGTTTTTTACATAAATTAAATATCTGTTATATCAGTTATTTTTATAAAGAAGCAAATGAGGAGGTTTGGAATGAAGCAACAGATTGAGGATTTTATCAGCTATCTTCAGGAAGTGAAGCAGGCTTCACAAAACACAATCAGAGCTTATCAGAATGACTTAAAAAAATTAGAATCCTATCTTAGTCAGCAGGGGATTCAAACAGCTTCAAAAATCACAGAGACAAGCTTAAATTCCTATGTACTATATCTAGAAAAAGACGGTATGTCCCCGGCTTCTGTTTCAAGGCATATTGCTTCCATGAAGGCATTTTTATTATTCCTTCTAAAAAGAGGCCTTATTAGCGGAGACCCTTCCGAAAATATTAAAGCACCCAAGGTTGTAAAAAAGCCCCCACAGATATTAGAGGAAGATAAGATAATGGCCTTGTTAAACCAACCGGATCTTTCTTGTAGCAAGGGTATCCGGGATAAAGCCATGTTGGAGTTATTATATGCAACCGGAATGAAGGTATCAGAATTAATTAATGTAAAAGTATCCGATGTAAATTTATCAGGCAAATATATTACTTGTGGGGAAAAACAGGAGAGAAGTATCCCTTTTGGGGAGGCGGCAAAAAAAGCACTTAGAGACTATTTAGATATCAGAGAAACGGTATTTGATAGAAAGAATAATGAATATCTGTTTTTAAACAGTCAAGGGAAACAATTAAGCAGGCAGGGATTTTGGAAAATACTAAAAGGATATGCAAAAGAGACCGGAATAAGAGATATTAATCCTAATATGATTCGCCATTCCTTTGCAGCCCATATGATAGATAATGGTGCCGACATCGGTGTGGTACAAAAATTTTTGGGTCATACGGATATCAGTACTACACAATTGTATCTTTCACATAATTATCATAATAGCCGTGAAGTTTATGCCAATTCCCATCCAAGGGCATAATTCCATACAAGATATAATCCCATGTAGGTCATGGTATCATATAAGGGCATAACCCAACAAATAGTATAGGTTCAATGTAAAACATAATCTAATACAAAACATAACTTTTATTATATACTGATTTATGATATGAATTAGTACATAATTTAATAAAGCTTTATAAAAGGAAAAGTGTTAGGCACCAAATTTGGTGCCTAACGCTTTTTTTACAGTCCATCTGCAATAGTATATATTAACTTCTCTGATTCTTCCCATCCAAGACATGGATCTGTAATAGACTTTCCATATACATGGCCTGATACTTTCTGATTGCCGCTTTCTATATAACTTTCTATCATAACTCCTTTAACAAGTTTAGCAATATCAGGGCTTATTCTTCGGCTATGGAGTACTTCCTTAACTATTCGGGGTTGCTCTGCATAATTTTTATTAGAATTAGCATGGTTGGCATCCACAATTGTAGCAGGATATTTCAAGTTTCTTTCCTCATACATATTATATAAGCGTATAAGATCTTCATAATGATAATTAGGTATGGATTGACCATGCTTATTAACGGCTCCTCTTAGGATGGTATGGGCAAGGGGATTGCCGGAGGTTTTTACTTCCCATTTTCTATATAAAAAGGTATGACTGGCTTGAGCTGCTACTACTGAATTTAACATAACAGAAAAATCGCCGCTGGTGGGATTCTTCATACCGGCAGGTACGTCCATGCCGCTGATAGTTAGTCTATGCTGCTGATTTTCTACGGAACGGGCACCGACAGCTACGTAGGATAGCACATCTTTTACATAAGGCCAGTTTTCGGGATAAAGCATTTCGTCCGCCACCGTAAGTCCTGATTCGGCAATTGCTCTAAGATGCATCTTTCTCATGGCAATTAGGCCTTCCTGCAAATCAGGCTCTTTCTCAGGATCCGGCTGGTGTACGATTCCTTTATAACCTTCCCCTGTAGTCCTAGGCTTATTGGTATATAGCCTTGGTATAATGATTATCTTATCTTTAACTTTTTCCTGCACCCTAGCCAGCCTTGATATATAATCACAAACGGCATCTTCGTGATCTGCAGAGCAGGGGCCTATAATAACCAGAAACTTGTCAGATTTACCTGTAATAATATCTTTAATTTCTTTATCCCTTTCATTCTTTAAAATTACGTCCTTAGCCGGTAAGGGATAAGCTTTTAATAATTCTTCCGGTGATATAACCTGTCTTATAAATTCAAAGCTCATAGCAACACTCCCTTCTTGATATTGAGTTTCATTTTATATTTTTTTATATAGATAGTCAATCTGTAATTCTAATTTCATACATATTATTCATATTTATTAGAAAAATATAGGATTTTTCATTAAAAATGATATAATAGTTATATAGGCAGATGAAATATCTGTATTAATATTATGTTCCAAAAGAGAAAAAATAGGAGTGAAGCCCCATGCAAATGTATGATTTAATTAACAAAAAGAAAAATAAAGAAGTACTAACTAAAGAAGAAATTGAATTTATTGTTAATGGCTACACCAAAGGATCAATCCCTGATTATCAAATGTCCGCATTTTTAATGGCTGTATGTTTAAATAAAATGAACCATGAAGAAACAGCACATTTTACCATGGCTATGGCTAACAGCGGTGATATACTGGACTTATCGAAAGTCCATGGAGTTAAGGTAGACAAACACAGTACCGGGGGAGTGGGAGATAAGACCTCTCTTGTACTTAGTCCTATGGTTGCTGCTTTAGGAATTCCTGTTGCTAAAATGTCCGGAAGAGGACTGGGACATACGGGAGGAACCGTAGATAAGCTTGAAAGTTTTCCCGGTTTTTCAACTGAAATTTCCTCCGAACAGTTTATTGAGAACATAAATAAAATTAAGCTTGCTATAGTAGGTCAAACTGCAAATCTGGCTCCGGCCGATAAGAAAATATATGCCTTAAGGGATGTTACGGCAACCGTAGATAATATCTCCTTAATAGCCTCTAGTATTATGAGTAAGAAGATAGCTTCCGGATCCGATGTTATTGTTCTAGATGTAAAGACGGGAAGCGGTGCCTTTATGAAAAAATATGAGGATGCCTTGGCTTTGGCAAAAGAAATGGTTGAAATCGGAACAAGGGCAGGTAAAACCACATATGCTCTTATAACCGATATGAACCAACCTCTAGGAAGGGCCATCGGAAATGCAATTGAAGTTAAGGAAGCCATAGAAACCTTATCAGGTAATGGACCTAAAGATTTGCTTGAAGTAAGCCTTACCCTTGCTTCCTATATGGTTCTTGGTGCCGGAAAGGCAAAAACTTTTGAGGAAGCGAAAAAAATCTTGCAAGGTACTATAGAAAGCAAGAGTGCTTTAGATAAAATGGCTGAGTTTATCAGGGCCCAAGGGGGAGACAGTGAATTTGTTTATAATCCGGAATTATTAAAGACTGCTTCCATTTGCTATGATGTTAAAGCACCTTGTGATGGCTATGTGAAGGAAATCTTGACAGATGAAATAGGAATGGCTTCTTTAGTATTAGGTGGTGGAAGAGTAACAAAAGACAGCAAGATTGATTTAAGTGTAGGTATTATAATTCACAAAAAACTGGGAGATAAGGTTACAAAGAATGAGCCCCTTGCCACCTTGTATGCCAATGATGATGACAAGAGAAAGGAAGCCAAAAAGAGGATAATTGGTGCCTATGTTATTAGTAAAGAAGAGGTTGAGCGTCCTCCATATATCTATAGCATTGTAACAAAGGATGGAGTAAAGCGTGCATAATGCACGCTTTTTTTCATGTAATTAAATACCTATAAATTAAATATTTATATCATATAAGGGAGGTCTGTATGAAAATATCAAAAAGCTTATATAAAGGTATTTCAATTACATTGATACTTTTTATAATAATACTTTCTTTGTATAGAAACACCGGCTTGTTTTACCGTAAGAAGATAATACTCCCCTTTAGCCTCCATCTAAATAGGCAGGATCTTATATTGATTAAAGGAGAGGAATTTAGATTATTCGTTTATGGTATAAACAAAAGGGTATCATACCGTTCAACCAATATTAGGGTAGCCGGAGTGGATTTTTTAGGTAGAGTTTTTGCCTATAGAACCGGAAAAACCTATATAATAGCAAAGGTTTCCGGCAAAAAGCTTAAATGTCGAGTCAGGGTTATAGATCTTAATAAGAAACATCTAAAATTATCGGTGGGAGAAACTTATCGATTAAAAGTAAAAGGAATTACAGATTTTGCCCGATATAAAAGCAGCAATCCCAAAGTGGCAAAAGTAAATATCTTTGGAAAAATAAAGGCAAAAAAACCCGGAAAAACCACTATAACTGTATATATTAAAGGAAAAGTTCTTAAATGCAAGGTGACAGTAGAATAAATGAATATTTTCAAGACAAATTTATACTTGTATAGGTCTAAAATGATAGGGCATGGATTAAAATATTAGTAAAAGAATTATAGTGGAGTTTGTTATGAGAAAAATAAATATCCTGCTTGTGCTAGTATTATTAATTATGTTTATATTACCCAGTGCCATATTTGCCAGTAATATAAAATCTTCAAAACCGGATATTGACGGTGTCATACCGGTTACAGCCATGGTAGATTCTAAGATGGAACTAGAATCCCCCTCTGCCGTATTAATGGAAGGTTCTACCGGAACAATATTATTTGAAAAAAATAAAGATGAAAAATTAAAACCGGCCAGTATAACAAAAATAATGACTTTGTTATTGATTTTTGAAGCTTTAGATGCAGGTCAAATAAGTCTGACTGATGAAGTCAGTGTAAGTGAACATGCAGCCTCTATGGGAGGATCACAGGTTTATTTAGAACCCTATGAGGTTCAAAATGTAGAAACTTTAATAAAATGTATCAGTATATCCAGTGCCAATGATGCCTCGGTTGCCATGGCTGAACATATTGCAGGATCTGAAGAAGAATTTGTTGCCAGAATGAATAAAAGAGCTAAAGAGTTAGGTATGAATAATACGAATTTTGTAAACTGCTGCGGATTGGATGCCGACAATCACTATAGTACAGCTTATGATATTGCATTAATGTCTAGGGAGCTTATTACAAAACATCCCGAAGTTAGCAACTATGCAACTATTTGGATGGATACCTTCGTTCACACTACCAGAAAAGGAAGAACAGAGTTTGGACTGACCAATACCAATAAACTTATAAAATCCTATAAGGGCATTACTGGTCTTAAAACCGGCTCCACAAGCATTGCTAAATACTGCTTATCCGCCACAGCAAAAAGAGATAATATGGACCTAATTGCCGTAATACTGGCAGCACCGGATACAAAAACAAGATTTAAAGAAGCAGCTAAGCTACTTAATTATGGTTTTGCCAATTATTCTATATATGTTGATGATAACAAAGATATTGACCTTGAGCCTGTTAAAGTAAATAAGGGGGTCTTAGATTATGTAAACGGACATATTAAGGATAAATTTTCTTATTTATGTTCAAAAAACAGGTCACAGGAAAATATCAGGAAAGAAGTTGTGCTTTATGATAAGGTTCAAGCACCTGTATCATCAGGAGATAAAATCGGTGATATCATATATTATTATGATAATGAAAAAATAGGCATCATAGATATATTAGCTGCTGAAACAGTAAATAAAGCAGGCTTTAAAGATTGTTTGCTTAAGACTTTAAAAAAATATTTTCTTGCAACTAAATAAGCCATTCATTAATTTAATCTTTATTGACACTTTTTATCCTAATGGTATAGTATAATAAATATGCATTATTTTGATTGCATAAAATCAGAAAGGAGAAACCATGGTTTACTTATGGATATTCTCTGGTTTACTACTATTGCTAATTCTATGGTCCAGCCTGGAACAAAGGATATTAGTAAAATCGGAATATATTATTCAAGCAAGGAAGGAATCCCTGACAGAAGAAATTAACTTTGTTGTACTTTCAGACCTGCATAATAAAAAAATTGGGAAAAACAATAGGGTCCTGATTAAAAAAATATTGGATCAAAATCCTGATTTTGTTATAATAGCTGGGGATTTAGTAACAAAACGAAAACCCTGTTACCCAAGTAATGCATATGATTTGATTAAAGAGCTTTCAGATTATTATCCAATATTTTATGGATATGGTAATCATGAACAATCTTTTGAGGATATGAGTAAAGACCCTAATAAAGATGAATTTCTGTATGAAGCATGGTGTAAATATAAAAATAAGCTTTTAGATCTTGGTGTTCATCTTTTAGATAATAAAAGTATCATAATTCAAAGTAGTAATAATAAGCTCACAATAACCGGGCTTTCTTTACCTATGGATTATTATCGTAAAGGCAAGTTAGCAAAGCTTGAACAAGATGAAATTACTAATAAAATCGGCAAAAGAAGCAAAGAAGGATATCAGATTCTAATTGCTCATAATCCTATGTATTTTAAAGAATATATAGGCTGGAGGGCAGATTTGGTTCTTAGCGGCCATGTCCATGGGGGATTAGTAAGGCTTCCCTTTATTGGAGGGGTTATTTCTCCACAGGTAAGGCTGTTTCCCAAATATGACGCAGGATTATTCTCTGAGCAAGGTTATAATATGGTGGTTTCAAGAGGCCTAGGTACACATTCCTATATGCCTAGGTTCTTTAATCCACCACAGCTACTAGTTATAAAAATAAAGCCAAGTTAATGGTAGTCAGATGAAAGGAGCAATATGAGCATTCCGGTAAAACTGGAGGCATTTGAAGGTCCTCTTGATCTTCTGCTTCATTTAATAGATAAAAATAAAATAAATATATATGATATACCCATAGTTGAAATAACCGAACAATATCTTGAATATATTAAGCAGATGGAGTCAAAGAACCTAGAGATTATGAGTGAATTTCTGGTTATGGCTGCTACATTAATTAACATTAAATCCCGTATGCTTTTACCTTCTAAGGTTGAAGAAGATGAAGAAGAGATTGATCCTAGGCAGGAACTTGTAGAACGGCTGTTACAATATAAGATGTTTAAATATATGGCTGAGCAATTAAAGGACAAGCAAGAAGATGCTTCAAGGATTATGTTTAAGCCTCCCACCATACCTGAGGAAATTGGTGATTTTAAGGAAGAGATAGATGTCAGTCAGTTGATAGGAGATTTGACTCTTACTAAACTTCATGATATTTTTAAAAAGGTTATAAAAAAACAAACTGATAAAATAGATCCAATACGTAGCAAGTTTGGTAAAATTGAAAGGGAAGAAATTGATTTATCCCATATATTTACCTATATTCAGCAGTACGGTATTGAACATAAGAAATTTTATTTTAGCAATCTTTTAAAAGAAGAATCTACAAAGATGGAAATTATCGTAACCTTCCTAGGAATCTTAGAACTGATTAAGCTTGGAAGAATTAAGATAGAGCAGGATTATATGTTTGATGACATAAGGATTACTTATTTGGCTTCAGACATTATAGAAATGGAGGAGGAAGGATTTTAGTGGAGTTGAAATTAGCAGAAGCACAGATTGAGGCAATTCTTTTTACCATGGGAGAAGCTGTTGAGTTGGGTCGGCTGGCTAAAGCTATTGAACATGATGAGGAAACCACCAAAAAAATAATACATAGTATGATGGATAAATACGAGGATGAAAGCAGAGGTATTCAAATTATAGAGCTTAACGGAGCATATCAACTTGGAACTAAGGCTTCATTATATGAAACCATAGTAAAGCTTACCCATATCCCTAAAAAACATGTACTGACCGATATACTGCTGGAAACCCTATCTATCATTGCATATAAACAGCCCATTACCAAACTTCAAATTGAAGCAATTCGAGGGGTTAAATCAGATCACGCCGTTAATAAATTAATAGAGTATGGTTTAGTTTGTGAACTGGGCAGGATGGATGCACCGGGAAAGCCTATATTATTTGGTACTACCGAGGAGTTTTTAAGATGTTTCGGCTTACAATCATTAGAGGCTCTGCCGGCTATAAATCCTGAAAAAGTAGAAGATTTCAAACTACAGGCTGAAGAAGAGGCAGAACAGCTAACCCTAGATATATAAAATCAGAGTCTGTTTCAATCTATAAATTATATTGAAAACAGACTCTGATTTTATCTATTTATAGGTTGGTACCATGATATCAATCCCTCTTGCAGGGCCTCTTCAAAAGACGACGGAATATCCGGGGCTTTACCCCCATAATGCTTATAAAAACTTTCTGGGTAAAGAATTTTTTTATTCTTTTTTATACTGTCTATATCTACCCTTGCTTCTTCACCTTCTCTTATTTTCCTGGCTACTACAACAATTCGATAATTGGCCAGTTCGTAGGAACAGGTCGACAGGGTTAAAATTTGATCATCCTCATTTATATCTATATCATCAATATTATAAAAAGATCGAACCCTTAACTGATATATAAATTCTAAAAAGTCCTTATGGTTTTTAAAAGTGGATCTGTTATATCTGAAGAAATCACCTTTATCATCATTTCCCGGAGTTATAAATACGGAAAAAACCTTCCATAATGCCTCTTCATATATAGTATCAAAACTTATAATGGGATGTTCCTTCATAAAATCTAATTTTTTATATTCCAATAGATAATGGAACATATCATCAGAAGAGGTCATATTATGGCCGTGGATTACAAGATTTTTTGTATTCCTTTCTACTGATGAACTAGAATCTAGAAAGATGCTGCCGGCTTTTAGATATTCCTTAGTAGTCCAGTCCCTTGTCAGATAAAATTCCGGATCTTTAGGGTCGGATTGAACCACAACATAGTCAATCTTTGTATCGTTTTCCCCATTTATATTATCTATCTTAATCCAACCCTTAACCTCTTCATTAACTTCCAGTAGTTTTTTGAATTTAATAAGTCGTCCCTTCTCATCACGATTAGGATCGGGAGTAGGTGTTATTGCTACACTTATTTTTGAATCATCTGGAGTATTAATCCTATTATCAACTTCTATATTTGGCCCAGACCTCACATTAACTTGTGGTAAAGGAGTATGATATAAATCTCTAGCCTTATCTATAGCTTTTTTTAGCTTGTAGGGCTGTATTAGAACTTCATTAATAAAAAGAACTGAAAATACTATAAAACCTATGGTAAATAAAATCCTAAGGCTACGAATAATAATTTTTCTTCTTTTTTTCTTTTTACTAATAGACTCTTCAGACATAACAGTATCCCCTTTTGCTAAAATCTTGGTATATCATAATTATATATCTTAGGAATAAGTAGGTAAAGATACAAATAAATTGAAATAAAGAATAGGATAGGATGATTGTTTTGACAAAGATTAAACCTATGCTAAATTTAAGATTTTGTATCTGTTTTATACTTCTGCTTATATCGTCTCTTATCAATTATAATAGTTTATATAACTATTATAAGGATAACTTTAATCAAGAGATTATAAAAGAGGAGAATATTGAAGAAAAATTCAAAAAAGAAAATATTAAAATTCAAGAAGAACAATTCTACAGTCCATCCCCTAAAATAGAACTTAATTCTTTATCAGCCTTACTTATGGATGGTGAAAATAACCGGGTATTGTATGAAGTAAATGGATATCAAGAAATGCCCATGGCCAGTACAACAAAGATTATGACTTGTATTATAGCCTTAGAAGCAGGCAATCTTAATGATGTGGTAACAGTATCATCATATGCCGCAGGAATGCCCGATGTACAGTTACATATTAAAGCTGGGGAACAGTATTATCTAAAAGATCTTTTATATCCTCTGATGCTTGAAAGTCATAATGATGTTGCTGTGGCAATTGCTGAGCATATAGGTGGATCCGTTGAAGGATTTGCCACTATGATGAATGATATGGCCAGATCCCTAGGCTGTAATAATACCAATTTTGTAACTCCCAGTGGCCTAGATGCAGAAGGACATTATACTACTGCCAAAGATCTGGCGGTTATTGCATCTTATGCTATTAAAAACAAGGATTTTATTACCATAACTAATACACCTACATATCAATTTAAAGAGCTTAAAAAAGGAAGAACTTTTTCTGTTTCAAATAAAAATAAGTTCCTATATATGATGGATGGAGCAATAGGTATAAAAACAGGCTTTACCGGAAAAGCAGGATATTGTTTTGTAGGAGCCCTAAAAAGATCTGACAGAACACTAATTTCAGTAGTTCTAGCTTGTGGTTGGCCCCCAAGAAAAAATTTGAAATGGGCAGATACAAAGCAGTTAATGACCTATGGAATTGAAAACTTTGAAAAGAAGCAGATTTTTGAAGAGGTTAATCTAGATCCTGTCTATGTAGAAGATGGTCAAAGGGCTTATATTGGCCTTGATATAAAAGGAGATTTAAATCTCTTATTGGGAAAGAATGAAAAAGTTTCTATCGAATATGAGCTGCCGAAATCTTTATACGCACCTGTAGAAAAAGGATCCAAGGTGGGAGTGGCAAAATATTATATTGATAAAAAGCTATACACAGAAATACCGATTTTTACCACTGAAGAAAGTAAAAAGATTGATTTTAATTTCTGCCTAAAAAAAATAATAAAACTTTGGAGCTTGCAATATTAATAAATAATATTAATGACAAGCTTGTGATTTGAATCAAGGAAAAATGCATATAATCTATTTATACTGGGATTGTATTTAATATGAATTAGAAAAATACAAATATACACATAATAGTATATATTATTAAAGTGAAAGAAGAGGTGCTATATGAGAAAGAGGATAACAGATAAGGTTACATGGGTTGGTAAAGTGGATTGGGAACTTAAATCCTTTCATGGCCCAGAGTATTCTACTAATAAGGGTTCTTCCTACAATTCATATTTGATTAGGGATGAAAAGACTGTTTTGATTGATACTGTATGGTTGCCCTATGATAATGAATTTGTACAAAACTTAGAAAATGAAATTGATTTAAATAAAATTGACTATATTGTTGTTAACCATAGTGAAATCGACCATAGTGGAGCCCTTCCTGAACTTATGCGAAAGATACCAAATACACCCATATATTGTACGGCAAACGGTGCTAAAATCTTAAAAGGTCACTTTCATCAGGACTGGAATTTTGTTACTGTTAAAACCGGTGACACCCTAAATATCGGCAGTTCTACTCTTACCTTTGTAGAGGCTCCTATGCTTCATTGGCCGGATTCTATGATGACATATATGTCCGGTGAAAATATCTTATTTAGCAATGATGCCTTTGGACAGCATTATGCAACAGAAAGCTTATACAATGATAAAGTTGACAATTGTGAGCTTTTTGCAGAGGCAATAAAATATTATGCCAATATCTTAACTCCTTTTAGCCGGTTAGTTACAAAGAAGATACAAGAGGTATTAAGCTTTAATCTTCCCCTTGATATGATATGTACCAGCCACGGTGTAATATGGAAGAATGAACCTGTTCAAATTGTTGAAAAATATCTTGAATGGGCTAATGATTATCAGGAAAACCAGATTACCCTTATCTATGATACCATGTGGAATTCTACCAGAATAATGGCTGAATCAATAGCAGAAGGTATTATGAAGGCAGATCCTCAAGTTACTGTTAAAATATATAATTCTTCAAAAGAAGATAAGAATGATATTATTACTGAAATTTTCAAGTCAAAGGCTATCCTTGTAGGCTCACCGACAGTAAATAATGGACTTTTAAATTCAATTGCAGGACTTTTAGAAATGATTAAGGGTTTAAAGTTTAAGAATAAAAAGGCTGCTGCTTTTGGTAGTTATGGATGGAGCGGAGAAGTAGTAAAGCAAATTAACCAGAGTTTAAAAGAGGCCGGCTTTGAACTTGTAAATGAAGGAATTAGAAGCTTATGGGTTCCTGATAATAGTGAGATATCTAGTTTGATTGATTTTGGTAAATTATTTATAGAACAGATAAAATAAGGCAAATTAATAAATAAATAAGGATGACATAAGCAGTCATCCTTATTTTAATATATATATTTAATTTTCTTACTTATCAAATCCAAAATAGCTAATG
>Ga0209537_1000062_pt1 | contig 110013 bp, 106 predicted proteins | sample BioPla4DNA1_FD_187698 | JGI IMG/M metagenome (GOLD analysis project Ga0209537, IMG submission 187698) | Biogas fermentation microbial communities from Germany - Plant 4 DNA1 (SPAdes) (version 2) | ecosystem: Engineered > Bioreactor > Anaerobic > Digestate | place: Bielefeld, North... | reverse complement strand
CAGGTCGGGGTTATTTCCAAGGAAGCTGCGGCCCAGACGGGTTTTGCTGAGGGCATGCCCATCTGTGCCGGGGGCGGTGACCAGCAGTGTGCGGCCATCGGGGCCGGGGTGATCAGGGAAGGCCTGGCGGAAATTACCATCGGTACTGCTTCCGTGATGGTGGCCCATGTGGACAGCCGCCGGCCCGATCCCAAGCACCAGGTCCTTTTCGGCGGCCATGCCATCCCCCACAAGTGGGACATGGAAGGCCTGGCCTTTGCAACGGGTGTCTGCCTGCGGTGGTGGCGGGACGTTTACGGGCAGGTTGAAAGGGATGCAGCCGAAAAATTGGGTATGGACGTCTACGATGTTATCGGCCTGGAAGCCTCCAAGGCTCCGGTAGGCTGCAAGGGCTACATCTTCTTCCCCTTCTTTACCGGGCAGGTAACACCCTACTATGTGGATAATGCCCGTGGTGGTTCCATCGGCCTCGGCCTCATCCACGACCGGGCCATGATGGCCAGATCCATCATGGAAGGGGGCGCCTACGAACTGCGGATGATTGTTGAAGCCATGGAAGAAGTCCTGGGGCGGCCCTTCGATTCCATCCGTCTCTCCGGCGGCGGGGCCAAGTCTCCCCTCTGGAACCAGATCCAGGCCGACGTCTACGGCCGGCCGGTGGAGAGGCTGCGGGTGGCGGACTGCACCACCCTCGGCGCCACCATCCTGGGGGCTACTGGAGCCGGGGTCTTCGACAATATCGAAGAGGCAGTGGAAAACATGGTTCATCCCTTCGGCTACATTGAGCCCAATATGAAGAACAATGAAATCTACAACGATGTCTTCGAGTGCTTCAAGGCCACCTTCCTCGCCCTGCGGGATGCCGGCGTCTACGACAAGATCGTGGCCATGCAGACCAAGCACTGGGGTTAAAAAAACGGGGGTCCGGGTTGCTAGCCCGGACCCCTTCATAATTTAGGGCTGGTTTTTTCCAGTATCCTTTGCCCCTTCTTGCTGACCCTTGGCGGCCACCTCCCTGTGGCGGCTCTCCACGCCGATGGCAGCGTCGGGGCAGATCCGCTCGCACTGGTGGCAGAGGATGCAGCCTTCGGCATCGACCTCGATACTGGGAGTGCCGTAGACGCCGAGGCGGTCGGACCAGTCGATGACTTTAACGGGGCAAACTACAATACAAAAACCGCAGCCTTTACAGAGGCCGGGGTAGATGGTCCAGGAGCCGCCCCGGGGAACCTCAGAACGAAAGCCCACAAAGGTTTTCTGGTCTTCTTTTAATGCCTTTTCGCCCATTATCCATCAGCCCCCTCTTTCGCGGTAAATTTTTGGAAGAGCTCCTGGCCCCGGGCAAAGGCCCGGTAGTTTAGCTCTGCCAGCTGGGGTTTGTCGGCAAATTTTTCTCGAAATTTCTCTTCCATGGCCCTTTTCACCACTTCCGGAGGCAGGATTTGGCTGGCAGCAATGATGGCCCCCAGGATGATGATGTTAAAGACCCGGGGGCTGAGCTCCTCCTTGGCCACCTGGGCCGCCGGAATTCCGACGATTTTAGCGGCCGGGGGCGGTTGGATGGGCTTTCCAGGCTGGCTGCCCACCTGATCGGCAAAGGCTTCTGGTGCTACCGTATCCCAGTTCTGGACCCCGATGGCCCTGTCGGCAATCTCCGGGGGTTCGATGGCGGAACTGTCGTAAACAAAGAGGGTGTTGGGGGTAAGATAGCTTCTTGTGCGCTCTACTGCCCGCTGGCTCAAGGCTACCAGGATGTCGGCCTTTTTAAATTTGGGGGCACCAATCTTTTCCCTCCCAATTTGGACAAAGGCAATGGAGACGCCGCCCCGCTGTTCGACGCCAAAGTTGGGGATGTAGATGGCTTCCAGGCCGTCCCGGAAGGCTGCTTCGGCCAGGATTTCCCCCACTGCCTGGACTCCCTGGCCCCCCTCGCCGGCCAGGGCGATTTTTGTTAGTGCTGCCATCCTACTGGACCTCCTTTTGTCCGGGCACCTTTATTTCCCCAACGGGGAAAACCTTACCCATCTTGTTTTTCACGTAGTCAAGGGTTTCCCGGGCGTTGGTTCCCCAGTTGGTGGGACAGGAGGAGAGGACCTCTACAAAGGAGAGCCCCCGCCCTTCCATTTGGTTGACCAGGGCCCGGTAGATGATTTTCTTCAGCTGGGGATAGTTGAGGATGGTTCCCCTGGCCACATAGGCCCCGGGACCGGTAATGGCAGCCAGCATTTCCGGTCCCAGGGTGGGAGGACCGGTAAGGTTAATATCCCGACCGTGGGGCGTTGTCTCCGTGGCCTGATCCGGCAGGGTGGTGGGGGCCAGCTGGCCGCCGGTCATGGCATAGACGGTGTTATTGCAGAGGATGATGGTGATTTTGTCGTCCCGGGCCGCGGCATTGACCAGATGTTGGGCACCGATGGCATAGCCGCCACCATCGCCCATATAGGCTATCCCGATGGCCTCGGGCCTGGCTCGCTTCAAGCCGACGATGACGGGGGTGGTCCGGCCGTGGTGGGTTTGGATACTGTCCACATTGAAGAAATCCCAGCTGAGGAGGGAACAGCCGATATCGCAGCCGTACACGACCCGGTCCAGGATGGCCAGTTCATCGATGGCTTCCCCCAGGGCCTTGAGGATAATGGGATGGCCACAGCCGGGACAGAACTTATGGGGTTTGGTTTCCCGGCGCCAGGAGCGAGGCATATTTTCCACCGACGATACGATTCTTTCTGGTTCCCTTCTGGCCGGCATTCAGCCTTCCTCCTTTCCAGTCAGCAAGGCCCGGGCCTTTTCCTGGGCTTCTTCCGTGGTTATGCCCACACCGGGCCGCAGCAGGGTGTAAATGGGGAGTTTCAGGCCGTACAGGGCCTCCTTGACCAGGCTGACCAGCTGTCCGTGGGCAGATTCCATGACCAACAGGCCCCTGCTCTTTTGGGCGGCCCGGCGCAGGGCGGCGGCGGGAAAGGGTCGCAGGGTGATGGGCCGGAAATATCCCACGGGAAAATCCTGCCGGGCCAGGGCGTCCCGGGCCTCCCGGGCGGCCCGGGAGACGACGCCGTGGGCCACCAGGATAAGCTGGCTGTCCTCGGCACCTGCCTCTTCCCATTCGGCTATTTGGGGGGCCAGGCTTTCGTACTCCTCAATCTGCTCCTCCAGGACTGCCAGCAGCTCTTCTTCAATGTTGAAGGTATTGCGGTGGTGGGCGGGGGGCCGGTCCCGGGCCGGGGTCCCAGGCTGGAGGACCAGGGGTTCGCTGGGGACAATTTCTATCCCCCGCTCTTCGGGATTATAGAGGGTGACGGCTTCCCGCATCTTGGCCTGGTAACCGTCCCCCAGGACAAAGGTAGGGAAACGATATCGCCAGGCGGTATTCAAGGCCTTGATGGTGTAATCGAAGAGATCTTGATGGGAGGCGGTGGAATAGACAATGCGTAAGCCCTCCCCATTGCCGCCGAAGCAGGTCAGGCGGGTCTCCTGCTGGGAGTAGATGACTGTGGCCGTGGAGGGTCCTCCCCGCTGCTGAATGATCCAGACGGCGGGGATCCGCATCATCTCCGCCATGGAAATGGGCTCCTGCATCAGGACGTTTCCGGGGCCCGAAGTGCCGGAAAAGGCCTTCTTCCCGGCCATTACGCCGCCCAGGGTGGCAAAGCCGGCGGAAAGCTCATCTTCGGTCTGCAGGAAGCCCTTCCCGAAGCGGGGAGCCAGGCGTGTCCAATAGTGCATAATCTCATTCTGGGGTGTTATGGGGTAACCGTACATAAGGTCGCCACCGGCAGCCAGGGCTCCCCAGACTACGACTTCATTGCCGGTGATGAACCTTCGCTGTTCCCCTTCCACGATCTTCGCCATATTTTTCCTCCTTCCTCAATATTGTGCTCTTTTTGGCAAACTATCTCCCTGCCGCAGCCCCGGGAATTAATTTATATTTAACGGTTGTCACTTTGGTTTTGCTTTGATATACTGTTAACAATATAGATGTTGGGGCTTTCCATGGGGGGTACAATGTCCTGGGAGGTGTTTGTAGTTGAGTGTTATTGCTGCTTTTACCATCATAATTTTAATATTTGCCCTCGGTGACATTATTTCTTATAAGACAAAGGCCTTTGTGCCCTCGGTCTTTGTTGTCGCAGCCCTCTTCTTGGCTGGTTACTGGACATTCTTCCCCATTGAAATTGTCGATATTCCTGGTCTGGGTATGCCCGTTGCACTTTTATCTATGTACTTCCTTTTGGTCCATATGGGTACCCTAATGAGTATCAGGGAACTGGTGGCCCAGTGGCGCACAGTGGTTGTTGCCTTAAGCGGTATAGTTGGCATTGTGGCCTTCTTATTTGCCCTCGGTATACCCCTCTTTGGGCGGGAAACGGTGATTGTAGTTACACCGCCTCTGGCCGGCGGTATAGTAGCAGCCCTGATGATGTCGGAGGCGGCCACGGCCAAGGGATTGACCCAGCTGGGTGTCCTGGCCCTGGTAATGTATGTGATGCAGGGCTTTGTCGGCTATCCCCTGACGGCCCTGGCCTTGAAGAAGGAGGCCAACCGGCTGGTCGATTTGTTCCGCCAGGGGAAGGTGGAAGTAAAAAGTGCCGCTGATCAAGGGGATGCTGGCGGAAAGAGCATGCTGCAGATCTTTCCCCCAACTCCTGAAGAGTACCAGACAACCTTCGTCATGTTGGCCAAAATAGCTTTACTTGCTTTGCTTTCGGTCAAGCTGGCGGAATTGACGGGCAATGCCCTTTCCCCCTATGTGGTCTGCCTGCTCGTGGGGGTCATTGGAGCAGAAACCGGCTTTATTGAGCGGCGGCCCCTGAATATAGCCAACTCCTTCGGCTGGTTGATGCTGACCCTGATGGCCTATGTAATGGCAGGCTTATCCAGCGCCACACCTGAAATGTTAATGGAGATCCTGTTTCCCCTGGCCGGCAGCCTGATCATAGGCGTTATCGGTATGGCTATTCTATCCATGCTGGTGAGCCGCCTGGTCGGTTACACCAAAGAGATAGGCTTTGCCACAGCCTTAACGGCCCTTTATGGCTTCCCTCCCAACTACATCCTGACCATGGAAGCCATCAAGGCAGTGGCAGAAAACCAGGAGGAAAGGGAATTTTTGACCAATGAAATGTTGCCCAAGATGCTGGTGGGCGGCTTTACCACCGTTACCATAGTTTCGGTGATTTTGGCCGGTATCTTCGTTGGCTATATGTAGTCCAGGATAGGTGGTTATTTATAAGAAATATTTGCCGGGACCGGCCCTTTCCGGCCCGGTATATTAATAGGAGGGCTGAAGATTGATCAAGGTAGAGCGTATACGAAAGGACTTGGAGACCCTGGCCCAATTTACTGCCACACCAGGGGCAGGGGTTACCCGGATGGCCTTTTCGCCCGAGGAGCGGCAGGCCAGGGAGTACCTGCAGCGGGAGATGGAGGCCATCGGCCTGGAGGTCTACACCGATGCGGTTGGCAACCTGTTTGGCCGCCGGGCAGGGAAGGATCCCGAGGCCCCCGTTGTGATGATCGGTTCCCATATTGACTCCGTTAAGAATGGAGGACCCTTTGACGGCGCCGCCGGCGTTGTTGCCGCTTTAGAAATAGCCAGGGCCCTGCAGGATATGGGGAAAGAGACGGTCCATCCCATCGAGGTGGTCGTCATGACCGAGGAGGAGGGGGGCAGGTTTGGCTCCGGTCTCTTCGGGAGCCGGGCTATGGTCGACGGCATATCCCAGGAGGAGCTGACCGGTACCTTTGACGAGGAAAGAATCAGCAAGGCCGAGGCCATGAAGGCCTTTGGCCTGGATCCGGACAAGGTCAGGGAAGCCGTACGCAAACCGGGTTCTGTCAAGGCCTTTCTAGAGCTCCATATCGAACAGGGCCCGGTCCTGGAGTCCACAGGGACTAAAATTGGGATAGTCGAGTCTATAGTCGGCATCAGGACCTTCTTTGTTACCATCTACGGTTCTGCCGATCATGCCGGGACAACGCCCATGAACATGCGGCGGGATGCCCTGGTGGCGGCAAGCCGGGTGATCACTGCCATCGATGGCATTGCCCGGGAAGCGGGGGAAAATACCGTGGGCACCGTGGGCAGCATCCAGGTCAAACCCGGCTCCAACAACGTTGTCCCCGCCGAGGTGAGGTTCAGCATTGACCTCCGGGACGGGGATAATGAGGTAATCGAAAGGGCGACGGCAAAGATCAAGCAGGTGCTGGCTGAAGTCTGTGAGGCTGCCAACCTTACTTACACCTGGGAAGAAGCCCTGTCGGTGCCGCCGGTAGCTACGGAAGCCAAGATCATAGATATTGTCGCCGAGGCAGCCCAGCGGAAAAATATCAGCTTCAGGATGATGCCCAGTGGAGCCGGTCATGACGCCATGGTGATGGCCAGGCTGGCCCCGGTGGGACTCCTGTTCGTACCCAGTCGCGATGGCAAAAGCCACTGCCCCGAGGAGTGGACCGATTATGAGGACATTGCCCTGGGGGCGGAGCTTTATCTAGATGCGGTACTGGCCCTGGCCCAGTAACCAAGAAAGTGTTTTATTAAGAGGAGGTATTGAATATGGTATGTTTTAGGGATTTGGCTCAGGAAGTCAAGGAAGAAGTTATCGCCTGGCGGCGGGAACTCCACCGCCATCCGGAAGTCAGCATGCAGGAGTTCCGGACGGCTGAGCGGGTGGAGGAAGAGCTGCGGAAAATGGGTATCGAGATTCGCCGGCATGGAGATACGGCCGTTATCGGTATCCTGAAAGGGGCAAAACCGGGTAAAACGGTAGCCCTGCGGGCTGACATGGACGCTTTGAGCCTGACGGAAGAAAATGATGTGCCCTATGCCTCGGAAGTGGAGGGTGTCATGCATGCCTGCGGCCATGATGCCCACGTGGCAACCCTCCTGGGAGCAGCCAAGGTGCTGAGCCAGGTGCGGGACCAGCTGCCGGGGACGGTAAAATTCTTCTTCCAGCCGGGAGAAGAGGTAGCCCAAGGAGCCAAGCTCATTGTCGAAGCTGGGGAAATGGATGATGTGGATGCAGTCTTTGGTATCCACGTGTGGGCCGACCTGCCGGCAGGCCAGATCTCGGTAGAACCGGGTCCGCGGATGGCCTTCTGTGATATGTTCAAGATCCACGTCACCGGCAAGGGTGGCCACGCTGCCCAGCCCCACCAGACCATTGACGCTGTAGTGGCTTCGGCGGCAACCATTATGAATCTCCAGTCCATCGTCAGCCGTGAGGTCAGCCCTTTGGATAACCTGGTTGTCACCATCGGCAAGGTGGATGTGGGCACCAGGTGGAACATCATTGCCGGAAAGGGTACCCTGGAAGGTACGGTCCGGGGTTTTTGCCCCGAACTTCAGGCCCAGGCCCCCGGCATCATTGAGAGGATAGCCAAGGGGACGGCGGCCGCCTACCGGGCGGAGGTGGAAATGGAGTATGCTAAATTAACCCCCGTTACGATGAATGACCCAAAGCTTTCGGAAATGGCAACCGATATGGTCAGGAGGCTCTACGGTGAGGAAGCCCTGGCCAGCATCCCGAAACAAACTGGCAGTGAAGACTTCGCCTATTATTGTGAGAAGGCTCCGGGTGTCTTTGCCTTCCTGGGGGTTGCCAACGAGGAAAATGCCTGCTACCCCCACCACCATCCCAAGTTTGATGTCGATGAAGGGGCTTTGGACCGGGGTGTAGCCCTGTACGCCCAGTTTGCCTGGGACTTTCTGACGGGGGAAGGAAAATAGCGTAGTAGAGACGGAAGGTGGGGATTAGATGCCCCACCTTCTTTAATCTTGCTGGAGTTGTTGTAGGTTCTCAACTGGTGGGGAGGTAGGAATATAATGCCGGCTGTTTCTGGTTTAACTCCCCTTACGGCCAAAAACTTACTGGGAGATTTCGGCCTGGCGGCAGCGCGGGGCCGGGAGATGGTAACTGCCCTGTACCGGGCCCTGGCTGCAGCTCCTCCCCGGCTGCGGGAAGGGGTGGTGTCCCAGTGGCTGGCCGGAAGCGGCCGGGCGGTCAATAAAAACGCCCGGGCCAGGGTCCGGGAGGAGCGGGCAGCAAGGGAATTGGGGGAGGTGCTGGCTGGAGAGGGGCAGGGATGGGAGCCAGAGCTCCTGCTGGTGGCCCTCCACACTTATTTTGCCCTTCTAGGGAAACTTTTGGCAGCACCCCTCCTCGGCCTTTCCTATCCCCAGGCCGGGGGGAAGGAGGAGCTGGGGGAGTGGTTGGCCAGGCTGGAAGGGCTCCCCTTCTTTTCCCTGGCCGAAGGAAGGGAGGCAGGGGTCTTTTCCTGGTATCACGAGGCCTGGTCCCATGACCTGGCCCAGGGCCTGCTGCCCCTGGTAGACCGGCTCCAGAATTATGATTTTGCCCGGGGGCCGGGGACCGGGGAGGATATTTTACGGCCCCTGTACCATTCCCTCCTGCCCCCTGCCCTGCGGCACAGTTTAGGTGAGCACTACACCCCCCGCTGGCTGGTCCAGTATCTGTACCAGCTCCTGGCACCCCGCTTTGTACCGGAGGGGGACCAGGGGGAAGGGGGAGTACTGGATCCTGCCTGTGGTTCGGGGGCCTTTCTGCTGTCGGCCCTGCAGGCCCTCCGGGTCGAGGCGGCAGCCCAGGGGATGGATGGGCTCGAGATCCTTGCAGCCGCCTCCCGCCTGGTGGTGGGCGTTGATCGCAATCCCCTGGCCGTCCTGGCTGCCCGGGTAAACTACCTCCTGGCCCTGGCCGATCTTCTCCCGGAGGCTGGAGAACAATTTATACCCCCGGTGTATCTGGGCGATACCGTTTTGTCCCCGCCCGGGGAGGTGGAAAACAGGCAATTTAAGTACATAGTTGGGAATCCCCCCTGGATAAACTGGGAAACCCTGCCCACGGCCTATCGGGACCAGACGCAGCCCTATTGGCAAGAATACGACCTCTACCGGCACCGGGGCTATGATGCCCTGCTGGGAAAGAGCAAGGATGACTTTGCCATTCTCCTCACCTATGTGGCCTTAGATCGGCACCTCATAGAGGGGGGGACCCTGGCCTTTCTCATCACCCAATCTATTTTTAAAACGACGGGGGCGGGACAGGGCTTCCGCACCTTCACTCTGCCCGGGGGGACACCAGTACAGGTTGTGCGGGTGGAAGACTTGAGCGAAATCAAACCCTTCCCCGGTGCCAGCAATCGCACCGCCCTCATGATCCTTGGCAAGGGCAGGCCCACCCGCTACCCTGTCCCCTATATCTACTGGAAAATCCGGGGCAGGGAACGGCTCCGGGAAGACAGCTCCCTGGCGGCGGTAAAGGGGCGAACCCAACGGATACCCCTGGTGGCAAAGCCCGTCAGCTCCCAGGACCATACATCTCCCTGGGTGACGGCCAGCCCCCAGGCCCTGCCGGCCCTGGAGAAGATAATTGGCCCCTCCTGCTACCGGGCCCGGGAGGGGGTCAATACCGGTGGGGCCAATGGGGTCTACTACCTGGAGCTCCAGGGTCCCGCTGGTAGAGGCGGCCTGGTAAAAGTCACAAACTTGATTACCGGCGTAAAAAGATCAGTCCCAAAGGTGGAGGCCAGCCTGGAAGGTGACCTGATTTATCCTCTGCTCCGGGGGCGGGATATTGTAAGGTGGCACGGCGAACCGGGGGCCTACATCCTTTTGCCCCACAGGGAAGGGGAAAGGCTCCAGGCCATCCCCGAGGCTGAGATGGCCCACTACTTCCCCAATACAGCCCGCTACCTGCAGCAGTTTGCCCCGATTCTAAAGGAGCGCCGGACCCGGGTTGTGCGGAGCCTCATGGCCAGGGGGCCCTATTACTCCATCTATGGAATCGGCGACTATACCTTTGCCCCCTATAAAGTTGTCTGGCTGCGGATTGGCACCAAAATTACAGCTGCCGTTGTCAGCAGGAAAGGGGGAGGGACCTTTACCCAGGAGCTGATTATTCCCAATGACAGCACTGTCTTTGTCCCCTTTGATCGGGAGGACGAGGCCCATTACTTTTGTGCCCTGCTGAACTCGACCCCGGCCCAATTTGTCGTGCGCACCACCTCGGTCCTCGCCACTGGGAGCTTTGCTTCCCCCCATATCCTGGAAAAGATCGCGATTCCCCAATTTGACCCCGCCAATTCCCTCCACCGGGAACTGGCTGTTCTCGGCCGGGAGGCGGCTGCCGTGGCCCGGCAGCAGGGGAAAACGGGGGCCCTGGAGGAGGGGATCCATGCCAGGGCGGCGGAATTGTGGCGCCTGACGGAGAAGGAACTGGCCCTCATAAAGGAAGAACTAAGGCAGTTGTCAGTATAGGCTCCTTGCTTCCCGGAAAAAGTATGGGTAAAAGATGAAGGGGGTAAGGAGGTTATGAAGGGGCGAGGGAAAAGGGGGTTGGGGCCCGGGCAGCTGGCTGCCTGCCTGCCTGGTTCTGCTCTTGATCCTGATTGGTCTGGGCGGCTGTCCCGGTAAGGGCGATGAGGAGTTAAAACCCCTCCAGGATGCACCCCTGCCTGAACCCGATTACGGGCCCCTCCAGCAGGAACTGGCCCAGTATATCCAGGGGCAGGGTGGAAGGATAGGGGTTTATTTTCGCGATGTCCGTTCCGGGGCCAGCTTCGGCATCAATGAAAGGGAATCCATAACGGCCGCCAGCTCCATTAAGGCGCCCATTGTCCTCTACCTTTTGCAGCAGGTTGCCGATGGCAAGCTCCAGCTGGAAGATACCGTGGTCTACCAGGCCGCTACCGATTACAGCGACGGTGCCGGTGTCATCCAGTTCTTTACCCAGGACGGTGCCCGCTATTCCCTGGGAGTGCTGGCCAACCTGGCCATCAGCGTCAGCGACAATATTGCCTGGAAGATGCTCCTCCGGCATCTGGGCAAGGAGAACATAGCTGCCTATTTCCGCTCCCTGGGAGGAGAAACCGTCTATCCCGGCGGGGCCAATATTTCTACCGCCCGGGATTTGGGCATCTACCTGCAGGCCCTCCTGGACTTTGCCGCCGCCCACCCCGATTTGGGAGGAAGGCTTTTGGACCACATGTCCCATACCATCTTTGATGAAGAGGGCATTCCCCCCGGGGTTCCGGCCCATGTACAGGTTGCCCACAAGGTGGGGACCGTTACCGGCGTGGCCAATGATATCGGCATTGTATTCTTGGCCGATCGTCCCTATATCCTGTGTGTCATGACCGATGGGGTGGGTCAGAGTGTCGATGAGGGTTTTGCCGTCATTACAGAGATTTCCCGGCGGGTGTACCAGTTTCAGAGGGAGAAGGTGCTGGGAGGCTGAGGGCGAACAGGCCCGGGCCTTCCTTCTCCCAGGGCAGCCGGGGAAATACCCCCTTGTAATCGAAGGGGGACCGGTATAGAATAAATTTATACTTAATCATGATTCTGGGGGGGGAAAACCGCAGGATGGAGTTGACGGTACTTGGTAATAACGGGCCCTATCCGGGGGCGGGCAGGGCCTGTTCCGGCTATCTCTTGACCCAGGGCAATACCAGCCTTCTCCTCGATTGCGGCAGCGGCGTGGTGGCCCGGTTCCGGCAGTACCTGAATCTCAACCGGCTGACGGCGGTGGTGCTATCCCACCTCCACTATGATCATATAAGCGATCTCTATGTTTTGCGCTATGCGTTGGAAGCTGCCCGCCGGGGGGGACTGCGGCAGGAACCGCTGCCCATCTATTGCCCGGCGGAACCGGAGGATGTCTTTTCTTCTTTACAATATAAAGATAATTTTCTTCTCAAGCCGGTCCAGGGGGGCGATACCTTGGAAATCGGCGATTTTACTGTGTCCTTTCTCTGGACGGTGCATCCCGTGCCCAGTGTAGCGGTGGGCCTGAAGGGGGGAGGGAGACGTTTTATCTATACAGGGGATACGGAATACTTTGCCGGCCTGGTGCCCTTTGTTGCTGGAGCCAATCTCCTTCTCTCGGAGGCAAACTACCGGCACCGGGAGGTGGAGGCGGGCAAGGGGAATCACCTCTCGGCCCACCAGGCGGCGTGTCTTGCCAGGGAGGCGGGGGTAGAAAAGCTACTTCTCACCCACCTGTACCCCGAAGGGGATGAGGGGGAGTTGCTGGCAGAAGCCAGGGAAGTATTTCCCCAGGCTGACCTGGCCCGGGAAGGCGGGATCTATAGGGTTTAAAGAACCAGTTAGCTGGTTCTTTTTTTTGCCCCGAGTCCCTAAACGGCAGCTGTTGAATATTATGGTTTTGAGAAAGGGAAGGGAAAATATTTCGGGCCGGGGAGAATAATATAAAATAAGCTCTTCATCGCTGGGTAGTGCTGAACCAATTACCCCTGGCACCTGGAAAGGGGTGGTTGAGAAGATGGCAGGAGAAAAGGTCGTTACGGGCATGGCCATTATCCGCTTCCTCTTTGGCCTACTGGGCATTGCCGGTGCTTTTTTGATGCTTAAGTTCAGAACAGTGGAAAATGCCATTAAGATAAATGGCCTCCTGGGGTCCATAGGCCCCTTTGTCTTTATCGGTGTCAGCCTGCTGGGCCTGACCCAGATGCTGGGGCGGGTGAGCATGCTAAAAATTGGCGCCATTGTCGTGGGGATGGCGATGATTCTGTGGGGGACAATCTAGTTTCCCCCGGTTCTCCTCCCCGGTAGTTCTGCCGGAGCTCCGCGAGGCTTGGGGACTTGTTCCATATGGGACCATACCGACTGTTGCCTGCCCGGGCAACCTTTTCCTTTCCCCCCGGCCCGGGACTACCGGCGAAGGGGGGAATTTGCGCGAAAAGCCGGATTTCAGTCTGGCTGGCGGGAAGGGTTGGGGATATGAGAGGAGGCAATGCTGGCATGATCAAGGTGCTGGTGGTCGGCGGCGGCTGGTCGGGGTGCGCAGCCGCCCTGGCGGCAGCCAAGGCGGGAGCCCGGGTGACCCTGCTGGAGAAAACGGACCAGCTGCTGGGCACGGGTCTTGTCGGCGGCATCATGAATAACAACGGGCGGTACACGGCAGCGGAAGAGGCCATAGCCCTTGGGGGCGGGGAGCTCTTTCAAATTGCCTATTCCGTCGCCCGCCACCGGAATATCAATTTTCCCGGCCACAGGCATGCTACCCTCTACGATGTGACCAAAATAGAGCCGGCGGTGCGCAGGTTCCTGCAGGAGAAGGGGATCGACATCCAGCTGGAAACCAGGGCCGGGGCGGTAGAAATGGAGGAAGGAAAGGGGCGTATTAAGGGCCTTCGCTCTGATAGGGGACAGATCTTTGCCGCCGATGTATTTGTGGAAACAACGGGGACGGCAGGTCCCCAGGTCAACTGTTTGAAATACGGCAATGGCTGTGCCATGTGTATCCTCCGCTGTCCCAGTTACGGGCCCCGGGTCAGCATCGCCGCCCAGGCAGGGGTTCAAGAAATGATGGGCGGCAGTGTTGCCGGCACCCTGGGGGCCATGAGCGGTTCATGTAAGCTGCTGAAGGAGTCCCTGGCCCCTGGGCTGCAGGAGCAGTTGAACAGGGAGGGGGTGGCGGTGGTTCCCCTGCCGCCAAAGCTGCAGGATAAGGATCTGGTCAAGAAGGCCTGCCAACAGTATAATCTGAAGGAATATGCCGAGAATCTTGTCCTTTTGGATACCGGCCATGCCAAATTGATGGCCTCCTATTTCCCCCTGGAGCAATTGCGGCAAATACCAGGCTTTGAAAATGCCCGTTTTGAAGACCCTTATGCCGGGGGCAGGGGCAATTCCATCCGCTTCCTGGCCATATCGCCCCGGGACAACTATTTAAAGGTGAAGGGCCTGGAAAACCTCTTCTGCGGGGGAGAGAAGGCCGGCCCCCTGGTGGGGCATACAGAGGCCATCGTCACCGGCACCCTGGCAGGCCACAATGCCGTCCGCTGGGCCTGTGGGAAGGAGCTGTTGGCCCTGCCCCGGACCCTGGCCAACGGTGATATCATTGCCTTTGTCCGGGAGCAGCTGGAGACGGCAGAGGGCCTGCGGAGGAAATACACCTTTTCCGGTTCCATCTATTTCCAGCGCATGCGGGAGCTGGGCCTCTATACAACGGACAGGAGGGAAATCGCCGCCAGGGTGGCTGCCGCCGGCCTGACAGGAGTTTTTGCCAGGCCAATAGTGTAGAGACCAGGGGGCAGGGGATGGGGCGGGCCGGTACGGCGGTTTGCACCGGGACGGCCGGTGTTTTTTTGTGGCCGGGGTTAGTAGGAAGGACCGGTGATTTTCGGGCAGGAATTGATGGAATTAGAGCGAATATTGCAAAGGTAATTGGAAGACCCGTTTAATTTAGTAAGAAAAATGGGAAAGGAGCTGAAGGGGGAAGGATGCAAGGGGCAGAAAAGTACCGGATCCTGGTGATTAATCCCGGGTCTACCTCAACCAAAATTGCCGTCTATGATGGCAGAGAGAGGATACTGGCTGAGAAGATTAATCACAGCCGGGAAGAAATCCTCAGCTTTGCCAGGGTTGTGGACCAATTCGACTTTCGGTACAAAATTATAAAGGAGGAACTGGAGAAAAGGGATATACCCCTGACCACCCTCCATGCCGTTGTGGGAAGGGGGGGCATGCTTCACCCCCTGACCGGGGGTACCTATCTAGTAAACGAAAAAATGCTGGCCGATCTCCGGGCGGGTGTACAGGGTGAACACCCTGCTAACCTGGGGGGACTCCTTGCCCATGCCATCAGCCAGCAGTACGGCATTCCGGCCTTTATTGTCGATCCCATTTCGGTGGATGAAATGGAAGATGTCTCCCGCCTCTCCGGCCTTAAGGAAATAAAAAGGCGCAGCCTGGGCCACGCCCTCAATATCAGGAGGGTAGCCCGCCTGGCTGCCCGGGACCTGGGCCGGGAGCACCAGGAGACCAATCTGGTCCTGGCCCACCTGGGCGGCGGTATCTCCATTTACGCCCAGCGGCAGGGCCGGCTGGTCGATGTAGATAGCTCCAATCAAGAAGGGCCCTTTTCCCCCGAAAGGGCAGGGGGGCTGCCGACAACGGATCTAATCAACCTGTGCTTTTCCGGCCGATATACCCGTGAAGAGCTTCTGGCTCTGGTTCTGCGCCGGGGCGGGGTCTATTCCTACCTGGGCACGGCCGACATAGAGGAAGTTGAGGGTCGGATCAAGGCAGGCGACAGTGAGGCCCAGCTGGTACTGGAGGCCATGATCTTACAAATTGCCAAAAACATTGCTGCCATGGCGGCGGTTTTGGAAGGGCAGGTAGATGGAATAGTTTTGACAGGGGGCCTTGCCCATTCCCAGTACATAACAGGGAGGATCCGGCAGCGGGTCGGTTTTATTGCCCCTGTCCTCCCTTATCCCGGGGAAGAGGAGATGGCCGCCCTGGCAGAAGGGGCCCTGCGGGTACTAAATGGGCAGGAAGAGGCCAGGCATTATGGGGGTAAGGAGGGTACACGATGGTAATAAAGGATTTTCCCCAGTTGATAGAAAGGGCCAGGGAATATCCGCCGGCCCGGGTAGCGGTGGCGGCCGCCGAGGATAAGGAGGTCCTGGAGGGGATCAAGCTGGCCAGCCAGGAGGGCCTCATTGTACCTTATCTGGTCGGCCGGGAAGATCGGGTGAGGGAGCAGGCTGCTGCCGTTGGCCTTTCCCTGGCCGACTGTGTCCTGATTGGGGCTCCCGATGCCGGGACCAGCGCCCAAAGGGCGGTAGAACTGGTCAGCAGCGGGGAAGCGGACGTGGTCATGAAGGGAATGGTGAGCACCTCTGTTTTTATGAAGGCCATCTTAAACCCTGACTACGGTTTGCGGACAGGGAAGCTGTTGAGTCACGTGGCTGCCTTCGATCTGCCCCATTTCCCCCGCCTTTTGTTTATGACCGATGGGGGAGTGAATATTGCCCCGGATCTAATGCAGAAATTGCAGATACTGCAAAACAGCGTTGAGGCCGTCAAAGCCCTGGGCTACGATCAACCCAGGGTAGCCCTCCTGGCGGCGGTGGAAGTTGTTAATCCCCAGATGCCGGCCACCGTCGACGCAGCCAGTCTGGCCAAGATGGCCGAGCGGGGCCAAATAGAGGGAGCTATTGTGGACGGCCCCCTGGCCCTGGATAATGCCGTTGACAAAAAGGCTGCGCAGCAGAAGGGGATTAAGAGCCCCGTTGCCGGTGAGGCCGATATCCTCCTTGTGCCCGATATTGAGGCAGGCAATGTGCTGGGGAAATCATTGTCCTTCTTGGCCGGGGGGACCATGGCGGGCATTGTCATGGGCAGCCGGGCTCCCGTAGTCCTTCCCTCCCGGGCCGATTCCGCCTACTCCAAGCTCTGTTCCCTGGTTTTTGCTTCCCTGGTCCATCATGGGGGCTGTGGCCGCTGAGAAAAAACCCTCTCCTGTCATTGCCTCCTTCCTTGTGACAGTCCAAAAAGTACCAGGAACTTAGGCCCCTGTCCCCCGGTCTAAAGTAGTACAGGAGAAAGGGGGGACAAGGGGAACCCAAATTAGAAGCTACAGTCTCTATAAAGCTACAGTCTCTATAATAAACAAGGAAGGAAGGGAAATGGCTTGAAAAGGAATTTTTCCGTAATCTTTGTGGTTACTGCCCTGATAATTCTTCTTGGCGGACAGGGGGTTATGGCGGCTCCCCTGGGACAGGCAGAGGTGATGAAGCACAAGGCCCACCATCAAATCAGGCTCCGGTTGGTGGATGAAGGGGAAGCGGTAAAGATAGCCAGAAACCATATTCCCAGCCGGCAGGCGGACTTGGAATCTGTAGGCCTGACCATTTTCTGGGGAAGGATCGCCTGGGAGGTTAAATTGCGGGAGAAGAACCGGGTGGAAACTATCACCCATCAGGTAATAGTGGATCTGCTGACAGGGCGGGTATTGGATTATAAAGTTAATAAAGTTGCTGCTCCCAAAACAGGACCGGTGGACTGGAAGAAGGCCGTGGAAATTGCCCGGGGAGAAGCAGCCCGGCCTGTGGAGGTCAAGGCCACGGCCCATATGAAAAATTCCGGCCTCTGGACGGTAAACATGGCCCAGAGGGGGGCCGATCCTGCAGAACGGATCTATGTAACCATCCGGGAAAAGGACGGCCAGGTAGTGGAAAGGGGTCGGATTAAAGACGGTCAGGTGCAGGTAGCCCAGATTACCCCGGAACAGGCTATTGCCATTGCCCGGGACAAGGTCAATTACCGGGCTGAACTTGTGGGGATAGGCCTGGTCCTGGAAAAAAACACCCTCCTCTGGGAGGTCCGCCTCAGCCGGGCTGGCAGGGGGGCATCCGAGGTCCAGCGTTTTCTCATCGGGGCCTTCACCGGCCGTGTCCTTGCCCAGGAAAAAGTATCCTGAATTGCCTATTAATTAGAGGCCTGTATCAACAGGCCTCTAATTCTTTCTGGGGTAGAAAAAAGAGGATTATTGTCATAGATGGGGAATGTTACCGGTGGGGGTGAAGTGAAGGCATGAAAAAGAATTTTATCCTTGCCGCCCTGGTGCTCCTGGCCACCCTGGTGCTGCTGGGTCTCCTCTGGCTGGAGAGGGAACCTGCAGCACCGGTTACCACTGAGCCCGGGGCTGTGGAAGCTGAGCTGCCGCCGGAACCGGAGCCGGAGCTTGTCACCAGCATTACCCTTGCCAGTGTCGGTGATATCATGGCCCACATGCCCCAGGTGAATGCGGCCTTTGACAGGGAGCGGGGGGAATATGATTTTACCCCTTGTTTTGCCCCGGTAAAGCCCCATCTGGCCGAGGCCGATATAGCTGTAGCCAATTTGGAAACAACCCTGGCCGGTCCAGAACAGGGTTACTCCGGCTATCCCCGTTTTAATAGTCCTGCTGAACTAGCTGCGGCTTTGCGCTGGGCCGGCTTCCATCTGGTGAGCACAGCCAACAATCATTCCCTTGACCGGGGAGAAAAGGGGGTTTTATCCACCCTGGATAACCTGGCGACCCATGGCCTGCTGGCGGTAGGAACCTACCGCAGTTGGGAGGAAAGGGAAGCTATCACCATGCTGGAAAGGGAGGGCCAGTGTTTAGCCATTTTGGCCTATACATACGGAACCAATGGGATTCCCCTGCCCAAGGGAAAGGAGTATCTGGTCAAGTTAATCGACCGGGATGAGATGGCCCAGGACATAGCAAGGGCCAGGGAAGGGGGAGCCGATTGGATAGTTATCCTGCTCCATTTTGGCCATGAATACCACCGCCATCCCTCTCCTGAACAAGAGGAGCTGGTGGCTTTTCTTTTTGCCCAGGGGGCCGATATTATCCTGGGAAGCCACCCCCATGTGCTGCAGCCGGTAAAGTTTTTTTCCGGGGAGGGAGGGGATCGGCTGGTAGCCTACTCCCAGGGAAATTTTATATCCAACCAGCGGGATCGGTACCGGGATAGTGGGATGATCCTTTATGTAACCCTGGAAAAGAATGTTACCCGGGGTGAGAAAAGAATCAAGGCGGTGGAATATCTGCCTACCTGGGTGCACCGCTACCGGTTAGATGGCAGGTTACACTACCGGGTGCTGCCCGTCCAAGAAGCAATGCGGGCCTACGAAGGGGGAGCGGACCCATATTTGACCGAAGGGGATTGGCACCGGCTGCGGGAGGTATGGGAGGAAACCGTCTCCTGGGTGGCCCCGGAGGGTGGGGTAAGGGTGAGGGGAGGCGATTGAGTCTTTAATCCTTCTTTCTTGCCAGGATTTAGTCATCGGTAGGTACCTCCCTAGCCCGGTGGGCTATGCGGGCCGAAGCGGCTGCGGCAATGGCGGCCACGATATCATCAAGGAAAGTATTGACACTGTTTTTCTTGTCATTGATGCTGCCGATAATCCCCGGCTTGAGCTTATCGAGATAACCAAAATTGGTGAGGCCGATGGAGCCGTAGACGTTGACAATGCTCAAAGACAGGATTTCATCAATGCCATAGAGGTTATCGTCGTTGCGGAGCATGGAGGCCAGGGGTTCGTCGACAAGATTTTTTTCCGCAAGGATATCCAGGGCAAGGCCCGTGAGGATGGCATTTTGCACCTCCCTCTTGTTTAATACCCGCAGGACGCTTTCCAGGCACTCCTGGCAGGTTAAATCAGGGAAATATTCCCTCTGCAGCTCCAGCACCAGCTGGGCTATATCCTCCAGCCTGACTCCCCTTTGGGCCAAAAGCTCAATGGTAATGGTACGATTATCGCTGGCTTGGCCTTTATCCAATGCTGTCACCCCCTTCAAAACTATGCTCTAGATTATATGACTACCATTATACTATAGAATTGATTTGTTGGGGCCGATCAAAGGAGCAATTTTCCTTTTACTAATATTTTCTGCACAAAAGAGGAATTTTCCCAGGGAGTGCGAATATATAAGTTTGGAGCAATTACCAAATGTATGGAGGTGTACAACATGGCTTATCACATTACGGATGAGTGTATCGCATGTGGTGCCTGTCAACCGGAATGCCCCGTTGAAGCTATCAGTGAAGGGGACATCTATGTGATCGACCCTGAACTCTGCACCGAATGCGGTGCCTGTGCCGATGTCTGCCCCGTAGGGGCACCCCAACCCCAGGAGTAATAGGGACTCTGTCGGAAGCTGTTATAACAGCAGCTTCTCAGTGGCAAAGAAGAGTGGTCTGGATTTTTCTGGCGAAAGGCCAGGAGGTTATGTTATAATTAATTTAACGAACCCTTTTGTATTTTGGAAGCTGTTGTCATAACAGCTTCTTTTTTCCAATCTAGGGGAATATGAGGTGGCTGGTGTGTTTGTCTTGCTGGAAGAGCTTAACCCCCAATTTGCCGCTGCCCTTCGCCGCCGGGTGGACCTGGCCGAATTGACCATTATCTCACTGCAGCTAACACCCAGGCAGGCGGTGGTGGTTACCAATCGCCGTATATATTTTTTACGGAAGGGCATATTGGGTATAGGCGTCAGGGTAACCCCCCTTGAAGAAGTGAGGTTCCTTCGGGTGGTGGGAGAGGTTTTGCTCCTGGAGGGCAAAGGAGGCAGGTTGGGTAGAATAGAATTTGGTGGAAGAAGGGAACTCCAGGGAAAGGTCTACAAAAGGCTGCAGGCTTTAATTGGCGGCTAAAATTTACTGTTTTTTTACCCCTGGAAGGGCATCGGGCAGTTACAATAGAGGGAGAGGGTTACCAGAGGAGAGGATAGGCAAATGAAAGGACGCAATCATCTCATTATTTTGCTCATATGCCTGATGCTGCTAGGAGGATGCGCAGGGGAAGAAAGGCCGGTGGCCGAGGAAACCCATGAGGGACAGGAAGGGTTGGTTGTGGTTATCCCTCCTGAGGAAGAAGATGGTCCAGTTTTTCCCCTGGTTCCTCCCGCGGAGGCGGAGGCAGGGGGGGAGGAGCAGGTGGAGCCGGTTAATGTCGGTAAAGTGAATACCCTGGGGCCTTTTTTCGGAATTTTGCCCCAGGCCCAATGGTCGCCGGCGGGAGAGAAATTGGCCCTTAGCGGCTACCACGATGGCTACGGGATTTGGCTCTTAGACTATGCCAGCGGCCGGTTAGACCGGGTTCTGACCATCCCTTCGCCCCCCCAGGAAGAGGGTTTTCTCAACCTCCAGCTGCTGGGCTGGTCCCCCGAAGGGGGAAAATTGTATTATGCCGTCATTGGGCCCCAGACCACCGGCCCCTATTCCGGCTCCACAGGCATCTATATCGGCCGGCTAGTCCTTTCCGATGCAGGGGAAATCTCTGACCAGGAGCTGGCCTGGCTATCTGGTGGGCAGATTGGACTGGGCCAATTAAAGTTGACGACAGGAGGCTCCCTCCTGGTCCACAGGATGGGGGAACTGTGGCGTATTGATTTGGAGACGGGAGAGAAGAAATTGGTACAAAGGGGTCTGCCGCAAAGGAATAGTCTTTTTCAGCTTTCCTTCTCCCCTTCGGGAAGATATGTCGCTTATCCCCAGCTAATAGGGGATAAAAATGGCCTGATTATATTGGATACCGAGAGGGGACAGGGGAAAAGTGTTATTGCCGATGACGATTATCATTTTTTCCCCCTTTGGTCTCCTACCGATGAGAGATTGGCTTTTCTGACGGGCGTCAGGCAGGGTGGGGGCTATGACCTTTTTTTGGGGGAAGACGGTGCCCTTCCTCCCGCTACCTTCCTCCAGGTTTTTTCCCTCCCCGACAATACGATAGACCGGTACGGGGTACCGGGAGGACAGGTGGGTGCTCCCATCTGGTCCCCCGATGGCAGGCGCCTGGCCTTCTTATCGGCCCGCTGGAAAGATAGGGATAGCAGTCCCTGGGGTGCAGATTTTAGTTGGGAAGGCCTTTGGGAGGTGGACTTAGAAAGGGGGGAGCTGCGGCTGTTGACCCCCCTGGAGGGAGAATGGTTCTCCCTGGCCGGTTGGTCTCCCACCGGTGAACAGATCTACCTGTACCGCTATGAAGCCGATGGGAGCTCATCCCTCATGGTTGTGGACAGTGGGGAAGGAGGGGTGCTCTTTACCATCCAGGGAGCCATCGATGAACCGGTCCTGTGGCATAGGGGACAGATTATCGTCGGCAGGGTATTGGAGGACGAGGCAAAGGGGGAGCTATACACAGAGATCTATGCCGTAGACCCCGGGGGGAGGGCCAGGCAGTTGACAGACAATGGGGGCTGGAAAAATAACTTCCAATCCTGGGCGGACCGGATGGTCTATGTGCGGGGGGACTCTGGCGACCCTGCTTATCCCCTCTTTGTCGAAATATTCCTATTGCCATATGATTGAACAATAAATGGTCTGATCTTGTGATCCGGTGTATTTTGGTATATAATATAAAGTAGTCGCAAAAATTGTAAGAACAAGAATACATGGAAGGAGGTAACGCTGGGCAATGGAATTAAGACGTCGCATCAATGGCAGGGAATATATTATTGAAGTAGAATTAGAACCCAGGAATGCGCCTGCCAAGCGTTGGGTTGCCTATTGCAGCCGGGCTGGTTTCCAGGAAGAAGTCGGCAGGAGCCCCACCGAAGCCGTCCGGAAACTGGAACGGCGCATACTTACCGATGTCAGCTAGTAAGTAGCAAGCAGGCAAAACCGCCATCCCCCTGGTGATGGCGGTTCATTCCTTTTGGCCCGCAAAAAGGGAACAACGGGGGCGGGCCCCCGTTGTCAGGGTCTTAGTACTTGATGGCTTTAAATTTTCTCACCTGCTCGGTGATGGCTACTTCTGTTGGGAGGCGCTCGATGCTGGATGCGCCGAAGAAACCGACGATGCCTTCGGTGTTGTCAAGGATGTACTGGGCATCCTCCGGTTCTGCTATTGGTCCCCCGTGGCAGAGGACGATGATGTCCGGATTGATTCTCTTGGCTGCATCGTGCATGGCTTGGACCCGTTTCGCTGCTTCTTCCAGGGTCAAGGCGGTGGCGGCGCCGATGGTGCCCTTGGTGGTCAGGCCCACGTGGGGGACGAGGATGTCGGCCCCAGCTTCGGCCATTTTTTCTGCGTCTTCCTCGCTAAAGACGTAGGGCGTTGTGAGCATGTCGAGTTTATGGGCTTTGGCAATCATTTCTACCTCCAGGTCATAACCCATCCCGGTCTCTTCCAGGTTCTGCCGGAAGACACCGTCGATGAGCCCCACGGTAGGGAAGTTTTGGACACCGGTAAAGCCCATCTCCTTGAGCTCTTTCAGGAAAACATCCATAACCCGGAAGGGATCGGTACCGCAGACCCCGGCCTGGACAGGGGTCTTTTTCACAATGGGGAGGACTTCTTTGGCCATGTCAACGACGATGGCATTGGCATCGCCGTAGGGGAGAAGGCCGGCCAGGGAGCCCCTGCCCGCCATCCGGTAGCGGCCGGAATTGTAGATAATGATCAGGTCTACTCCCCCGGCTTCGGCACACTTGGCCGAGATACCCGTTCCTGCTCCGGCACCGATAATGGGTTTTCCCGCTGCTATCTCACTTTTAATTTTGGCCAGGGCTTCGGCCCGACTGATAAAGGCCATTCTAATTTCCTCCTTTCCCCTTATTCATCATTTCCTCCAGGAGATTGGCCATGGTTAAGGCGCATTCCGGATCGTTAATGTCGGTGTCCAGCTCAACCAGTTTAACATTGGAACCGATATTTTCCCGGATGGCATTAAAAAGGGCCTGATCTGCCTCGGGATGCCAGAAGGGCTGCCCTTCCCGGTCGATTAAGGAGACACCCTTCAGGGGCATCACCAGGACTGTGGGTCCCGTGGCGGCGTTGAGTTTTTCGGCGATGATCCGGCCCAGCTCGGCACATTCCTCGGGCTCGGTCCGCATAAGGGTGACGGTAGGATTATGTTTATAGAGGCGTCTGTGGCGGAATTTTTCTGGGACGGATTCCATGGGACCAAAATTGACCATATCCAGGGCACCCAGGGATACCACCTGGGGGATGCCCATTTTGCCGGCTGCTTCCAGGCGGTGGGGGCCTGCATTCATGACGCCGCCGACCAGTTCGTCACACCATTCGGTGGTGGTAATGTCCAGGACACCGGTGATAAAGCCGTCGTATATTAGATCTTCCATGGCCCTTCCCCCGGTCCCGGTGGCATGGAAGACCAGGACTTCGAAGCCCTTTTCTTCCAGGTATTCCCTGGCCTTGGTTACACAGGGTGTGGTTACACCGAACATGGTGGCCCCGATCAGGGGCTTCTCATCGGCTGCCTCCTCCCTGGCGTTGGCAACCATTCCGGCGATGGCCCGGGCGGCGTTGCCCAGGATGGTCTTTGAGAGGCGGTTCAAGCCGGCAATGTCAACGACAGAATACATCATGCAGATATCCTTGGTGTCAACGTAGGGGCGGGTATCGCCAGAAGCCAGGGTGGAGACCATGACCTTGGGTACACCGACGGGCAGGGCCCGCATGGCAGCAGTGCCGATGGTGGTGCCGGCTGAGCCGCCCAGACTGATTATTCCCTGCAGCCTTCCCTCGTCATAGAGCTGCCGGGCGATCTTGGCTGCTCCTGCAGTCATTACCGTTATTGCCTCGCCCCGGTCTTCCCGCGCGACCAGCTGGCTCAGGTCCTGGCCCCCTGCCCTGGCCACCTCCTCCCGGGGGATGTCGGCCTTGATAGAGGGGGTTCCCAGGACGCCGGTGTCCATCAGCAGGGTGTTTAACCCACTTTCGGCAATGATCCTCTGCACGTACTGGAGTTCCGCTCCCTTAGTGTCCAGGGTTCCCATAACAACTACCGTCGGCACAATTTTCCCTCCTTTCTGTTCTTTCGCCCCATGGGGTCTATTGTATCTATTCTCCGGCCCAGGGCCATTTCCTGCCTTTGCAGACAAAAGGATCAAATTATTATGACTATAATAAATTGATCGCCTGTTGCCCTTTTCGGCCGGGGAAGGAAGGAGGGACTATTCCTTTATTTATAATTTTCAATTATCTCCCGCAGGGCTTCCGGCTCGCTGGTGACAATGAAGATTTCCTGGACCCCGCCCCCCGATTTGGCCAGGAGTTTGATACCCGTCGGGGTTTTGTACTTCCAGAAGAGCTGGACTCCCGACCCCCTGACGGCGCTGTTGATCCGGGCCGGTATTATGGATTTCACCGCTGGATGGCTGGCGATTTCCTCCAGGATAGGGGCCAAGCCCGGCAGGAGATGGTGTTCCCTCTTTACCTTTTGTTTTCGATATTTCAAGTTTTGTTTGGCCATGGGCTTTCACCTCCACTGATATTCCGCCCTTTAGGAAACTGTCAGCTTCCTGGCCAGTAGTTTCCCTATGGTTAGCTTTTCCAAAGGGCCCCTTTCTTTTAAGCCAAAGGCCTGATTTCTTAGGTCAAGTACTTATTATTATGATACCATTTTCTGGACCGGGGGACCAGCTTACTGGTTGCAGAGGACGGGGAAGGTATCGGTTGAGAACTGACCGTTGACAATTGGCGGTGGGGACGGACAGTCCAGAGAGTAATCCAGCTAAGGGGAAGCTGGTAAAATTTACCTGAACATGGCTTGGCAGGCTTATTTTATTGAAAAAAGTGAAAAAATATTTGGAAGTATTTCCCCGCCGGGGAGGAAATCAGGAAAGGGTAGCGAATGTTAATTATGTGGGACGAAGTGGGGGAAAGTGGAGGGCACTGCCTGAGAGTGGAGTGAAGGGCATGTTCATGGGGGAATATCGTCATACTATTGATAGTAAAGGGAGGCTCATCATCCCGGCAAAATTTAGGGAAGGGTTGGGTCCTTCCTTTGTTGCCACCAGGGGACTGGACAGCTGCCTTTTTTTGTACCCCCGGAAAGAGTGGTCAAATCTGGAAGAAAAGCTAAAGGCCCTCCCCTTTACCAGGGCAGATGCCAGGGCTTTTGTCCGTTTTTTCTTCTCTGGGGCAACGGAATGCGAACTGGATAGACAGGGGCGGATTCTCCTCCCCCCAATCTTACGGGAATACGCCGGCATAGAAAGGGAAGTGGTGGTCATCGGGGTTTCCAACCGGGTGGAGGTTTGGAGCGAAGAGGGCTGGCGTGCCTACAGCAGTAAGGCCGAAGAAGCCTACGAAGAAATTGCCGAGAAAATTGTTGATCTGGACTTATAATGACTAGATACCGGCCTGGAGGGCGAAAGAGATGGTTTTTGTCCATGAACCGGTTTTGCTTGCCGAGACCATCGCCTGGCTCCGCTGCATTCCCGGTGGTATATACATTGACTGCACCCTGGGGGGCGCTGGGCATGCCGCAGCAATATTAGAAAGAATAAAGCCCGGGGGACGCCTCCTCGGCATAGACCGGGATCCTGCAGCCCTGGAGGCGGCAAGGAGGCGTTTGGCCCCCTATGCCGACATGGTTTCCTTCCTCCAGGGGAATTTTCGGGATTTAGCAGACCTTATTGCTCCCCTGGGTGTCGAGGAAGTAGATGGTATCCTCTTCGATTTGGGAGTTTCTTCTCCCCAGCTGGAACGGCCGGAGCGGGGTTTTTCCTATCACCAGGACGGACCCCTGGATATGCGGATGGATCCCAACCAGCCCACGACAGCCGCCCATCTGGTCAACGAGCTGTCCCAGGAGGAGCTGGCCCGAATCATATGGGAATACGGGGAGGAGCGCTGGGCAGCCAGGATAGCCCAATTCATCGTTGCCGCCCGCAAAAGGGCCAAATTGAAAACAACGGCTGAACTGGTTGCTGTTATCAAAGAGGCGGTACCGGCCGGAGCAAGGCGGGATGGCCCCCATCCAGCCCGCCGCACCTTCCAGGCCCTGCGGATAGCTGTCAATGAGGAACTGGACTCCCTTTCTGCAGCCCTGGAGGCGGCCGTCAACCTTTTAAAGCCCGGTGGCCGGCTCTGTGTGATCTCCTTCCACTCCCTGGAGGACAGGATTGTCAAGAGAACCTTTCGCCGCCTGGCCAGGGGATGCAGCTGTCCGCCGGAATTTCCCGTCTGTGTCTGTGGCGGTCAGCCCCTACTCAAGGTTTTAACCAGGCGGCCGGTAACCCCTACCGCCGAGGAAGTTGAGAGGAATCCCAGGGCCCGGAGTGCCAAACTGCGGGTAGCGGAAAAGAGAGCGGGTGTTCTAAAGACCGAGGGGGGTGAATAATTTTGGTTATAACCAGGGGCAACACAGCCGTTGCTTACCAACAAACCCAGGGGCAGGAGGCCGCTGTTGAACGCCAGGTCCGCTATCAGCGCCGCCTGCGGTTAAGCCCTATGGCGGTATATGGGCTTGTCCTTGCCCTGGCAGTACTGATTGCCCTCCTTTATCTCTCCCAATATGCCCTGCTGGCCCATTTGAACCTGCAGATAAACAGTATGAAGGGGAGAATCGAGACGCTGGAAAGGGAAAATCGGGACCTGGAACGGCAGGCAGCTCACCTGGCCTCCCTGGAGCGGATCGAAAGGGTGGCCCGGGAAGAGCTGGGTATGCTTCCCTGCCAGCAGGTGAGATACCTGGCTGTAGCAGATTCCCCTTCTCCCGCCAACACTCCCGAATCCCATACCCAGGAGCTAAAAGGAGATGAAACTGTCCCCCGGCTGGCTGGTTGGTTGCGGCTTAAAACAGCCCAGGCCAGGGATTCTGCCCAATGATGGGTCGTGAAGGGGGTAATCCCGTGACTCCGTTGGTGATCAGGCGCCGGATAGTGGTCTTATTCTTTTTTTTCGCCCTTGGATCTCTTTTACTGGGAGGGCGGTTATTTTTCTTACAGATCCTTCAGGGAGAAGTCTACCAGCAGCAGGCTTTGGAACAGCGGCTGCGGGAGATCTATATCCAACCATCCCGGGGGACCATCTACGACCGGGAAGGAAGGAAGCTTGCCTTTGATATCAGCGTGGATTCGGTAGTGGCCAATCCCGTTCAGGTGACGGAAAAGGAACTGACGGCCCAGCGCCTGGGCGAGGTACTGGACATGGACCGGGAAGAAATCCTGGCAAAGCTGTCCAGTAACTCGGCCTTTGAGTGGATCCGGCGGAAAGTGGATCCTGATACCGCCCAGAGGATCCGGGAATTAGACTTGGAAGGGATTTACCTGGTTGAAGAAACCAAGCGCTACTACCCAGAAGGGGCGGTGGCAGCCCATGTCATTGGTTTTGCAGGGATTGACAACCAGGGCCTGGAAGGGATCGAAGTAACCTATGACCAGCTTCTCCGGGGCTCCCGGGGCAGGGTGCTGGGGGAAGCGACGGCCCTCGGGACCGATATTCCCGATGGTTTTAAGAAGTATATTCCCTCCCGGGATGGGCATAATCTTATTCTGACCATAGATAAAGTAATCCAGTATATAGTAGAGCGCCAGCTGGATCGGATCATGCTCGAATACCAGCCAAAATCGGCCGTAATCATCGTCACCAACCCCCGGACCGGCGAGGTGCTGGCCATGGGAGTCCGGCCCAGTTACGATCCAAATGATCCCCTGGCCAATCCCGATAACTGGCGGAATCTGGCCATCTGGTACAACTATGAACCGGGTTCCACCTTTAAAATTGTCACGGCAGCGGCCGCCCTGGAGGAGGGCGTTGTTTCTGCCCGGGACAGTTTTTTCTGCAGTGGGGCCATCACAGTGGCCGGCTCTTCCATCGGTTGCGTTTCGGCCCACGGCAGCCAAAGCCTGGCTGAGGTTGTGAAAAACTCCTGCAACGTAGGTTTTGTCACCATCGGCCAGCGGTTGGGCAAGGATGACTTTTACCGCTACATAGAAGGGTTCGGTTTTGGCAAACCGACGGGTATTCCCTTACCGGGGGAGGAGGGGGGGATTCTCCTGCCCCGGAACAGGGTTGGTCCCGTGGAGCTGGCCAACAATGCCTTTGGTCACGGCATTGCCGTAACCCCCATTCAGATGATCAGCATGGTAGGGGCCGTCGCCAATGATGGGGTCCTTCTCCAGCCCCAGATTGTCCGGGAAATATATGACCATGAAGGCAATTTAGTCCAGGGATTTGCCCCCAAACCCATGGGTCAGGTTATTTCCCGGCAGACAGCCAGGGAGCTGGCCGGCTACCTGCAAGAGGTCGTTGCCGATGGCACCGGGCGGGGAGCGGCTGTCGAGGGTTACAGGCTGGCGGGGAAAACCGGGACGGCCCAGAAAATTGTCGATGGCCGCTATGCCTCGGATAAGCACGTTGCTTCCTTTGTTGGCTTTGGGCCTGTAGAGGATCCCCAGCTGGCCGTTCTCGTTGTCGTTGACGAGCCCAAGGGGGCCTATTATGGTGGTTTGGTAGCCGCCCCGGCCTTTCAGGCAGTAATGGCCGAATGCCTCCCCTACCTGGGCATACCGCCGGCGGAAAAACCGGCAGAAGAGGAAGAAATTCTCCTTACGGTGCCCAATGTGGTTAACCTGCCCCTGGCGGAGGCGGGGACTGTTCTGGAAGAGGCCGGCCTGGACTACCGCTTTGAAGGGGAGGGCACCCTGGTGGTGGATCAAATACCTAAAGCCGGGGCCAGGGTACCGGCAAGCTCAGAACTGATCCTTTATCTCTGGGATGGGGAGGAGCTGCCGGCTCAGGAAGAAGAGGGCGAGGTCCTGGTACCAAACCTCCAGGGTATGACCATCCGGGAGGTGGCCGAGACCTTGAGTGAACTCGGGCTCCTCTTGAAGCCCGAAGGGACAGGGCTGGCCGTGGCCCAGGAGCCGGAACCCCTGACCCAGGTCCCCCTGGGCACCATGGTGGAAGTTAGGTTTGCCCCGCCTGCTGAGTAGATGACCTGGGACATGGAGGGGAAAGATAAAGAATTCAGACGGCAGGAGAAAGAATTACTTTCCCGAAATAAAGGAAAAGAGGTAGTTCCTTACCCAGATTGAGAATAAAATAGTATTTGGGCGATAACGCTAATTTAAAACTTTAGAGCATTGCCGGGGGAAAGGAGTAGATGGAGATGAAGCATGGGTTGGGAAAACTCTTGGCGGGATTGGAAGTACAAGGGGTATCGGGCAGCACCGATACGACCATCACAGGAATTACATATGACTCCAGGCGGGCCAAACCGGGTAACCTCTTCGTCTGCATCGAGGGCTTCCGCCAGGATGGTCACGATTTTATCCCTGAAGCCATCGAAAAGGGTTGTACCGCTGTGGTGGTCCAGAAGGATGTGCCTGTGCCGGAAGGGGTCACCCTGGTCAGGGTTCCCGATACCCGCCTGGCCCTGGCCCACCTGGCGGCCGCCTTTTACCATCACCCCTCCCGCAAGCTGCGCCTGATTGGGGTAACGGGTACCAATGGCAAGACCACAACCACCCATCTCATAGCTGCTATCCTGCGGGAAGCCGGTTATAAGATCGGCCTGATCGGGACCATCCACAATCGGATTGGCGAGGAGACCTTCCCCGTGGAAAGGACCACCCCCGAAGCCCTGGATCTCCAGGAGCTCTTTTTCCGGATGGTCGAGGCGGGGGTCGATTACTGCGTAATGGAGGTTTCCTCCCATGCTTTGAGTCTGCAGCGGGTTGCCTACAGTGAATTCGACCTGGGGGTTTTTACCAATATAAGCCAGGATCACCTGGATTTTCACCAGACCCTTGACGACTACCTGGCCGCCAAGGAAAAGCTCTTTACCCAGCTGGGCCAACCCGGGGCCAAAAGGGGTACCAAGGCTGCAGTCATTAATGTCGATGATCCCCGGGGGCGGGAGGTTGCCGGCCGCTGTCCCGTTCCCTGCCTGGGCTTTGGCCTGGGTGAGGAGGCTGACCTGCGGGCGGTAGACGTTGAGATGGGGCTCCAGGGTGTAAAATTCACTGCCCGGGGTCAGGGGAAAGAGCTCCATCTGAACCTCAAATTGACGGGAATATTCAGTGTCTACAATGCCCTGGCGGCCATCGGAGTAGGCCTTACCGAAGGCATCGAGCCGGAGGTAATTGCCCGGGCCCTGGCAAGGGTGCCCGGGGTCCCGGGACGCTTTGAAAGTATCGATGAGGGCCAGGATTTCAGTGTGATTGTGGATTATGCCCATACCCCCGACAGCCTGGAGAACGTCCTGAAGGCGGCAGCAGAGTTCGTCAAGGGTAGACGGATCGTCGTCTTCGGCTGCGGGGGCGACCGGGATCGGACGAAGCGTCCCATCATGGGCAGGATAGCAGCAGAGAATGCCGACCATGTTATCATAACCTCCGACAATCCCCGGAGTGAAGATCCCCTGGCCATAATTGCCGATATCGAACCGGGTGTGAAGGCGGGGGGGAAGGGGGCAGCCGTTTATGAGGTCATACCCGACCGGAAGGAAGCCATTGCTGCCGCCATTGCCATGGCCCGGAAGGGCGATATGGTTATCCTGGCCGGCAAGGGCCATGAGACCTATCAAATAATTGGCGACAAGACCCTCCCCTTTGACGACCGGGAGGTGGCCCGGGAGGCCCTGAGGAGGAAGATATAAATGGGGGGCTTGGATTTTTCAGCCGCCGATGTGGCCCGGGCCACCGGCGGGAAGTTGTTGTCCGGCGCCGGGGAACAGAGGATTTCCGGTGTTACCATTGACTCCCGCCAGGTAAAGCCGGGGGACATGTTTGTGGCCCTAAAAGGGGAAAGGGTAGACGGACACCAGTTTATTCCCGAGGCGGTAGCCAGGGGGGCGGTGGCAGTTCTGCTCGAGAGGGAAATTTTTCCTCCGGGGACTGTCGCCCTTCTGAAGGTCCCCGACTGCCGGGAGGCCCTGTTGGATTTGGCTGCCTGGCATCGCCGCCGTTTTTCCCTGGTTACCGTTGGCATTACCGGCAGTACCGGCAAGACCACGACCAAGGAAATGGTGGCTGCCGTCCTGGCCCAGTCCTTTTCTGTTCACAAAAACAGGGGAAATTACAATACGGAAATCGGTGTACCCCTGACCCTTTTTGAACTGGAGCCGGACCATGAAATTGCCGTGCTGGAAATGGGCATGCGGGGACGGGAGCAGATCCGCCGCCTGGCCCAGGTGGCTGCCCCCAAGATCGGGGTGATAACCAATATCGGTCTGACCCATCTGGAGCTTTTGGGGACCGTCGAAAACATTGCCCGGGCTAAGTGGGAATTAGTGGAAGAACTGCCCCCTGCCGGGGTAGCAGTTCTCAACGGCGACGATGAGCGGCTGCGGCAGCTGAGCCGCAGCTTTAAGGGCCGGGTTTTTTTCTATGGCCTGGGGGTGGAAAATGATTTCCGGGCGGTGGAGATGGAAAGCCGCAAGGATGGCAGCATCAGTTTTACCGCCTGCACCCCGGCGGGAGAAGGGAGGATTCAACTTCCCCTGCCGGGCAGGCACAATGTGGTAAACGCCCTGGCTGCCCTGGCGGCGGGGGCCGCCCTTGGCATGTCCCTCCCAGAAATGGCCCGGGGGTTGGCCGCCATGGAACCGGCGGCCATGCGCCTCAATATAGTAAAGAACAAAGCCGGCGTCACCATTATCAACGATGCCTACAATGCCAATCCCACTTCCATGGAGAGCGGCCTCCTTACCCTGATGGACCTCAAGGGGGAAGGCAGGGCAGTAGCTGTGCTGGGTGACATGCTGGAACTGGGTCCCGCTGCCAGCAAGGCCCACTGGGAAGTGGGGGAAAAGGCAGCCCGGTTGGGGCTCGATCTACTGGTAGCCCTTGGAGAGTGGCGGGAAACGGTCCTGGCGGGAGCCAGGGAGGGAGGCTTACCGGGGGAAAAGACCCGGGCCTTTTCCGACAAGGATGAGGCGGCAGCCTTTCTCAAGGACTGGCTGCAGGCGGGGGATTTGGTACTGGTCAAGGCCTCCAGGGGGTTGCAGCTGGAAGACATAGTAGCAGAACTATTGGACCAAGGGGATTGATCTGCCCGGGGGGTTGGAAAAATGTACAACAGCATTATCTTTGCAATGGCCAGTGCCTTCCTTCTCTGTTTAGGGACAGGACCCCTGGCAATAACCTACTTGCGGCGCTTGAAGGTGGGCCAGAGCATCCGGGCCCAGGGGCCCCAGCGGCACCAGGCGAAGGCCGGTACGCCAACCATGGGCGGGCTGATCATTATCTTCGCCTTTACCCTGGCCACCCTGCTTTTGGCGCCGAAAAACAGTTTTCTTCTCCTGGCCCTGGGCTTTACCTTAGGATACGGCCTGTTGGGTTTCTGGGATGATTACCGGAAGTTGGTTCACAGGGGGACCCTGGGCCTCAAGGCTAGGGAGAAATTGCTGGTACAGTTTCTCTTGTCCGCCATCCTCAGCCTCTGGATAATGAACCGGCCGGAGCTGGGGACAGGGGTGCTTTTGCCCTTCACCGGAGTGGAGCTTGATTTGGGTTGGCTTTACCTGCCCTTTGCCCTGCTCCTGGTGGTCTTTTTCACCAACTCCGTTAACCTGACCGATGGCCTCGATGGCCTGGCGGCGGGCACGACTACCATCGCCCTCCTGGCCTACCTTCCCATTACCCTGATCCAGGGGCGGCCGGAGCTGGCAGTCTTTGCCGGGGCCGTTGCCGGTGCCTGCCTTGGCTTCCTGTGGTTTAACAGCTATCCGGCCCAGATCTTTATGGGTGATACCGGCTCCCTGGCTTTGGGAGGTGCTCTGGCCAGTATAGCCTTTTTGACCAAGACCGAATTGTGGCTGGTGATTATTGGCGGCGTCTTTGTGCTGGAGGGACTTTCTGTTATTATTCAGGTCTTCTTTTTCCGTCTTACCGGAGGCAGGATCTTCCGTATGAGTCCCATCCACCACCATTTCGAACTGGTCGGCTGGCCGGAAACCCAGGTGGTGATAAGGTTTTGGATCCTGGGGATTATTTTGGCCTTACTGGGGATCGGGATCTGGTTTCTTTCTTGAAAGTCACGGGAGCGAAGGGGTAACCCTACCAGGGAGGAAGTCACGAAATGGAAATTGCCGGAAAAAGGGTTGTTGTCGTTGGCCTGGCCCGGAGCGGCCTTGCCGCAGCACGCCTGCTGCTGCGGCTGGGAGCCAGGGTAGTGGCTACCGATGCCAAGTCCCCGGAGGAACTGCCAGGAGCTGAAGCCCTGGAGGAAGAGGGGGCCCAGTTGGTCCTGGGGGGGCACCCCCCGGAGATATTGGCAGGTGCCCGGCTCCTGGTGTTGAGCCCCGGGGTTCCGGGCAATATTCCCTTTTTGCAGGAGGCCCGCCGCTGGGGAATACCCATCTGGAGCGAGATCGAGCTGGCTTACCGCTACTGTCCGGCTCCTATTCTGGCCATTACCGGCGCCAATGGAAAAACCACCACCACGGCCTGGCTGGGAGCGATGCTGCAGGCCGGGGGCAGGAAGGTGGTGGTAGCGGGCAATATCGGGACCCCCCTGACGGCGGTGGTTGAAGACGTGACTCCTGAACACCTGGTGGTGGCCGAGATCTCCAGTTTTCAGCTGGAAGGAACCCATGCCTTTCACCCCCACATGGCAGCCCTCCTCAATTTGACGGCGGACCATCTCGATCGCCATGGCAGTTTTGCCGCCTATAAGGGGGCCAAGGCCCGGATCTTTGCCAACCAGGACCCAGCTGATTTCAGCATTCTCAATGCCGACGATCGGGAGGTGCGGTCCCTGGGCAGCCGGGTGCCGGGGCAGCTGTACTGGTTCAGCAGGCAGGGAGAGCCGGACCGGGGTGCCTTTGTTAGGAAAGGTTACCTGGTCCTCAAGGAAGAAGGGGGGCTTAGGGAACTGTGTCCGGTGGAGGAGCTTGCCCTGCCGGGGGAACACAATCTGGAGAACGGCCTGGCCGCTGCCCTGATGGCTTATCTGGCGGGAACCCCGGCCGGGGCAATTGCCAGGGTCCTGAGAAACTTTGCCGGGATTGAACACCGCTGTGAGCTGGTGGCGGAAATTGCCGGTGTTAAATTTGTCAATGACTCCAAGGGAACCAATCCCGAGGCCACCATCAAGGCCCTGCGGGCCTTCTCCGAGCCCATCATCCTCATTGCCGGTGGGAGGACCAAGGGCAGTGATTTTAGCGAGTGGGCCGGGTTAGTAAAGGAAAGGGTAAAAAGGGTAATCCTCCTGGGGGAGGCGGCTCCCCTTCTGGAACAGGTATTAACCGACACCGGCTACTATAATATAGAAAGGGTAGTATCCCTGGAGGAGGCGGTGGCCGCGGCCTACAGGACGGCCCGAGCGGGGGAGTGTGTCCTTTTGTCGCCGGCCTGTGCCAGCTGGGATATGTTTAGCAGTTATGAAGAACGGGGGCGGGCCTTCAAGGAGGCCGTAGCGCAACTGGGGAGGGGGAGGAAATGAAAAAAAAGCGGCATTCCCCTGACTTCATCATCTTCTTTGCCGCCGTAACCCTGCTGGCCATTGGGGTGATCATGGTCTTTAGCGCCAGTTCGGCAACGGCTGCCGGAACCCGGGGCGATGCCTATTATTATCTCAAACGGCAGGCTATGTGGGCCGGTTTGGGTACAATAGCCATGGTGATCTTCATGAAAATTGATTACCGCTTTTGGCGCCGGGTGGGAAAACCCCTCCTTTTCCTGACTCTAATTCTGCTCCTTGCGGTGTTAATCCCCAGTGTGGGCCGGGAAGGGCTGGGGGCCCGGCGCTGGCTGAATTTTGGCCCTGTCAATGTCCAACCTTCGGAGATTGCCAAGCTTTCCCTGGTGATTTACCTTGCCGGTTATTTATCCCAAAAGGGGGAAGATATAAGGAAATTCTGGGACGGCCTTTTTCCCGCCCTGGTCCTCATGGGCGGCACCTTTCTCTTGATCTTGCGCCAGCCCGATTTGGGAACGGCTGTGGCCCTGGCGGGAACCATGGGTCTGATGCTGTTCACTGCCGGGGCAAAAATCGGCCACCTCCTTGGCCTGGGGCTGGCGTCGGTGCCGGTGGTGGTGTATGCTATACTTAGTGAAGAATACCGGGCCCGTCGTTTTTTTGCCTTTTTAAACCCGGAGGCAGATCCCCTGGATTCGGGCTATCATATAATTCAATCCCTCTATGCCCTCGGTTCCGGTGGGCCCGTAGGGCTGGGTTTGGGACGCAGCCGCCAGAAATGGTATTATCTACCAGAACGCCACACAGATTTTATTTATGCTATTATAGGAGAAGAACTGGGTTTTATTGGGGCAGTCCTTGTCCTCCTGTTGTTTCTCCTTTTTACCTGGCGCGGTTACAGGGTTGCCATCAATGCGCCCGACAGTTTCGGCAGCCTCCTGGCAGTGGGGATCACAAGCATGATCGGTTTGCAGGCCCTGATCAATATTGGCGTTGTCACCGGTTCCCTGCCCATAACGGGTATACCCCTGCCCCTCATCAGCTATGGGGGCTCTTCCCTCTTACCTTCCCTGGCTGCCATCGGTATTCTCTTAAATATCTCCTCCCACTGCCGGACCAGTTGAAAGGTGGAATGTTTTCGTGCGGATTCTTTTTACCGGCGGGGGTACAGGTGGCCACATCTACCCGGCTTTGACCCTGGCCGAAGGTTTGCAAGAGATGGATGACAATAATTCCCTCCTCTTTGTGGGCACCGCCCGGGGACTGGAAAGGGAACTGGTTCCCCGTGCCGGTTTTCCCCTGCGGACCATCACTGTATCCGGCCTGGAGCGGCGCCTTTCCTGGCGAACCTTTCTGACCTTTGCCAGGTTGGGCAAGGGCCTCTGGCAGGCTTACCGGATCTTGCGGGAGTTCCGCCCCCAGGTGGTGGTGGGCACCGGGGGATATGTTTGTGTGCCCGTGGTTTTTGTCGCCGCCTGCCTGGGCATTCCCACCCTGATCCATGAACAAAATGTTCTGCCAGGCCTGGCCAATCGCTACCTATCCCGCTATGCCACTGTGGTAGCCGCCTCCTATGGGGAATCAAGGCGTTATTTTGCCCGGGCCCGCCGTTTTGTGGTTACGGGCAACCCGGTGCGGGAGGAAATAGTGCAGCTGTCCAGGGAAGAGGGGAGGGCCCGCCTGGGTATCGAGGAGGACAAACGCCTCCTTTTGGTCTTCGGGGGCAGCAGGGGTGCCCGCCCCATCAACGATGCCCTCCTGGCCGCCCTTCCGGAGCTCCTGGCCTGGCCGGAACTTATTACCTGTTTTATTACCGGAAAAGAGGACTATGAATATGTCTGCCAGAGCCTGGCCGGGGGCATAGGTGGAGAAAAACAGGGAAACATTATAATTAAACCCTATTTACACGATATGCCTGCCGGCCTGGCGGCCGCCGACCTGGTAATTGCCCGGGCCGGGGCCACAACCCTGGCCGAACTCACAGCCCGGGGAGTCCCGGCCATTTTAATTCCCTCTCCCTATGTGACAGGCAATCACCAGGAGCACAATGCCAGGCTGCTGGAAAGGGAGGGTGCGGCCCTGGTAATCAGGGAAAGGGATCTGGCGGCTGGCTCCCTGGCAAAACAGGTACGGAAACTTTTGCAGGATCCTGCCCGCCTGCAGCTTATGGCCGAAAAAAGTCGCAGCCTGGGGCAGAGACAGGCCAGGGATCTTCTACTGTCCCTGATCTACGAGCTGGCCGGCGAGGGGCACCAATCTCTTTTGTAACACTTCCCATTGATACCGCATAACATGGTGATAAACGATCCATCTTCTGAACTACTCACATCCATTATCCCCTTTGGAAGGAGATGAAAGGCTTGCTATCCCCGCAGCGTCGAGTACACTTCGTGGGAATTGGCGGTGCTGGTATGAGTGCCATAGCCAAGGTCTTATTAGAAATGGGTTATACTATTTCCGGTTCTGATTTAAAACCTTCCAGTGCCATCAGCCGTCTGGAGAGGATGGGGGCCCACACCTACATTGGCCACCGGCGGGAGAACCTCAATTCTCCCGATCTGCTGGTAGTTTCCTCGGCCATTCCAGAAGCCAATGTAGAGGTGGTAGCGGCCCGGGAGGCCAATATTCCCATCTACACCCGGGGAGAAGTCCTGGCTGAGCTGATGAACATGAAGCGGGGCATTGCCGTAGCCGGCAGCCATGGTAAAACGACAACCACCTCCATGATCTCCCTGGTGTTGGAAAAAAACGGCCTGGATCCGACGGTTTTAATTGGCGGGGAATTAAACGACATCGGCGGCAATGCCAAGCTGGGGACCGGGGAATACCTGGTGGCAGAGGCCGATGAAAGTGACGGCTCCTTCTTGCGCCTGCAGCCGGAGATTGCCGTGGTCACCAACATTGAGAATGATCACCTCGATTATTATGGCACAATGGACAAGATTGTGGAGGCCTTTAGTGCCTTTGTCGGGGCTGTAAAGGGGGGAGGCATGGCTATCCTCTGCCTTGACAGCTCCTCTGTGGAAAAAATTATACCCGGGGTTAAAGGGCGGGTAACAACCTACGGTATTTACAGACAGGACGCAGATCTAACCGCCAGGGAGATAATCCCCCTTGACTTTGGCAGCCGCTGCCGGGTCTACAAGGATGGACGGGAATTGGGCCAGCTGACCCTCAATGTTCCGGGGGAACACAATGTGGCCAATAGCCTGGCGGCAGTGGCAGTGGGCCTGGAGCTGGGCCTTCCCTATCCCCAGATAGCTACAGCCCTAGAGGGCTTCAGGGGAGTTCACCGGCGCTTCGAATTGCTGGGGGATGTGGCCGGGATCAAGGTGGTCGATGACTATGCCCATCACCCGACGGAGATCCGGGCAACCCTGCAGGCGGCCCGGGCAGGGGGTTATAACCGGGTTATTGCCGTCTTCCAGCCCCACCGCTACACCAGGACAAAGTTTCTGATGGCCGAGTTTGGGCAGGCCTTTGCTGAGGCCGATGAAGTTATAGTTACCGATATCTATTCTGCAGGGGAAAAAGCCCTACCCGGTGTTACCGGAGAAGCGGTCGCCGCCGAGATCGGTGCCCAGGGGACCAAAGCAAAATATATCGAAGAAATGGCAGAGATACCCCGGTTCCTCCAGGGGAGGCTCATGGAAGGGGACCTGGTTTTGACCATTGGCGCCGGTGACGTCTGGAAGATTGGCAAGGAATTGGTGGCCTGCCTGGAAAAATAGCAGGGATGGGGAAATGGGGAGTAAGGTGAGACTGGGAGGTGCGGGTCGGTGGAGCGATTTGCCATTATTGGCGGCGTCCCGCTGCAGGGTAAAGTGCTGGTAAATGGAGCAAAGAATGCGACCCTGCCCATCATGGCGGCTACCGTACTGGCTGCCGGTCGTTGTACCATCTGTGACGCTCCCTACCTGCGGGATGTAATGGTGATGACCAGGATCCTGGAACAACTTGGTGCCGAGGTGAAGAGGGAAGGTAGAAACCTATCCATCGATACGCGGGAAATAGGCCACTGGGAGATAGCGGAGGATTTGATGCGGGAGACCCGCTCATCAATTTTCCTCATGGGCGCCCTCCTGGCCCGCAAGGGTAAGGTGAAGGTCGCCTACCCGGGAGGGTGTAATATTGGTCCCCGCCCCATCGATTTACACCTGAAGGGGCTCCGGGCTTTAAATGTTGAGATTACAGAGAAGCACGGTTATGTTTATGCTGAGACCAGGGGCTTGCGGGGGGCTGAGGTCCACCTGGATTTTCCCAGTGTCGGTGCTACGGAAAATATCATGATGGCAGCGGTACGGGCCCGGGGGACGACTGTCATCCGAAATGCTGCCAAGGAACCGGAGATTGTGGACCTGCAGAATTTTCTCAACAAAATGGGAGCCCGGATCCGGGGTGCCGGAACCGACGTAATCAAAATAGATGGTGTCGCCAGTTTGGGACCTATCAGTTATACCGTTATACCTGACCGGATCGAGACGGGTACCTTTATGGTAGCGGCAGCCATGACCGGGGGTGAAATCATCATAGAGAACGGAATCTTCGAACACGTAGAGCCCATAGCAGCCAAGCTGCGGGAAGCCGGGGCTGAGGTTGAGGGGGGAGAAGGTGGAATCCGGGTGCGTGGGACCGGGCGCCTGGTGGGCGTAGATATAAAGACACTGCCTTATCCCGGGTATCCCACCGACATGCAGCCGCAAACCATGGCCATGCTCAGCATTGCCAGGGGTACCAGTGTAATTATCGAAAACATCTTTGCCAATCGCTTCAAACATGTAGATGAATTGCTGCGGATGGGGGCCCAGATCAAGACCGAGGGGCGGGCAGCCATAATCCGGGGGGTAGAGGGTTTAACCGGTTCCGCCGTAGAGGCTTCTGATCTGCGGGCGGGGGTTGCTCTGATCCTGGCCGGCCTGGTTGCCGAAGGGAAAACTACCATCGACAACATTTACCACGTCGACCGCGGGTATGAGGCCATTGAGAAGAAATTACAGGGCTTGGGTGCCCAGATCTGGCGTTTGGAAGAGCCGGCCTAGAATGGGCTATAGGAAAACGGGGGGAAAATAGTGGAGAAGAAAGGAGGAAAAATTGTACCCTTCAAAGGGCGCCGCCGGGGCCTGAAAGTATCCCGCTTCCTCATTCTCCTGGGCTTTATCATCCTGCTGCTGGGTCCCCTCCTCTATTATGTACCAATATTCACCCTGCAGAGGATAGAAATAGAGGGTAATGTGCGGCTGACTGCCGATGATATAGTCCGCCTGACGGCCCTGGAACCCGGCAGCAATCTTTTCCGGCTCAAGTTGTGGCAGCTCAGGGAGTGGCTCCTGGCATCTCCCTGGATAAAGGAGGCTACCATAAAGAGGATACTGCCCGACGGCCTGTCCATTGTGGTGAAGGAAAGAACACCCTACTTTTTAGTCCCCTACTATACTTCCTTTCTCCTGGTGGCCGCCGACGGCACTATTCTTTGTCCGGTTTCTGGCGACATCGAGGATATTATGCTGCCTATCCTTACAGGTTTGGAGTTAGAGGATCCGGCTTTGCCCGGACAATCCCTCCATTGTCCAGAATTGGACGAGCTGGTGGCGGTACTGGAAGAATTTCCCGAGGATTTCAAAGGGATGCTTGCCGAGCTTCACTTGTCCGAGGGCGGAGAATTGGTTTTTTATACGGGGGAAGGTGTGCAAATTCTTTTTGGACAAGCTGTCGACAGTGCCCAAAAGCTTGCCTTAATTCAGGAGACCCTGCGGGAATTGGATGGTTCCCTGGCCGTCATTAACGTGCGCCGGGGTGATAGGGTCCATGTCATATTTAAAGGTGGTTTACAAAGGGATGGGCCTGCTTCCAACCATGGACAATAATAGAGGCGAAAAAAAGGGAATGCTTTGCTGGTGTTGAATCCTTACATTTATAAATATATGAAAGCCAGTCTGAGCAGAGTATGATGCAGGCCGAAAAAGTCTATTTAAAAGGGAGGGCAGGTTATGCTGGAATTTGATATGGAGATGGAAAATTTTGCCCAGATTAAAGTGGTTGGTGTTGGTGGCGGGGGCAACAACGCCATCAATAGAATGATAGCCGCTAATCTCAAAGGGGTAGATTTTGTTGCCGTGAACACCGATGCCCAGGCACTGATTTTGTCTGAGGCACCCCAAAAGATCCAGATTGGTGAAAAATTGACAAAGGGTCTGGGTGCCGGTGCCAATCCGGAGATTGGGAAAAAGGCAGCGGAAGAGAGTAGAGAAGCTCTGCAGCAGGCCCTTACGGGTGCCGATATGGTTTTTATTACCGCCGGCATGGGTGGGGGAACGGGAACGGGTGCCTGCCCCATTGTGGCTGAAGTGGCCAAGGAGCTGGGTGCCCTGACGGTAGGAGTGGTAACCAAACCCTTCACCTTCGAAGGCCGGAGGAGGCAGGTCCAGGCAGAGCAGGGCATTGCGGAACTGAAAGAAAAGGTAGACACCCTGATTATCATTCCCAACGACCGGCTGTTGACGGTAGTGGAGAAAAGGACCTCTATCATTGAAGCCTTTCGCATTGCCGATGACGTCCTGCGGCAGGGTGTCCAGGGTATCTCGGATCTCATTGCCGTGCCGGGCTTGATCAACCTCGATTTTGCCGATGTCAAAACCATTATGCATGAAACCGGCTCTGCCCTGATGGGCATCGGTCGGGCCAATGGTGAGAACAGGGCAGCTGAGGCGGCACGGATGGCAATCTCCAGCCCCCTTTTGGAGACCTCCATCGATGGGGCCAAGGGTGTCCTCTTTAATATTACCGGGGGTGCCAGCCTGGGCCTCTTTGAGGTCAATGAAGCGGCGGAAATTATTGCCGAAGCTGCCGATCCCGATGCCAACATTATCTTTGGGGCAGTAATTGACGAATCTATGGAGGAAGAGGTCAAGGTCACTGTAATTGCAACAGGTTTCGAACAGCGGCCGGTCAGCAAAGAAAAGGGTATGAATGAATTGGACATCAAGTCCTTTGCCACGGACAATTTAGATATACCGGCCTTTTTGCGGCGCAAATAGTCGGCCCTGGGTTCCAAGGAGAAGATAAAAAGTAGGGGAGAGTTTAGATATCCGGCGGGGATTTTTCTCAAATATTTAGAGGGCTGCCTGGGAGGGGTTGCCCTTTAATAAATGGTGTGCTGGTAAAAAAATAGGGAGAAAGAAGGAAAGCAGGGTAAAAACACCCCGCTTTTTCTATTTCCAGACAAACTGCATCTGACAATCTTCTAGGAGGAAGGAAGCTATAATGGGCATATCCCCCAGGCAAGTCTCATAAAAATAGTGGAGGAAATGGTGTACCTTTTGGAAAGGGAGGAAACCTCCATTGCCCTATGTTTATGCAGACCTGGTGCTGGTTGTCAATTTAGTTATGAACTATTTTCTTTTGTCTTTGACGGCTGCCCTGACCCAGGCTAGATCTATGCCCTGGCGTCTGGGGGCCGGTTCTTTGCTGGGGGGCCTTTATGCCCTGGCCGTTATTGCCGCCCCCTTTCCCTTTCTTACACTGCCAATAGTAAAAATATTTATTTCTTTAGCGATGGTAGTAATCGCCTTTGGCCCTGGCCCCTGGCAAAACCTCCTCTCCCGCCTGGCCTGTTTTTATCTCCTCTCCTTTCTTACCGGTGGTGCCGCCCTCTCCCTCTTGTATTTTGGCGCCATTTCCCCAGGGTCTGTCCCCTGGTGGTCCTTGCCGGCAGCTGCAGCCGTCAGTTTAAGTGTGGTATACCTGGTGTGGAATTACCGCCGCCAGTACCGCTGGCAAAGGGAGAACAGGGTTAAGGTGAGGCTGCGCTTCGGCTCTGCCTGGGTCGAGGTTCCTGCCCTGGTGGATACGGGAAATCAATTGTGGGAGCCCTTGAGCAACAGGCCGGTAATTATCCTCGAAAACAAAGCCCTCAGCGGTATACTGCCGCCGGAAGTAGAGGCCCTCTGCCGGCAGGAGAGGATGGACTGGGGCGGGCTGGCCAGCATCAGTAATCCCGAGTGGGCCGGCCGCTGCCGGCTAGTTCCCTTTTCTGGTTTGGGTATAAAGAGGGGTCTCCTTCTGGGCCTCCGTCCCGATGAGGTCAGTTTATTTGTCGATGGCAAGTGGGTTGGGGGCCAACCTGCCCTGGTGGGGCTTGTCAATCAGGAATTGGGTTGTGGGGGAAACTACAGGGCCCTGGTTCCTCCGGACCTTTTTGTCTGCGGAGATGCGGGCTAGGAGAAAAAGATAGAGGAGGGAAGAAGGTGTTGGGGAAAGTAGGATGCCGTGGGAAAGTATTTTTCCATTTGCTCCTGTGCCGTCTACTGCAGGCCCTTGAACTGGCTGGCAGCCTCTATTATGTCGGCAGCAGTGAAACACTGCCACCTCCCCTGAGCAATACCGAAGAATATCTTTTACTGGACCGCCTGAAACAGGGGGACCAGGAAGTCAAAGGCACCCTCATTGAGCGCAATCTCCGCCTGGTGGTGTACATAGCCCGGAAATTTGAGAACACCGGAATTGGAGTTGAGGATCTGGTTTCCATAGGGACCATCGGTTTAATTAAAGCAGTAAATACCTTCGACCCGGGTAAGAAGATCAAGCTGGCCACCTATGCTTCCCGCTGTATAGAAAACGAGATCTTGATGTATCTCAGGCGCAACAATAAATTGCGTTCTGAGGTATCCTTTGACGAACCCCTCAATATCGATTGGGACGGCAATGAACTTTTACTTTCCGATGTTTTGGGTACCGAAGGTGACATTATTTACAAGTTCATTGAAGAAGAGGTGGACAGGCGGCTCCTCTACGCTGCCCTGCAAAAATTAAATGGGCGGGAGAAGAAGATCATGGAGCTTCGTTTTGGCCTCAAGGGGGGCAAGGAAAAAACCCAAAAAGAAGTGGCCGATTTACTGGGCATTTCCCAGTCTTATATTTCCCGCCTGGAAAAGCGGATTTTGGGCCGCCTCCGCAAAGAAATTAGAAGGATGGAATAGGAGTGCCCTTAAAGGAGATTGTTAAGAGGTGTCGAATAGAAAGGTAATATCACAATGGGGGGAAAGAAGACATTGCCCGTGGAAAAACCCTGTATCCAGGCCCTTGACCGGGCCCTCCAGGTGCTGCTGCTCTTCCAGCAGGAAAAGAGGGAATTGGGGGTTACCGAGATTGCCGCCAAACTGGGCTATTACAAGAGCACCGTTTACAGGGTCCTGGCCACCCTGGAAGGCCGCGGCTTTGTCCAGCAGAATGAATTGACGGGTAAGTACTGGTTGGGCTTCCGCCTCTACGCCCTCGGTATGCTGGCCAACAGGTTTATGGGCCTGAGGGATCTGGTCAGACCCTGGCTCCGGGAACTGGGGGAGAGGTACCAGGAAACGGTCCACCTGGCGGTGTTGAATGACAATAGGGAAAATGGTGCGGAAATTATTGTAATTGATAAAATTGAAACAAAGCACCGCCTCAGCCTGACGCCCCCCGTCGGTTCCAGCTCCCCGGCCCACTGCTCAGGGGTGGGCAAGGTACTGCTGGCCCATGCAGACCGCTCCTGGCTTTATCAGGTGCTGGGACAAGCTCCCCTGGCCAAGTTCACAGAAAACACCATTACCGATCCCCGGGTATTGGAGGATGAATTGGCCAGGATCCGCCGGGCCGGCTATGCCCTGGATAACGAGGAAATCGAGGTGGGTTTAAGGTGTGTGGCGGCACCCATATACGGCCCCTCCGGCCCCGTTATGGCCGCCATTAGTATTTCCGGTCCCACCAGCCGGATGACCGATGAGCGCCTGCCGGAACTGATTGCCGGGGTAATGGAGGCGGCCAGGGCTATCAGTGCCAGGTTGGAATAATTTTTTGCCCTCTGGGGGAACGCCGTTCCCCTTAATAGAACGAAGAATGATGGAGGGTGATGCACATGAAGGCATTGTTGACGGGCAACGAAGCCATTGCCCGGGGGGCCTGGGAGGCCGGTGTCCTTTTTGCCTCCGCCTATCCTGGGACTCCCAGTACGGAAATCCTGGAGAATTTGGCCCGTTATCAGGAGGTATCTGCCCAGTGGGCTCCCAACGAAAAGGTGGCCCTAGAGACGGGAATCGGTGCTTCCCTGGCCGGGGCGAGGGTGCTGGTAGCCATGAAACATGTGGGGGTAAATGTGGCTGCCGACCCACTCTTTACCTTTTCCTATACCGGGGTCAACGGGGGTCTTGTCCTGGTATCCGCCGATGATCCCGGCATGCACAGTTCCCAGAACGAACAGGACAACCGCCACCTGGGGGCCTATGCCAAGGTTCCCATTCTGGAGCCGGCCGACAGCCAGGAAGCCAAGGATTTGGTCGGTTTGGCCTTCTGGCTGAGCGAGACCTTTGACACACCGGTAATCCTGCGGCTCACCACCAGGGTTGCCCACGGCAAGTCCCTGGTAAAATTGGGAGAACGGGAGGAAAGGGGCTTGCCTCCCTTCAAGGCTGACCCGGGCAAGTTTGTCATGGTTCCCGCCAATGCCCGGCGGCGCCACGTAGCTGTGGAGGAAAGGATGGAAAAACTCCGGGAGTTCAGCGAGGACTTTTCTGCCAACAGGATTGAATGGGGGAAGGACCGGCGGCTGGGGATCATTACCAGCGGCATCAGCTATCACTATGCCCGGGAGGCACTGGGGGAGGAGGCATCCTATCTGAAGCTGGCCTTAATTTACCCCCTGCCGGAAAAAACCATTAAAAAATTTGCCGAAGAAGTCGAGGAACTCTATGTGATTGAAGAACTGGACCCGGTAATCGAAAACCAGGTCCGGGCCCTAGGTCTAAAGGTGCGGGGCAAGGAAGTCTTTCCCATCCTGGGGGAACTTAGTCCGGAACTGGTGGCTGCCGGCTTCAGGGGCCAGGGTGAGGAAGTTGCTGCACCCCAGGAGGGTGTTGTACCCCGCCCACCGGTTATGTGTCCCGGCTGCCCCCACCGGGGAGCCTTTTACGTCCTCAAAAAACTGAAGGTAGTGGTCACCGGCGACATCGGCTGCTACTCCCTGGGCGTGGCACCTCCCCTTTCGGCCATGCACAGCCTGATCTGTATGGGGGCCAGTGTGAGCAATGCCTTCGGCTTTCAGGAAGCCTACAGGGCGGCCGGGGGAGAAGGGCCGGAGGTGGTGGCTGTCATCGGCGATTCCACCTTTCTCCATTCTGGCATGACGGGCCTGCTCAATGTGGTTTACAATGGTGGCAGGACTACCACCATTATTTTAGACAATGATACCACCGCCATGACCGGCCACCAGGATCATCCAGCAACGGGGATGACCCTGAAGGGAGTTCCGGCGCCCAGGGCTGATCTGGAGAAAATCTGCCGGGCCCTGGGGGTAGAGGATGTCAGGACAGTGGATGCCTATAAGCTGGCGGAAGTGGAGGCGGAGATCAGGGCCGCTTTGCAGCATGAGGGGCCCTCGGTAGTGATAGTACGCCGGCCCTGTGTCCTGTTAAAGGGCCGGGGACCCAAGGACTACTATGTGGTGGATCAGGACCTTTGTCGGAGATGCCGGCTGTGCCTCCGTTTGGGCTGTCCCGCCATCGAGGTTCGGGGGGAACAGACCTGGATTAATGAGACCCTCTGCAACGGGTGCAGCCTGTGTGAGCAGGTCTGTCCCTTCAATGCCATTGTGAGGGGTGGTGAGGAAAGTGAGTGAAGGGAAGGGGAATATCCTGGTGGTCGGTGTCGGCGGTCAGGGGACAATTTTGGCCAGTAGAATATTGGCTGAGGTCCTGCTGCAAGGGGGCTATGATGTTAAGATGTCCGAGGTCCACGGCATGGCCCAGAGGGGCGGCAGTGTGGTCACCCAGGTCCGCTTTGGGCAGAAGGTTTTTTCACCCCTGATTCCCAGGGGTGAGGCCGATTACCTCCTGGCCTTTGAGAAACTGGAGAGTCTCCGCTGGCTGGCCAACTTGCGACCCGGTGGTGTAGTAGTAGTCAATGATCTGGAATTACCCCCCGTTTCTGTCCTCACCGGGCAGGCGGCCTATCCCCGGGATATAGCGGAGAAACTCAAGGAGCGGGCCGGTACAGTGAAGCTGGTACCCGCCCAGGCTCTGGCCCGGGAGTGCGGCAGTATCAAGAGCCAAAATGTGGTTCTCCTGGGGGTACTGGCTCCCTTTTTGGGCATTGCTAAAGAGGTATGGGAGAAGGCAATAGCCCAAATTGTCCCTGCTCCCACCGTTGAGATGAACTTGGCCGCTTTCAGGGCCGGATGGGAGCAGTAAACACTTTGACCAACAAAGGGCTTGGCTCACTGGGGCAGCGACACTTCGTCCCCTTGTGGCGAAACTGTGTCGCTGCTTTTCTGTTTTGCCATGAATAGGGGTGGAGTGTTACCTATCTCTTGAACCATTTTTATTACCCACGTCCTGATTGAACCACTGTCACTATCAACTTTAACTGCCAACTTTAAACCGATGAAAATTGACCATTGTCCATTATCAATTGTTTGAGACTACTGACATGGGATTACCGATTTCTGTATATGCATCGGCAAGGTGGGTGTTTTTATTTCACTGGGGGTCTTTTCCCCCGGGTATAAAATCAAGCAGCAGGGGCAATACTTTTTAGTGATCATAAAAACTGGTCAGCAAGGCAAAAGGAGATGGCCGCCGATGCTGCTGAACAAGGTAGAGATTTGCGGTGTCAATACTGCGAAGCTACCTGTGTTATCTAACAAGAAAATGCGGGAACTGCTGCAGGCCATGCAAAATGGTGATACCAGCGCCAGGGATAAATTGGTAAATGGTAACCTGCGCCTGGTCTTGAGCGTCATCCAGCGCTTCAATAACCGGGGGGAATATGTCGACGACCTCTTTCAGGTAGGTTGCATTGGCTTGATGAAGGCCATAGACAACTTCGATCTCAGCCAAAATGTGAAATTTTCCACCTACGCGGTGCCCATGATCATCGGGGAAATCAGGCGCTACCTGCGGGACAACAACCCTATCCGGGTGAGCAGATCTTTACGGGATATTGCCTATAAGGCCTTACAGGTCCGCGACAACCTGATTAATAAATGTTCCCGGGAACCCACCATCAGTGAAGTGGCCCGGGAATTGAAGCTCCCCCGGGAAGAGATAATCTTTGCCCTCGATGCTATCCAGGAGCCCATCTCCCTTTTTGAGCCCATCTATCACGATGGTGGCGATCCTATCTTTGTTATGGACCAGATCAGTGACGAAAAAAGTCAGGAATCAGGTTGGCTGGAAGGGATAGCCGTACGGGAAGCCCTGGGCAAATTGAACGACCGGGAACGGCATATCCTCACCCTGCGCTTCTTCGAAGGAAAGACCCAAATGGAAGTGGCCGAGGAAATTGGCATCTCCCAGGCCCAGGTTTCCAGGTTGGAAAAGGCGGCCCTTATGCACCTGAGAAAGCACATTTAGATTGGGGGTGAGTTCCTTGCCCAGTATTAGAATTTCCCTCGGAGTGGTTTTTATCCTTGTCCTGGGGCTCCTTTTCCTCAGGCAACAAGGGACGATAGTGATAGAGGCCTATAACACAAAAAATCTTGTCCAACTCCAGGCGGTTACCGCCGGTGCCCCTGGCGAAGAAGAAAAAACCCGGGGATTAAATCCTGAATTATCCTGGTTGGGTCAAATCAACCTGACTTTACTCCCGGGCCCTCCCATCGAGACGAGGGGCCTTTTCTTTTTTAGCCCATCCTTTATTTAATGCACATGTCCCTGCCTGATTCATATATATAGTAGAAACAGCAAGGCTTCCGGGGAGGGACGCAAATGGTGCGCATATCAGATTTAAAGATGCGGGAAGTTGTCAATGTCCTGGACGGGAAGCGCATGGGCGTAATCAATGATATCGATGTCGATATCGAAGAGGGCAGGATCAAGGCCCTCATAGTACCCGGGACACCCCGTCTGTTGGGCTTGTTCGGGAAAAACGACGACCTGGTTATCCCCTGGGAGAGGATAAAAAAAATTGGCGTCGATGTGATTTTGGTGGAGGTGTTTACCACAACGGAACCGAAGCACAAGTAAAATTTCTGCTGACACTCCCCTGGCGGTGGGGTGTTTTTGTTTGTCTGGCTTGGGGAGGTGTACTATAATGAAGAATAACAAGTCAGGTTTTTCAGGGATGGTGAAGAATGATGCAAGGGGATTTCGCCTTTGTCCAACTGGGAGATTTGCAATATCTTAAGATACCGGCCTTTGCCGCCACAGGGCTGGTAAGCCATGGTTTTAGCACCCGCCTGGGGGGAGTGAGCACCGGGATATACGCGAGCCTAAACCTGGGTTTAAGCAAGGATGACCGGCGGGAAAATGTCCTGGAAAACCGCCGGCGCTTTCTTCAGGCCCTGGGCCTGGACCTGGCTGATCTGGTTGCCGCCCAGCAGGTCCATGGCACCAGGGTTGCCGTGGTGACTGCCAGGGACCGGGGAAGGGGAGGAAGGGACAGCGCAACGGAAATCCCCTCTACTGATGCCCTGATAACGGCGGAAAGGGGGATTGCACTGAGTGCCTACTTTGCCGATTGTGTCCCCCTGTTTTTCCTGGATCCCCAGGGGCCGGCCATTGGCCTGGCCCACGCCGGTTGGAAGGGTACCGTGGCCGCCATAGGCCAGAAAACCCTGGCCCGCATGGGAGAGGAATTTGGTACAGAGCCTTCCCGCTGTCTGGTGGCGATCGGCCCTTCCATTGGGCCTTGCTGTTATGAAGTCGATGGGCCGGTCCTGGAAGCCCTGGCCGCCGCCTTTCCCTACTGGCGGGAATTGGTGACCTTAAAGGGGGGCGGGAAGGGACAGCTGGATCTTTGGGAAACCAATCGCCGACAGCTGATGGAAATGGGAGTGAAGGAGGAAAACATCTATATAAGCCGGCTGTGTACTGCCTGTAACGAAAGGCTCTTTTTTTCCTACCGGGCCCACAACAAAAGGACAGGGAGCCTGGCTGCCGTTATGTCCTTAAAATAGTACCTGTATTTTAGCAGTTGCAGATAGTCTGGAGAAAGGAATCGGCCCTTCTGTGTGGAAAAAAGAAATAGATAATGTTATGACCTGGAAGGGAAGGATTTCCTTGGAAAGGGGTCGTAAGGTTCGCCGGAAAGGGGTCAAATATGGGGCGGGAAGGCCCCTTAAGAATCTCCTCTGGCTTTTGTTCCTTTTTTTTATTATCTGGACTGGGGCGGCCTGGTGCAGGGATTTTATCCGCAGTTACAGTATCGAAACCGTACTGGTTCACGAGGGGACCATAGAGAATAAATGTACCGGTACCGGCTTCCTTTTTACGGAAGAGGTATGCCTTTCTGCCCCGGTAGGAGGGATTTTCCAACCCCTGGTGCCCGAGGGAGAAAGGGTTCCGGCCGGTATGACGGTGGCCCAGATGGTTACTGTCTCCGATTTGGAGCAAAGGCTTGCAGCCCTGGAGGAAGCTGCCGAGCAGAGGGTTAAATTACAGCAGGAAAGGGAGGCCCGGGCGGCTGCCCTAGAAGTATCCCTGGCGGCCAAAACGGAAGAACTCGGTGAAAAGGTGCAGGAGCTCAAGCTGAATTTGCAGGAGGGGGAGGTGCTGCAGGGCAGGAAAATAACCGGGGAAATGGGGGCTATCTTGCAGGAACGGCAGGATATTCTCACCCAATTAACCCAAGAGCGGTCCCTAGCCCAGGAGGACAGGGAGCTCTGGAGGCAAAGGGAACAAGAACTGGAAGGATTGCTGGCAGAAGCCGTCTACCCGGTCAAGACCCCCGTCGCCGGTGTTGTCACCTACAGCCTTCCTGCTGATGGGGGGAGGTTTAATACGGGGCGGGTAACGGATTTTGGTGTTTTGGAATCTATCGCCCTTAAAGGGCAGGAACTGCCTGTGCACGTTACCCGGGCCGGTACTGAGGTCGAGGCCGGCACCCCCCTTATGCGCATAGTTGATAATTTCAGCCTTCATATGGTGACCCTGCTGTCCGGGGAAGAGCTGGAAGCCCTGGCAGGGAAAAAGAGGATTACCGTCGGTTTCCCGGAAATTGGACAGGGGGAAGTTAATTGTAAGGTCCTGGACAGCAGTATTGAGGATGACCTGGGCTTGTTGAAATTGCAGGTCCTCGATTACAGGCCAGAATTGCTGACGCAAAGAAAATTCCTTGTCGAAGTAACCCAGGCCTGCTATGAAGGCCTGGTGGTTCCCCGGACTGCCCTGCTGGAAGGAAAAGGGGGAGGGACAGGCCTTTACCTGAACCGGGAAGGAAGGGTGGTTTACCAGCCGGTGGAGGTTGTGGGGGGAAACGAGGAGCTGGTGGTTGTGGAGGGCATTTCCCTTTACGATGAAGTTATAGCCAATCCTGCCCGGGTCCGGGAAGGACAGAGGATAAGATAATTAAATAGCAACCTGTACTACTGCATATACCAGCATAGTTATAGGGGTGTTCTATCCCCGGAGGAAAGGATGAGGATAGTGGAGGATATTGCAAAGAACATTGCCCATGTCCGTGCCAGGATTAGCCAAGCTGCTGCCCAACGGAGAAGGGATCCCGACGAGATAACCCTGATTGCCGTGACAAAGGACGTGCCTGGGGAGAAGATCAATGCTGCCATAGCGGCAGGAATTACTGATTTGGGCGAGAACCGGGTCCAGGAAGCCCTGAAAAAGCAAAGGGAGGTGGTCGCTCCCGCCAAGTGGCATTTAATCGGTCACCTGCAGAGGAATAAGGTCAGACACTGTCTCACAAATTTTGCTTTAATCCACTCCCTGGACCGGCTTTCCCTGGCCCAGGAAATACAAAGGCGGGCTGCCCAAAGGGGAGTGGTTGTACCCTGCCTGGTTCAGGTCAATGTAGCCGGTGAGAAAAGCAAGTTTGGCCTTGCGCCGGGGGAATTGGAACCCTTTCTCCGGCAGGTAGCAGCCATGCAAAATATAAAGGTCTGCGGCTTGATGACCATTGCACCCTATTATGACGATCCTGAAGCCGCCAGACCTGTGTTTCGCCGGCTGCGGGAATTGTTTGAACAGGGGGATTACCCAGCCGGGGTGTCAATGCAGTATCTTTCCATGGGCATGAGTAATGATTATACGGTGGCAGTAGAGGAGGGTGCCAATATGGTGCGCATTGGCACCGCCCTTTTCGGAAAACGGCAGAATTAAAAAAGGGGGTCTGGAAGTGGCTGCAACTCTGATGGATAAGTTTTTGCGCCTGATTGGTTTTGAAGAGGTGACGGTGGAGGAGGATATCATCCTGGAGCCGGATATTGAACCGGTCGAAAAGCCAAAAAGGGGGAAGGTGATCAGTTTGCCGAGCCAGACCCGGATGCGAGTAGTGGTAGTGGAACCTACTACCTTTGAGGATGCCAAACGGGTGGTAGATCACCTCAAGGGGAGACAGCCCGTTGTCCTCAATTTGGAGGAAACGGAGGGGGACCTGGCCCAGCGGATAATTGATTTTGTCAGCGGAGCCACCTTTGCCACCGATGGTGGCATCCAAAAGGTGGGGCAGGGTATATTTCTCTTCACACCGAATAATGTGGATATTGCCGCCGATGAAGGGGAGCGTACCTTCGACAATTCCCGTTTTCCGTGGGTCAAGTAAACTGGAGGAGGATGCAATATGGCAGCAGGGGAAAAATCCTTCGGCTTTATAGGCGCCGGCGCTATGGGCAGTGCTTTGATGCGGGGAATCGTACAGGGGGATCTGGTAAAAGCCGGGAGTGTCTTTGCCAGTGATCCCGATAAAGGGCGTCTCCAGGAAATCGTAGCGGAACTGGGTATCAATCCCGTCAAGGACAATGGGGAAGTCCTGGAGAAGGCTGACGTGGTGGTTTTGGCGGTTAAACCCCAGGTTATAGAGGAAGTATTGGAGCCCCTTAAGGGTAAGTGGTCACCAAAACAGCTGGTGATTTCCATCGCCGCCGGGATAAGCCTGCAGAAACTGGAAAGCTATATCCAGGGGGCTCCTGTTATCCGGGTAATGCCCAATACTCCCTGCCTGGTAGGGGCCGGGGCCGCCGGTATTGCTCTGGGGAGCCGGGCTGGGGAGGAAGAAGGGAAGCTAGCCCAGGAGCTATTTGCTGCCGTGGGAGAGGCCTTTATAGTCCCAGAAGACCTTTTAGATGCCGTCACAGGTTTGAGTGGTTCGGGCCCCGCCTACTGTTACCTCTTTATTGAGGCCCTGGCCGATGCCGGCGTGCAGGAGGGCCTTCCCAGGCCAATAGCCCAGCGCCTCGCTGCCCTGACCCTCCTGGGGGCTGCCCGGATGGTCCTTGAGACAGAGAAGCACCCGGGGGAGCTCAAGGACATGGTTACTTCCCCGGCTGGAACCACCATCGCGGCCGTTTCTGTATTGGAGAAAAGGGCCTTTCGCGGCACCGTTATAGAAGCCGTTCGCGCTGCAAGCAGGCGGTCCCGGGAAATGGCGGAAAAGGGGTGATTCTTTGGGTGCAAGTCTTTCCTATTCCCTCCACTGGATAGTAAACACTATTTTTGCTCTCATTTATCTCCTCATTATTGTACGAGTCCTTTTGTCCTGGCTCAGGCCCGACCCCTATGCTCCGGGCATAAGGCTGATATACCAGCTGACGGAGCCCTTGCTGGCGCCCTTCCGTGGCCTTTTGCCCATGGGGGCCGGCTTAGATTTTTCGCCCCTCATTGCCCTTTTGTTTTTCCAGCTCTTGCGCAGACTTTTGCTATCCCTTTTCTTTTAGGAGGTGGAGACCATGCCGTTGACCCCCCTTGATATTGAGAAGAAGGAATTCAGGCGTACCTTCCGCGGCTACAGTGAGGAGGAGGTCGATGAATTCCTGGATCTCATTATTCAAGATTATGAAGCCCTGTACCGGGAAAACCTGGACCTTAAGGATAAGAATCAGAACCTGCGGGAACAGCTGGAACAGTACCAGCGTCTAGAGGAGACTTTGAAAAACACCCTGCTTTTGGCCCAGCAGACGGCCGAGGAGGCAAAGAACAATGCCCAGCGGGAAGTGGAAATAATTCTCAAGGAAGCCCGGGAAAAGGCGGCAGGGATCATTGCCGAGGCCGAGGAGCAATTGCAGGCTACCCTCCAGCAGTTCCAGCAAAGGAAACAGGAGCTTAGGGTTTTCCAGAGCAAGATTAAGACCCTGCTGGAGGCCCAGATGGAACTCCTCCTGGAATTGGAGAAGGAATTAAAGGATGAGGGGTGATAGCGGTTGGTCGGAAAAGCAACCATCCTCCGGGGGGCTATCAATGCTGTCCGGGTGCTGTTGGAAATGGCTAAAATAGTAATCCCCGTGACCCTTTTTATAACCTTTTTAGAGCATTCCGGCTGGCTGGCGCTCATTGCCCACTATTGCTCGCCCCTGATGGCCCTCTTTGGTTTGCCCGGTGAAGCGGCCCTTGCCCTGGTACTGGGCAATTTGTCTAATTTGTATGCCGGCGTCGGGGTTCTGGCTGCCCTCAACCTGACAGTAAAGCAGGTTACTGTTATTGGAGCCATGCTGTTGATCTGCCACTCCCTGCTGATAGAAACGGCTATTGTTGCCAGGGCCGGGGGGCGACCGGTACCGGTTGCCGTCGGCCGGGTGGCATCATCCATAGTGGTCGGGATTATGTTAAATATCCTTATGTAGGGGGAAGGAGCTATGTTGTCGATCCTTTATTTGGGCCTGAAAAGCAGCTTCCAATCCGTGCTCAAGATTGCCCTTATTGTAATTCCCCTCCTGATTGCCCTGGAAATATTAAAGGATTCCGGCTTGCTGCAGAGGATTTCCCGCAAGGTGGAACCGGCGTTGGGAGGTATGTACCTGACTCAGGCATCGGCTCCTGCCCTGGTCGCCGGGGTCTTCATCGGCCTCATTTACGGTGCCGGCGTCCTTTACCAGACCCGGCGGGAAGGGCTGGTGGACTCCCGGGAGATGACCCTCCTGTGCATGTTTTTAGGTATTAACCATGCGGTGGTGGAAGATGCAGCCATCTTTGTGGCCCTGGGCGCCCGCTTTTGGGTGCTGATAGTGATCCGCATAATAACGGCTGTAATTCTCACCTATCTGTTGGGGCGCTGGTACTACCGGGACCAAGCCTTGAGACCGGCCGCCCCTGCTGAGCCGGGGGAATAGCCCTTCATTCCTTACCTACCAGCTGGAGTTGACTTTCGGCAGCCACTTAACTATAATTTAGATATAAAATCGGAATATTTGTTAAGAACGATGAACGGGAAGAGTAATCAGGCTAATCCGGGCAGCGAGCTGGGTATGGTGAAAGCCAGCACGGAGACCCTGGTGAAAATCACCCGGGAGTTGCCTGCTGAAACCGTTACTGGGAGTAGGCAAGGGCCGGTACAGACCGTTATCATATTGAGGGCCATACACCCGGAAAGTAGTTCCGGGCTGTGTTAATGTGGAGGTATGGCTAGAAGGGTGGTACCGCGGGAAACCTCTCGTCCTTTCGGACTAGAGGTTCTTTTATTATAAGGGGTAGAAAATACAGGGGCTTATTTGCTCCTTAATGCCGACGGAGGTGTTGACAATGGACTATAGTAAGACACTGAACTTACCGAAAACAAAATTTCCCATGCGGGCTAACCTTCCCAAACGGGAACAGGAAATATTAAGCCGGTGGGAGGAAATGGGAGACTATGCCCTGTCCCGGAAGAAACGGGCGGGACAGAAGAAATTTATCCTCCACGACGGGCCTCCCTATGCCAATGGTGACATTCACCTGGGGACGGCCCTAAATAAGATCTTGAAGGATATCGTCAACAGGTATGCCTTTATGCGGGGCTATGATACCCCCTATGTGCCCGGCTGGGATACCCACGGCCTTCCCATCGAGCATGCCGCCATCAAGCAGCTGGGGATTGACCGGAGCAGGGTAAGTGTGAGTGAACTGCGCAGTTACTGCGCCCAGTACGCCCACAAATACATCGACATCCAGAGGAAGCAGTTCAGGCGCCTGGGTGTCAGGGGTGATTGGGAAAATCCTTACCTTACCCTGCACCCGGAATATGAGGCCAGGCAGATAGAAGTTTTTGGGGAAATGGCCAAAAAGGGTTACATCTACAAGGGATTGAAACCTGTTTACTGGTGCTACACCTGTGAGACTGCCCTGGCGGAGGCAGAAGTGGAGTATGGTGACAAGACCTCTGATTCCATCTATGTCAAATTCCCCGTCAAGGAAGATCCTGAAGGGAAGTTAACGGGCTTTGGCAAGCCTGTATCCTTTGTCATCTGGACCACCACCACCTGGACCTTACCGGCCAACGTAGCCATTGCCCTCCATCCTGACGTAGAATATGCCCTGGTGGAAAGTGGCGATGAACTCCTGGTAATGGCCAAGGAACTGCTCCCAGCTGTGGCCGAAGCTGTTGATTACCCCCTGGGTGAGGTTGTTGCCCTGTACCAGGGGAGTGAACTTGAGGGTGTCAGGTGCCGGCATCCCTTTATGGACAGGGAGTCGGTGGTAATCCTGGCCGATTATGTGACCTTGGACCAGGGGACGGGCTGTGTCCACACTGCTCCCGGCCATGGTATGGAAGACTATGAGAGCAGCCTCAAATATGATCTCCCTGTGCTGAACCCTGTGGACACCAGGGGTGTCTTTACCGCCGAGGCGGGACCCTTTGCCGGCCTCCATATCAATGAGGCCAGTGAACCCATTGCGGCCAAGCTGCAGGAGGGGGGCTATTTGCTGGGCTTTGGCAAGGTGACCCACCAGTATCCCCACTGCTGGCGCTGCAAGGATCCGGTTATTTTCCGGGCTACGGAACAATGGTTTGCTTCGGTAAAGGATTTTCGTGACGAGACCCTGGCCGCCATTGATCGGGTCAAGTGGTATCCTGCCTGGGGCCGGGATAGGATCCACAATATGGTCAAGGAGCGCCATGACTGGTGTATCTCCCGGCAGCGGGTTTGGGGTGTCCCCATTCCCATCTTCTATTGTGCCGATTGCGGTAAAGAATTGATTACCGATGAAACCATTGCCGCTGTTCGGGACCTCTTCCGCCGGGAAGGTTCCAATGCCTGGTTTGAAAAAACAGCGGTGGAAATCCTGCCGCCGGGGACGACCTGTCCAGAATGTGGCAGCCAGGAGTTTACTAAAGAGAAGGATACAATGGATGTCTGGTTTGATTCCGGTTCCAGCCACATGGCGGTTCTGGACAATCATCCCGACCTGGAATGGCCCTGTGATCTGTACCTGGAAGGGAGTGACCAGCACCGGGGCTGGTTCCAGTCTTCCCTCCTGACCGCTGTGGCCGTCAGGGGAACTGCACCCTATCGAGGGGTCTTAACCCACGGCTACGTGGTAGATGGTGAAGGCAAGAAGATGTCCAAATCCGTCGGCAATGTTATTGACCCAGCCGAGGTTATTGCCAAGTACGGGGCCGATATCCTGCGCCTGTGGGTGGCCTCTTCCGACTTCAAAGCCGACATCCGGGTTTCCGTTGAGATCCTCGACCAGCTGTCCGAGATCTATAGGAAGATCCGTAACACCTGCCGCTTCCTCCTGGGGAATCTCTACGATTTCGACCCGGCCCAGGACCAGGTACCCTATGAGGAACTGCCGGAGATTGACCGCTGGGCTTTGAACCGCCTGGCCAGGATGGTAGAAAAGGTGACCAGGGCCTACGACCAGTATGAGTATCACCTCCTCTATCATAATCTCCACAATTTCTGTGCCATTGATATGAGCGCTGTCTACCTGGATATTATCAAAGATCGGGTGTACTGTTCGGAACCCCTTTCCCGGGAGCGCCGGGCTGCCCAGACGGTCATGTATCAGGTTATCAATACCGTTGTCCGGGTCATGGCCCCGGTCCTGGTCTATACGGCCGAGGAAATCTGGGATTACCTGCCGGCAGCAGGGGAAAAGGAAGCCAGCGTGCACCTGTTAGACTGGCCGGAATTGCCCGGGGAGTACCTGGATGATGAGCTGGAGGAAAAATGGCAGGGCCTGCTGGCTGTGAGGGCGGAAGTAGCCCGGGCTTTGGAAGCCCTGCGCCGGGAGGACATCATCGGGCAGTCCCTCCAGGCCCATGTGGAGCTCTATGCCAGGGGCGGCTTGTACCAGCTGCTGGAGGAAAACCAGGAGCTGCTGGCCGATCTTTTCATTGTTTCCCGGGTTGATCTCTATCCCTGGGAAGGAGAGCTGCCGCCGGGGGCAAACAAGGCTTTGGAGGTAGAAGGCCTGGCCCTGCGCGCCCGGCGCATTGAGGGCGAAAGGTGTGAGCGGTGCTGGAAATATGGAGAACTGGTTGCTTCTTCTGATCTCTGCCCGCGCTGCACGGAAGTAATGGAACACCTGTCCCAAAAATAGGATTTTTTTAGGTGGGGGGGAATGGGATGGGGAGAAAGGTAATCGGGATTCTTGGCGGGATGGGACCGGAGGCTACAGCGGATTTGTTTTTAAAGATCATCCGGGCGACGCCGGCCGAAAAGGATCAGGACCACCTCCGGGTGATTATCGACAATAATCCCCAGATCCCGGACCGGACGGCGGCCATTTTAAACCAGGGGACGGACCCCCTGCCCATGCTGGTGGAAACGGCAAAAAACCTGGTCCGGGCGGGAGCCGATTTAATCCTTATTCCCTGCAATACGGCCCATTACTATTACCAGGAGATTCAAGCCCAATGTCCCCTTCCTGTTTTAAACATGATTGAACTATGCGCCCGGAGAGCAAGGGAAATTGTCCCCGCCCTGGAACGGATCGGACTCTTGGCCACCAGGGGGACAATTGCCACTGGGTTATATGAAAGTGCCTTTCGGAAGTGGGGAGTACAGGTATATACGCCTCCGGAAGAAGAACTGGAGAGGATAATGAAGGTTATTTACGGTGTGAAGGCGGGGTGTCCCCGCCGGGAATTGAAGCCCCTGTGGTTGCCGGTGGTAAGGGGTTTGGTGAACAGGGGTATACAGGGTGTGGTACTGGGTTGCACAGAGCTTCCCCTGGTCATCGACCCGGAGGAGGTGCCGGTACCGGTCCTGGATCCAACGGCGATACTGGCCCGGGAGGCGGTTTCCTATGCCCTGGAATAAAGGGCAGCCTCCTAAGCTTCCTTCGCCCACAAAACTGGTAAAAAACCGATATCTTACGGGATATCGGTTTTTTATTTTCGGGTTCCCTTCTTTCCCCCGGGGAAAGGCCGGCAAGATGGGGATACTAAGGGGGGAACCTGGTAGTTTTTCCATACTCCAGTGATGATATTTGACCGGCAGAGGGTAAGCTGGGGTTAAATTGGGAAGATTATAGGAAGGGTGGGGAAAGAAGGGTGAAGGAACCTGACCACCAGCTGTTTCGCCTTCTCATGCACAAGCTGGAAGAATTGTCCCTGCATATGGAGAAGATGAAGCTGGCAGAATATGTCCAGCTCCTGGAGAACCTGCCCCGGTTACTCTGGATAAACTTTATAACTGGCGTGGCCAGGGGGCTGGGCATGGCGGTAGGTTTTACCCTCTTGGGTGCACTATTACTCTACTTTCTCGGCCGGCTGGTCAATTTACCTTTGCTAGGTAGTTTTATTGCTGAGATTGTCCGGATTGTCCAATATCAGCTGGGTGGATAAGGGCAGCTTTTTCCTCTAAAAATAGCTTTTTGCGGGCCATCTGCCTATGCCGCCGGCTCCTTCCGCTTCGCTCTGGACAGGCGGTCCTGCGGGGCTGCCCTTCTTGGCAGTCGACAATTGACAATGGACAGTTAAGGGATTCGTGTCCCCATCGTTAGAAAAAATAAGGGACAACCTTCTGGCCGAGCGACTTTGCGACGGGCCGCTATAACGGTTGTCGGTAATTGGTAGACGGTAGTCCGTGGTGTGGTGCCGGAAGTACCCCAAAAACAGCATTGAGACGACCAGAAAAAAGGAGCGCAGGAGAGTGAGGAGAAGCGGCGACACGGAGTCTTTCGCCCCCCGAAGGGGCGAGTTGTGTCACTGCCCGAACGAGCCGAGCTCGTTCAGTGGATCTGTATGTCTCCTGCTGCGGAGGGGTACTTCCGGCAACTAGCAGTATCCAACACCCGAGTAACCGGCTCCTGACGACCGACAACCGCCATTGCCCTCCGCGAGGAGAACAGAGAGCGAAGCCAGAAGTATTGGATATTGTTTTTTATCCCTCTGCTGGTGTCAGGGACCGGTATGGGGGGCTACTCCAAAGGAAATATCCCATCCGCCAACTGTGGAGGAGGTTGAAAATGTCAACTACAGACCATTATCGCCAGCTATTGTTGCAGGAGAAGGAAAGGCTGGTGCGGTTAATCGAAGGCCTGGAGGAAGGACTCAGGGAAAGCCAGGGGGATTCTCTCCAGGAACTGTCAACCTATGACAATCACCCGGCCGATGTGGCCACCGAAACCTTTGAGCGGAGTAAAGATTTGGGCCTGCGGGACAACAGCCGCCTGTTATTGGCCAAGGTGGAGGAGGCCCTCCAGCGGATCGAAGCCGGCACCTACGGCTGCTGTGAAATTTGTGGTCAGGAAATTGCCCCGGAACGTCTCCAGGCAGTGCCCTACACCACCCTGTGCCTCGACTGTAAAAGGGAACAGGAAGAGCGGCCGGGCCATTCCCTTCGGCCCCGGGAAGAAGAGGCCCTCGCCGTACCCTTTAGCCGAACCTTTCTCGATGATAGGGAATCCGTTGTTTTTGACGGCGAGGACAGCTGGCAGGCCGTTGCCCGTTACAACAAGCAGCCCCATGTTTATTACGAAGACATAGGGGAAGATGAGGATACCATCGGCCAGGTGGAAAAAACCGATGCTATCAGTAATGAGGATTACAAGGAACAGTTATAGGGTAAAGTCCATACCGATTTCGTCTTCACAAAAAGGATGAATAAATTGTCCAACCCTTTTGGTTCCACTTTCTGTTTTCCTCGCGAAGGGCAATTGTGGTTGTCGGTAGTTGGTAGTTAATAGTCCACGATAAGTTGCCGGAAATACCCCTCCACAGCAGAAGACATACAAATCAAATGAACGAGCTCGGCTCGTTCGGGCAGCGACACAAAACTCGCCCCTTCGGGGCGATAGTCTGTGTCGCTGCTGTCCCTCACTTGCCTGCGCTCTTTTTATCTAGTCGTCTCAATGCTGTTTTCGGGGTACTTCCGGCAACTAGCAATACTCGATAACCGACTATACTACTACACTACTACACTTGCCCATACTGGTTAATGTATGCTACAATTACCAAGTACCAGATAAGTAGCACTTTACTTTACTCTGAGGGTGTTGGATGTCATATCTTTGCCGGGCAGTTGGTTGGGCACAAAGGTTATCCGATAAATGGAGGGTAAGGAAGGTGAAGGGTGTTGGCAGTTTACCTCATCGGCCTGTTGGTCCTTTTCTTTGATCAGCTGACCAAATTTTGGGTGCAAAACAGCATGCTGCCCCGGGACAGCATTCCCCTCATTCCGGGGGTATTTCATCTCACCTATGTCCAAAATACCGGTGCCGCCTTCGGTTTTTTACGGGGAAAGACCCTTTTTTTTATTGTAGTTGCCGTCCTGGTCCTTGGCTTTATTATCTTCCTTGCACCCCGCCTTTCCCGGGAAAAACCCCTGCTCGGCCTAGTCTTTGGCCTGCTCCTGGGCGGTGCCCTGGGTAATCTTATTGACCGGATCCGTTTTGGCTATGTCATTGATTTTCTTGACTTTCGGGTCTGGCCTGTCTTTAACATCGCCGATATGGCCATTGTGGTGGGGGTTTGTTTCCTGATCTGGGAAATTTGGTTCCGTACTCCCGAGGGTATTTAGCGGGGGGAGTTTCAATGACGGAAAAGGGCAGCAATCTCTTTGAGTTTACCATTGATCATGAAGCCGCCTCTGCCAGGCTGGATGTTTTTTTAGCCGCCCAGGAGGAGCTCGACCTTTCCCGGGCCCAGGCGCAGAAGTTGATTCAGAATGGGTCAGTTACTATAAACGGCAAAGAGCCAGCGAAGGCGGGCCAGAAGCTAAAGGAGGGGGACCGGGTACAGGTTTTACTACCCGAAGCCAGGGAATACCAGCTTTCACCCGAAACCATCCCCCTTTCCATTGTTTATGAAGATAAGGACTTGCTGGTGGTGGATAAACCGGCGGGGATGGTGGTCCATCCTGCACCCGGTCACTATTCGGGTACCCTGGTCAATGCCCTGCTCCATCACTGTGGCGAGGAACTCACGGGAATTGGCGGCGTTCTGCGGCCGGGAATAGTCCATCGGCTGGATAAGGATACCTCTGGCTTGCTGGTAGTGGCCAAGACCGAGCAGAGCCACCGGCATCTGGTAGCCCAGATGAAGTCCCGGCAGGTTAACCGGACCTACCTGGCCCTGGTGAAGGGCAACCTTGCCGTTGCCAGCGGCGTGGTAGATGCCCCCATTGGCAGGCATCCTGTCCAGCGGAAAAGGATGGCGGTAATCGGCAGTGGGAAGGAGGCAGTCACCCATTTCCGGGTTTTAGAGGCTTTCCCAGGATATACTTTGTTGGAGGTTAGATTGCACACCGGGCGCACCCACCAGATTAGGGTGCATCTTGCCCATATCGGACATCCGGTGGTGGGGGATCCGGTCTATGGCAGGGGAAGGGACAACCTTGGCCTTGAGCGCCAGGCCCTCCATGCAGCCCAGTTAAGTTTTACCCATCCTGCTACGGGGCAAGGGCTAACCTTTGTCAGCCCCCTGCCGCCAGATATTAGAGCCGCACTAACTAAGTTGCGCACTGGTAGTGAATAGTTCCGCTGCCAGAAATTTTGTTTCCCCTTTAGGGAAAAAACCTTTGACAGGGGCTGGCTTATGTGGTAATGTAATAGCAGCGGAAAAAAAGCACCTTTAAATCGGTTCCGTGAGACCGGTAAGGAGTTATAAGGCAGATACTGGAAGAGTATCTGACACGGGAGACGTGTAGCCTTCTTGCCGGTTGTGGTGGGAAGGATTTTTTGTTGTCTGGTAGGGAGGTGAGAAGGACTGGCCCTACGTGTCAAGACCCAACTGATGGACAAGACGGCTATGCGCCGGGCCCTGACGCGCATTGCCCACGAGATTTTGGAAAAAAATAAGGGAACCGAGGACCTGCTGCTGGTTGGCATCAAGACCAGAGGAGTACCTCTAGCCAGGCGGCTGGCAGCCAAGATCGAGGAGATCGAGGGGGTTCGGGTACCCATCGGCAGCTTGGACATCACCCTGTATCGGGATGATTTGGAAATCGATGCTTCAACACCGGTGGTTTCCGATACCCACCTGCCGGTGGAAGTTAAGGACAAGATCATTGTTCTGGTCGATGATGTCCTCTTTACCGGGCGAACGGTGAGGGCGGCCCTCGACGCCCTGATAGACCACGGCCGCCCCCGGAGGATCCAGCTGGCGGTTCTCGTTGACAGGGGACACCGGGAGCTACCTATCCGGGCCGATTATGTCGGCAAGAATGTCCCCACTTCCAGGCGGGAGATAATTTCCGTCCAGGTGGAAGAAGTAGATGGTGAGGATCAAGTTCTCCTCCAGGAACAAATTGAATCATCCCCTTGAAAGCGGTCCCGTGAGGCCGGTAAGGGGAGCAGATATGAGCAACATTTTCTGCCTCCTTATCGGCAAAGAGCCGGAGGAGGTTATTTTTTGGCCACAAGGGTAAACCTATATTTGGAAAGGAGCGAGTTAAATGAAAAAAGGCTTTATCGATGTTCATGAAAGGTTGCCCCTGCTTCAAAATATTCCCCTGAGCCTCCAACACCTCTTTGCCATGTTTGGAGCAACGGTTTTGGTACCTATTTTGACGGGCCTCGACCCGTCTATAGCCCTGCTGACCAGCGGCCTTGGTACCCTCATCTTCATCCTCTGTACCAAGGGCCAGATACCTGCCTATCTAGGTTCTTCCTTTGCCTTTATCGTCCCCATCATCTATGCCGGTCAGACCTGGGGTACTGAAGCAGCCCTGGCCGGTGGTATGGCCGCGGGGCTGGTGTATGTGCTGGTGGCCCTGGTGATTAGGCGAATTGGAACCGAATGGTTGGAAAAGCTTTTGTCACCTGTCGTCGTTGGCTCTGTAATCATTGTTATTGGTATGGGTTTGGCGGGTACTGCCCTGGATATGGCCGGTCTTTTGCCGGGGGAAGACGGGGGAGCAGCCAGCCTCTTCATGTCCCGTGAGGTTTGGGTGGCCCTCTTTACCCTGGCCGTCGCCATCGTTGCCTCTGTCTTCTTCAAGGGCTTTCTGGGTGTAATACCGGTGCTCCTCGGAATTGTAGCCGGTTACCTCCTGTCCTTAATCCTGGGCTTGGTGGACCTGACCGTTGTCCAGGAGGCCAAATGGTTTGCGATCCCCAACTTTACCTCGCCCCTGGGCCTGATGTTCCAGGACCCGGCTGCGGTACTGCCAGCCATGGTCCTCATCGCGCCGGTGGCCATCGTCACCCTATCGGAACACATCGGTGATGTCCTGGTCTTGAGCAATATCGTCGGCCGGCAATATTTCAAGGAACCAGGCCTGCATCGTTCCCTTTTGGGAGACGGCATAGCCACCATTGCAGCCAGCTTACTGGGCGGGCCGCCCAACACCACCTATGGTGAAAACGTGGGCGTACTGGCTATAACCAGGGTTTATAGTGTCTGGGTAACCGGTGGTGCTGCTGTAATGGCCATTGGCCTGGCCTTTGTGCAGAAGGTGGGCGTCCTAATCCAGACCATACCCCAGCCTGTTATGGGCGGCATCTGCATACTGCTCTTTGGCATCATCGCTTCTTCGGGCCTGCGGATGCTGGTTCAGAGCGGGGTTGACTACGGAAATAATCGCAACCTGATTATCTCCTCGGTCATCCTTGTCCTGGGCATCGGCGGCGGTGCCGTCAGCATCGGTTCCTTTACCCTCCAGGGAATGTCCCTGGCCGCCATTGTGGGAGTGCTCCTGAATTTAATCCTCCCTGGTAGCGATGGTGCAGGGGAAGAGGAAAGGGTTGTTGAAGAAGAAGGTGCCTTTCGGGGAAGCCCAGCACAAAATCCTGCCGGAGGGCGGTAAAAGCTGAAGCAAAAGGGCCGGTCGCTGTACCGGCCCTTACTTATTACTGGGAGGTTCCGGGGCCTCCAGGGGAAGGAGTTTTTGGACCCTTTCCCGGTCTGGAGTCACGAAAATAGTTTTGTAATTTTCGTAGAGGACCATGCCCGGCCGGGCTCCCCGGGGCTTGCGAACATTTTTCACCTGGGTATAGTCTACCGCCACCTGGCTGGAAGAGCGGCCTTTACTGTAGTAGGCGGCCAGAAGGGCGGCATCTTCCAGGGTGGCTTCGGGAGGTTGAGTTTGGGGTGGGCAGCGCACTATTACGTGGGAGCCGGGGATATCCTTGGCGTGGAACCAGTAGTCTTCCCTGTTGGCCAGGCGGCTGGTCAGGTAATCGTTCTGCCGGTTGTTTTTGCCAACCAGGATGGTGAAGCCATCCCGGGAGCGGTAGGCCAGGGGCCGGGAGCTTGCAGCCTCTGTTTTCTGCCTGGGCGTTCTGTGCCTGTGTCCCCCTTTCTCCTTGAGATATCCCTGGGCTGCCAGTTCTCCCTGGATCTCCCTTACCTCCTCCCAGCTGGCAGCATCGTCCAGGGCCAGGGCGGTGCTTTCCAGGTAGGTGAGCTCCCTTTGGTTGTGGGCAAGCTGCTTCTCCAGGTGGGGCCGTCCCGTTGTGGCTTTCCGGTACTTCTGGAAATATTTCTGGGCATTGGCCGCCGGGCTGAGGTTTGGTTCCAGGGAAATTTTGATACTTTCCCCCCCAGGGCTGTAGTAGTCGATGACAATAATTTCCCGATCGCCGGGGGCTACCCGGTACAGGTTGGCCGTTAAAAGTTCCCCGAGGCGGCGGTATTCCTCCCCTTTTTCCATGTCCTGGAGGGTGGCCAGCTGTCGGTCGATGGTCTTTACCATTTTTTTCATTTCCCTCTGCAGCAGGCCCTGGAGCCTTTCCTTTAGCCCTGCCACTGCCTCTTGTTTTTCCCGGTGGTGGTAATAGAAATCGGCTGCCTCATTAATACTGGCAAAGGAAAGCTCCTCTGCCTTGGCAAAATGCTGGAGGGGTATGAGGGAAAAGGCTAAGGGCTTGCCCTCAGGGTCCAGCATGACCGTCGGCTGTTCCCTCCCTTCTGCGATGACAGCCACTAGTTCAGCAAAAATTTCCCAGAGGGAACCCAGCTGCTGCCGGCTCAATTCCTCCGGGAGGGTATTAGGATTTAGGCCGGCCCGGTAGACCAGCTCCTGGGCCAGGAGGGGGCTGAGGCCGGCAAAAACCCGGATCAGGGCCTGGGACAGGGGCTTCTTTGTTTTCTGCAGGGAGGAGTAGAAGGTCAGTTCCTGCACCTGGCGGGGATCTAACTTTTCTTGCGCCGGGGGTGGGACATAGGGCTGGCCGGGAAGGATCTGCCGGTAGCGGCTCATTGCCGGTGTAACATGGCGCAGGCTGTCGTATATCTTTCCCCCTTCCCCCTGGCGGAGGATGATATTGCTGTTCTTACCCATAATTTCCAGGGTCAGTATCCTCTCTTCCGTCTCTCCCAGTTCTGTTCTGGCCAAAAAGGAAAAGTCCAGAATCCTTTCAAACTGGGGGCGTTTGATGGCAACCAGTTGGCTCCCCTCTAAATATTTGCGCAGGAAGAGGCAAAAGCGGGGCGGCGAGGGTGGGTTTTTCCCTTCGGTCCGGGTGAGGTGGACCCGGGCCAGGCGGGGGTGAATCGATAACAGCAGCTTTAATGTTTCCCCTGGCCGCCGCAGGTGGAGGAGGATTTGGTGGGGTGAAGGCTGGTACACCCTGTTTACCCGGGCCGGCAACAGTTCCCTTTCCAACTCCCTGTGCAGGGCCGTTATGACAAATCCATCCATGGTCATGGGATAATCTCTCCTTAAAAAACTTCTCAAACCAGTATAGACTATTGTTCAGGGGAGGGTCAACTTCTCCCGCCCTCCTGGGTTAAGCATTTTTCTTCCCCCGTCAGAATATTAATTAGGGATGAATTGGCAGAAGAAGTCGGCAAAGCCAGTACTGGGGGGAGAAATGTGACCTTGCCCAATTGGTATGAACTGACGGGAGATGAAGTTTTAAGTTATTGGCAATCGGATCCGGACCAGGGCCTATCACCGGTGGTTGTCAGGGGAAGACTGAAGCAGTTTGGCTACAACCACCTGCGGGAGGGAAAGAGGGTTTCCATGCCTTCCATCTTCCTCTCCCAGTTCCAGGACTTTATGGTTGTGGTCTTGTTGGCCGCGGTGCTCCTCTCCGGCCTCCTCGGCCAGTGGGACGATGCCCTTACTATTTTCGCCATAGTTATCATCAATGCCCTCCTGGGTTTTATCCAGGAATACAGGGCCGAACGTTCCCTGGAAGCATTGAAGGAACTGCGGGCACCCCAGGCCCGGTGCCGGCGGCTGGGGGAAACAAGGCTTATACCTGCTTCCGAACTTGTCCCGGGGGATATTATTGAACTTGAAGCCGGTGACCGGGTGCCGGCCGATGGCAGACTGCTCCTTGTCAATAGCCTGGAATGTGATGAGGCCCCCCTGACCGGGGAGTCCCTGCCCACGGGCAAGATCAGTGGACCATTGCGGGGACGGGAGCTGCAGCCGGGGGACCAGCGGAACATGGTTTTTGCCGGAACCACGGTGACGAGGGGAAAGGCCCTGGCCATTGTCATTGCCACGGGTATGAATACCCAAATAGGGAAAATTGCCGGTATGCTGGAAGGGGTCAAGGATGAGCCCACTCCCCTGCAGCAGCGCCTGGCCCAGCTGGGACATTGGCTGGTGGCCGTCTGCCTGTTTTTTTGTTTCCTTGTGGTCCTCCTGGGCATCTGGCGGGGGGAACCGGTTTTCAACATGGTTATGGCCGGCATCAGCCTTGCCGTGGCCGCCATACCGGAAGGATTGCCGGCCATTGTCACTGTGGCCCTGGCCCTGGGGGTCCAGCGTATGATCCGGCGCCGGGCGGTGGTGCGTAAACTCCCGGCGGTGGAAACCCTGGGTTGTGCCACTGTTATTTGTTCCGATAAAACGGGGACTTTGACCAAGAACGAAATGACGGTCCAGGAAATATATGTTAACGGCGGTACCATAACGGTGACGGGTAAAGGGTATGAGCTGGAGGGAGAATTCCGACGGGGAAAAAGAAAGGTGGGACCCGCTGAGGAGCACCTGCGGCGGGCCCTCACTGTGGCTGCCCTCTGCAACAACAGCCGCCTGAGCCAGGTAAAGGGTAAAAAGGGCCTTTCCAGGCCTGCATCTGCCTGGGAGGTCCTGGGCGATCCCACAGAAGGGGCTTTACTGGTAGCGGCTGCCAAGGCTGGAATTTGGCTTGAGGATTTGCAGAGGGAATATCCCCGGCTCTATGAAATCCCCTTTGAGGCGGAGCGGAAACGGATGACTACCGTCCACAGCCTTCCGGAAGGAAAGGGCTATCTGGTCTGCACCAAGGGGGCCCCCGATGTCATCCTGGAATTGGCGACAAAAATATATGAAGGGGGTAGGGTGCAAACCCTCACCCGGGAAAGGAAGGAAGAGCTCCAGGGGGTAGTTGCCAATATGGCCGGGCGGGCTATGCGGGTCCTGGCCGTTGCCGGCCGCCTGCTCCCGGACTTTTCTGGAAGGGAAGGGGAGGGTGCCCTGGAGGGGGAACAGGTCTTAATTGGCTTTTTTGGAATGCTGGATCCTCCCCGGGCAGAGGTCCCGGCGGCCATAGAGCGCTGTCACCGGGCGGGAATAAGGGTTGTGATGGTCACGGGTGATCATCCCGAGACGGCGGCGGCCATTGCCAGGGAAGTGGGTCTTTTGCCCTCGACAGGGAGGATCCTAACCGGAGACCAGTTGGACGGTATCAACCAGCAGGAACTGGAGAGGATAGTCAATGATGTGGCCGTATTTGCCCGGGTCTCGCCCCGGCACAAACTGCGGATTGTAAGGGCCTTAAAAAAGCAGGGCCATGTTGTGGCCATGACCGGTGATGGAGTTAACGATGCTCCTGCCGTTAAGGAGGCAGATATTGGTGTTGCCATGGGCGCAAGCGGCACCGATGTGACCAGGGAAGCCTCGGCCATGGTTATCCAGGACGATAACTTCTCCACCATCGTGGCTGCCGTAGAGGAAGGAAGGAATATTTATGACAATATCCGGAAGTTTCTCCGTTATTTACTGGGGTGCAATATCGGTGAAGTGCTGACCATGTTCTTTGCCGCCCTCCTGGGCCTCCCCCTCCCCCTCTTGCCGATACAAATTCTTTGGATCAATCTGGTTACCGATGGTTTGCCTGCCCTGGCCCTGGGTGTAGAACCGCCGGAACCAGGCATCATGGCAAGGCCGCCCCGGCAGCCCAAGGAAAGTGTTTTTTCCCGGGGTTTGACGGGACAGATAATGGGTAGGGGGTTTCAGATCAGCCTCTGCACCCTTTTAGCCTTTTTGCTGGCAGTCCGCAGCGGGGATGGGGACCTTTCCTTCGCCCGGACCATAGCCTTCACCACCCTGGTGATGCTGCAGCTGGTCTATGTCTTTGAGTGCCGTTCGGAAGCAGTGGGCCGGGTCAGGCTGGGCGGTAATCTTTATCTGGTGGCTGCCGTTTTCATTTCCATTTTGTTGCAGTTGGTGGTCATATATGTACCTTCCCTGGGCAAGGTCTTTCAAACGGTCTCCCTGGGCTGGTTCCACTGGGTGCTTATCCTGGTCGTGGTTTTTTTACCGACGGTGGTGCAACGGCTTTTTGCCTGGGGCGTAATAACTTAATTTTGCCCGTAATGGGCAGGAATTGGGAGTTTGGAGGAGAATAACAGTTAGAAGGGCCAAAATACCTATCCAGTGGCAATAATGGGGTGAGAAGGAAAATGCGCAGTATGACGGGATATGGGCGTGGCGAAGGGATGTGGGAGGGAGAGCACTTTCAGGTCGAGGTCCGGTCCTTGAACCACCGTTATCTTGAGTGTTCAATAAAAATTCCCAAACAGTACAGTTATCTGCAGGAGAAGATTCGCAGCACGGTCCAGAGGTATGTAACCAGGGGGCGTGTAGAGGTAAATGTCAGCGCCCTGGGTGAGAAGAGTGAGGCCAAGGAGGTTAGGGTTGACAAGGATTTGGCCTTGGCATATTATAATGCATTGAAAGAATTGTCCAATTACCTCCAATTGGACCTGGAGGTAGATATAAAGGCAATTGCCGATTTTCCCGATGTCTTCCTGGTGGAGGAGAAGGAACCAGATCAGGAAAATTCCCAGCGGGCCCTGGAGATAGCACTGACTGCTGCCCTGGAAGATCTGGTGGCCATGCGGGCAGCGGAGGGGGAAAAATTACAGGAGGACATAATACATAGAATTGCAATAATTGAGCAGGTTATTAAGGATATAGAGGAAAGGGCACCCCAGGTGGTTGTAGAATACCGGAATGGGCTAAAACAAAGGATGGAAAAGTTTTTGGCGGGGGAAATTGAGGAAGGGCGGCTACTCACCGAAGTAGCCTATTTTGCCGAAAAAGCCAATATCAACGAAGAACTGGTACGGATGTTCAGCCACATCGATCTCTTCCGGAGTACCTTGAAAGAAGAGGGGGCCATTGGGCGCAAGCTGGATTTTATACTGCAGGAAATGTACCGGGAAATAAATACCATTGGTTCCAAGGCCGGCGACACTGCCATCGCCCGGGCGGTGGTAGAGGTAAAAAGCGAGCTGGAGAAAATTAGGGAACAGGTTCAGAACATCGAGTAGAATGGGATGGTACAGGCCGTTCAGGAAGGGAGGATAACAGAGTGGGGATAAAATTAATCAATATTGGCTTTGGCAATATTGTTTCAGCCAACCGGATCATCGCCATCGTCAGCCCGGAATCAGCACCTATTAAAAGGATCATCCAGGAAGCCCGGGACAGGGGCCTACTGGTGGATGCCACCTATGGGCGCAGAACCAGGGCGGTGATCATAACCGACAGCGATCATGTGATTTTATCGGCGGTGCAACCGGAAACAGTCGCCAACCGGCTCGCCAACCGGGACAGTGGTGAGGAAGAAAACCTTTAATTATTGAGGCAAAGGATGGGAAGGAAGGGAATGAGGAAGGGTCTTTTAGTGGTGGTGTCGGGACCTTCGGGGGTTGGCAAAGGCACCCTGTGCCGCGCCCTCCGCAAGCGTTTCCCGGAGCTGCATTTTTCGGTGTCGGCAACGACCCGTCCACCCCGGCCGGGAGAGAAGCACGGGGTCGATTATTACTTTCTAAGCAAGGAAGAGTTTGAAACCAGGGTAAAAAACAATGGTTTTTTGGAATGGGCCCGCGTCTATAACAATTATTATGGGACGCCCTGGGGTCCGGTGCAGGAAATTCTCCAGCGGGGGGAAGATATTATCCTCGAGATTGACATGCAGGGGGCGGAGCAGGTCAAGGACCGGTATCCTGAAGGGGTCTTTATATTTTTGCTGCCGCCCTCTTTAGAGGAGCAAAAGCGCCGTATCTTGAAGCGGGGCACCGAAGATGCGGAAAGCCTCGCCAAGAGATTGGGGTCTGTGGGGGAGGAGCTCAAGTACCTGCCCCGGTACGACTACGTAATTGTCAATGATGATATAACAGCCAGCGTAGACAAGCTGGCCGCCATAATAATAGCAGAAAAATGTAGGGTGAAAAGAAATCGGGAATGGCTTGCTAAATTTAGCGGTAACAACGGGGAGGGTCGGGAATGATAGAACCTAGTTTCGACGCATTGCTGGAGAGGGTAGACAGCAAGTACACCCTGGTGGTAGCGGCGGCAAAGCGGGCACGGCAGTTGTTAAAGGATGGCAGCCTGCCCGAGGAGGAAGGCAAAACACCCAAACCGGTAACGGTAGCCCTGCAGGAAATTGCCGAGGGAAAGCTGAGTTACCGCCGGAAGAAGTCCGGCATTAAATAAGGAATGGGGAAAGAGGCATGAAAAGGGTAATTTTAGGCATAACCGGAGGTATTGCCGCCTATAAGGCGGCGGAGGTGGTACGCGGCCTCTGCACCAGGGGTATAGAGGTCCATGTTTTGATGACGGAGGCTGCTACCCGCTTTATTACCCCCTTGACCATGCAGACCCTTTCCGGGAATCCCGTTGTGGTCGACATGTTTGCCGAGCCCCGTGTTTGGAATGTCCAGCATGTGGCCTATGCCAAGAGGGCTGATCTGGTTCTGGTGGCACCGGCTACGGCTTCCTTCATCGGCCGCTTGGCCGCCGGGATTGCCGACGATATGGTATGTGCGACAATCCTTGCCACCACAGCCCCGGTTTTAATCGCACCGGCCATGAACAGCCAGATGTACAGGCACCCTGCTGTCCAGGCCAATCTGGTTCGCCTGCGGAAAATGGGCTATCATCTCATAGCCCCCGATGTAGGGGAATTGGCCTGTGGCGACAGGGGAGAGGGGCGGCTGGCGGATGTTTCCCAAATTATTGATCAGGTCCTCGGCCACCTGCAGAGGAAGGCCGACCTGGCGGGAAAGAGGATACTGGTAACAGCCGGACCGACCCGGGAGTTTATTGACCCGGTTCGCTTTATTTCCAATCCCTCTTCTGGGAAAATGGGCTATGCCCTGGCAGCAGCTGCCAGGGACAGGGGAGCCCAGGTCGTGCTGGTCAGCGGACCGACAGCCCAGGTACCGCCCCCTGGCGTAGAAGTGATCCAGGTGACAACTACAGCGGAAATGCTGGCAGCCGTTTTGGAACACTTTCCCCAGATGGATGTGGTTATCAAGGCAGCGGCTGTTGTCGATTACCGGCCCCAAACTACAGCCGAACACAAGATGAAAAAGGGCTCGGAAAAGTATGTGTTGACCCTGGAGCGGAATCCCGATATCTTAAAGATGCTGGGAGGGAGGAAGGGCGATAAAATCCTCGTCGGTTTCGCCGCCGAGACGCAAGATCTAATTGAAAACGCCCGGGAAAAAATAAGGGCCAAGAACCTTGATCTTATTGTGGCCAACGATGTGGGACAAAGGGGAGCCGGCTTTGGCACAGACACCAACATCGCCTCTATCGTCCACCGGGATGGGACAATAAGGGAGCTTCCCCTCTGCTCTAAACTGGAATTGGCCCATCACATACTGGACGAAGTAGTAGCCCTTACCGGTGGAGAAAAGGACTAATCTGTCCGCGGCAGCAGCCGGTACCATCTTTCTCTTAGGTAAGATGCAGTGTGGCAAAGGGGCCGCGGCCGCGGAGTTGAGGAAAGGTGCGCCTGGCAAAGTTTGGGGGCGCCTTTTTCGATCCCGGCAGGGGTGGGGGGGCGGCTGGCGAATTTTATAATAGCAGGAATGGGGGAGGGCTTGCTGTGGGAAAAAAGGTTTATGCCTGCGTAGTGGTTGATCTGGATATACCCGCTGCCGATAAGATTTTTCACTACCGGATTCCGGCCCGCCTCCAGGGCAGCCTGGGGCCGGGGGATCAGGTCCTGGTACCCTTTCAAAATCGCCTGCTCAAGGGATATGTGGTGAGCCTGCTGGAAAAGCCGGAAGTTTCCCGGGTAAAGGACATAATTAAGAATTTATATCCCGGCCTGATATCGGAAGAGCGGATGCGGCTGGCTGCCTGGCTGGCCCTGCGCTATAACTGCCGCCTGATAGAAGCCATACGCTGTGTCTTACCTCCCGGAGGAGGAAGGAAGATCCGGTCCCGGCGAAGGCAGCTGGTTCGCCTGCAGGGTACGAAAGAAGAGATTGAAGAGGCGGCCAGGGAGCTGGAGAGGCGGGCTCCGAAACAGGCTCAGCTTCTCTGCCACCTCCTCCAGCTGGATCGCCCCCTTCCGGCCCCGGAGCTAGTTGCCGCCGTTGGCTGCAGCTCGGCGCCCTTGAAGGCCCTGGCGGAAAAGGGCTTGGTTCGTATTCTTGAAGAAGACAATTTGCCCGGCCCGTCTCGCTCCGAGGGGGAGGTCTTTGTTTCTCCCCCGCCCCAAAGGTTGATGCCGGAGCAGGAAGAGGCCTGCCGGGCTATTATAGAATCCCTGGAGAAGGGGGAGTTTGTCCCCTACCTCCTCCATGGGGTTACCGGGAGCGGTAAAACGGAAGTATACCTGCAGGTCATTGCCAAAAACCTGGCATACGGCCGGGGGGCGGTGGTGCTGGTGCCGGAAATCTCCCTGACGCCCCAGATGGTGGCCCGGTTTCGCCACCGCTTTGGGGATAGGGTTGCCCTGCTACATAGCCGCCTTTCGCCGGGGGAAAGATATGAGGAATGGTGGCGGATCCAGCGGGGGGAAGCTCCCATTGTCATCGGTCCCCGCTCGGCAATTTTTGCCCCCGTGCCGAACCTGGGACTGATTATTATGGACGAGGAGCATGACGAGAGCTACAAGCAGGAGGAGAGCCCCCGGTATCAGACCCGGGAGGTTGCGGAATTCCGGGCCCGGGAAGGGAAGGCAGTGCTCATCCTTGGGAGTGCCACTCCGGCCGTGGAGAGTTATTACCGGGGGCAGAAGGGGTCCTACCGGTTGCTGGAATTAAATAACAGGGTGGATGGGCGGGAAATGCCGGAGATGGAATTGGTGGACATGCGCCTGGAGCTGGAAGCCGGCAACCGCAGCATTTTTAGCCGAAGCTTGCAGATGAGGCTGAAAGAGGTCCTTGAGGCTCGGGAACAGGCCATCCTGTTCCTAAACCGCCGGGGATATGCCAATTTTATCCTCTGCCGCCAGTGCGGCTATGTTGCCCTTTGTCCCCATTGTGATGTATCCTTAACATATCACGGGCAAGGGGAGCGCCTTGTCTGCCATTATTGTTATTACCAGGAGGACGTCCCCCGCAGCTGTCCCGCCTGCAATAGTCCTTATATAAGACACTTTGGCCTGGGTACTGAGCGGGTGGAAAGGGAGGTACAGAGACTCTTTCCCGGTGCCCGCACCCTCCGCATGGATATGGATACCACCAGGAGGAAGGATGCCCACGGGCGGATCCTGGCGGCCTTTGCCAGGGGGGAGGCCGATATCCTCATCGGGACCCAAATGGTGGCCAAGGGGATCGATATTCCCCGGGTCACCCTGGTGGGGGTAATCAGTGCCGACACCTCCCTTAACTTCCCCGACTTCCGGGCAGGGGAACGGACCTTTCAACTGATAACCCAGGTGGCGGGGAGGGCAGGCAGGGGAGAAAAGCGGGGGAAGGTGGTCATACAGACCTATAATCCGGACCATTACAGCATCCAGGCGGCCTGCCACCACGATTACAGGGCCTTTTATCAAAGGGAGATTGAGAATCGCAAAGCTTTGGCCTACCCACCCTTCAGTCAGCTGGTCAGCATAGTGGTAAGTGCCGCCGATGAGGGCCAGGCAGCCAGGGTTGCCGCCCAGTTGGCAAGGAAACTCCGGGCAGAGTTACCCTCGAGCTGCCGCCTTTACGGCCCTGGTCCGGCAGTCCTGGCCCGGGTCCGGGGGAGATACCGGTACCAGATAGTGGTCAAAGGGACGGGGCTCTTTGCCCTGGCAGGGTTCTGGACCAGCCTGCGCCGGGATTTTGAGCTGGGACCGGGCAGGGAGGGGATTGGCTTTAGCTTTGATATTGCACCTGTTTCCTTATTGTGAAGGGAGGAAGAGGATTGGCTATTCGTAAAATCTGTCGCGTAGGGGACCCGGTTTTAAGGCAAAAGGCAGAACCGGTGGTAAAGGTTTCCCAAAAAATTAAGGACCTGCTGGCAGATATGGCTGCTACCATGTATGCTGCCCCCGGTGTCGGCCTGGCGGCTCCCCAGATTGGGGTCAACAAAAGGGTTATTGTCGTAGATGTCGGTGATGGCTTGCTGGAGCTGGTCAACCCTGTCATAGTAAAGCAGTCGGGAAGGGTTACGGCTACCGAGGGCTGCTTGAGTGTGCCGGGCCTGGTGGGGGATGTGACCAGGGCCTATGAAGTGGTGGTCAGGGCCCTGGACAAGAAGGGGCGGCAGGTGGAGATCACCGCTACCGATCTCCTCGCCCGGGCCCTGCAGCACGAGATTGATCACCTCGACGGCATCCTCTTTATCGATAAGGCGGAGAATATTCGGGAGGCAGCGGAGGAGAAAGAGGGAGAGTAGATGCTGTGTCTCAATGCTGTTCTCGGGATACTCCCGGCACCAGGTAGCATGTAAGTTCCATCCAGTACAAGCAAGCAAACAAGGACAGGGGGTCTGTGGAATGCGCATTCTCTTCATGGGCACGCCGGAATTTGCCCTCATTTCCTTAGAAAAACTAATAGAGGCAGGGGAAGAGGTGGTCGGTGTTATCACCCAACCGGACCGCCCCCGGGGTAGGGGAAGAAGGGTAACGGCTTCACCGGTTAAAGCCTTTGCCCAGGAAAAGGCTATACCAGTCTATCAGCCGGAGCGCCTGAAGGACGGGGAGGTCTTAGAGAAGCTCGCAGGTTTTGCCCCCGACTTGATCGTTGTTGTTGCCTACGGGAAAATCCTGCCCCGGGAGGTTTTGGAGCTACCCCCCCTCGGCTGTATCAATGTCCATGCTTCTCTCCTGCCCCGGTACAGGGGGGCGGCCCCCATACACTGGGCTATAATAAGGGGGGAAGGGGTTACGGGAGTTACAACAATGTATATTGACGAGGGTATGGATACCGGTGATATCATATTACAAGAGGAAGTACCCATCCTGCCCGAGGATAATGCGGGCACCCTCCACGACAAACTGGCCCATGCCGGTGCCCGGCTTCTCCTCGACACCGTGGCCAGAATAAAGGCAGGGACTGCGCCCAGAATACCCCAGCCCGAGGAAGGAGTATCTTACGCACCACCCCTGGAGAGGACCGACGAAATTTTAGACTGGAACAGGCCCGCCCGGCAACTCTGGTTTCAAGTCCGGGGTCTGAACCCGTGGCCGGGGGCGATGACCTACTGGCAGGGGGAAATCCTCAAGGTGTGGGAAGTCTCTCCCCTAAAAGGGGACGGGGATGCGGCCCCGGGAGAGATCATAGCCGTTGATAAGCAGGAAGGGATTTTGGTCGGTACTGGTAAGGGGCTTCTGCGCCTGGAAGTGGTGCAGCCGGCCGGAAAACGGAGAATGACGGCCAGTGATTTTGCCCGGGGCTATGGGGTAAAAGAGGGCTTGTTCTTCGGCGGCGGTGCTTAGGAGGTGGTGATTTGCAAGTAAGGAAAAGGTTATTTTTGGGTGCCCTTTTGTTCTTTACCCTCCTGGTCAGCGGGCTGGGCTTGCTCCTCTGGTATTTTACCTTTCGGGAGCCGAGCCAGTTTTTCCGGCAGTTATTTTTTAGCCTGGGTTTACTGTTGTTCCTCGGCGTTCTCCTGGTGCTGGGGGGGCTGGTGGGCATTGTCTTCAGCATTATTACGGGGAAATCTTACCCCATCCTGCGCCGTCCCACCCAGTTTGTCATTACCCATCTCCTTCCCCTGGTGATCCGCTTTGGTAAACTCTTTCATATTGCCAAGGAACGGGTGGAGCTTTCCTTTATCGAAGTGAACAATGCCTTGGTCCGGGCCCAGATGCGGGGAAGGGTTAAACCCCAGGAACTCCTGATCCTGGCCCCCCACTGTCTGCAAAATGCCGACTGCACTTATCGCATAACTACCGATGTGGGCAATTGCCGGCGCTGCGGCCGCTGCCGGGTTGCCGATCTTCTTGCCCTGAAGGAAGAGTACGGGGTTCAGGTGGCGGTGGTGACCGGGGGGACCCTGGCCAGGCGCATAGTCAGGAAAACCCGTCCCCGGGCCATTGTGGCCATCGCCTGTGAACGGGACCTGAGCAGTGGTATTCAGGATGTCCATCCACTGCCAGCCCTGGGGATTGTAAATATCCGGCCCGAGGGACCATGCTTCAACACCCAGGTCGAGCTGGAACGGGTCAGGAAGGGTGTGGAATTTTTCCTCGGGACAGTATAAGAGGGGAGGAACCGTGGGTGTTATTTTTAATTTTGCTCTTTCTGATTCTGGTGGTATTTCCCTGGCTCCTTATCCCCCTGACCGTCTTTTTCCTCTTTAATCTCTTGCTTTTGCCCTTTGGCTTTACCCTGCGCTCCCTTTTTAGCTTGCTTACCATACCGGGCCAGATCTGGCAGATAGCCACCAACAGACGGCTGCGGGCAAACCATGCCCTGGAACATGCGACCATCAACGTCATCGAAGAATACTACGGGCCCCAGCAGCTGGCGGGCTTTGCCCGGGAAGATGGTTTTTTTATCAAGGGACAGGCCCAGCCCCATATAATTGAAGAAGCAGCCCGGCTTGGTTTGAGAAGGCTGCAGCAGGGAGAAAAGGACCTGGCCATCCACCGCCGCTGTGGTACCAGTATAGCGGCGGCCAATTTTCTCGCCTCCCTTGTTTTCCTGCTCTTGTTGTTTATCACCCGCCACTTTACCCTTATTAATGTCTTGCTGGCCATGGTGGCGGCCAACCTCCTTGGTCCCCTCTTCGGTGACTGGCTGCAGGCCCGTTTTACCACCCTGGCCGACGTAGACAATGTGGACATTGTTGGGGTAGAATACCGGGTCCCCGACTTTGGTTTCTTCCCCTTGAACCTGGGTTTTGTGCCCACAGAGTTCTTTGTCCGCACCCGGTTTTACTACTAGTTGCAGAGGAGGGGCTGTTCTATGGCCCGGGTAAAGATGACACCGGCAAGGGCAGTGGCCATCAGGGCCCTTTACCGGGTAAATGAAGAAGGAGGATATGCCAACCTCCTCCTGCCCCAGATGCTGGCAAGGGAAGGGCTTTCCCGGCAGGACCGGGCCCTGGCCACGGAGCTGGTGTATGGCACCCTGCGCTGGCAAAAGCGCCTCGACTGGATTATTGGGGCCTTCAGCAGACGCCCCCTTCAACAGCTGGACCCCTGGGTGCGCAATATTCTCAGGCTGGGGGCCTACCAGCTCTGCTTCCTGGAAGGCATACCCCCCCATGCTGCCATCTATGAGACGGTGCAGCTGATGAAAAACTATGGGCACAGGGGGAGTGTCGCCTTTGTCAATGGTGTCCTCCGGAGCATCCTGCGGGAGGGGAAGAAGGTCCAGTTTCCCAGGGCAGAGGAGGATCCGGCAGCCTACCTGGCCGTCTTTTATTCCCATCCCCAATGGCTGGTGGAGCGCTGGCTCTCCCGCTGGGGCTTTGCCGAAACCAAAGCCCTCCTTGCGGCCAATAATCAGTCTCCTCCCCTCGGCATCAGGGTTAATACTCTAAAGATAAGCCCGGCGGGGCTCAAGGAACAGCTGCAGGCCGAGGGTTTTCAAGTAGCTTCCGGGCGTTACTTTCCCGAAGCCCTGGTGGTAGAAAATGCCACATCCCTGGGCCAGTTGGCAGCCTTCCGGGCGGGCCTATTCCAGGTACAGGATGAGGCTTCCCAGCTGGTCGCCCATGTCTTGGCCCCCAGGCCGGGGGAAAAAATCCTCGATGCCTGTGCCGCTCCCGGGGGCAAGACGACCCACATTGCCCAGATCATGGGGGATGTAGGGACTATTTGCGCCGGTGACGTTCACTCCCACAAACTAGACCTGATCCGGGAGAACTGCCGGCGGCTGGGAATAAAGTCGGTCCGGGTCGTGGCCAGGGATGCCCGGAAATGGGGTGAGGACTGCCAGGGGGCCTTCCACCGGGTTTTGGTCGATGCTCCCTGTTCCGGCACCGGGGTTTTGCGGCGAAGACCCGATGCCCGGTGGCGGAAAAGGCCTGCAGATCTGGAAAAACTCCCTGCCCTGCAACTGGAGATCCTGCGGGGGGTGGCACCCTGTGTGGCAGTCGGGGGGACCCTGGTCTATTCTACCTGCAGCTTGGAGTGGGAAGAGAACCAGGGTGTGATCCAGGCCTTTTTACAGGAGGAACCATCTTTTTCCTTGGTTGATCTTACCCCCTATCTCCCCCCGGGGTTAAGGGCGTCTACGGCCCGGGAAGGATATATTCAGCTGCTTTCCCATCAGCACGGGACCGACGGCTTCTTTGTTGCCCGGATGGAGCGGGAATGAGGGCAATATTGGGCAATTAGGCTGGTTTATAGTATAATAGAGTATATCCTTCGGAACAGGTGAGGACGGAGGAGAAGAGGATTGGAGAAGGTCAATGTTAAGGACCTGTCCCGGGATGAACTGAACCAATTCCTGGAAGGTATTGGTGAGCCCCGTTACCGTGCCAACCAGATCTGGGACTGGCTCTACCAAAAATATGTCCATTCCTTTGCTGCTATGAGCAATTTGCCCCGGGAGCTGCGGGCCCTGTTGGCTGAGCGGGCCCTTATCTCCTGGCCCACCCTGGGCAAGCGGGAGGAGGCGGCTGCGGGGGATGCTGTCAAGTATCTCTTTGTCCTCTCCGACGGTGAGGCCGTGGAGACGGTCTTGATGCGCTACCGGTCCTGGAACAGCCTGTGCCTTTCTACCCAGGTAGGCTGTGCCATGGCCTGTAGCTTCTGCGCCTCTGCCCTGGGGGGGAAAGTCCGGAACCTTTCCCCGGCAGAGATGCTGGATCAGCTTTTGTATGTCCAGGCTGAACTCTACAGGCAGGGGGATGTTCCTGTCACCAGGGTTGTACTGATGGGGACAGGGGAGCCCCTGGAAAACTATGCCAATGTGATGAAGTTTTTGCGTATATTACACGATCCCGACGGTTTGAATATAAGTTATCGGCGGGTGACCATCTCAACCTGCGGCCTGGTGCCCGGCATCACGGCCCTGGCCCAGGAGGGAATACCGGTGAACCTGGCCGTTTCCCTCCATGCACCCGACGATAAATTGCGGGATCTGCTCATGCCCATTAACAGAAGATACCCCCTGGCCCGGCTTTTGGAAGCCTGCCGGGAGTATGTGGAGGCGACGGGGCGGAGAATAACCTTTGAATATACCCTGATTGCCGGCGTCAACGATAGCCTGGAGCATGCCCGCAAGTTGTACCGGCTCCTTTCGGGTATTAATTGCCATGTCAATATAATCCCCCTCAACCCGGTGCAGGAAAGGGGTTTTATGCCTCCCAAGCCCCCATTGGTGGCAAGATTTTGTAATTATCTCAAAGAGAAGGGAATTAACGTCACCCAACGGCGGGAGCTGGGGCAGGATATTACCGCCGCCTGCGGTCAGCTGCGCCGGAGGAAGGGCAGGAAGGGGAAGATTGTGGGGAAGGGGTAATTTTTACTGCGGGAAAGAGGAGAAGAGGCAGAAGGGGTGGAGAGCTATAGCATGATTACATGGGGGAGTTCTCACATTGGACAGGTTCGGGAAATAAATGAAGATAGTTTTATCATCCGCTTTCAGGGGGAAAGGGGTTTTTTGGCAGTGGCCGATGGAATGGGTGGCCATCAAGCCGGTGAGGTGGCCAGTTCCATGGCCATTGAACTGCTCTCCAGCCACCTGGAAGAGGGGCTGTACACTTCTCCCGCTGCCAGCAGGGACTGGCTTTCCTTTCTTCGGGAAGGTTTTGAGAAATGTAATACCATGATTTACCAGGAGTCCCTGCGGGTCCCGGAATATTACGGGATGGGTACCACCATTACGGCTGCCCTGGTGGTGGAGAGGAAGATGTACTTTGCCCATGTGGGGGACAGCCGTTTGTATCTGTACCGCCAGGGAAAACTGGATCTATTATCCCGGGATCATTCCCTGGTCCAGGGTTTAGTCGAGGAAGGACTGGTTTCCCCGGAAGAGGCCATGACCCACCCCCGCCGCCATATCCTTACCCGGGCAGTTGGGACTGAGGAACAGGTTCTGGTTGATACCAGCTCCCTTTCCTTGCAGGATGGTGACCTTTGCCTGTTGTGTACCGACGGATTGAGCAACAGTGTCTCGGCATCTGAAATCGAGGAAATTCTGGCCCGGCCTGTTTCCCTTGCCGTCCAAGGTCAGACCTTGCTGGATCTCGCCAATGCCAGGGGCGGAGAGGATAATGTTACCCTTATCCTGGCCCGTGTTGCGCCCCAATCCCAACAGGATTTGAAGGAGTGAGGTTAAATGGAGGGGAGAGTTCTGGGGGGCCGATATGAGCTTTTGGAGCGGCTCGGCGGGGGAGGAATGGCCCTGGTCTATAAAGCCCACTGTCGGCTCCTGGACCGCCTGGTAGCAATTAAGTTCCTGCGGGAGGAATATCTCCACGATGGCGAATTTGTCCGCCGTTTTCGCCGTGAAGCCAGAGCTGCCGCGGCCCTGTCCCATCCCAATATTGTCAGCATCTACGATGTGGGCCAGGAAGGGGCGCAGCAGTATATTGTCATGGAATATGTTCAGGGCTGCAACCTAAAGGATTACCTGCGCCTGCGGGGCCCCCTTCCCGATGAGGAAGCAGTTTACCTGGGTCGGGAGATAGCTAGGGCCCTGGTCCATGCCCATGACCACGGTATCGTCCACAGGGATATTAAACCCCATAACATCCTGGTCACTACGGAAGGAAGGATAAAGGTTACCGATTTTGGCATTGCCCGGGCCATCAGCAGTGGAACCCTGACGGCCAGCGGCAATATCTTCGGTTCAGTACACTATTTTTCCCCGGAACAGGCCAGGGGCGGCATTAGCGGCATCCCCTCGGATCTCTATTCCCTGGGGGTTGTCCTGTACGAAATGGTTACAGGCCAGGTTCCCTTCCAGGCCGAGAACCCGGTGGGGGTTGCCCTGAAGCACTTGACTGAGCCTCCCCGGCCTCCCCGGGAATTAAATCCCAGGGTTTCTCCGGAATTGGAAGCCATAATCATGAAGGCCCTCAGTAAGGAAGAGGAAAAACGCTATCAGGGAGCGGGAGAACTTCTCCAGGACCTGGAAAGCCTCGGTTCCCGCCCTGTGCTCCCAATAGGAGAAAGGAAGCCCCCCCTAACGGTGGCAGATATTCCCTTCGGTGAGGACGATTCTCCGACTCAGGAGGCAGTTATCAAGGGTAACGGGAAGAGGGACTTCGATGCCGCTGGGAATAGAGCCAGGGGAGGTAGGCGCTGGCTCAAGGTAGCCATTGCCCTGTTCTTGCTGCTGGGGATTGCCTTTGGCGGCTACCGGGCCTGGCAGTCCCTCTTTGTACCACCCCTGGTTGAGGTTCCAGAATTGGTGGGTAAGCCCCTGTCAGAAGCAGAAGAGCTGCTGGCTGAAAGGAATCTTAATTACCGGGTTCTGCGGAGCGAATACAGCGAGGAACCGGCCGATACCGTAATTGGCCAGTACCCGGAAGCCGGCACCCAGCGCAAAGAAGGAAATACCGTTGAGCTTGTCTTGAGCCTGGGCCCCGAGCGCTCTATAGTGCCGGACATACGCGGGCTCAGCCTCCATGCTGCCCAGCTGGAATTGGAAAAGAACAACCTCGCCCTGGGCCAGGTAAAGCGGGTCAATGATGATGTTGTTCCCATCGATCTGGTGGTAAGGCAGGAACCGGAGGCCAATACTGAACTGGTGCCTGGGGCCAGTGTCAATATATTCTTAAGTGACGGCCCCCTGGTTAAGGAGGTTACCCTGCCCAGTTTCCGGGGCCAGGAGCTGGAGGCAGCCCTGGCCACCATTGCCGAACTCAACCTGGTACCAGGGGAAATAAAGGAAGATTACAGCCCTATTTATGCTGCCGGCTTAATAATTGATCAATCCCCGGCGCCCTATGAACTGATAGAAGAGGGCAGTGCCGTCAATTTAGTAGTCAGTATCGGGCCGCCTCCGGAAGAAGGTATTATAGAGGAGGGGGTGGATCTGGAATAATTGGGACAGCAAGGGTAAAGGAGGAGAGGATGCAGGAGGGAATTATCATTAAGGCCGTAGGTGGTTTCTACTTTGTCGACACTCCAGCAGGTGAGTACCGTTGCTACCTGCGGGGGAGGGTAAAAAGGGAAATAGCACCCCTGGTGGGGGACAGGGTGAAGATTAGACCGGTGGATGGGGAGAGTGCCGTTATTGAGGAAGTACTACCGCGGCAAAACAGTCTCATTCGCCCCCCAATAGCCAATGTCGACCAGTGTATCGTTGTTGCCGCCATGGCAGATCCCTCCTTAAACCTAAAACAGCTTGACCGGTTCCTGGTGTTAATCCAGGCTGCTTCCCTCGAGGCAATTATTTGTTTTAACAAGGTTGATCTTGTTCCGGCGGTGGAGGTCGCTGCCGTGGCCGACATTTACCGGCAGGCAGGCTTTGTGGTGGTTCTTACCAGTGTTAAAACAGGGGTAGGCATCGAGACCCTGGCTGAGCTCCTCGAAGGTAAAATTTCGGTGCTGGCAGGTCCCTCGGGGGCGGGGAAGTCGAGCCTATTGAATAAGATCCAACCGGGCTTTTCCCTGCAGGTGGGGGAGGTGAGCAGGAAACTGGGGAGAGGCCGGCATACAACCAGGCATGTAGAACTCCTCCCACTGCCGGGGAAAGGACGGGTAGCCGATACCCCGGGCTTTACTTCCCTGTATTTGACGGGGCTTGAGAGAAGGGAACTTATGTATTATTTCCCTGAGTTTATCGATCTGGCTCCCCACTGCCGCTTCAGTCCCTGCCTCCACTGGCAGGAGCCTGAATGTGCCGTTAAGGAAGGGGTGAAGCAGGGTAAGATCGATAAAGGCAGATACAAACATTATCTTGACTTTTTAAAAGAATTGGAGGGTTAGCTATGGTCATGATTTCCCCTTCCTTGCTCTCGGCTGACTTTGCTATCCTGGGGGAAGAGGTGAAAAGGATTACCGAGGCCGGTGCCGACCTACTCCACCTGGACATTATGGACGGCCATTATGTGCCCAATCTTACCTTTGGTGTGCCGGTGGTCAAGGCCTTGCGCCCGCTGACAAAGATTCCCTTTGATGTCCATTTGATGGTGGAGAACCCTGATTTTTATGTGGAACCCCTGGCTGCTGCCGGTGCGGAGATGGTGACTGTTCATGTTGAGGCAGCCCGGCACTTGCACCGGACCCTCCAGGCCATTAAGGGAAACGGCCTCAAAGCGGGGGTTGCCCTAAATCCGGCCACCCCCCTGTGTACCCTGGAACATGTCCTCTCCGAGCTGGACCTGATCCTCATTATGTCGGTCAACCCCGGTTTCGGCGGCCAGAAATTTATACCCGGCTCTGTGGGCAAGGTGGCCTCCTTAAAGAAGATGCTCCAGGAAGCGGGGGCAGCTCCCCTCATCGCCGTAGACGGAGGTATGAACCGGGAAACGGCTCCCCAGATGATTGCCGCCGGGGCCGATATCATTGTAGCCGGCTCCGCCGTATTCGGCGCCCCTGATCTCAAGGAAGCCATTGCTGCCCTGCGGGGATAGCATTGTCGGTAGAATAACATTTCAGCGAAATTACATTGCGATAATCCTATCAATAAATATTATTATGGGCTGGCTACTTTGCAGCCGGCCCAAACCTATGTTCTTCCACCCCTCCAGAACAACCCTTGGGGGGGTGCTTTCTTTTGTTTGGAGTAGCAAATCTTTTTTGCCCTGAATAATATGTACTGGAGAGGAAAAACCAGGTGCCGGGCAAGGAGGGGGAGAATTGTACTTTCGACCTGGGAGCGGTACACGAAGGATTTTAGGCTTAGTTCTTTTGGCCGCCGGGGCGGGTGTCATATACCTGGCCCTGCCCGGCTGGGTTTGGTTATTTGCCCTGGGGGGAAGCTTACTTGCCCTGGGCTGGGCTCTGCTCCGGGAAGGAAAAAGGTTGTAGGAGGAGGGAATGGGGTTAAATAAAGGAGGGACCGGGATGCGCATCCATGTGATCAAGATGCCACGTTTCCTTGGGCAGCTGCTCTTGGGGCTCATGCGTGTCTTTCAGAGGGGAGAATAGCCTGAGGTGGGGGGGGAGGAGGTGATAGCAAGGACTTATCTGGGGGGCGGGTTGAATGGAAGGCGATAAAATAATCACGAGGACAAGGGGCTTTCGTTTGGTAGATTCCCCCTATCGGCGCCTGGTTTTATTGGAAGTTCTCCTGGCTGAGGTCAACAACATCTACCGGAAGATAGAAGAGGGAGATATGCAGGAAGTGGTGTACAAAATCGAAGTGATGGGCCGTTGAAGGCAGAGAAATAGCACCGCCGGTTTTGCCCGGTGCTTTTTTCTTGGTTAAGATTTGACCCTGCCGATAACCTTTGGCAAAAAAAATAGCACACCCTAGGGTGCGCTAGTAGGCCCGCTGTACCTTGCCGGAACGCAGACAGCGGGTACATACGTATACTCTTTTGGGAGCTTTGCCCATGATAATCTTTATTTTCTGGAGGTTGGGGGACCAGCTCCGTTTTGATTTGATATTGGAGTGGCTGACCTTGTAACCCGTTTGCTTGCCCTTGCCACAAATTTTACATACCTTGGACATCCTTGCACCTCCTTACCGGCCTTTGAAAATATACCCTTAAATGGTCCACTCGTACATTTTACCATAGTAATAGGGGAGCTGCAAGGGAAAGGGTAATAATCAGGCCAGGGGGACAAGGGAGAAAAATGACACGAGGGAGAAGGAAATAAAGAATTGGAATATAAATATTATTAATAACATAATAGGGGTGGGGGGTGAACATTGCAGGGAAGTTGACGGGTTACATGCCTCCCTTAACGTGTGGATGATTTATGAGAGGAGGTTAAGAGGTGAAACTCCATGTCAAGATTCTCATTGGCTTTGTAGCCGGTATTGTGGCGGGAGCAGTGCTGGGACCCACGGCCAGTGTTGTGAAACCCCTGGGGGACCTTTTCCTGCGCCTGATTCGTATGATTATCGTTCCCCTGGTCTTTTCTTCCCTGGTGGTGGGCGCAGCCGGTGTTGGTGACGTGCGAAAGCTGGGCCGGATCGGGGGAAAAACCATCGTGTTTTTCCTGGTGACAACGGCTATTGCCGTTATGATCGGGCTCCTATTAGGTAATGTTATTGCTCCTGGTGTTGGTCTTTCCTTACCCGTAGATGTAGAGGAGGTGGAAGCTAAAACTGCACCGTCCATTATAGATACTCTCCTGGAAATAGTACCCAACAACCCCTTCGTTGCCTTTAGTGAGATGAACATGCTCCAAATCATTGCCTTTGCCTTATTCGTTGGTATTGGCATTACCCTGGCCGGGAAGGTGGCCCAACCGGCCTATGACTTTATCAATGCTGTTGCGGAAACCATGTATAAGCTGGTGGCTTTGATTATGGAGTTTGCTCCTTTGGGGGTTTTTGGCCTTATTGCCCACACCGTCGGCTCCCATGGCCTTGATGTGCTGTTGCCCCTTTTCAAGGTCATACTTGCCGTTTATCTGGGCTGCATCCTCCATGCCCTGCTGGTTTACTCAGGATCGGTGGCCCTTTTTTCTCCCATTGGCCCCTTGCGGTTTTTCCGGGCTACGATGCCTGCTACCCTGGTTGCCTTCAGCAGCTGCAGCAGTTCCGGCACCCTGCCCATTACGATGAAATCGGTGGAGGAACTGGGAGTTAGTAAAACAGTAAACAGTTTTGTTGTCCCCCTGGGAGCCACTATCAATATGGACGGAACCGCCCTTTACCAGGGGGTCTGTGCCCTCTTCATCGCCCAGGCCTACGGTCTGGAGCTGACTATTGCCCAGCAACTTGCCATCGTCCTCACCGCTACCTTGGCCTCCATCGGCACTGCCGGGGTGCCGGGAGCCGGTCTGGTCATGCTCACCATGGTATTGACGTCGGTTAACCTGCCCCTGGAGGGTTTGGTCCTCGTGGCCGGCATCGACCGGATTTTGGATATGGCCCGGACCGCCATTAACATTACCGGGGATGCAGCGGCGGCTGTTGTGGTGGCGGCAACTGAAGGAGAACTAGCTTACACCAAGGTCGACAAGGCCGTTACACCTCCAGTGTAATATTCTTTGCAGTAGATGCTGTCCTTGATTTCCATTTCCCTGGTCATGTTGACACAGGAATTGGCTTTAAAAGGTAAGTATCTGTTAGGGTTGTTTATCTGCTAAAAAGAAGGAGTTCAGAAGAAGTAAGAAGAATTACCAAAGGGGGGTTTACCCCTCTTTTTTTGTGCCTTATCCCCTGGGTTTATTTTTCGCCCCCTTTGAGGGATAATGTAATGTAGTCCTTTCTATTGTGTTATCCTGGAAAAGGTGGCCAGAAACCTGGTGATAATAGGGAAACATGTTATAATTTAAAGAAGGGTTTTCAGGTGTAGGGAAGAAATAAGAAGCATACTTTCCTAACGAGGAGGTAGGTCTGTGGCGAATAGTAAGAGGGAGGGGCTCAATATGGGCAATGAAGTCCAGACCAAATATGGCCAGATTATTATTTCCGAGGAGGTCCTGGCCACCATTGCCGGTATGGCGGCTATAGAGTGCTACGGCCTGGTGGGCATGGCCGCACGGAATATTAAAGATGGTTTGGTTGAACTGTTGGGTAAGGAGAATATAAGTCGGGGCGTTGAAGTGACGGTCAGGGAAAAGGATATCTGTGTGGATCTGCACATCATTGTCGGTTATGGGGTGAAAATATCGGAAGTAGCCCATAATGTGATGGAGAAGGTCAAATACAATATAGAGAAAATAACCGGACTTACGGTTGCCTGCGTGAATATAACAGTCCAGGGGGTCAAGGTAAGCAAAGAGGAGCCGAGGAGGTAAAACAATGCAGCTTCAATTCTTGGAAGGACAACATCTGCGGCAGATGTTGCTTGCCGGCGCTGCCCTATTACAAGAAAGGAAAGAGGAAATAAACTCCCTCAATGTTTTTCCCGTTCCCGATGGCGATACGGGTACCAATATGAGTCTTACCGTGACTGCTGCCGTGAGGGAGGTAGAAATGGCTGCAGGTGACCTGGGCAGTATTGCTGGCGCCCTGGCCAATGGCTCCCTCATGGGGGCCAGGGGAAACTCCGGGGTGATCCTGTCCCAGTTGTTTCGGGGCTTTGCTGCCGGATTAGAAGGTAAGGTAGAGGCCAGCCCCATGGAATTTGCCCTTGCCCTCCAGGAGGGTGTGAAGACAGCCTATCGCGGGGTTATGAAACCCGTCGAGGGGACTATTTTAACCGTAGCCAAGGAAGGAGCCAGGGCAGCCCTGCAGGCCGCCCGGCGGGGCGAAGATATACTGGGTGTGCTGGAAAGTGCCATCGGGCAGGCTGAGATAACCTTGAACCGGACACCGGAAATACTGCCTGTCTTGAAAGAGGCGGGGGTAGTGGATGCAGGGGGCAAGGGTCTCCTCTGCATTATGCAGGGGGCCCTGCTGGGACTGAAGGGCGAGGACCTGGCTGCCCTTTCCCAGCCCGCCGAAGTCCTGCGTCCGGTGCAGGAAGGGGTTGGGGAAGAGCCGGCAGCTTTAACCTATCAGTATTGCACCGAGTTTATCATCAAGGGGCATGGCCTCGACATAGAGAAAATCCGCCTGCGGCTCAGCGACCTGGGCGACAGCCTGATTGCCGTGGGGACGGGAGAAGTGATTAAGGTTCATATTCATACCAATCACCCGGGCCAGGCTCTGGAAATTGGCCTGGAGCAGGGTACCCTCCATGACGTAAAGATTGATAATATGGCGGAACAACACCGGGAAGTCCTTGCTGCTAATCCACCGGAAGCCGCCGGGCCTGGCATTGCCGATAGCGATGAGGTTCAGGCAGAAGTGGGTACTGGTGTAATTGCCGTAGCCCTGGGAGAGGGAATTACTGCCATCCTTGAGAGTTTGGGTGTGGAAAGGGTTATTGACGGGGGGCAGACCATGAATCCCAGCACCGAAGAGCTGGTGCGGAGCATTGAAAACAGCCGCTATAATAAAGTAATCCTTTTACCCAACAACAAAAATGTGATCCTGGCCGCCCAGCAGGCCCGGGATCTTACCAAAAAGGAGGTACTGGTGGTACCATCCAAAAGCATCCCCCAGGGCATTGCCGCCCTATTGGCCTTTGACCCGGAGGCGGATCTGGAGACCAATGGCCAGGAGATGACCGCGGCCATAGAGGAAGTCAAGACCGGAGAGGTGACCTACGCTGTCCGGGATTCCAGTTTTAATGGACAAAAAATCCAGGCGGGGGATATCCTGGGTCTAATCGATGGAGAGCTTTCTGTCCTGGGGCAGGAGCCGGAGGAAGTGGTGCTGAAACTCCTTGAACAATTGGTTGAGGATGACGGCGAGATACTCACCATCTATTATGGGGAAGGGGTCAGCAGTGCCGCTGCCCAGGAGCTGGCAGCCCGGGTCAGTGACGCCTATCCCCAGTGTGAGGTGGAGGTCTATGAAGGAGGACAGCCCTTGTACTACTATATTGTGGCGGTGGAATAGGTTCCGAGGGGGAGGTGTAAGAAATGACCATCGGGATTGTGTGTGACAGCACTGCCGACCTGCCGGAGGACCTGGTAAAGGAATACGGCATCCATATTGTCCCGCTGAAGGTCCATTTTGGCCAGGAGGAATACCGGGATGGGGTGGATATTACTGCCGGTGAATTCTACCAAAAGCTCCAGGCCAGTGCCGTACTGCCGACGACGTCCCAACCTTCACCGGGTGAGTTTGTCGAGACTTACCGGAAGCTTCTGGAGCAGGGGATTGATTCTATAATTTCCATCCATATCTCTGCCCACTTGAGTGGCACCCATCACTCGGCAGAGGTGGCCAAATCTATGCTGCCGGAAGCTGATATCGAGGTCATCGATTCTTGGCAGGCTTCCACGGTCCTGGGTGTCCTGGTCTTAGAGGCGGCCCGGGCGGCGCAGGCCGGGAAGTCTAAGGCAGAAATAGTGGACCTGGTCAACAGGCTGAAGGAAAGGATCAGGGTCTTCTTTATGGTGGATACCCTGGAGTATTTGCAAAAGGGAGGGCGGATTGGTAAAGCCCAGGCTTTCCTGGGTTCCATGCTCAATATAAAGCCCATCCTGACCCTGGAGCAGGGCATTATTGTCCCGGCGGCCAAGGCCCGGGGACGGGCCAAGGGCATGGAACAGCTCCTGACAAAAATGGAAGCCGCCATCGGAACGGGCAGGCAGAGGATAATGGCCATGATGCATGCTGCCAATCCTGAAGGGATGGCAGAACTTGAAAAGAAGGCCAGGGAAAGGTGGCAGCCCCAGGAGATTATCATCTCCACTGTTGGACCAGTGATTGGAACCCACGTTGGCCCCGGCACCCTGGCCCTCATCGGCATCAGCCCCTGAGCCTGATTAAAAAGGGGCGAAAGTAGGTGGCGGAAATTACAGGTGCAAATTAGCGCCTGTTTTTTCTGGCATCACCCTGTACAGTCTGGCTGCTGCAGGAGCCGGCGACGTGCTGCCCCCTGGCAGGGGTATTAGCGAGGGATGTTTTCTGGGAGTGATACTATGCAGGGCAGGGTTGGACTAAATAGCAGCATTCAGGAATTGCCGGGGATAGGACCCAGCCGGGCCCGACTCTTCGGGCGGCTGGGAATCAAAACCGTGGGGGAATTGTTGTTCTGGTTCCCCAGGCAGTGGGAAGACCGGAGTGAATGCCAGCCGGTGGCAGGGGTCAAACCCGGCAGCCGGGTAACGGTGCGGGGCAGATTGGGGAGGGTGGAGGAGATAAGGCCCCGCCGGGGTCTTACCATTACCAAGTTTGAGCTAACCGACGGGACGGGGAGCCTGGCCCTGGTTTTTTTTAATCAACCCTACCGGAAGGGACAGCTGCGCCGGGGACAGGAAGTAATGGCCACCGGTAAGGTGGAGATGCGCTATGGAGAGCTGCAGATGAACAGTCCCGAGGTTGAAACCGTGGCCCGGCAAAAGGGCCTGCACAGCGGCCGGATTGTACCCATTTATCCCGCCACTGAAGGTTTAACTTCCCGCCTGCTCCGCTATGCGGTCTTCACAGCCCTGAAGGCCTGTGGCGCCGACCTGGAGGAAATAATACCGGCAGAAATCCGGGAACGGCAGGGGCTTCTTCCCCGGGCGGTGGCAATAAGGGAGATGCACTTTCCTACCGGCTGGGAGCAGGTGCAGAGGGCCCGCCGCAGCCTGGCCTTCGAGGAACTCCTTTTACTCCAATTGGGCCTCCTGTATGACCGGGAAGAGGGGGAAGGGATTGCCCACGGCCCCGATGGGGAATTGGTGGCCAGCTTCCTCGCCCAGCTTCCCTTTACCCTAACGGGAGCCCAGAAAAGGGCCCTGGCGGAAATCGCCAGGGATATGGAAGGGAAAAGACCCATGGACAGGCTCCTTCAGGGGGATGTGGGCTCGGGTAAGACAGTCGTTGCCGCCTATGCCCTGGTAAAGACGGTTGAAAACGGCTATCAGGGTGTGGTGATGGTACCGACGGAGATCCTGGCAGAGCAGCATTACCTGAACCTCAGCCGCTTATTAAAGCCTATAGGAATAGAGGTTGCTCTGTTGACGGGGTCTATGACCGGTAAGGAAAGGGAAATGGTGCTCCAAAGGATCGAGGGGGGAGGGGCCCGGGTGGTGGTTGGCACCCATGCCGTTATCCAGGAAGGGGTGGACTTTGCCAGGCTGGGTCTGGTGGTCATTGACGAGCAGCACCGTTTCGGGGTCTCCCAGCGCTCCACCCTGTTAAAGAAAGGGGAAGCCTGCGATCTATTGGTTATGACGGCCACTCCCATCCCCCGCACCCTGGCCCTGGTATTCTATTCGGACCTGGATATCACCGTCCTGGACGAGGTGCCGCCGGGCCGAAAACCGGTGGAAACCTATTGGGTCAGTGAAAAAATAGCCACCAGGGTCTATGCCTTCCTGCGCCGGCAAGTGGGGGAAGGCCGTCAGGCCTATATTGTCTGCCCCTTGGTGGAAGAATCAGACAAGCTCGAGGTCCAGGCGGCCACGGAACTGGCCTCCTACTTGCAGGAGAAGGTTTTTCCCGATCTTAAGCTGGGCCTCCTCCACGGCCGCCTGCCCCTGGAAGAGAAGGAAAGGGTGATGGAGGAGTTTCGCCGGGGGGAAATTGATATTTTAGTGGCAACGACGGTGATCGAAGTAGGGGTAGACGTCCCCAATGCATCGGTCATGGTGATTCAAAATGCCGAAAGGTTCGGCCTCGCCCAGCTGCATCAGCTGCGGGGCAGGGTGGGACGGGGAGAATACCAGTCCTACTGCATTCTGATTGGTACTCCCACCACTGAAGAGGGGAGGCAGCGCCTGCAGGTGATGACGGAAGTCACTGACGGCTTTCGCCTGGCCGAAGCCGATTTAAAGATGCGGGGTCCCGGCGAGTTTTTCGGCACAAGACAGAGTGGTTTTCCGGAATTAAAGGTGGCAGACCTGATGGAGGACATCGGCCTCATCCCCCAGGCCCGCCGGGAGGCCTTGCAGATTTTAAGCCGGGACCCCCACCTTACTGATCCGGCCCATACCGCCCTGAGGCATGCCCTGGAGGGACTCTTTGGTCAAAACTGGTGGGAACGAAGGGCCTAGATCTATTTCAAGGAAGCCGGGGCCTATTGTAGATAACGATACAGGTCTTCTTCTTTCACGGCTGGATGCAGGGCCACATTGAGGGCTCCCGCCAGCACCCGGGAGATGTTGAGAATGAGGGAGTCTATTTCCTTGGGGGTTACGTGGAGATCCCCCATCTCCGAGCCCAGGACAGCCCTGATCATCTGCCGCTTATCGGCTTCCCCCAGCCGGCCCATGATGCCCAGGTCCAGCTCACCCTTCATTTGCCCCAGGAGGGTTTCAATAACATCATAGGCAATATTGCTGGCATGGACAACGGTAGGGACGCCGAGGGCAATTACCGGCACCCCCATGGTTTCACGAGTAATCCCCATTCGTTTGTTGCCTATCCCTGAACCGGGATTAATGCCGTTGTCTGCCAGCTGGATGGTGGTACACACCCGATCGACACTGCGGGCAGCCAGGGAATCGATGGCAATAATTAAATCGGGTTTGACATTCTGCACAATACCCTTGACGATCTCCCCCGTCTCAATACCCGTTAAGCCCAACACCCCGGGTGCCAGGGCACAGACTATGCGCAGGCCTTCTGAGAGCTCCTCCGGGGCATACTGGGCGACGTGCCTGGTAACCAGCAATTCATCGATGACCCTGGGACCCAGGGCATCGGGGGTGGCATGCCAGTTTCCCAGGCCAACTACGAGAATGGTGGCCTCGGGAGGCAGATTGGCCAGTTTTTCCAATTCCCGGGCCAGGAGCTTGCCAATTTCCTCCTGGGCAACCCGGCTGGCCTGGCGCAGGTACGGGGATTCAATGGTAATATAATTGCCCGGGGGTTTTCCCATGGCCTGGGCTCCCTCGGGGGAAGTAATCTTTACCCAAGATACCCTGGCGTATTCGTTTTCGTCATCTTCTACCGTTACCCCGGGTACAGGATAGCCCTGTTGGGTTAGGAACTGCCTGGCCTCGACGGCCAGGTCTGTCCTGATGGTGGCCCTGTCAGCAAAGGACGGTTTCCCTGCCATGGTTGGTACCTCCTTATGGTTGTTTTCTCTCCTTAGTCTTTCCACCGGAAGGAGAATTAGTTCCCCCTTGCAAAAAACTACGTTGTCGGACAGGGGAAAAGATATGGCGGCCTGGAAACCAGGCCGCCACTGGGAGAGGAGAAACCGGAGGAAGAGCTTATGGGGGAGGACTGAATTCTTGCTTCATATTAATGGTGGTTTTATCCTTATTATTGACCGCGGGAACAAATATATACAGCAATTTAATGGTAATTTATACCAATAACCATAACACCTTTTCTTATCCTTCCTCGCTTTTTCGCAGGAATTGTGGTAAAATTAAACATAATAATGGCATACAATGGAGGGTTGGGGTTGCGTGTTATCGGGGGCTCAGCCCGGGGGCGTATTTTGCGCCAGCCCCGGGGAACCAAGATCAGGCCGACTTCGGATCGGGTGAAGGAAGCCCTTTTTAATATCCTGGCGGGAAAAATAGAGGATGCCATTGTCCTGGATCTCTTTGCAGGGACAGGGGCACTGGGGATCGAAGCCTTGAGCAGGGGGGCAAGCCGGGCTGTATTTGTCGATCGCCAGCGGGACAGTATCATTTTAGTTAGACGCAATCTTCTTCTCACGGGTTTGTTACCCTCTGCCGAACTCTACCGGCAGGATGCTGGCGCGGCCCTCTCCCTGTTCCAGCGCCAGGGGAGGTCCTTTGATCTGGTATTTATCGATCCTCCCTATGGAGAGGGGATGACCCTGTCTATTTTACGTAAGTTGGCCCAAAGTGGGGTGCTTTCCTCAGGAGGTGTTGTGGCTGTAGAACATTCTCGTAAGGAAGATTTACCCGGGAGGATTGCCAACCTTCAGCTCTGGCGGCAGCGACGCTATGGTGATACAGTCCTGACCTTTTACAGCAGGGAAGAAGAGAGTAATCCTTTATAGGAGGGGTTGTGGTGCTGATTGCCGTTTATCCAGGTAGTTTTGACCCGGTAACCAATGGACACATGGATATCATTGAGCGGGCCAGTGGTATCTTCAAGCATTTATTAATAGCGGTGGGAAAACATGCGGGAAAGGATCCCCTCTTTACAACGGAGGAAAGGGTGGAGATGCTGAGGGAGGCTACAAAACACCTTCCCAACGTTGAAGTGGATTGGTTTGACGGCCTGTTGAGCGATTATGTGAAGAGGAAGGGGGCCAAGATAATTGTACGGGGGCTGCGGGCGGTATCGGATTTTGATTATGAATTGCAGATGGCTTTGACCCTCAAAAAACTGGCCCCCGATGTGGAGACTGTTTTTATGATGACCAACAGCAAGTATATCTATCTCAGTTCGAGTATTATAAAGGAAATAGCCGGCTATGGTGGCTGCATTCAGGGTCTGGTCCCCGACAATGTGGAAGCCGCCCTCCGGCGTAAATTTAAGCGGGGGTAAAGGGCCAGCAAAATAGTTATTCGGGAAGGGGAGGGCCGCATGGAAATCTTTGAACTCTTTGATAATTTAGAAGAGCTCATTGCGGAGGCAGGACGGATCCCGCTGACGGGCAAGGTGGTCGTAAATGAAGATGAGTTGATTGAAGTCATCGAGCAGATCAGGAATTCTTTACCCGACGAACTGCGCCAGGCAAGATGGGTTTTAAAAGAGCGGAAGCGGATTATTGCCGATGCCGAAAATGAAGCCCGGGAGATAGTACAGCAGGCCAAGGATTACACTGCTAAACTGGTCGATGAAAATGAAATAACGAAACTGGCCAGGCAGCAGGCCGAGGAAATACTCCTGAAGGCCCAGGAGGAGGCCAGAGAGATCCGCCTGGGCTCCCACGCCTATGCAGAAAGGGTCCTGGTAAAGGTGGAGGAGGTCCTCGACAATTTGACCGAATCGGTGCAGCGGGGTCGGGCCGAGCTGAAAAAGGATGAGGAGAGGGCTCAAGGCTAGGATTTCAATTTCCCTTTTTGATCCAGAAGGGAATCAAGCGGATCCTGGTGATAATATTGTAGGCTGCGGACAGAAGGCAGAGGAGGAGCAGGACGCCCCCTATTCTGGTGCCGATATAGCGAAACCGCACAATAGGGTAGGCCCAGACCGGCAGGGCTGCCGCCTGGGAAAAGACGGGCAGGGCAAGATTGGTGAGGACCGGAGCCCCGTATTTAAATAGGAACACGGCTACTATTGCCGAAAGGATGCCGTGGAGAAAGCGGGCCAGGACGAAGGGCGTCATCCGGATATCGGTATCGTTGACAACGGCGGCCACCTGGCAGTGGACGGAGATGCCGCTCCAGGAAATGATGCCGCTGGCGATGGCAACCCGCTGGATGAGGGGAGCCAGCCCGGGCCCGGCGCTGTTGGCGGCCGAACTGGCCAGGTTGCAGCCAATGGTCACTTCAAAGAGGCCGCTGATGCAGGCCTCGGCCAGGGTTGGCTGCAGTCCAAGGGGGATGAGGAGCCTGGCAATAAAATGTCCCAGCATCCTCGTCAAGCCCACAATGGTAGCAACCCGGATCACAACTGAGAAGAGGATGATAAAGCCTCCGACCAGAAGGAGGGTATTGACCGATTGGCGGATGGAATCGCCCATCAATTGCCCGAAGGGCCGACCGTCCTCTATGCGGGCCCGGTAAAGGGCCTTCAATGCCCTGGTCATGATATTGCCCTGCTCTCCCTGCTCCTTTTTCGGGGGAGCAGACACAGGGTCTTCCTGGCGGCCGTAGAAACGAAGGAGGATTCCGACCATGATGGTGGAGATATAATGGGAGAGGGATATGGTGACACCAACGGGGGCCAGTCCGAACATGCCCACAGCGACGGCACCGAACATGAAAAGGGGGTCGGCGGTGTTGGAAAAACTCATGAGCCGCTCGGCTTCAGTCCGGGACACCAGCTCCCTGCGCCTCAGCTCGGCTGTCAGGGCAGCGCCAACGGGGTAGCCCGAGGCCAGGCCCATGGCGACAACGAAGGCACCGGCTCCGGGAATATTAAAGATAGGGCGCATAAAGGGTTCCAGGAGGACCCCCAGGAAGTGGACGACGCCGAGGCCCATGAGGATCTGTCCGGCAATAAAAAAAGGCAGGAGGGCCGGGAAAACAATTTCAAACCAGACCTGCAGACCCTGGGCAGCAGCTTCAAAGGAAGCATCGGGGTATTGAACCATACATACGGTGAGAAATATGGCACCAAAGGCCATAATGTAGGCGATAAAATACCCCCTGAGGCGCTTGGATTTCTGCTGCACCGGTAAATCCCCCTTTCCTGTCGGTACCCTGGTGGATATTCCCTCTGGCAACTCATAAAGATTATATTGTCAGGTTACCGACATTATGCCAGGGGTGGGGGAGAAAAAGGTGCAGGCTTAATATATTCCAACGCAGACCTTGGACCTCCAAGGGGAGGGGTAAAAATGACAGGAAAGAAAAGAAAACTAGGCCTGGCTTTGGGTGCCGGTGCCCTGCGGGGGCTGTGTCATCTGGGTTTTTTGCAGGTTTTAAAAGATGAGGGGATCACTGCCGATTATGTGGCCGGAACCAGCATTGGGGCCGTTATCGGCTCCCTGTATGCTGCCGGCATTGATTTGAAAACCCTGGCTGACATCGCCAAACACCTGCGCCTGCGCCACCTGGTTGATCCCGTCTTTCCCAGGCAGGGCCTGCTGCAGGGGAAGAATATAATGGAAATTTTGCAGCTCTTTCTCCGGGACATCACCTTTGCCGAGCTGCAGATCCCCCTGGCTGTGGTGGCTACCGACCTTGCCAGCGGCAGGGAGGTTGTGTTCCGGGAAGGACCGGTAGTTGAGGCCGTGCGGGCCAGTATTTCCATACCCGGCATCTTTACTCCCTTGCGCCAGGGGAGACAGGTCCTGGTCGATGGTGCCCTGGTAAACCGGGTGCCCATAAGTACAGTGCGGGCCATGGGGGCGGAGAAGGTGATCGCCGTCAGCATCAACCCCTCCTTTTGCCCGGACCGCCTCAACAATGTTGCCGAGATAATCCTCCAGTCCTTTGCCCTCCTCCAGACCCAGGTTGTGGCCGACAAATTACAGGAAGCCGATCTGGTAATTGAACCCAGGGTAGGGGATATTAATCCGGCCAGCCTGGATGATGCCGAGAGATGCATCGAGGAGGGGGCCGAAGCAGCCCGCCGCTTCCTGCCCCAGATTAAGGCCCTCCTTAACTCCCCTGCCCCTCAGCGGTGGTAATGACCAGGGGTTGGGTGTAATCCTGCCCGGCCTGGCGGGACCGGGGGCAGGGATAGGCCAGGACATAGAGATCGGTAGCAAGGCACTCTAATTCCCACATCCGGGCCGTTCGTTTCGATGCCTTGATGTGGGGGACAAGATCCCGGGCCGGTTTTGTGATGAGGGGCAGGGTTGCCCTTTTTTTAATATATTTGAGCAGCTGCCTGCCCCGGGGCGTAAAGCCCAGGAGGCGGAGGTAACAGGGGTCCCCCTGGGGGGAAAAGTCCCTGGCATCATCGACGGTAAAATTGAAGAGGAAATGAAGGAGGAGCCTCTGGAGGCGGGTGCGGGTATAGCGCTTTGTCTTGAGGGCAGCCAGGAGATCCTCGATGGTGCCTGCAGAACGGGCGGCATCTTTGAGGCGGTTTTCCAGGCCCTCCCCTACACCAGCCATCTGCCGGAGCTCGGCCAGGGGTGTCCGCCGCAGTAAGGTGATGATTTGGGGGGCAAAGGAATCGATGAAGACGGGAGCCCTCCCTGCCTCTATTTCCTCCCCGAGTATCTGCCAGGCCCTGGCCGGCATGAACTTAAGGAGGGGGGGATACTGCTTGTTCTCATAGAGGGCCAGTCTGATGGCGGTGGCACTGGCAATCCTGTTTGTCAGTTTCTCCTCATGGTAGCCGGCCCCCAGGCGGGGAATGGTGAGGGGGCGGATACTGCTCCTGGTTTGGGCCAGGGCCTGGAGGTATTCCAGGCCAAGGATATTATTGGGATGGCGGATCAGGGCCCCTACCTCCTCTGCCCTCAGCCCTTCCAGGCCGGGAATAGCCTTTTCTTTATGATAATCGACCAGGGCCATGGAACGGGCGGCCGGGAAGGGATAGCCCTCATTGAGGTAGCCCTTCAACCTTTCCCTGAAGGGAGGGTTTTCCTGGCCTAAAAAATCGGCCAGGGCCTTTAGCTCTGTGATATGTCCATGCTCACTGCCAAAGACCAGGTAATCCACCACCCCGGTGGCTTCCAGCAACTTGACAGCCCCGCCGGCAAAGCCCTGGGCATGTCGGACCGCATACACGACCGGCAATTCGAAAACCAGATCGGCGCCATTTTCCAGGGCCATCCTGGTCCGGGCCCACTTGTTCACCACCGCCGGTTCACCCCGCTGGGTGAAGTTGCCGCCCAGGATGCAAAGGAGAAAATCGGCCTTCGTCAAACGCCGCGCCTCTTTAAGATGATGGCGGTGGCCATTGTGGAGGGGGTTGTATTCGGCAATTACTCCCGCTACCCGCATTATTCTCACCTCCTGGGAGTTATTCGGGATATTAGTTTAAGTTCCTGCTCCTTCTTTGTCCCTTCTTTAACAAGGAGAGGAGGAATTTCCCTTTTCATGTCGAAAGGGAAAAAGGGCTGTAAACACAGGAGTGTAGGGAAATACAGCGAGGAGCGTAGCTGGTGGTATAACCAGGGACAAGTTTTAGAGGGGGGCTGGTTCCACCGGCCCCGACCTCTTGTGTAGTTAGCAGTAATTGGGGAAGAATATTTGTGTAGCTGTACTGTACCATGGTTTCCTTGCACCTGTGTTCTAAACATTATTATAAGGGAGGTTGCTAAGGTGGATATTTTGACTCGAATTAAAGAAAAGGCGAAAACCCAGGTAAAAACCATTGTCCTGCCTGAAGCCCTAGATGCGCGGATGCTGAAGGCGGCCCAAATAGTTAAGGCCGAAGGAACCGCCAACCCTATACTCTTGGGCTATCGGGCCGAGATTGAGGTAGCAGCCGCCAAAATAGGGGTAGATCTGGATGGAATCGAGATTATCGAGCCAAAGTCATCCCCCAAAACCGAGGCTTACAGCCAGGCCCTCTATGAACTGCGCCGACACAAGGGGTTAACCCTGGAGCAGGCCCGGGAATTGATCGGTGAACCCATGTATTATGCGGCCATGATGGTCAAAGAAGGGGATGCCGACGGCTATGTGGCAGGGGCTGCCAACACTACTGCCGATGTCTTTCGCCCGGCCTTGCAGATCATAAAGACGGCTCCAGGCATCCCCATTGTCTCCAGTGCCTTCATAATGATAGTCCCCGACTGTGACATGGGAGAAGATGGAGTTTTCGTTTTTGCCGACTGTGCCCTGAATCCCGACCCGACGGCGGAACAACTGGCCGCCATTGCCATTGCCTCGGCCCAAACGGCCAGGTCCCTGCTGGGAATGGAGCCCCGGGTTGCCCTCCTTTCCTTCTCGACCAAGGGCAGTGCCCAGCACCCCCTGGTGGACAAGGTAGTAGAGGCAACCAGGTTGGTCCAGGAAAAGGCGCCCCAACTGTTGGTCGATGGAGAACTGCAGCTTGATGCCGCCATTGTCCCGGCCGTTGGTACCAAGAAGGCTCCGGAAAGCGAAATAGCCGGCAAGGCCAACGTCCTCATCTTCCCGGATCTCCAGTCGGGGAATATCGGTTACAAACTGGTGGAACGCCTGGCCAAGGCAGCTGCAGTAGGTCCTGTTACCCAGGGAATGGCCCGGCCCGTCAACGACCTTTCCCGGGGGTGCAGCGTCGAGGATGTTGTCAGCGTCATTGCCATCACGGCTGTCCAGGCCCAGGAATAGGATGCGAAGGAGGAAGGGTCATTATGAAAATATTGGTGTTAAATTGTGGCAGCTCTTCTCTTAAGTACCAGCTTATCGACATGGAACAGGAGAAGGTCATGGCCCAGGGTTTGCTGGAAAGGATTGGCATCCCGGGCTCCTTGCTCACCCACATCCCCAATGGGAATGCCGGGGAAAAGGTGAAAATTTCCAAAGAGGTTCCCGATCATAAAGTGGGAATCCAGATGGTCATTGACGCCCTCCAGGACGAAAACCATGGCGTCATCGAAGACATGGGAGAAATAGACGCCGTTGGCCACCGGGTTGTTCACGGGGGCGAGAAATTCGCCGATTCGGTTATTATCGATGAGGAAGTTATGAAGGTTCTCCATGAATGTTCGGAGCTGGCTCCCCTCCACAATCCGGCCAACATTATGGGGATCGAGGCCTGCAGCAGTTTGATGCCGGGGGTTCCCCAGGTGGCCGTCTTTGATACCGCATTTCACCAGACCGTGCCCAAGGAAGCCCATATCTATGGGGTACCCTACGAGTATTATGAGAAATACGCCGTGCGCCGCTACGGTTTCCACGGCACTTCCCACAAGTACGTGGCCCGGCGGTGTGCCAGGCTGATGGACCGTCCCCTGGAGGAATTAAAGATTGTCACCTGCCACCTGGGCAACGGCTGCAGCCTGACGGCTGTCAAGAACGGTATTTCCATTGATACCAGCCTGGGCTTCGGCACCATCTCGGGGCCCATCATGGGTACCCGTTGTGGCGATGTGGATCCGGCCGTCATTCCCTTCTTGATGGAAAAGGAGGGCCTGACTGCCGCCGAAATGAACGATATCCTTTATAAAAAGAGCGGCTTGCTGGCAATATCCGGTGTAAGCAGCGACATGCGGGATATTGAAGAGGCGGCGGAAAAGGGCAATGAAAGGGCCCAGTTAGCCCTGGACATCTTTGCTTACTTGAACCGGAAGTATATTGGCGCCTATGCCGCTGCCATGGGCGGGGTCGATGCCATTGTCTTTACGGCGGGCATCGGTGAAAACGGCATTGCCATCCGGGAAGAGATTTGCCGTGGCCTGGAGTTTTTGGGAGCCGTCATCGATCCTGAAAAGAACAAGGTCCGGGGGAAAGAAGCGGAGGTAAGCCGCGACGACTCGGCCGTAAAGATCTTCGTTATCCCCACCAACGAGGAACTGATGATTGCCCAGGATACCCTGGAACTGGTCAAGGGCCGGGGTTGCTGTTGCTGCCAGTAGCCGGATAGCTTTGGCCGGTTGAAAAGTAATCATGACCTAGAATTTTCATCTCTCAAACGGGTTCGATTTTTTCGGGCAGTGACACAGCTTACCCCTTTGGGACTTGGATATGGTGTCGCTGCCCCTTCTCACTTGCCAGTGTCGTCGCAATTCCGGTACCCATTATCCCACCATCGACTACCGACGGCAGACTACCATTAAACTGGCTTGGTTGACTTGACAAGGGGAAAGGTTACTACTTATAATGAAGGTTGTTTAGTAGGGGGAGGGAACCCCTGTGAGAATCAATGTTGCCGATCTGAAAAAGACCCCGGGAGCGCAAACTGAGGTTAGCCTGGAGGGGACCTTGCCTTCCTTTGCGGAAGAGGCGGTTCAGGAGGTAACCCTCCTCTCGCCGGTTAAGGCGGATTTACGGCTGAAGAATATCGACGGAGTCATCCTGGTAGAAGGCCAGATAAGGGTAGAGTTATCCTTAAGCTGCAGCCGCTGCCTGGAGAAATTCTCCCAGAAGCTTGAAGTCGCCATCAGCGAGGCCTTTTCCGAGACCGGAGACTTCCCGGGAAATGGAAGGGAAGAGGAGGATGGCATCAACTTCTTTTCCGGCAATAACATCGATCTCACTGCGGCAATCAGGGAAAACCTGCTGGCAGCTCTGCCCATGAAAGCAACCTGCCGCCAAGACTGCCGGGGCCTGTGTCCCCGCTGTGGTCAGAATCTCAATCTTGCCGAGTGTGGCTGCCAGCGGCAGGAGATAGATCCCCGGCTGGCAGGTTTAGCCAAGTTGTTGGAAAGGAAATAAACAAGAAGCATTAAAGGCTGTATGGAAAGGGGTGTCCAGGAATGGCTGTACCGAAGAAAAAAATGAGCAGGGCCAGGCGTGACCGCCGCCGTGCCCACTGGAAACTTACCTTACCCGGTTTAATGGCCTGTCCGCGCTGCCACGAACCCAAATTGAGCCACAGGGTTTGCTCCAATTGCGGCTACTATAAAAACCGGCAGGTTGTGAACCAGGAAGAATAAGGGAATTTCAAGTATGGGACTGGAAAACAAGGAAATCCTCCATATGGAAGGGATTTCCTTGTTTTTTGGAATTGTCCGTCCCCAATTCCTTGTCCTGCCCTAAATAGCGGTGTATACTATCTATACCAGATGCTAGGGCCGGTTATTATTAATGGTTGTACTGGTTTCCTTGCTCCATTAAGGAGGGAAAAAGGGTGAAGATTGCCGTTGATGCCATGGGCGGCGACTATGCGCCCCGGGAGCTGGTCCGGGGAACTGTCGCAGCCCTGCAGAAGCAGGAGGAATTGGAGGTCCTTTTAGTTGGCAGGCCCGAGGAGCTGGAGGCCGAACTGGAAGCCTGCGGCTGGGAAGGGGCCGGGGGGATAAGGATTGTTCCCGCCCAGGATGTGATTGCCATGGATGAGAATCCGGGCCTGGCCCTGCGGCGCAAGAAAGAAGCTTCGGTAGTTGTTGCTGCCCGGCTAGTTAAGGAAAGGGAGGCGGCAGCCTTTGTTTCGGCGGGAAATACGGGTGCCGCCATGGGGGCAGCCCTCTTTCAAATGGGCCGGATCAAAGGGGTTGCCAGACCGGCCATCGCTTCTCCCTTTCCCACTGCCCGGGGCCTCTGCCTGCTCCTGGACGCCGGCGCCAATGCCGATGCCCGCCCGGTCTACTTGGAGCAGTTTGCCCATATGGGGGCAATTTATGCGGAGAATGTGTGGGGAATACCAAATCCCAGGGTGGGCCTTTTAAATATCGGGAGCGAGGCGGAAAAGGGAAATGAGCTGAGCCGGGAGACCTACCAGCTCCTGGCCCGTTCCAGCCTCAACTTTGTCGGGAATGTAGAGGGCAGGGAGCTGCCCGCCGGGGTTGTGGATGTCATCATCTGTGATGGTTTTGTCGGCAATATAATCTTAAAACTGGCCGAAGGGCTGGCCTTTGCCCTCATGGAGAGGCTCAAGGGGGAGCTCGAGGCAGAGTTTCGCACCAGGCTGGGTGCGGCCCTGGCCCTGCCGGCCTTCCGCCGTTTCAAAAAGGGCCTCGATTACCAGGAGTATGGTGGCGCCCCCCTCCTGGGTGTCAAGGGGATTTGCATAATCAGCCACGGGAGCTCCAAAGCCAGGGCCATTGAAAACGCCATTGGCGCGGCAGTGGCAGCGGTGCAAAGGGATGTCGTGGCCAAAATCCAGGAAAAGATGCGGGCTTTCACGGGGGATTAATTATGACGCCAGGCCCTTGATCATCCGGGGGTAGTTGTTTAAAATGGAAGTCAGCAGGTGGCAGTTATTACCGGAGATCACCTGCCGGGTTGGGGATTGGCTGTCCAGTGTATATTTTTTGCCCCAACACTATATCATTATAGAAGAATGCAGGAGAAGGCTGTGAAGGGAGGTGAAGGGGATGGATTACTTCGCCAGGGTAAAGGAAATCCTTGCCGAACAGCTTGGTATCGATGAAGGGGAAATCAAGCTGGAGAGTTCCTTTATTGACGATCTTGGCGCCGATTCCCTGGACGTGGTCGAGCTGATCATGGCATTAGAAGAGGAGTTTGACCTGGAAATTTCCGATGAAGAAGCAGAGAAAATTGTCACAGTAGGGGATGCAGTAGAGTATCTGAAGGCCAATTTATAATAATTAACCTATAGTTCCGTAGTCCAACTACGGGACTTTCTTATAAATCCCTTCCTATTCCGGGTAGCAGGCCCCGGGGGAAGGGAGGGTTATTTTAAAGGTGGTAGTATGAGGGGATTAGAAGAGCTGGAAAGCAAAATCGGGATAAAGTTCACAGAACCCAGCTATCTGGAGCAGGCCCTAACCCATGCTTCCTTTGCCAACGAGCAGGGGGGAGGGCACCAGTCCAACGAGAGGCTGGAGTTTCTCGGGGATGCCGTTTTGGAACTGGCAGTCAGTGAACTGTTGTATCACAGGTATCCGGAACTATCCGAGGGTGCCCTGACCAAAAGGCGGGCCGCCCTGGTGTGTGAAGCAACCCTGGAGCAGTGTGCCCGCCAGCTTGAACTGGGCTCCTATCTCCGCCTGGGCAAGGGAGAGGAATTGTCGGGGGGCCGGGAGCGTCCCGCCTTGCTGGCCGATGCCCTGGAAGCCCTCCTCGGAGCTATTTTTCTGGATCAGGGGCTGGAGGCAGCCAGGGACTTTGTGGCCCAAATCCTGGGCTCCCGCATTGAAGGGGAGGAGGAGCTATTTTTCGACTACAAGACCCAGCTCCAGGAAGCCCTCCAGCGGTATCGCAATTATAGTCTCAAGTATAATTTGCTGGCTGCCGATGGGCCGGATCACAATAAGACCTTCCGGGTAGGTGTCATGATTAACGGGCAACAGGTGGCGGTAGGAGTGGGGAGAAGCAAAAAGGAGGCCGAACAGGCGGCAGCCCAGCAGGCCCTGACCCTGGTGGCGGAGAAGCATGGACTGTAGGGACATCCACGGTTTTATGCCCCTATTCTCAGGAAATACCTCCCTTTATCCCTTCCCAAAGGAAGGGATATTTCATAGAATAGAATAGGAACGGGGCCTGTCCCGGAGAAGGAAAATGACAAAGAAATGTTTATATATTCTGGAAAGGGAGGAATTATCCGGAATAAGGCGAATATAATTAATTGAAGACGGCGTTGACCCCATTCAACCAAAGGAGGAGTGACCCTGTGGAAGTACTAAAAGTATCAGCCCAATCAAACCCAAAATCGGTAGCGGGAGCTCTGGCTGCTGTCCTGCGGGAAAACGGTTCAGCAGAGTTGCAGGCGGTAGGGGCTGGAGCCGTGAACCAAGCAGTGAAGGCTATTGCCATCGCCCGAGGTTTTGTAGCACCCAATGGTATTGATCTCGTTGCTGTTCCGGCCTTTGCTGAAATCCAAATTGATGGTGAGGAGAGAACGGCCATTAAATTCATTGTCGATCCGAGATAGACCATATCAACAATGTCCTTCAAACCTGTCCGCTGGTAGCACGGACAGGTTTTTTGTGGTTTTTTCGTCCCAGAGGGGAAAGATAATTGGTCAATTGCCCTGAACATGTGCTAAAATTAAACTGTTTATTGCCTGAGTTCTGGTCTGTAGGGGGGAGAGGAATTGCTCCTGCGCCGCTTGGAACTGTATGGTTTTAAATCCTTTGCCAACCGGACGAAGCTGGAATTTGGTCCGGGCATCACCGCTATTGTGGGTCCCAATGGGAGTGGCAAGAGCAACATAGCCGATGCTATCCGCTGGGTTTTGGGGGAGCAGCGGCTGAAAATCCTCCGGGGGGAGAGGGCCGAGGATTTGATCTTTGCCGGCTCTGCCAAACGCCCTTCCTTGGGTTATGGCGAAGTTGTTCTGGTGCTGGACAATTCCAGCGGGATCCTCCCCCTGGAATATGCTGAAGTTGAGATAGCCCGCCGGGTATATCGCTCCGGCGAGAGTGAGTTCCGCTTGAATAAGGCCCGTTGCCGCCTGAGGGATATCCAGGAATTATTCCTCGATACGGGCCTGGGCCGGGACACCTATGCCCTCATCAGCCAGGGGCAGGTGGAGAGGCTCCTGACTGCAAGTCCCGAGGAAAGACGGCTGATGCTGGAGGAAGCCGCCGGGATCTTGAAGTACCGCTACCGGAAAGGGGAGGTCCTCCACAAATTGGCGGAGGCGGAGCGCAATATCCAGCGGGTGGGGGATTTGCTGGCAGAGTTGGAACAGCAGCTGCCGGTCCTGGAAGAAGAAGCCCGCCGGGAAGAGCTCTACCGGCAATACAGTGGGGAATTGAGGCGGGGTCAGATAACCCTGGCCCTGTACCAGTGGGACCGCCTGCAGGGACGCAGGGAAGTAGTTTTACAAAAAATCCGGGAGGAAGAGACCCAAAAAGAGGGGATAGTGGCGAGGCTGCAGGCCCTGGGGGCGGAACTGGAAAAAATAGCCCTGGACCTGCAATTAACTGAGGAAGAAATGGGCAAGGAGCAGCAGGCCCTCTCCTCCCTGCAAGCCCAGATGGGCCGCCTTGAGGAGAGCATAGCCCTGCGTGAGGAGCGCCTCAGGCTGGTGCGGGAAGAGCAGGCCAGGAAGGGGCAACAACAGGAAAAGCGGGCTGAGAAAATGGACCTCCTTAAAAGGCAGCTGGAGGAAGGAGCTGGAGACCTTGCCCTGCTGGAGGAGGAGGCATTAAAGGTCGAAGGGGAATTGGCCGCCGCCGAAGACGTCATGGAGTTTTCCCGGAAGGAATTGGCCCAGAAGGAGCAGGAATTGGAGGCCTGCCGGGATGAGGCCATAGAGTTAATGCGTTTAGAGGCCGAGGTAAAAAACCAGGGTCAGCTGTTAGAAAACAGGCGGGAGGCCATCGAGAAAAGCCTGGAGCAGTTTCACCGGGAGGTCCAGGAGATAGAAGAGGGCCTTGCGGCAATGAAAGGGGAATATCAGGACCTGGCCGAAGAAGGTCAAGGGTTAGAAGGGAGCCTTCTAGCTGGAAAAGGGAAGCTGGCTGAGCTGGAAAAGGAGCGGGAAGCAGTCCGGCAAGGGTGGGCAAAGTTACAGGGGGAAATGGGGCAGAAACAGGGGGAACTGGACCAGGTTAGTGCCCGCCGGCAGTTGTTGGCGGAGATGGAACGGGGCCATGAAGGCTATTACCGGGGTGTCCGGACCGTTCTCGAGGGTTTCGGCAGTGGGGTTTGGGGGACGGTAGCCGACCTAATCCAGGTAGAAAAGGAGCTGGAAAGGGCCATTGGGGTAGCCCTGGGCTCCATGCTTCAGTTTTTGGTGGTGGAAAATGATTCCATTGCCCAGGAGGCCATCGAATTTCTCAAGGTCCAAAAGGGCGGCAGGGCCACCTTTTTGCCCCTGAATACAGTCCGGGGAGAAACCCTCCCCAGCCGCGGACAAGCCCTCCTTTCCCTCCCTGGCGTCTTGGGCCGGGCAGCAGACCTGGTGACGGCAGAGGGCCGTTTTCGCCAGGTGGTGGAATACCTCCTGGGACGGGTCCTTGTGGTGGAGGACCTCACCACAGCCCGCTTTGTGGCCCGCCAGGGGGCTTATCGCTACAAAATTGTCACCCTGGCCGGGGACCTCATTGCCCCCGGTGGTGCCATTACCGGGGGAACCCTGGGAACCAGCCAGATTAGTCTCCTGAGCAGGAAGAGGGAAATTAAGGAACTGGGAGAAAGGCAGGCTGCCCTAAACCGGGAAATTCAAGAGCTGGCCGCTTTGCTGGCAGCTGCCCAGAAGAAAATAGAAGACTGTGACGGCAGGATCCTGCAGGTGCAGGAGAAAATGAGGCAGGAAGAAGCCCGGCTGCAAGAAATTAAAAGGGTAGGGGAAGAGCTTGAGCGCAACATAAAGAGGGGGGAAGATACCCTCCAAACCCTCCGGTGGGAAGAGAAGCTGGCCCGGGAGACGATGCAGGAGCTGGACCAGCAGATCAGGTCAGAGGGTGAGAAACTGGCCCGGCTCCAGAGGGATGGAGAGGCCATCAAGGAAAGGATCGCCCAGCTGGAAGGACTTCTGCGGGGGAACAAGGAGGATCAGCTCCTGCAGCAGGATAAGCTCACGGGCCTCAGGGTCCAAAAAGCCAGCCTTGCCCAGCAGATCAAAGCCCGGCAGGATTATCTGGAACAGCTGGAATACCAGTATCTGGAGTTGGAGAAAACTAGGCAGGAAGAGGAGGGGGAACTGATCCGGCTGGGAAGGGAAGAGGAGGAATTGCAGGCCAAACTGGCAGCCGATGAGGCTGCCCTGGACCAGCTGCGGCAACAGGGGATCCTTGTGGGGGAAGGCTTGCGGCAGCTGCAGGAAAAGAGGGAAGGGTTGCAGCTTGCGGAAGGGGAGCTGGAGGAAAAGATCGGTGTCCAGCGGCAGGACCTGACCGCCGCCACCGAAAGGCTGCACCAGCTGGAAAGGGACCTGACCCGATTGGAGACCTCCCTGGAAGAGCTGGAAAGGCGCATGTTTGAAGATTTTGGTTTGACAGCGGCCCAGGCCCGGGAATACAGGGAAGATGCCCTTCCGGAGGGCCAGTGGCGCCAGCGGGTAGGGGAACTTAAGGTGAAGCTGGACCAATTGGGAAATGTTAACCTGCAGGCAGGGAAGCAGTACCGGGAGGTCAAGGAACGCTATGACTTCCTTTCCCAGCAGCTGCAGGATCTGGTTGAAGCCCGCCGCTCCCTGGATAAGCTGGTGCGGGAGATCGATGCCATCAGCAGGGAGCGCTTGGAGGAGACCTTTGCAGCGGTCCAGGACAGCTTCCAACAGGTCTTTCAAGAACTCTTTGGCGGTGGCAAGGCACAAATACAATTTACCGAAGGGGAAAATCTCCTGGAGGCGGGCCTGGAGATCATGGTCCAGCCTCCGGGTAAGAAATTACAGAACCTCCTCCTTTTGTCGGGAGGAGAAAAGGCCCTGGCAGCCATTGCCTTTCTCTTTGGGATTCTCCAGGTCAAACCCAGTCCCTTTTGTGTCCTCGATGAGATCGACGCTGCCCTGGACGAAAGCAATGCCCTCAGGCTGGGTGAGTTCCTGCGCCGCTATGCCGAGGATACCCAGTTTTTGCTGATAAGCCACCGGCCGGAAGTGATCAGGCAGGCCGATGTCCTCTATGGTGTTACCATGGACGAAAGCGGGGTTTCCCAGTTTTTATCACTGGCTGTTGAAGATTATAAAGTAGGCTGAGGTAAGGAGGAGGAAAGGTGTTTAGGAATGTTCTGGGAAGACTAAAGGAAGGGCTCAGTAAGACCAAGACGGGCCTGGTGCGGAGGGTGGAATCCCTCCTTTCCGCAAGCCCGGCCCTGGATGAAGATTTCTTTCTGGAACTGGAAGAGATCTTGATCGGGGCCGATGTCGGGGTAGAGGCCAGCATCGCCATGGTCGAGGAAATGCGGGAGGCCGTCAAGCGGAAGGAGGTCCGCTCCTCCGAGGATGTAATGAAAAACTTGCGGGAGCAGATAGAGGAGACCCTGACGGTGGAAGGTACGGGCCTGCGGCAGGAGGCAGGGCTCCCGACCATTATCCTGGTCGTTGGCGTTAACGGCGTGGGCAAGACCACCACCATTGCCAAGCTGGCCCATATCCTCAAGGAGGAAGGGAAGAGGGTCCTGCTGGCGGCCGCCGACACCTTCAGGGCCGCCGCCATCGACCAGTTGAAGGTCTGGTCCCAGCGCCTCAATGTGGACGTGGTCAGCCATCAACCGGGTTCTGACCCGGCGGCTGTGGTCTTTGACGCCCTCCAGGCCCTGCGGGCCCGCTCCCTCGATGTCCTGATTGTGGATACGGCCGGCCGCCTGCACACCAAGGCCAACCTGATGGCCGAGCTGGAAAAGATCCAGCGGGTTATTAAGCGGGAATACCCCGAGGCGCCCCTGGAAGTCCTGCTGGTTTTAGATGCCACGACGGGGCAGAACGCCCTGGCCCAGGCCCGGGTTTTCCAGGAGGCAGTGGCTTTAACGGGCATCGTCCTTACCAAACTGGACGGGACGGCTAAGGGGGGAATTATTATTCCCATCTGCCGGGAGCTGCAGGTGCCGGTAAAATATATCGGCCTGGGAGAAGGTTTGACGGATCTCCAGGAATTTTCGCCTCCCGCCTTTGTGGAAGCCTTATTTGCAGAAAGGGAAGCT
>Ga0209537_1000060_pt1 | contig 110396 bp, 102 predicted proteins | sample BioPla4DNA1_FD_187698 | JGI IMG/M metagenome (GOLD analysis project Ga0209537, IMG submission 187698) | Biogas fermentation microbial communities from Germany - Plant 4 DNA1 (SPAdes) (version 2) | ecosystem: Engineered > Bioreactor > Anaerobic > Digestate | place: Bielefeld, North... | reverse complement strand
AAGCTTTTTGCTGAAATGAAAACAGCTTCCGCCAATATAAAAATAGCAGTGAGGGCTCAAAGAACCGGCAAATCTCTTGAGTGGATACAGAGGGCATTGGCACCCTGCGATACTTTGGATGTTGAGGTCCTTGCCCGGGCAGCAGTTTCCGGTTTTGATGAGATATGTGAATATCTGATGCAAACTGAGTATGCAGAGGGTGTAGATGAGCTTAAACGGTCTTTGTCTCACTTTGAACGATGGTGTGACGACAGGCTTATACAAAGAATTCAGCCTCAGAAATACAATCCCTTTACTCTTGGCCCTCTTGCAGCTTACTTGCTTGCCAGAGACAATGAAATAAAAACAGTGAGAATAATTCTTTTGGGAAAGCTGAATGAGATTTCTGAAGAAGCTATCAGAGAAAGGTTAAGGATCATGTATGTATAAGATAGCAGTACTAGGCGACAAAGACAGTATTTATGGATTTGCAGCTCTGGGCCTGGATATATATCCGGTTCCGATATCAGATGATATATCTAAGGCTAAAAAAAAGTTAAAAGAGCTTGCGGAAGAAAACTATGCTGTAATATACATAGTTGAGTCACTGGCTGAAAAGTTAAAAAATGAAATTCAACACTACCGCTCCGAAAGACTGCCGGCCATTATTCCGATTCCCGGTGCTTCGGGTAATACCGGCTTTGGCATGAGAATGCTGAGGAAATCGGTAGAACAGGCGGTAGGTTCTGATATACTGTTTAGAGATTGACTTGTAAAAGCAGGGAGACTTAAGATTTCCTGCAATATATGTAAAGAGGTGGACCAAAAAAATGAGCAAAGGTACCATTAAAAAGGTTGCCGGGCCACTTGTTATAGCAGAGGGAATGCGGGACGCAAACATGTTTGATGTAGTCCGCGTAAGTGACCAGCGACTGATAGGTGAGATAATTGAGATTCATGGTGACGAAGCCTCCATACAGGTGTATGAGGAAACTTCCGGCCTGGGGCCTGGAGAACCGGTAGAATCCACTGGTTTTCCTATGAGCGTGGAATTGGGACCCGGTTTGGTTGGAAGCATATATGATGGAATCCAGCGTCCATTGGACATGATCAGGGAACAAACCGGCAATAACCTGAAGAGGGGAATTGAAGTACCTTCCCTTAACAGGCAGAAAAAATGGCTGTTCAAACCGGTGGTTAAACCTGGAGACGAAGTGGAAACCGGAGATATTATAGGCACGGTTCAGGAAACCGAAATTGTTGTGCATAGAATTATGGTCCCCTATGGCATAAAGGGAACCGTAGTATCCATCAATGAAGGTGAATATACCGTTGAAGATACGGTTGCTGTTATCAGAGATGAAAGCGGCCAAGAAAAACAAGTAAGGCTTATGCAGAAATGGCCGGTCAGAATAGGGCGTCCTTATAAGAAAAAAAAGGCGCCTCATATGCCTATGATTACGGGACAGAGGGTAATAGATACTTTGTTCCCCATTGCCAAGGGAGGCGTTGCAGCCGTTCCCGGCCCGTTTGGATCAGGCAAGACAGTTGTACAGCATCAATTGGCCAAGTGGGCAGAAGCGGATATTGTAGTTTATATAGGATGCGGGGAACGGGGCAATGAAATGACAGACGTACTCAATGAGTTTCCGGAATTAAAGGATCCAAAAACCGGTAAAACGCTGATGGAGCGTACTGTATTGATTGCCAATACATCGGATATGCCGGTTGCAGCCCGGGAAGCTTCAATATACACCGGAATTACCATAGCTGAATATTTCCGCGATATGGGGTATTCAGTTGCATTAATGGCCGACTCTACTTCAAGATGGGCGGAGGCTTTGCGTGAAATGTCCGGAAGGCTGGAAGAAATGCCCGGCGAAGAAGGTTATCCGGCTTATCTGGGCAGCCGTTTAGCCCAGTTCTATGAACGTGCCGGCCATGTAGTTGCCCTGGGCAAAGAGGACAGAGAAGGGGCCCTGACGGTAATAGGCGCAGTATCACCGCCGGGCGGAGACCTTTCTGAACCGGTTACTCAGGCTACTCTCCGCATTGTAAAGGTCTTTTGGGGTCTTGACGCGGACCTGGCATACCGCCGTCATTTTCCGGCTGTAAACTGGCTTAACAGTTACTCGTTATATACGGATTCCATTGCTGATTGGTTTATCGAAAATGTCAGTGAAGACTGGATGGAACTCCGGGCACGTCTTATGCGGCTGCTCCAGGATGAAGCTGAACTGGATGAAATAGTGAAACTGGTTGGCATGGATGCGCTGTCCGCTTCCGATCGCCTGAAGCTGGAAGCCGCCCGTTCCATTCGTGAAGATTTCCTTCACCAGAATTCTTTTCATGAGGTGGATACATATACACCCCTTGCGAAGCAGTACTTGCTGATAAAACTGGTGCTTAACTACTATGACGAAGCAGCAGCAGCCCTTGAAAAAGGGGCTGACATTGAGAAATTGGTAACCTTGCCCGTTCGTGAGCGGATAGGCCGTTACAAATATGTTCCGGCAGATAAAATAAAAGAAGAATATGAGCAGATATTGGGTGAAGTTACCGATCAAATACAGGAATTGCTGCAAAAGGAGGACTACTGATGCCAAAGGAGTATAGAACGATACAAGAGGTTGCGGGTCCTCTGATGCTGGTAAGAGGCGTACAGGGAGTTACCTTCGATGAGCTGGGAGAGATAGAATTAGCCAATGGAGAAACCCGCCGCTGCAGGGTATTGGAGATAGACGGAAGCAATGCACTGGTTCAGCTCTTTGAAAGTTCTGCCGGCATAAACCTCTCCAACAGCAAGGTCCGCTTCCTGGGACGGAGCATGGAGCTGGGAGTATCTGAAGACATGCTGGGCAGGGTGTTTGACGGATTGGGAAGGCCCATCGACAACGGACCGGATATTTTGCCGGAAGCCAGGCTGGACATAAACGGGCTGCCAATGAATCCCACAGCCCGCAATTATCCCCAGGAATTCATACAAACAGGCATTTCCGCCATTGATGGGCTGAACACCTTGGTAAGAGGACAAAAGCTTCCTATTTTCTCAGCATCAGGGCTGCCGCACGCACAGCTGGCAGCACAGATTGCCCGTCAGGCACAGGTGCAGGGAACCAAAGAGCCGTTTGCAGTGGTATTTGCTGCTATTGGAATCACATTTGAAGAAGCAAACTTCTTCATAGAAAGCTTCCGGGAAACCGGGGCAATCGACAGGGCAGTGCTGTTTATGAATCTGGCCAATGATCCTGCCATTGAACGCATTGCCACTCCGCGGATGGCCCTGACTGCAGCAGAATACCTGGCTTTCACCAAAGACATGCATGTTTTGGTAATATTAACCGATATTACTAATTATGCAGATGCTCTGCGTGAAGTTTCCGCAGCGCGCAAAGAGGTGCCTGGAAGAAGAGGATATCCTGGATATATGTATACGGATCTTGCCTCAATTTATGAAAGAGCAGGCAGGCAAAAAGGGAAGGCTGGATCTATTACCTTGATTCCCATCCTTACTATGCCTGAAGATGATATAACTCATCCTATCCCGGATTTAACCGGATACATTACGGAAGGGCAGATTATACTCAGCCGTGAACTGCATCGTGCAGGAATTTCACCTCCAATAGATGTACTGCCTTCCTTGTCCCGTTTGAAGGATAAGGGGATCGGAGAAGGGAAGACCAGGGAAGACCATGCAAGTACAATGAACCAATTATTCGCTGCCTATGCCCGGGGCAAAGAGGCTAAAGAACTTATGATAATACTTGGAGAGGCTGCTCTTACCGAAATTGACAAGCTTTATGCAAAATTTGCAGACGAATTTGAACAGAAATATGTATCCCAGGGATTCGACGTGAACCGCACTATTGAGGAAACCTTGGAATTAGGATGGGATCTGCTGCGTATATTGCCTCGAAGTGAGCTGAAACGCATCGATGATGAATTACTCGACAAGTACTTTGATAAGAAGGAGGCATAACCGGTGGCTGTAAAGAATGTGAACCCTACACGGATGGAGCTCACCAAGCTTAAACGCAAGCTGGTATCCGCCGTAAGGGGGCACAAGCTTCTGAAAGATAAGCGTGACGAACTAATGCGGCAGTTCATGGAATTGGTACAGATAAACAGACGGCTGCGTGAACGGGTTGAAAATGGTATTTCTTCAGCCAATAAAAATTTTGCCCTGGCCAGGGCGGTTATGCAGGATGAAACAATAAATACAGCTTTTCTGGCTCCTAAACAAGAGGTTTATCTGGACGTGGGGAAGAAAAATGTAATGAGTGTGGAGATTCCGCAGTTTGAATATAAAACCCGGACTCCGGATCCAAATGATATTTATTCGTACGGTTATGCCTTTACTTCCGGCGACCTGGACAGCGCGGTAAAATCCCTGGCTGATATACTGCCCGATATGCTGAAACTGGCAGAAGTTGAAAAAGCCTGCCAGATGCTGGCGGCAGAAATAGAGAAGACTCGCCGCCGGGTCAATGCACTGGAGCATGTTCTCATTCCGGACATGAAGGAAAAGATTAAATACATTACTATGAAGCTGGATGAAAATGAACGCAGCACCCAGGTCCGACTGATGAAAGTAAAAGATATGATTCTGGAACAAACTTACCAGTACAGTAAACGGTATGCAGAAATGTAAATATGAAACAAAAAAGCTTGCCTTGATTTAGGCAAGCTTTATTTGTTCTAAGGTATTACGGGCTTACATAATTGAGCGGGTTTGTTCTTTGTCCATTCACATGCACTTCAAAATGCAGATGAGGTCCGGTTGAAAGGCCGGTGCTGCCTATATAAAGCACAGAATCTCCTTGCTTCACGCTTTGTCCTACCGAAACCGGAATTGAATTTCCATGCGCATATAAGGTAGCAATTCCACCGCCATGGTCAATTACAACATAATTGCCAAATGACGAACTGTATTCAGCTATGATTACAACCCCGTCTGCAACTGCTACTGCCGGTTTATTGCTGATGCCTGCGCCTGCTATATCTATTCCGCCGTGCATACGCCGGTAACCATATATCGGATGAATTCTGTATCCGTAATAAGAAGATATATATCTATAGCCGGGCACAGGCCAGATCATTCCGCTGCTGCTGACTTTGCCGCCGCCGCTGTTTCCGCCTCCCCGGTTGGCAGCCTTTTTGGCTTCTTCAGCTTTTCTTCTTTCCTCTTCAGCTCTTCTGATCAGCTCTCGAATTCTTTTTTCAATAGCCTTGGATTCCTTCTCTTTTTGATCAAGTTCCTTAAGAATTCTGGCTTCCTCTTGGCTGAGCTGGTTTATAAGTGCTTCTTTTTCTTTCTGTGCATTATGTATTTCCTGTTTTTGCCTTGCAATTTTCTCTCGTTTTACTTGTATCTGCCGTTCTTTTTCTTCCAGTTCTGATTTTTTCTTTTCAATGGAAAGCTTTTGTTCGAGTATTCTCTGTTCTTGTTCTTCGCAATCCTGCTTTCGCTGCTCTACTTCATCGCGATACATTTGCAGGCTGTCAAAAACCTGCTGGTCATATGTAACCATTTGAACGATCATTTCTACACGGTTAAGGAGATCATTGAAGCTTTTGGACTCCAACAGCAGTTCAAGGTAGGAGGCTGTAGAATTCATATACATAGCCCTTAGACGGGCGGCATTGAGTTTTTCCTGTTCCTCGCATTCTTCAATTGCTTTCTGAAGCTCCTGCTTAAGTGAATCCAGTTTCTTCTGAGTTTTGTCAAGCTCATCCTCAGCTTCTTTCAATTCGCTTTTTACTGTTTCCAATTCCTTTTGAGCCTGGGACAGCTGGCTTTCTACAACTGCCAGTTCCTTCTCCTTGCTGTTCAGATCTTGCTCAATTTGATTTAGTTGATTGCGAACAGCTTCTTTTTCATCCTTGACCTGGCTTAATTCTTCTTTTGTTTCCTCAATTTCGCCTGTTATGGATTGAAGTTCTTTTTTGGCATCGTCAATGCTGTTTGCTAATACCGACGTAGACATGCAAAGTGCAAGGACCATTGCCAGGATTATGATAAGCCGTTTTCTCAACTAAACCACCCCGCTGCAAATTTAAAGAAGATGTGACACAAATATTAAAAATTCTTTTCTTTTCTGTAATTATATAATATATATGTCGATTTGTATAGTATATTATTGATTTTTATATATTCTGTACATTATACTCAGATACGGACCGGATAAAACATAATTGCATTTATGGAGGACAAGTGAATGAGCGGATACAGGCAAAGGCTGGGAAAATGGGGAGAAGATCAGGCTTGCAGCTATTTATTTAAAAACGGATATAAAATATTACAAAGAAATTACAGATGCAGATTCGGTGAAATTGATATTGTTGCGTGTAAAGCTGATGAATTAGTATTCGTCGAAGTTAAAACGCGTACCAGCAATGCTTATGGTTATCCAGCAGAAGCAGTGAGTTACAGAAAGCAGTTGAAATATGATAAACTGGCGATGTGTTTTTTAAAAGAAACAGGCAGGAAAAATATATCCTGCCGGTTCGACATATTGGAGATTATGGTGAATAGAGACAATACATTTTCTATTAATCATATCCAAAATGCGTTCCAAGCGCGTTCTGGCAATTATTATTGATAAATGTGCTGATGATTACAACATCATTTTAGGCGTAGACAAAGTTGCGCCTACTGCCGTGGCAAACTCTGCATTGTGAGGTGTATGAAAATTTATTTGATGAAGTTCATGCAAGATATCAAATATAGCATGGGCCTGAGGTACATTGGTTAGATTTCCGGTTAGCACCACATCGTTGGTTTTGTATATCTTGCATGCAAAGACAGCAAACATTCCAATAGTCTGAAATACCAGATTAATAATTCCCAAAGCTATATCGGATTTAGTGGCCAGATCGCTGATTTTGCCAAAATTGGAGGCTGTTATTTCAGGAGGCAGGTTTTCCATCCTGTCTGTTGTTATGTCGCCTATATTCAAATCAACATTGGCCAGATTTCCCCCCTGTGCCATTTCGATTAAATCATTAAAATGGCGTATATTCAGCATTTTATTGGACAAGCCCAGCAGGGTGCCGCCTCCTACACCTGTTCCCCCTATATGCTGTTCGCCGCTTTGATCAGCTATGATGAAAGCCGTACCTGTTCCCATGCTGACAACAATGGCACGATTTAAATCCGATAAAAACAATCCACCCTTTCCAATGGCATGAAATTCATCTACCTTTCCGGTAGGTATGCCATAAAGGGGCTCATAGATCTGGGATGAACCAACTCCGGTTATCATAATCTCTTTGATATTCTCCAGACTCAGTTTATTTAAGCTTAAAAACTTTCCAAATGCTCCATATATGGATGCGACGGGATCGTTGGCTTTTACCAGCAAAGGGCTTATTACTTCATCCTTATGAAGTCCCACGATTTTTGTTGTGCTGCCGCCCACATCAATTCCTACTTTGATGGACATAGCTTATGCTCCTCTCCGGTATATTAGTTCTCAGTAGATACACTGAAGAGAGAACGGAAGAAGTTGACAATTTCTCTCCATATAATTTCAAAGAAGCCCGCTTTCTCTACCTCTTCCATTGTGCTTATATCGACAGAAGCCAGCATTTCATCACCCAGCCGGTATTCAGCTTTACCTACTACAGTGCCTGCTTCGACAGGTGCAGAAATAACATCTTCTTTCAAATTCAATTCCACTTGGATTCTATCCTTGGCGTTTTTAGGTATCACTGCAGCAACAGGATCATCAATCTTTACTGGAACAGTCAGGCTTTTACCATTTTTAACATCTATTTCACCCACACGATCACCCTTGTCTGCCACCTGGGCAACTTCGTAATTTTGAAAACCATAATCCAATAATTCTCTGGAAGCTGCAAGCCTTTCCGCTTCATCCTTTGTCTTTAATACTACAGAAATCAGCCGCATGCCATCCTGTATTGCTGTCCCTACCAGACAATATCCTGCCTCTTCAGTCCAGCCGGTTTTCAGGCCGTCTGCACCCGGATATACGCCAAGGAGGGGATTGCGATTCTGCTGAAATATCTCATTAAAGGTAAAATCTTTTTTGGATTCAATTTCAAGTATTTTAGGATGATTGTTTATGAGATGCCTTGATAAAACGGCAATATCCCGGGCACTCATATAATGACCGTCTTCCGGTAAGCCGTGGGGGTTTTTAAACTGGCTGTTGCTGAGCCCCAATTCTTTGGCACGATTATTCATCTGCTGAACAAAAGCTTCTACCGAACCGCTGATGTGTTCAGCCAGGGCAATGCAGCCATCATTGGCTGAAACTACAGATATACCGGTAATAATGTCTTCCAGCTTAACCTGAGTATCCACTAAAAGAAACATTTTAGAACCTTCCACATTCTGGCTCCATGCCCGTTCAGATATTGTAACCATATCATCCCAGGCAATATCGCCGCGTTCCAGGGCTTCGAAGCCCAGAAGCAAGGTCATTATTTTGGTTATGCTGGCCGGAGGCATTGCCTCATCGGCATTTTTTTCATACAGCACTTTACCGGTGGAAGCTTCTATTAAGATAGCTGCCTCAGCTATGGAGTCAAATTTACCCGTATCGGGTTCTTCGGATTCAGCATCAGCATCTGTCTCCTGATCTGCTTTCAGGTCCGAAACTGTCTCCGGGCTTTCGGTGTCTTCTGAAGCTGAAGCATAAACAGGAGCTGCGTTTAACAAACTGGATGTGAAAAGTGTTAAGGCTAATAGAATTATGAATATTCTTCTTTTCGTCATTGGTCAGCAGCCCTCCATATTCATGTTGTAATTAATTGCATATTTTTTATTATGTGTAATAATTAATATAATTATCATATCATTACATTAAGATGATGACAAACCCTATATAAAAATCGGCGGATAGTTTTTTGACTACCCGCCGATTTTATGAGCATTATGATATATTAAGTCTGCCTGAAACGGATCAGGGCGCGAGATACCGCACCGCCGATTATCATGGTAGCAACAGCTTCAACAAGACCGTTGATGCCGACAAAAGCTATAATAAAGGGAATTAGCTTCATATCTCCCTGAAAACTTTTGATGAAATCGGTGTTTCCAAACAATAGAATCAGAAATGACATAAAGAAAATGGTGTTCAGCAAAGCTGCAGACAGGCTGGCTGCTCCGTACGATATAAAACGTGTTCTATCAATTCGGTGCAATGCCTGGAAAATCAGCCCGGTCAGCCAACCCATGAGAATTCGCGGTACCATGGTAAGAATAAAGGTATAAAACGGATTAATTGCTACCAAGGCTGCTCCAAAAGGGCTGGTTGTCAGTGCCTGAATGAAACTGGTAGCGCCAAAAACTCCGCCCAGGATTAAGCCTGCAAGCGGCCCGAGCACTATGGCGCCGACTGCTGCTGGTACCATCATGAAGCTGATTTCAATAACTCCAACCTTCAGATAGCCCAGCGGCGTGAATGCCAGAATAAGCATTATTGCTGCAAGTATGGCCAATAGTACCATCTTTACAGTACGGGGTGATACATTATTGTTCTTCATAAACATGTCTCCTTTGCTGTTGCCCCAGCATAAGTTCCCGGGTGCAACGCCTTATATTTATAAAAGCATTGATGCTTTTATATCACTTGTACTTCTTCCGGTTTTTCCTATATATCATATATAAGCCTTTAACTGCCAAATCAGGTTCATACGACATCTCATGCCTGCAATAGGGGATAAAGCGGGATGCCGATTCTCCTGTAATAATTATGTCTATGTCTCCGGTGTTAAATTCATTGATAAGACGGTCTATAAGTCCGTCCAGCATGCTGGACGTACCATATACAATTCCCGCATTCATGGAATCCACCGTATTGGTGCCCAACAGTGATTTAGGCCTGCCAATGGAAATATAAGGGAGCTCAGCTGCGCTGGCAGACAGGGCATCAAGGGAAGTACGTACGCCAGGCAGAATTATAACACCACATAATTCACCATTGGCATTTACAGCAGTAAAGGTGGTTGCCGTATCCAAATCTATGATTACAAAGGGTGGTTTATATAAGGCAGAAGCCGCCACGGTATTTGCCACCAAGTCAGAGCCTAGTTCATAGTGATGATCAATTTTTATATCCAAGCCGGTCTTGATTCCCGGACCTACCAGCAATGGTTTGCAGCCCAACAGTTTTTTCGCAGCGTTGCGGAAAGTATTTGTCAGAGGAGGGACAACTGAAGAAATAATTGCCCCTTCAACTGATTTAGGATCGGCTCCATGCAAACTGAATATATTGCTCAACAGTATAAAGTATTCATCTGCGCTTCTGCTTTTGTCTGTTGATATATCCGATCGAAAAATCAGTTCTCCTTTTTCTGTAAAAACCGCCAATGTTATGCCGGAGTTGCTTATATCTGCTGTAAATACCATAATACCCAAATCCTTGCATAATGATTCTTTATTATATTATAAGATACATAAACTGTCAAAACTGAAGATAAACAGCAAAGCGCCGAATTTTATGGTATTAATAGTTTCCATGAAGCGCGTTTTGTAGTACAATATGGAAAGTATATTTTTTTATTGGAGGTTTCTTAATGAGCGGCACTTTAGAAGGACTGATTCTGCCCCCGGATTATAAATCTGCCCTTGATTTAAGACAAACCGTCACAGCTATCAAACAAATAAAGGATTATTTTGAAAGAAGGCTTGCCGGAGAGCTTAATTTGGTGCGGGTTTCCGCCCCGCTTTTTGTAAGGCCGGAGTCCGGTTTGAATGATAATCTGAGCGGTGTGGAACGGCCAGTTTCCTTTGAAGTTAAAGGTATAGACGGAAACAAGGTGGAAATTGTCCATTCTTTGGCCAAATGGAAGAGGATGGCCTTAAAACGATACGGCTTTAAATGTCATGAAGGTCTGTATACTGACATGAATGCTATCCGCAGGGACGAAGATTTGGATAATCTTCATTCTGTATATGTAGATCAATGGGATTGGGAAAAAATCATCAAGAAAGAAGAAAGAAACGAGGAAACCCTTAAAGCAATAGTAAGAAGTATTTACAAGGTTTTTAAAGATTGTGAATCATACATATTGGATCTTTATCCTAAGCTGGAAAGTTATTTGCCCGAAGATATTACCTTTATAACTTCCCAGGAGCTGGAGGATAGGTATCCCCATCTCACTCCTGGTGAGAGGGAGGATGCCATCGCCAGGGAGAAGAAGGCTGTATTTATTATGAAAATCGGAAATAGATTAAAATCCGGAATTCCTCATGACAGCAGGGCTCCGGATTATGATGACTGGGAACTCAATGGTGATATACTTTTCTGGTATCCGGTGTTGGAAACCGCCTTTGAAGTTTCATCCATGGGCATACGGGTGGATGAGGATGCGCTTTTAAGGCAGCTGAAGCTGGCTGGCTGTGAAGAGAGGAAAAATCTTCTGTTCCATCAGGAATTGCTGAATGGACGGCTGCCATATACCGTAGGCGGAGGAATCGGCCAGTCCAGAATATGTATGTTCTTTTTGAACAAGGCCCATATTGGCGAAGTACAATCCTCAGTCTGGCCTGATGAAATGATTGCCGCCTGTGAAAAAGCCAATATTATACTGTTATAGAATCAAACATTCTTATTTTCAATTTTTCCTAAGGGCTTTTGTGCAGGACCTTCCATCACCTTTCCATCATAAGTAAACCGGGAACCATGGCAGGGGCAGTCCCAAGACAGCTCAGCAGAATTCCAGCTGAGCTCACAGCCCATATGGGTACAGGTTGTGTCCACAATATGGAGCTGGCCTTGCATATCCCGGTATGCACCTCTCTTTTTTCCTTCTATTTCTAATACCTTGCCTTCACCGGCTTGTAATTCTATTTTCCCTTCTGCTTTTTCAGCAGGTTTCAGTTTGCTCTTTATCAGGTGTTTTGCTACGTCCACATTTTCTGTAACGAATTTGCCTGCAGAGGCTCCCGGTTTTACCCTGGAGGGAATAAAGACCGGCGCCCATTCATTTTCATTTCCCAGAATATAATCTCTCAGTATCATGGCAGCAGCTGTGCCGTTGGTCATGCCCCATTTTCTGAATCCGGTGGCGACATATATGCCGGGGTCTTTGGAATTCAGGGGGCCGATATAGGGAACTTGGTCCATGGTTGTATAGTCTTGTGTAGACCATCTGTAAAGCACTTCTTTAACCTGAAAAGTATTTCTGGCCGTTTCCAGCAGGTTCTGATAGTGAATTTGAGTGTCTCCTCCCTGGCCGGTTTTGTGATGTTCTCCACCGATTATTACTAACTCCTCTCCGTTATCCATAGGATGGGAACGCCACGAACGCCCAGGGTTTTCCGCTGTAATATACATACCCCCGGGATATGTGTCAGTGATGGTAATCCCGATGGCATATGAACGCTCGGGATATATTCGTGCGAAATACATGCCGTCCCCGTCATAAAAGGGGTAGTGAGTAGCAATGATAACATTGGGAGCTTTAATGCGGAATCCGGTATCGGTAGATATTTCGTAGCCCGGCCCGGATTTTGTATGAATATCTATTGCTTTGGTATTCTCAAACAGATAGCTGCCATTGCCGGGAATAAACGAGGCCAGGGCAAGCAAATATTTCAACGGATGAAACTGGGCCTGATTGTCAAACCTGACGGCAGCTTTCACCTTGAAGGGAAGAGGTACTTCCTCAGAAAAAGATGCTGAAAAGCCTAATTTTAAGGCTGTTTCATATTCATTTTGCAACTGCAGTATATAGTTCTCATCCTGTGTATAGATATATGCAGGCTGCCATGAAAAATCGCAATCTATATTGTTCTGCTGGATGATGGTATCAATAGCCTGTATCGCGGCCTGATTTGCTTCTGCATATTGCTTTGCACTTTCTTCATCCATCTTGCTGTTAATGATGCTGTATATAATATCATGCTGGGCAGTGATCTTGGCAGTAGTGTGTCCGGTAGTTCCGTGAAGTATCCTGCTTGCTTCCAGCACCGCTGTTTTAAATCCGCTTTGTTTAAGCAAAAAGGCTGATGTGATGCCCGTTATTCCGCCGCCGATAATCGCAACATCCACATCAAGGTTTCCTGACAACTGCTCATATTCGGGGAAATCAACTGAAGCCATCCAGTAAGATTGAGATGGTATATTCATAAATGTACCTCCTGAACCATTTAATGATCTATTCAATTACAATTATTGCTCCATTGGCAGGATCCAGCCAATTATAAAGAAACTCAGCATGGCTGGAAAAGTTTCTTACACACATATGTGAACGCGGGAATGTGCCAATGGTATGCAGATATTCGGTGATACCCGGATCCACCAGTTGTCCGTCTTTTTCCTGGTAGGCTACCGGAACACCATGGATATATGCGCCTCCGCAGAAACGGGTTGCAAAGGGGGCATAACCGGCAATTTCATCGGAGCCGTCCTTAAGATACTGAAAGCGATCTTTTTTCTCTATAGCCCTGTAAAAACCCAGCGGGGTTTCGAAAGAGCTCTGGCCTTTTAATCCTGTGGTAGCCAAAGTATATGAGACCATGCGGATTTCACCGGCTGATATCTCAAATGCAGCCTGATTCTGCTGGTTTCTGTCGACTATGACAACATGTGTTGCTTGGCTTAAAGCATTGTCCGGATCTATATAATTCTTTGGCACATAAAGTTCCTGGTTGAAGGAATCCACTGCTACCCGGTAAAATTCATCCGTTTGATCCAGTATTCGAACCAGCATTCCATCAGGGATATAGCGGAAGTCGGATGAGGTATCCGGCTGAAAATAACCGGGAGCACTTTGATAAATGCGCATCCCATATTCATCTGTGGCACCTTCTCCTTTTTTGGGAGGAGCACCGTTGGCATTTTTGTAATTACTGATATGGTTAAGCTTACCTTGAGCCAATTGCTGCTGCAGATCCTGCAAGGCACTGAGCATCTTGTCAAATTGAAAGGTCCGGTTTACACCTGATGAAGAGTGTATATAGCCTGTAACAATATCACCATCATGTTTACAGGAAACCTTGTACCATATATCAGAATCGCCAAAAGTTTTTCCTGAAACCTGTTGATGAAGGGCAAGCTTTTCGTACTGTCCGGCTGTGCAAACTACCGCATCATCCGGATCGGGGTTTTTGAAAATATTAACTTCATCTTCGCTTGTTACTAAAAAATAATCATAGGTTAGATTATATTTTTCATACTTTACGTCATAGATGATTTCCGGTGGAAGCTTCTTATCATATATCACCAGAATATCGTTTTCTGTACTTTTATCTTGGGCTTCAGTAAGCTGAGAGATCTCCGTTTGATCCACAGCGGTATGAATCTGGGTCATCATTAGTGATTCCGCCTGTTTTGTTATGGCTTCATCCTCGCTTATATCAAAACCATTGATGTTCTCTTCAACGGCCTCTTTGTCGGACTTTGAAAGACTATCGTCAGTTTCTTCCTGATGTTTTGGTGACGGCTTCGGGGCGCTGGGTCCCTGCTGTTTTTCCTGCCGAGGGCGGGGAGCGGGCGATTCCGCGGGCGGCAGGCTGCGGTTGTAGGTGCAAGCTGAGCAGAGCAATATAATAATTAATATGAATAACCATAGAGTTTTTCTGTTCATTTAAATCTTCCTCCTTTCAATAGCTTTCTTCCAAACACAATAGAAATATTCATGAAAATCCTTTGAAATTGTTTAAGCCTTGGTATTTGGCTTAAATATAACTTGTACGTAAATTGTTGAATCATCAAATGGAATAGTGATATCTTAATAACAAACAAGGTGTTTGCGGAGTGATAAGAAAAATGGATAATCGAGCAAAGGCTGTCATTTATTATTTGTTCCACAGCGGTTTTGCTGTGGAGTATAAAGATTACTTACTAATATTTGATTACTATAGAATGCCTGATAATGCTGCCTTGGATGGACTGGCTGAAAAAGAGTTGATAAATAAAATTGTTGAAGCTAAGCATGTTTTTGTATTTGTCAGTCACAGCCATTATGATCATTTTAATCCTAAAGTATTTGACTGGAAAAGATATAATTCATCATTAACTTACATATTGAGCAGCGATGTCAAGGATGCCTTCAGCCAGGCGGAGAAAGAAGCTGCCTGTCTTTATCTGTCTCCCGGAGATTTTATCGAAAAGAACGGCATTCTTGTACGTGCTTATGGTTCAACCGATTTAGGCGTGTCCTTTTTGGTAGAGACAGGAGACTTGAGCATATTTCATGCAGGAGATCTGAACTGGTGGCATTGGGCTGACGAATCTACTGAACAAGAATTGATGGAAGAGGAGAAAAAATTTAAGGATGAAGTAAAAAAGATAGAAGGAAAGAAAATAGATGTGATGTTTTTCCCTGTGGACCCCCGGCTGGGTGAACACTACTGGCTTGGAGGTGCATACATGCTGGAGAAATTCCGGCCGGCCTTGTTTGTGCCCATGCATTTTGGGGAAAACAACTATATAACTGAACGTTTTGCAGATAAAATGATGCATCTCGGTGTTCCTGTTCTTAAGATAGAACATCAGGGGCAAAGATATGAATTTGCTTTATCAAGCAAAAACAGATAATAGAGGAGGAATACGCATGAAGTTTACTTTTTCACACAACAATCTGAATGTACTGGATTTGGAAAAAAGCCTGGATTTTTACAAAAAAGCCCTTGGCTTGCTAGAAGTGCGCAGAAAGGAAGCGTCTGACGGTAGTTTTATCCTGGTATTTTTGGGAGACGGAGTTACAAAGCATACTTTGGAACTGACCTGGCTGAGAGATTGGGATAAGCCTTATGATTTGGGCGATAATGAATTTCATCTGGCCTTCGAGGTGGATGATTTTGAAGCGGCTTATAAGTATCATTCTGAGATGGGCTGCATTTGCTATGAGAATAAGGCGATGGGCATTTACTTTATAGAGGATCCCGACGGTTATTGGATAGAGATAGTGCCTAAAAAATAAAAACAGGGGGTTACTGATAATGACATATTTGCCTTCTGAAAAGCGTTATAATTCCATGAAGTATAACCGCTGTGGAAGGAGCGGCTTGAAACTGCCTGCTGTATCCTTGGGGCTCTGGCACAATTTTGGAGGGGTGGATGCTTTTGAGAATAGCAGGGCTATGATTCATAAGGCTTTCGATTTGGGCATTACGCATTTTGATCTGGCCAATAATTACGGTCCGCCGCCGGGTTCAGCTGAAGAGAATTTTGGCAGAATCCTGAAGCAGGACATGAGAGCATATCGGGATGAAATGGTTATCTCCACCAAGGCAGGTTACTACATGTGGGAAGGGCCTTACGGTGACTGGGGCTCCAGAAAATATCTGCTTTCCAGCCTGGACCAGAGCCTCAAGCGGATGGGGCTGGAATATGTGGATATATTTTATCATCATCGTCCGGATCCTGATACACCGCTGGAGGAAACCATGGGTGCACTGGATCAGGCAGTACGGCAGGGTAAAGCTTTGTATGTGGGGTTATCCAATTACAATGCTGAGCAAACGCAAAAAGCTGTTGATATATTGAAACAATTGGGAACACCCTGCCTGATTCATCAACCGTCTTATTCCATGTTTAATCGCTGGATTGAGGATGGTTTGCTGGAAGTTTTGGAAAAAGAAGGAATAGGCTGCATTGCTTTCTCACCTTTGGCACAGGGCATGCTGACTGATAAGTATTTAAAAGGCATTCCGGAAGATTCCAGGGCAGCCAAGCCTCATGGCTACCTTAAGGAACGTGAAATCACAGAAGAACGGCTTAACAAGATCAGAAAGCTCAACCAGCTTGCTGAAGAAAGGGGGCAGACATTGGCCCAGATGGCACTTGCCTGGATATTAAGAGACGGGCGGGTTACTTCTGTATTGATTGGTGCCAGCAAAGTGAGCCAAATTGAAGAAAATGCAGCAGCGCTGAATAATCTAGATTTTACTCAGGAAGAATTGAAAAGGATTGATGTCATTCTAATGGCATAAACTTCCATTGACGCCCCGGTGAATTACGTTATAATAAGAGTGTAAGAAAAATAATGTTCTGAGATATACGCATGGTTTCTATTTTGAACCTACGTAATGAATAAGGGAGCCCAAAATGCCTGTCGGATACCGGGCCCATGGTAAGACCGTTCGTCGAAAGGGGAAGGTAGAAGGCATGCTGCGGGCACCCACCTATCGAGAGATAGGTGTCAAAATTGAAACGACGGTATCTCAGATCCACTTAGGCAATATTGCCTAAGTTTTTTTATAGTATAGGAGTATTCTATGAATTACATAGTCTTGGACACAGAATTCAGCCAGCCCCAGCCAAAGCTTTATAATCCTAACAGCAGGTTCAGGCCTGATCCGGTAAGTCCTTTCGAAATCATTGAAATAGGGGCAATCAGGGTAAGTGAGGATTTAAAGATAACATCTGTATTCAGTCGTTTGATAAAACCTGCTATATATCGGAGATTAAGCCCAATTGTCATCCGTAAGACCGGGATCAGGCTGCAGGATTTAAAATCAGGAGATGATTTCAGAAAGGTTATAGCTGATTTTCAGGAGTTTTGCGGCAGTGATTATATTCTTTGCACCTGGAGCACTAATGACATTAGAATACTTAAGAAAAACTGTATATATCATAAGCTTCCATATGACTGGATTGAAAGATACTATGATATTCAAAGTATTTGTACTAAAATTCTAGGTCTTCCAAAAAGTCAAGCCGTGGGGCTCAAAAATGCACTAAATGCTTTTAATATTGAAATAGATGGCAAGCTGCACAGGGCTTTGGATGATGCCCTGCATACTGCAAAGTTGTTTATTAAAGTTTTTAATGAGGATATAAAGGAGCAAATAAAAATTAAGGGCAATGAATAAGGGATATGCCTCAGGCACATCCCTTATATTCATTTTGCTGCTATTTTCTTTTTCTTTTAGTTTTATTCTCATACTTTTCGCTGAAGTGTTCTGCAGCATTTTCGCCTAATTGATCGTTATAGAATTCAGGCTGCTGTTTGGCACTGTTTTTCTTGTATTTTTGTTTTTTATCGGTGGACATTTGATTCTCCTTTCCTGATGTTTTTTGAGATATTTATTTTGTCCAATAAAATGGAATATAACCAGTCAAAAAAAATGCTGTGCTCTTTTCGGCACAGCATTTTCTGCTTAGGGAATTATTCTTACTTTGATTACCCCGCCTATTTCGCTTAACTTCTGGAACAAATCGTCAGGTGCTTCACCATCTATGTCAATCATGGTGTATGCCGTATTGCCCTTGCTTTTGTTTATCATGTGGGCAATATTTATATTGCGGGATGCTAAAAATGATGCAATCTGCCCCAGCATATTTGGCACATTTTTATGGGCCACGGTTATTCTTAGATGGTCTTCCTTTGGCATTTCACAATCAGGGAAGTTTACTGAATTAACAATATTGCCTGTCTCGATATACTGCTGCAGCTGAGATGAAGCCATTGAGGCACAGTTTTCTTCTGATTCAGGAGTAGATGCACCCAAGTGAGGAATAGGCACAACATTATCACAGGCAAGCAATTCCTCAGTGGGGAAATCGGTAACATAGCAGCTTACCGTTCCATCATTTAATGCTTCAATTAAGTCAGCAGTGTTAATAAGTTCACCCCTCGCAAAGTTCAGGAGACGCACTCCTTTTTTCATCTTAGAAAATGCTTCCCGATTAATATAGTTCCTTGTGTCTGGGAGCAGGGGAATGTGGATGGTAATATAGTCCGATTCAGCCAACAGGCTTTCCAGGCTTTCTGCCCTGTTTACTGCACGGGACAGACTCCAGGCAGCTTTTACAGAAATAAAGGGATCGTATCCTGTTACCTCCATGCCTAAGGCATGTGCACCGTTAGCGACCATGGATCCGATGGCTCCCAGTCCGATAACTCCCAATTTCTTGCCGGTGATTTCCGGACCGGAGAAACGGGATTTTTCCTTTTCAACTAATTTTGGAATTTCGCTTCCCTTGCCTTTAAGGGATTTAACCCATTCTATTCCGTCATAAATTCTCCGTGATGAAAGAAAGAGAGATGCCAGAACCAGTTCTTTTACTGCATTGGCATTGGCCCCGGGTGTATTGAATACAACTATCCCTTTTTCTGTGCATTTATCAATGGGGATATTGTTAACGCCGGCTCCTGCTCTTGCTATTCCCAGCAAAGAGGGTGAGAGTTCCATTTCGTGCAAATTGGCGCTGCGGACCAAAATACCGTGGGCTTCTTCCGCTTTATCGGTTATTTCATACTTATCCGGAGTAAGATGATCAAATATGATGTCTGGTATATTATTAAAAATTTTTATTTTGTACATTTTGCAAACCCCTTACTCTGTAGATTTATTTATTTTCCAGTTCAAATTTTTCCATAAAACTTACAAGAGCTTTAACTCCCTCTATAGGCATTGCATTATAGATACTAGCTCGCATGCCGCCTACTGAACGATGCCCTGCCAGGTTGACCAGGCCTGCTTTCTGTGCCTCACTGATAAATTTTTTATTCAGTTCTTCTGTCGGCAGAACAAAGGGAACGTTCATCAGGGAACGATCTTTTGGTGCAGCAGTTCCTCTGAATAAATCGGAATTATCCAGAAAATCGTACAATAGCTTTGCTTTTTCTATATTATACTTTTCAATTTCCGGCACACCGCCCAGTTTCTTCAGCCAGCGGAAAACCAGCATGGCCATATAGATGGCGAATGTGGGTGGAGTATTGTACATGGAATTGTTATCTGCATGTGTTTTATAGTCCATCATGGTTGGAGTAAACTCCATAGCATTGCCGATAAGATCTTCCCGGATGATTGCTATGGTTAATCCGGCCGGCCCAATATTTTTTTGAGCTCCGGCATAGATCAGGCCAAATTTGCTGACCGGATACACTTCGGATAAAATGCCGGAAGAAGCATCAGTTACCAAAGGAACATGGCCGGTGTCAGGCAGCCTGGTGTATCTGGTGCCATATATTGTATTGTTAATTGTGATATGGAAGTAATCGGCATCCTCGGAGAAAGTGGACTCATCCAGATCAGGAATATAATTAAAGGTTTGATCTTCTGAAGATGCTACAACATTAACCGTACCATATCTTTTTGCCTCTGAAATGGCCTTTTTTGCCCATACACCAGTATTAACATAATCAGCTTTTTTATTTTTCGACATCAGATTGAGAGGAACCATGGCAAATTGAGTGGAAGCTCCTCCCTGAAGGAATAATACCTTATAATTATCAGGTATATCCATCAGATCGCGCAGAAGCTCTTCAGCTTCCGCAATGATGTCCTTAAACAGGCTTGAGCGATGGCTCATTTCCATAACGGACATTCCGCTGCCGTTGGCGTTCATTAATTCTCTTTGTGCTTCTTCTAATACAGGCAGTGGGAGTACAGATGGTCCTGCAGAAAAATTATAAACTCTTTCCAATTGTAAATCCTCCCTTGCAGAAAATTAGAACAATTTCAAGATTGATGAAAATTTAACTTGTTGAGTATTATACTATATTTATTTACCTGATTAAAGTACCAAAGTATAAAAAATGAAAAAAAGCTTAGCTGTATTTCTTTATGTTATAATATAAAACGACTGGTATTTCAAGTATAAATCAGTTAAGACAGGAAAGAAGGAGCAAGACTTTGAAAATCAAAGAAGCAATAATTGTAGAAGGCATATATGATAAAGTAAAGCTGGAACAGTTAATAGACGCTGTAATTATTCCCACAAACGGCTTTGCAGTGTTTAACGACAGAAATCTTAAGGAAATGATAAGGAAACTGGCTCTAAAAAAGGGCATTATCATTTTTACAGATTCAGATCGTGCAGGTTTCTTAATCAGAAGATATATCCAATCTTTTATACCCGCCAGTCATATAAAACATGCCTATATACCAGAAATTTACGGAAAGGAAAGGCGGAAGGACAAGCCGGGCAGGGAAGGTTTGCTGGGGGTAGAGGGCATGTCAAAGGAGATTATTATACAGGCATTGAAAAATGCCGAATGCGATATCGTTAAAAATATGACAAATGATAAGGTCATAACAAAGCAGGATCTATACAGGGATGGTATATCCGGAAAAAACAACAGCAGACAGTTAAGAATGGAGCTGTTGAAGGAACTGCAGCTGCCCTCTCGGCTGTCTGCCAATGCTCTGCTTGATGTGCTCAATGCCTTGTTTACTTATGAAGAATATCAGGAATTTATTTCAAATTTTCTTCAAAATATGAATTAAGTCAGTCGATATACAAATCCGCTGACGGGAAATTAGGATCACATGTAACATTGATTCCCAGTTTATGCAGCACGGAATCGTCTGTAGATGACAAAATATTTGTAGAATGCAATTCGCATCCTGTTAGTTTCTTTAGGTTTGACAAAGCCAGTTGTGCCGTTGGGTTGGTAGTGGCACTGATGCTTAACGAAATAAGAGTTTCCTCCAGGTTCAGTCGGATATTTTTCTCATTTAAAATATTTTTTTTCAGATTCTGTATGGATTCTATTACATTTGGCGACAACAGGTGAATGTTGTCCGGTATGCCTGACACAATTTTTATTGCATTCAGAATAACGCTGGAAGTTGCGTTCATTAATACGGATCTTTTGCCGGTGGCTATTTCGCCGTTGTGTAGTTCAATGGCGGCACCGCATTTATTGTCTTTACCATCCTTAGGTTTGGATTTTAATACTTCTCTTGCTGCTACAACTACCCGCCTGTCTTCCGGCACCAGCTTAAAATCTTCCATCAAAAGTTCTACCCTTGAAAAGCTGTCCTTATCCTGCAGACCCTTGATGTATTCCGTTTTGTACCAGAAATATCTTCGTATGATTTCCTGCTTTGAAGCTTCCCGTACCACTTCATCGTCAATTATGCCAAACCCTGCTCGGTTGACGCCCATATCGGTAGGTGATTTATATACGGATTCTTTAGATGAAACCTTTTCTAATATTCTTTTTAATACGGGGAAGATTTCCACATCCCTGTTATAGTTTACAGATGTTTCTCCATAAGCTTCCAGGTGAAAAGGATCAATTACATTTAGATCCTTCAGGTCAGCCGTAGCAGCTTCATAGGCTACGTTGACCGGATGCTTTAAGGGGAGATTCCAGATAGGAAAGGTTTCAAACTTGGCATACCCGCTCTTTATGCCTCTCTGGCTGTCATGATATAGCTGTGAAAGACAGGTAGCCAGTTTACCGCTGCCAGGGCCTGGTCCGGTAACGATAACCAATGGTTTTGTTGTTTCAATATAATCATTGGCCCCAAAACCCTCTTCACTCAAAAGTGCATTGATATCAGTAGGATAGCCGGGTATGGGCCTATGTATGTAAACCTTGATATTGCGCAGTTCAAGGGTGTTTTTAAACATTCTAGCTGCTGGCTGGTCATTATAGCGGGTAATAACCACGCCTGCAATATCAAGGTCCCATGCACGAAGGTTATCAATCAGTTTTAATGCATCCATTTCATATGTAATGCCGAAATCTGCACGGATTTTTCGTCTTTCTATATCTCCTGCATAGATGCATATGATTATTTCAGCTTTATCTTTCAGTTTCTGCAGCAATCTAACTTTAGCATTAGGGTCATATCCAGGCAGCACCCTGGCTGCATGGTAATCAAAAAAAAGCTTCCCTCCAAATTCCAGGTAGAGCTTTTGTTCAAAAAGTTCTACACGTTTTAAAATCTCACGTGTCTGTTCTTCGAGGTATTTTTCATTGTCAAAACCGGGGCGAAGCACGTTTTTTACCTCCCTGAATTAATATCAGCTTATCGCTTGTTCTTAAATACATTTACCCAGGTATTAAATTAATCAATCCTGATATACAATATCATATTACAGAACTTTTTTCATGGTTTTTTTACAATATTTTTTTGAATTTAAAATGCAGGAGCAGAACTTTCATGTTCTGCTCCCGTAAGTCTTATTCTTCTGCACCAAACAGCCTTCCTCCTCCGAAACTTGGGAACAAAATGACTAAAAGCAGGAAGAAGAAAAGAAGTTCATCCTGATTTTTACAAAAGTTTCCTCCTCCAAATAATATGATCAGAAGCAGGAAAAAGAACAACAGAGAATCGCTGCTGCCTTTGCCGCCGCATGCATAGCCCATGGAATCACCTCGCTTTGTTAAATTCAATGCCCGGTATATAAATATGTACACTTGCTTTGAAAAGTGAACAATTTCAACCTATTTGCATATGCTGATATTCGAAAAGAGTTTAGGAAGTGATAGTTGTGCAGGAAGAAAGAATAATTAAAAAAATTGAAAAAACGTTGGAAAACTATAAAAATGTTCCTTTTGTACATAACGGCAGAACCTTGGACGGCTTGGACTGTCTGGGTTTTGTGGTGCATTTCTACAGTAACTTCGGCATCCGCCTTCCTGACAGTGACGGTATGGAGATAGAAGAAGACTGGTACAAAAACGATCCATTGAGGCTTATACGAAATATAAACAGGCTAAATGGCATACAGGTATCCAAAGATGATTTACAGCCTTTGGATCTGGTTTATTTTGCTATAGCTAAGGATGTAATTTCACATATGGGTGTTATGGTCAACAGCAGGGAGTTTGCCCATATGTCGCCCAGGAGCAATTTTATTATCAGCAAAATGGAAAGACAATGGAAAAACCGCTGCAGAGGCGCAATTCGTTTTATTTCCTTCAATTGACATCGTTTGATCAAGTCTGTATAATACTACTGATACAGTTGAAAAAGCAGAAATCGGAAAAACCATCTACGAAGGAGTGTTATATAATTGAAGTCATACGAACTGAGAGAAAAGTTTCTTTCTTTTTTTAAGGAAAAGGGACATGCAGTTATTCCCAGCGCTTCTGTTATACCTGAGAACGATCCTACCGTATTATTCACAACTGCGGGTATGCATCCATTGGTACCTTATTTGCTTGGTGCAAAGCATCCTGAAGGAAAACGTCTGGCCAATGTGCAGAAATGTATAAGAACAGGCGATATAGATGAAGTAGGAGACACTACTCACTGTACCTTTTTTGAAATGTTAGGGAATTGGTCTTTGGGAGATTATTTCAAAAAAGAAGCTATTGCCTGGAGCTGGGAATTTTTAACTTCAGAAAAGTGGTTGAATATTCCTAAGGAAAAGATTTTTATAACTGTATTTGCCGGGGATGATGATGCACCCCGCGACATGGATTCTTACAACTATTGGTTGTCCCATGGTGTTGACGAGAGCCATATCTTTTTCCTGTCCAAAAAACATAACTGGTGGGGTCCTGCCGGCACTACTGGTCCTTGCGGTCCGGATACGGAAATGTTTTATGATACAGGCAAGGAGAAATGCGGCCCTGATTGCAGCCCTGCATGCAGCTGCGGCAAGTATGTTGAGATCTGGAACGATGTGTTCATGGAATACAATAAGACAGCAGGCGGCAAATATGAACCCCTGAGCCAGAAAAATGTTGACACCGGCATGGGCCTGGAGCGTACTATTACTGTATTGCAGGGTGTAGAATCGGTATATGATACAGATGTATACCAGGGTATCATGAACAGAATAAAACAATTGGCCGATAAGGAATACGGAGAAAGTGAGGAAATTACACGTGCGTATAGGATTGTGGCAGATCATATACGTACATCCGTATTTATATTGGGCGACCAAAAAGGAGTAACGCCATCCAATGTGGATCAGGGGTATGTTTTGAGAAGGCTGATCCGCCGTGCTATCCGCTTTGGACTGAAAATAGGAATTCCGGAGGGCAGCATGCCTGAAATTGCAGAGGCAGTTATAGATCAATACAAGGATATATATCCGGAATTAGATGAAAACAAAAAATTTGTAGTGGATGAACTTCATTTGGAGGAAAAACGCTTTCAAAGAACCATTAATCAGGGACTCAAAGAGTTCAGCAAGCTTATTAGGAAACTGGGTAATGACGTTAAAGTAATTGATGGTGCAAGTGCATTCCGCCTGTATGATACTTTTGGATTCCCTTTGGAATTCACTCAGGAGCTGGCCGCTGAAAATGGTTTTACAGTTGATGTGGAAGGCTTTGAAAAAAGCTTCCGCCGGCACCAGGAGATTTCACAGGCCGGGGCTGCTCAGAGGTTTAAAGGCGGCTTGGCTGATCATACTGAAGAGACCACAAAGCTTCACACAGCCACCCATCTTCTGCAGGCTGCTTTAAGGAAGGTACTGGGGGATGAGGTAATGCAAAGAGGCAGCAACATTACAAAAGAAAGGTTAAGGTTCGACTTTTCCTTTTCACGTAAACTTACTAAGGAAGAGCTGGAGGAAGTGGAACGGCTGGTGAATGAATATATTGAACAGGATTTGGAAGTAGTATGCGAAGAAATGCCCTTGGAAAAGGCCAAGGCTTCCGGTGCCTTAGGATTGTTTGATTCCAAATACGGCAACATGGTTAAGGTTTATTCCATAGGAGATGTATCCATGGAGCTTTGCGGCGGCCCGCATGTGAAAAGAACAGGTGAACTGGGCAGGTTTAAAATCAAGAAGGAAGAAAGTTCTTCAGCGGGCGTAAGAAGAATAAGGGCCGTTTTATTGGAAAAGTAATCTGTGTCAATCGTAAGACAGCCTTAAATTGCTATTAAATGGGCTGTCTTTTTTTGCTTGCATCCGAATCATATTTCAGTATACTATTAAAGATGCAAAACAAGATTATGGAAAGGAGTATATATATTTGTCCAGGCAGATAATTGTAGCAGAAAATGCAGGTTTTTGTTTTGGAGTAAAACGGGCAGTTGATATGACCGTTGAATATAATAATAAAAATAACACCAGGGTGTACACTCTCGGCCCACTTATACACAATCAGGATGTTGTAAAAAGTCTGGAAGAGCAGGGCGTATTCCCAATAAAGGGGGAAGAGCTTTCAAAATTACAGCCAGGTGATACAATAATTATCCGATCTCATGGTGTAACACCTGAAATAATTGAAAGGCTTAAGCAGACCGGAGCCAAAGTGGTGGATGCCACCTGTCCATATGTATCCAGCATTCAGCGCAAGGCCAGGAAATACTACGAAGAAGGCTATCAGATTGTAATAGTAGGCGATCCGGATCATCCGGAAGTAATAGGAATAAATGGATGGTGCAACAACACCGCCTTGGTAACAAAGGATGGCAGTGAACTGAATAATCTTCATGAAAAAGTCTGTGTCCTTTCGCAAACTACTGAAAAAATATCCAATTTTGAAAAGACTTTGGACAGGGTTTCCCGGCTGGCCGGGGATGTGGTGAGCTTTAATACTATCTGCAGCGCTACCAGTGAAAGACAGAGCAGTGCTGATGAGGTATCCAGGATAGTTGATCTTATGATAGTAATAGGCGGGAAACATAGTTCCAACACTAAAAAACTTTATGAGATTTGCAGTGAAAATTGCAGCAACACATTATTGATAGAAAACGCAAAAGAGCTGACGGATGATGTTATAATTGATTCCCGTTTAAAAAGGATCGGAGTAACTGCAGGCGCATCCACACCGGATTGGGTTATTGAGGAAGTAATAAATAAACTGAAGAGTGATAATAAGTGAAAAGAAAGCAAACACGTAGAATTCAGGTTGGCAATAAGGCCATAGGCGGAGATGCTCCTATTACCGTTCAGTCTATGACCAATACTGATACAAGGGATGTGGAGAGCACTGTTGCACAGATCCTCAGGCTGGAGGAAGCGGGCTGCGATATCATACGCTGCACAGTGCCGGATCAGCAGGCGGCGGATGCTTTATCCGAGATAATTCCCCGCATACACATTCCCTTGGTTGCCGATATCCATTTTGATTACCGGCTGGCACTTAGGTCAATAGAAAACGGCGCAGCAAAACTACGTATAAACCCTGGAAATATCGGGAACAAGGAAAGGGTTAGGGCGGTGGTATCTGCTGCCAAGGATAAAGGCATTCCCATTCGCATCGGGGTAAATTCCGGATCTTTGCAAAGGGATATCCTGCTTAAGTATGGAGGAGTATGTCCGGAAGCACTGGTGGAAAGCGCCCTTCGCCATGTGGAAATATTGGAGGAGCTGGATTATTACGATATAGCCATTTCAGTGAAATCTTCCGATGTGCAGGAAATGATTGAAGCATATAGGCTGCTGTCCGGCAAAGTGGATTATCCCCTGCATTTGGGGGTAACGGAATCCGGTACGCTTAGGAGGGGCACCATAAAATCAAGCGTAGGCATTGGCGCCCTTTTATCTGAAGGAATCGGGGATACCATCCGTGTATCATTAACTGATGATCCAGTGGAAGAAGTTATAGTAGGCAAGGAAATCCTCAAATCCCTGGGAATTATAAAAGAAGGCATTGAACTGATTTCCTGTCCCACTTGCGGGCGTACACAGCTGGATTTAATGCGGATAGCCAAGGAAGTGGAAGAAAGGCTGGCCCATGTAAAGAAACCTATTAAAATTGCAGTTATGGGTTGTGCTGTAAACGGTCCCGGAGAAGCACGGCGAGCGGATATAGGGATTGCAGGAGGAAAAGGTGAAGGCCTTATTTTCCGCAAGGGAGAAATTATCCGTAAGGTCAAAGAAGATGAACTGGTGGAAGAATTGATAAAAGAAGTTGAAAAATTGTTGTAAACTGCTGTTAAATATATAATTCCAGGGGGTAACATATGAAACTATACATTCTTTCTTTAAATTGCGGCAGCTCCTCATTAAAGTTCAATCTGTTTGAAAAGACGAAAGAAGACAGACTCATATCCCGTCTCAACGGCATTGTAGAAGAAGTGGGCAATAAAGAAAGAAGCCTATTGCGGTATACTCTAAACGGCAGCAGGCATAAGAAACCCGTTCCTGTGGAATCGCATAAAGAAGCCTTGATTTTATTGTTTAAAGAATTGGAGAAGCATAATATTCCGCTTGGTGCAATATGCGGTGTAGGGCATCGGGTGGTACATGGAGGAGAAAAATATACAAACAGTGTTTTAATTGATGAAGAAGTAATCAGCACCATAAGAGAACTGATACCTTTAGCACCGCTGCACAATCCGCCTAACCTGATCGGGATAGAGGAAGCCATGAAACTGCTGCCGGATGTGCCCCATGTAGCTGTTTTTGACACAGCATTTCATGGTACCATACCGGAATATGCTTATAGATACGCTATACCGGAAAACTGGTATGAAGATTATGGAGTACGCAGATACGGTTTTCACGGGACATCACACCTGTATGTTGCCAAACGTGCGGCCAGGTTCCTTGGCATACCTTATAATCAGTTTAATGGAATTACGGTACATTTAGGCAATGGATGCAGTATTACCAAGATACGTGAAGGGAAATCAGCAGATACCAGCATGGGCTTTACCCCCCTTGAAGGCTTGGTAATGGGAACCCGGAGCGGAGATATCGATCCTGCCTTAGTATCCCATGTGGCAGGCATGCTTACAAGAGAAGAAGGAATACCCACAGGGGAAGCATATCAGAAAGTAATGCATGCCTTGAACAAGGAAAGCGGCCTTAAGGCCCTGACTGGCATCTCAGTAATGCAGGATATTCGGCAGCGTGCAAATGAAGGAAACAAAAAGGCAGACATGGCAGTATCAATTTTTGCCTACCGTGCTGCCAAATATATCGGCTCCTATTTGGCTTCCCTGCCCAATGCACATGCCATAGTTTTTACAGCAGGCATCGGAGAGAATGAGGGAGTCATAAGGGAAAGAATCCTCTCTTTTCTGGAATACCTGTCATTTGAAATCAAGGAAGATAATCAAAAGCCAAAAAGAGAAATGGAAATTGCCCGCAGCAGATCTGGCGAATATCCTATATCTGTACTAGTAATTCCAACGGATGAGGAAATTGTAATTGCGTATGACACACTTTTTATAGGCCATTTAAAAACCGGTGTTCCTGAAATATACCCGTTTGAAGTATAGAATCACGGAAGCGAAGTTTCCATAAAGGATGTGCAAGAAATAATGAAATGGCTGGCGGCTGTTTTTGCCATAGTATTAATATTAGCTTCTCTCATATTCATCTTGACCGGACTGCAGCAACTAAAAGAATTTGTCTATGATTTAGATTTTGATCCCCAGGATGATTCTCAAAATTCAACAACTGATCAGAACACAAATGGGGATTCTAAAGCCACAAATAATAATGATGACAAGAATGCAGAAAATGATATTGAAGAGGTCGTAGATACACAAGCGGAATCAGAATCGGACAAAGGCTTATCTAAAGTGAAGGAACCTGACTCAGAAAGAAGTACAGATGATGAAGGAAACCAGGAGGAACTGGTTCAAATCCGGATTTCTTTCGCAGGAGACTGCACCATAGGCACGGATGAGAATTTTACTTATGTAAATTCGTTTCCTGATCGTTATGAAAAGGTCGGGCGTGATGATGCCTACTTTTTCAAGGGAGTAAAACCGGTTTTCGATAATGATGATCTGACTCTGGTTAACTTGGAAACTACTTTTACTACAGCCAGGAAAAAGGCTGATAAAAAGTTCAACTTTAAAGGTGATCCTTCCTATGTAAATATATTAAAAGAAGGAAGCATAGAAATGGTTAATATATCCAATAATCATATTTATGATTATTTGAAGCAGGGCTTTAGGGATACAATTGATACCCTTGAAAAAGCAGGTATATATTATTCAGGTGAAGGCCATATCGCTTATTATGAGTCCAAGGGAATTATTATAGCCAGCATCGGATACAATGGATGGTACACATCTATAAAGGAATCTCTGAAAAGAGATATAAAAGAAGCACGAGAAAAGGCAGATCTGGTTATTGTCTCCTTTCATTGGGGCCAGGAGAGATCCAACTATCCTAATTCTGTACAGATAGAATTGGGCCGTTTCAGCATCGATGAAGGGGCAGATATTGTAGTCGGCCACCATCCACATGTTATTCAGGGAATTGATAAGTACAAAGGCAAATATATAGCATACAGTCTGGCAAACTTCTGTTTTGGAGGAAACCGCAATCCGGAAGATAAGGATACTTTTATATTCCAAGGATTATTTACTTTTAGGAACGGAGAATTGATCAAAAATGAAGGCATTGTTTATGCATGCAGTGTATCCTCTGTAGATTATGTAAACGATTACCAGCCTACACTGCTTACAGGCAGTGAACGGGAAAGAGTTATAAGCCGCATTCTTAAATATAGTACCAAGTTAAAATACGGCATATCGGCGGAAGACGTGATTTTCAGCGAGTAATAAGCTGAAAAGCTGGCTTTTACGCATACAGGTTGATATAATGAAGTGCAGGAGGTGTCCTTATTGTTCGACACGTTTTTATTTGATCTGGATGGCACCTTGCTGCCCCTGGACATGGATGAATTTATAGGGCATTACTTGAAGGAAGTGGGAGCCTATTTTCAGGATATGATAGATCCTGACCTGCTACTAAGCCATGTTTGGGCCGGAACCCAGGCCATGCTTAACAATCAGGGCGATAAAACCAATGAAAAAGCTTTTATGGATGTATTTGGGAACTGCATTAAAGGAGATCTTGCTTTATTTCAAAAAAGGTTTGACAGTTTTTACGATGATGGTTTTTTGAAAATTCGTGATTGTACTGAAACTTCTCCTTTAATAAAAAAAGCTGTCCGAGTTTTGAAAGAAAAAGGCTATACTCTTGCTGTCGCTACCAATCCAATGTTTCCTAAAAAGGCAGTTTTGCACAGGATAGAGTGGGCCGATTTAAATCCGGATGATTTTGATTATATAACCAGCTATGAACAAAATCATTATTGCAAACCCCGGCTGGAATTTTATAGGGAAGTACTGGAAGGTTTGGGGAAACTTCCACATCAATGCATGATGGTAGGCAATGATGTTGAGGAAGATATGGTGGCATCCAGGCTGGGTATAAAGACCTATCTGATTACAGATCATCTGATAAATAGCCGCAATAATCCAATAATCTGCGATTATCAGGGCACTTACGAGGATTTTTATAGTTTCGTTTGTAAGCTGCCGGAAGCAGGCCGAAAGCCTGATTAAGTCCTTATGCTTTTTAATATCCAGTAGCCGCCCTTTTTGTTAATTACCTCACAATTGCCAAAAACAGCCCTTAATTTGTCAGCTGCAGATTTAGCCCCTTGTTTCTTCTGAATAACCAAGTACAGGCAGCCGCCTGGAACAAGGAAATCCTTGCTTTGTTCAAACAGGGGATAGATAATTTTTTTTCCTGCACGGATGGGTGGATTGCTTACAATGGTATGAAATCTGTCATAAATTTGTTGATAACCGTCACTGACAAAAGCGGCGGCGTTTTTTATTTGATTCTGTTCTATATTGCGCACAGCAAGTTCAACAGCCCGCTCATTAATATCAACCATGGTTATATGAGCATTTGGGTTTAATTTTGCTAAACTTATGCCGATTGCCCCATATCCGCAGCCCAGATCCAAAACTTTTCCTGATAAATCAGGCAAGGTTCGTATTAAAACCTCACTTCCATAATCTACTTTGTTTTTGGAAAACACACTGGCATCGGTGTAGAATTCCAGCTTTATATCTTTTATGGAAAAGGGAATGCATTTAACGTCATGAGAAGATTTGGGTTTTTGTGAATAGTAATGTTCCATCTTTCTCAAAAGCTCCTTATAGTTTTCCTTGGTTATGTGTATTATTATACCAGATAAAAGACTGAATATAATGAAAAGCTTTCTCGTTTGTGGTATTATTTTGGTTGGATGGGTAATCTGTTAACTGCTATATAGGAATGATGAATTTGAGATTGTTTATTGCGGTTAATTTTGAAGAACCAGTTAAAGATCAAATATTTGGAATTATAAGAGAAGTAGAGAAATATGCTTTAAAAGGACGGTTTGCAAAAAAAGAGCATATGCATTTGACACTGGAGTTCTTAGGCGAAATTCCCCAGGAAAAAATCAGCAGCATTATATCAGCAATGAACTGCATCGGCGTACCGCCTTTTACTTTGGAATTGGCAGGCTTGGGGTATTTCAGACGAAGGGGAGGAGACATATGCTGGCTCGGTGTTAAAGAAAATAAAAAACTGATGGAGATGCAAAGCAGACTTCACAAAACCTTGTTGGATAAGGGATTTTTGTTGCAGGATAGAGAATACAGGCCGCACATCACAATAGGCAGGGAGGTTAAATTAAAAGAATCCTTTAATTCGTTAAGGTTGGAAAAGGACATTTGCAGCATTATTATTCATGTAAATTCCATAGAATTGATGAAAAGTGAAAGAATTAATGGGAGATTAGTTCACCAAAGAATTTTTTCAAAAGTTTTGTAATGTTGGAAAAGGGGTGCTGTTCGCATAACGATATCAGGGGTAGAGGAAAATGGTTATTACGCTTGTCTCGGATTCATTAAATTCTGATAGCAAGACAGCAGGTTTTTCAGCCTTTAATCTGGCAAGGCAATTATCCGGCCATGGACATGAAATACGAATAGTCACTTACGCCGGTCTTGCGTTGAAAGAGAATAATATAGAAACTGAATTTGAAGTGTTTTATATTCCTCAATCGAAATTCCTAACAGGCCTTTGGAACAGAGCTATACTAAAAAGTATAAAAAAAGCGGTTTGTGGTTCGGATGCTGTTCATGTTTTCCAGCCTTCTATACTGGGATGGACAGCGGCAAAAGCTGCTAAAAAACTAAAGGTTCCTGTTATAGCAGGTTTTTACACAGAACCTGAGCATACGGCATTATACTTATTTTTACGCTTTCTTTTCTATCGGAATTTTCTTCATATCCATTGTATAGATAAACATGTTGCTGCCCACCTGCGCAGTTATGGATACAAGGCTTGGCTTCATGTCATATCAGATAAGCTACACCCTCGGTCACGTACAATAAAACGCATGGAAAGAATGTATCTATCCTTATCGAATCAAAATAAGAGTGATTTTGCCAAAGGCTGTATGTTCAGATTACTGTCCAGATTATTTTACACAGGTTTTGCTGTACCCCTGATGCAGTTTTGGATGCGTGTGGTTTTGGGAGCCAGAATACGTGGAAAGAAAAATTTAAAAGGGGTGCGCAGTGCGGTGACCGTTTGCAATCATGTTCATTTTCTTGACAGTGTTCTTGTAGGCCTGGCTGTTTTTCCAAGGAAAGCAACCTTTCCAACATTTGTGAAAAATGTAAGAACACTTTGGCCGGGGAAAATAGTACGTATACTTGGGGGAGTTGCTATACCAGAAAGTTTAAGCGAAGTAAACACATTTTTCAATGAACTGGAATTTTTGCTTATAAAGAATCATATAGTTCATTTCTTCCCAGAGGGAGTGTTAAGGCCTTATGACACTGATTTAATAAGCTTCCGAAAAGGCGCTTTTCATCTGGCCGCTCAGGCTCGTGTACCCATAGTGCCTATGCTGATAACATTTGATCCACCAAAAGGCTTATATAAGCTGATACGGAAAAAACCTGTCATGACCCTCCATGTTGGGAAGCCCATGGAACCGTATGATGAGAAACCTGAGAATGATATGCGCATACGCATGGAATTAATCTATGAAAAAATGAACAGCTTTGCTAAGAGAAATAAAGCCAGTTAATCAGAAAATATAATATATTTAGCAAATCATGCGAACCAAGCTTTTTATAGATTTAGGTTTGCTTTTTTTATTTTTAATATTATAATAGATCAGGTATTCTTTTAAGTTTTTCATGCTATGCGGAGAGTTTAGAGTATGAGAGAAAGATTTGAATTTAAAGAAAGTGTATTGATAGGTTCTTTATTATTCGGTTTATTCTTCGGGGCGGGAAATCTGATATTTCCTATCCAAATGGGCCAGATGGCCGGAAAAAACACCCTGCAGGCAACCATAGGTTTTTTAATTACCGGTGTAGGCCTTCCTTTGCTGGGTGTACTTGCTGCAGCTGTATGCCGGAGCGAAAGCTTGTATGAAATGGCGAAACCGGTCAGCAGGGTATATTCTATTCTGTTTACATGCATGTTATACCTGACTATTGGACCGCTGTTTGCAATTCCACGCACGGCTACTGTTTCCTTTGAGGTAGGCTTGAATCCTTTTATAGGGGCAGAACACGGCCGCGTTGGGCTGTTGTCATTTTCTTTTATATTCTTTTTAATTACCCTCTACTATTCACTGAGGCCGGGCAGAATCCTGGATTGGATTGGCAAATATCTAACTACAATTTTTGTTGTTTTGTTATCCATACTATTAATTGCAACCTATGTGAAGCCCATGGGACAGGCCGGCCAATACGCAGCCCAGGGGAATTACATAGACAAACCTTTTTTCACAGGGATTCTGGAAGGTTATCATACAATGGATGCTTTAGCTTCGCTTGCTTTTGCCATTGTTATCATATCCAACGTTGAAAAACTGGGAGTCAGAAGTCCCGGCAGGAAAACTGCAGAAATATTGAAAAGCGGCCTGATTTGCGCAGCAGGAATGAGCCTTATTTACGCTTCTTTAGCTTATATGGGGGCAACAAGCCTGGGAAGTACAGGCCGGGCAGATAATGGCGCAAGAATAATGTCCATGGTGAGCGAGCATTATTTTGGTTTTACCGGCAAACTTTTGCTTGCATCTATTGTTACCGTTGCTTGTTTAAAAACAGCCATTGGCCTGATTACTTCCTGCGGCCAGATGTTCAGCAAGATGTTTCCAAACTCTCTTACATACAACCAGTATGCGGTATTATTTACTGTCATATCTTTTATCATAGCCAATTTTGGCTTAAACAATATTATAAATCTGTCTGTCCCGGTGCTTATGTTTCTTTATCCTCTGGCAATTACTTTGATGGTATTATCGTTACTATCGCCTGTAATTGAAAAGCAAAGAGACATATACATATGGACAACTGCGCTCACCATGTTTGCTGCTTTTTTTGATTTTTGCAATACTTTGCCAAAACCTATAAAAGAAACAGTGCTGATGGAAAAGGTAATTAGTTTTGGTCACAAAATTCTGCCCGGGTTTGATTATGGGTTTGGCTGGATTCTACCAGCCATATTGGGCTTTGTAATAGGAACTGCTATTTGGAAGAGCCGCAAAAGCTAGTTTTTCATAATGTTTATACAAAGAATGGAATTTTCCGCTGTAGTCCTTATGCCAAGGTTTTTTCTTTCCGCAAAAATGGAGTATTATTGTGTTGTTGATAACATGGTCCATGTCCCAAAGGTTATTGGTAATTATTTTGTAAAAACGGAAATATCTGACATCATAGTTATATAGTTTTTCATCTATACTTCTTATTCTTTTTGCATAGAGGGCATTAAGAATGTCCTGATCAGGCATTATTAGTTTCAGGGATTTTCTTCTGACCAGGTTATAAATTGCCTCTTCTTTGATGTGTCTCCGGTGCAGATCCAGATTCATCAAAAGTACGCCTGAATTATAGTAGGCTTCTATGCCGTAAGGTCTCAGCCTGATTTTATTAATTTCTTTAATGGAAGGTATATCATGGTATGCTGCTGCATATAAATATCCATCGATATCAATTTCATATAGTTTTCTGATTGGATTGATTACCAGTATATCAGGATCCAGGTATAATATGCGGCTGAGATTGTCCGGAAGAAATTTATGTGCCAGCAGACGATAGTACATTTCCTTCGTATAGTAAAAAAGGGTGGGTGCATCTGCAAAATGACTGTTATCCAGTTCAATAATTTTAAGCTGGCTGCCATGATCCTTTATAAAACTATTTAAGTCAGCCAATTCTTTTCTTTTTATGCTTGAATGCATAAGATATATAGTAAATGCTTCTTCAGGATTATTTAGAAACAATGATTTGAGCATAACTCTTAAGGGCTTCATATAATTGGAATCCAAGGTAACCAGTATATTCATACCCGTCCCCCTTAAACTTTCTTTTCAATATAATTATATCATACTCAGAAAATTTATTAATAGTTTGGGGAACATGTCAAGAAAGCAAAAAACCGCAGCAAATATCCATTTGCTGCAGCTTAACTTGTAATCTAAACCCTATAGGCTCTTAACATATACTCCAATCTGCTTGTCCATGGTTGAGATATGCCGTGTCAGCCAATCAACAATCATTTGATTGGCATTTATGACTAATGCTATATTGTAACCGGATTCCTGGAAGTCTTTTTTCAGCTTTGCCAGGTCGCCCTCAAATTTCCTGTGTGCTTTAATTTGTTTATCAAGATCGGGATAATTGATCTCCTTCATATATTTTTCCTCATCATTAAAGTGCATTTTTGTGTAGTCATCAAGGAAATCCAGCATTTCAGATATTACTTCCTTTGCTTTTCCGCTTTTGCCCGCTTGAAAAAGCTGATCTACTTTTTCGAACCATATTTTGTGCTGAGCGTCTATGCTTTCAACGCCAACAGACAGATCCGGAGTCCATTTGATAGCCAATTCTCATTTCTCCCTTCAGAATCTCAATTTACTAAAAATATATATTTTTTTAGAAAAATTTGCAAGTTAAAATAAGGAAACCTCTCATTTTTTTACATTTGTATATAAATTTGTTTTATATATGTAAAACTATGGTATTTAATATTAATAGATTTCTTTGTTATATTTCATATAAGATTTCATGCAATGTGGAAAGGAAAACATTTCTGGCAATATTGCTGCTGGCAAGGGGATCGAAAATATGAAAAAAGATAAATTAAAAAGCCTGGACCTCAGGTATTTTTTGGTTCCATTCAGTATACTATTGATTCTGTTTTCCATAATGACTTTTACTGCCATAAACAAGCGTGTGTCTCAAAAATATTTGTCATTTGAACAAGAAGCCATTAATATTGCAGAGGGTTATTCACACGCGTTGGTATATTCGCATGATGCACATAAAATTGTCACTGAGCTTTTGGAAGAAAAATTAATATTAGCACTTCAAGCCATTTCCATGATTGAGAATAAATATGACAATGAACTATTATCCAGGATTGGAGAACAATTTTTTATTGACGAAATATATCTATATAATGATAATGCAGAAATAATACATAGTAAAGATGGTAAATACATAGGCTGGAAGGCACAGGAAGGTCATCCGGTTTACAATTTTTTTAAAAGCAATGAAAGAATTCTGGTGGAAGAAATTCGAAAGGATTCTGACAGTGATAACTACTTAAAGTATGCTTATTTAAAGAATGATGACGGGACGTTTATTCAGATAGGAATTAAGGCTGATACCGTAAGGAGCTTTCTGCAGCGATTTGAGTTTAATAAATTAATGGAAGAACTGGCAGGCAGAAACGGCATAATAAGTGTTATGTATATTAATAACAATTTTGAGATAGCGGCCAGCAGTTCACCTGAATTAATTGGGGAAATCCTTACAGATGAAGTATTAATAGATCGGATATCACAGGGAAAAATTTATTCTTCAAAAACAACTTTTAACGATCAGGATGCATTTCAAGGTTATGTACCCATTCTGCATGAAGGCAGAGTCAGCGGAGTCTTGTCCATAGTCTGGTCAATGGATGAGGTAAAAGCAGAAATAAAAGAGATGGTTACAGATGGAGTTATTGCTTTTTCTGTTGTAATATTTGTCATGAGCATTATTTTATATTATGCATATATAATAAACAAATCCAATATTAGAATAGCCTATTATGATAAACTGACCGGCCTTCCCAATCATGAATATTTGTTTGAACACTTGGATAATGAAATAAAAAACATGGGTAATAAAAAGAAGGCCATTTTCCTATTGAATTGCAGAAATTTTGAAACTCTTAATATGACTTATGGATTTAATTATGGAAATGAAATATTGATACAGATTGCAAATAGAGTAAAAGGCATAATAGATCCAAATGATCGGTTTTTCAAGTTTAACGCTGATAGATTTGTGCTTACCATAGATAATTATATTGACAGAGATCAATTGACTGATATTGCTCACCGCATTTTAGAAATATTTGAACACCCTATAATGGGAAGCGTTGAAAATCAATATATCAATGCTGAAATCAGTATTGTAGAAATCCATGATAAGGGCATAACAGTTGATAAATTATTGCAGGATGCTGTTTTAGCTCTTGATAACTTGGATAAAAACAGCAATGAACAGATATGCTTTTACCAGGATGTAATGGAAGAACAGATAATCCGGCAAGATAGGATAGCAAGAGCTTTAAGGGCAATAATAGAAAATGAGGAAGATGAACAGAGCAGGCTGTATTTACATTTCCAGCCGAAATGGTGTCTGAAAAACAACAGGCTGATTGGTTTTGAATGCTTATCAAGGTTGTATGTTAATGAGCTGGGTAATATTCCACCAATAGAATTTATCGATATAGCAGAAAAAAGATGGTTCATTTATGATTTGGGAAAGCTAATACTGCAAAAAGCCTGCAGATTTTTGAGCAAGATTTATGATTTAGGATTTGATGACATAAAAATATCAGTAAACATTTCGGTTATTCAATTGCTGAGAGATGAATTTGTCAAAGACTTAATTGAAATTATTGAGTCTTCAGGGATAGACAAGAAGTCATTAATACTGGAAATAACAGAATCCATTATTATGGAAAACTTTGATCTAATAAATAAAAAGCTGGAGAAGATAAGGAGGACAGGAATACTCATATCTCTGGATGATTTTGGAACAGGTTTTTCTTCACTTTCCAGACTGCGGGAATTAAATATAGACTATGTCAAAATTGATAAATATTTTATTGATAATATAAGGGAAGGTAATGACGATACTTTAATTACAGCGGATATTATTTCGATGTCGCATAAAGTTGGTTTAAAAGTTGTAGCTGAAGGAGTGGAAAGAGAGGATCAGAAAAAGTATCTGGAAAGGAATCAGTGTGATATTTTGCAGGGATACCTGATAAGCAAACCGCTGAATGAAGATAAAGCAATAGATTTTCTCAAAAATAAATCCATCGGGCTCTAAAGCAAAAAAATTTGACAATATGTATAAAAACTGGATAATATGAAAATAGGGACTGGCATGATATGTGATGTATATAAAGGGCGGCTAATTGATATGAAAACAAGGTTGCGCTTATTTGTTTTTATTCTGATGTTTTTTGTATTATTAAATGGGTTTAATTCCGTGCTGGCCGAATCTGATACCTCTGAAGATGATTCCTTGTTAACCTTGGAAGAAAAACAGTATGTAGAAAACAACCCTGTAGTTAAAGCTGGCTTGATTGACGGATCAGCGCCGTTTTCTTATAAAAATGAAGATGGGGAAATCCAGGGTGTTTTTTTATATGTGTTGAATAATATATCCGGTATTACCGGGCTCACTTTTGAGTATGAGATATTTGAATCAATTGATTATGCCCTGGCAAGCGATTGTGATCTTATATTCGTAATTACGCCGGGAGGTTTTCTTGAAAGCGTAACCCTTACTCAGCCGTTCTTAGAAAGCGGGACAATTCTCTATGTGCATTCATCTTTCGACCCCGGCCAACTGGATAATGAGATCTATGCCGCAGTCAAAGGATACAGCCTTCCTGAAGGTGTAAGAATAGAGAATACAGTTTATTACGATACAAGGGAAGCCAGCCTGAACGCAGTAGAAAGCGGAAGAGCTGCGTATGGTGCTGCAAATGCCTTTTCTGTTGTATATTATAAGCTGCAGTATGGATACAAAAATATTATAACAATTCCAATTGAAAAAGAAGTCCAGAAGTTTTGTATTGGTTTGTTGAAAGATGATTATATGCTTCTTTCAGTTCTAAATAAAGCTATTGGATTAATTAATCCGAATCAAACCAGGGTTATAATAATGGACTTAATATCCAAAATTGATAGAAAAATAACCGCCGGGATGATATTTGACACTTATAGTTCAGAAATTGCTATTATCTTCATTATTGTATTAAGCATTTTATTATTAAGTGTTATTTCTAACATATATGTTGCCAACAGGCTGAGGGAGCAAAGTAACAGATATGAGGTGTTGTCTCAGATTTCCAATGAATATCTATATGAGTATTTCCCAAAAACTCAGCGATTGAACCTGACCGATAAGTTTTATACTTTGTTTTATACACAGGAAAGCATTAATGAAGTAACCAGCGTTTTGAAGAATGTGCTGTCTAATATGGATTCGGACTATTCAAATCTAACCATTAAGCTCCGCATGCCGGGTGGAGGAGTGGGTGCATTTAAGTCTATAAACCTGAATATATATGACAGGCGCGGAAGAATAGAAAGCATAATGGGTAAGTTAATTGATATAAGTGAAGAGACAGCTGAAAAAGAAAAACTTATGATTAAGGCTCAAATAGATGGTTTAACTGGTTTATACAATGCTGATACTACACAAAATCTAGTAAATGAAAGGGTTAAGAAAAAGGATTTCCATCAGCTGGATGCTTTCATATTGATGGACTGTGATGGCTTTAAAATCATTAATGACACTTATGGACATCTTGTAGGAAACAAAGTATTAAGGGAGCTTGCTAATGTTTTGAAGAATACTTTTCGGAGTACAGATATTATCGGCCGTGTAGGCGGAGACGAATTCTGTATATATCTGAAAGATATTCCGTCGGTTGATTTTATTCATGAAAGATGTTATAAGCTAAGCGAAATAATAGAGAATACAATTAAAGAAAACAATGTTACGGTCAGCATGGGGATAGTGTTGGTAAGAGAAAAACAAGCGTATGAAACTCTTTTCAGAAAGGCTGACAAAGCCCTGTATCAAGCCAAACGCATGGGTAAAGCACAGATTATCTTTTTTGACGAAAACCAGTTATTTTCCAATGCTCACAATATGCCCAATAACTAGAAAACTACTCAGGAGGGGATGTATTTGACTCATGCAGACGAACTGAAAAGCACTTCCAATGCAGATCTAAAAGGAAAAACAGCTTTGGTGACCGGAGCCAGCCGGGGAATTGGTTATGCTATTGCAGCACGTTTGGCTCAAAATGGCGTAAACATTGCTGTAAGCAGCAGTTCCGAATCAACTTCCATGGAAGCAGCAAAAAATCTCTCCGGCTATGGCACAGAAGTGCTGGCCTGTCCTGCTGATCTTATGGATGTTAAAGCACCGGCCGAATTGATAAAAAAAGTTGTGGAACATTTTGGAAAACTGGATATTCTGATAAATAATGCAGGAATTGTAATTCCCAAGCCTTTGGCGGAAACAAGTGCAGAGGAATGGGATAAACAAATGGCCATCAATGCCAGGGCGCCTTTTTTGCTTTGTCGTGAAGCTATTCCTTATCTTAAAAAATCTGATCATGCTTCCATCATAAATATTTCGTCGGTTGTAGGTTATAAAGGATACGTAAACCAGGCAGCATATACCGCTTCCAAGCATGCACTTATGGGCATGACCAAAGTACTTGCCCAGGAGGTTTATGATGATGGAATTCGGGTGCATGTCATTGCTCCGGGAGGTGTTAGAACTGAAATGGTATCATTGGCGCGTCCCGATCTGGCTGAAGTCGCCATGCCTACCCCCGGAGATATTGCTGATGTGGTTATATTTTTGCTTAAATATAGAGGAAATGCAGTCATTGATGAAATCAACATACGCCGATCAAGCAACCGGCCCTGGAAATAAAAAAAATTAAATTATTAAATCACCCCTAAAATCACCCCTGTTTTGGGTTCTCAATCACCCCAGGGGTGATTACATTTTATGATATTTTTCGTATTATGAAATTGTTAAACCTGTAAAGAAAGAAGGGGTGACATATGAGCGATTTATTCGAAGGCCTGAGCGGTATTATGAAAGGACTTTCCGGGTTTATGCCTCAGGATGATCCAAACGTTAAAATAATGAATGTTCAGTCTGAGATCAATGAACTCAGAAAGAAAGAAACTGAAATCTATGCAGAGATAGGAAGACAGGTATTGGCGGAAAAAACAGGTCTTTTTCCCGACTTGGAAAACAAACTGCAGTTGGTAAAAATCAGTCTGCAGGAAGCTGAGCAAAAACTAAAAAGTGCACAGGAGGAAAAGCTGACAATAGAAGCCGCCAAAAAGGCTGAGGAAAAAACCTTAACATGTCCTTCTTGCGGTACATACAATGCGGAAGGGATTAAATTCTGCCAGGAATGTGGTTCCAGGCTTGGCACTCTAAGATGCAGCGGCTGCGGTACAGAGCTGAGTTACGGTACCCGGTATTGCGGTGAGTGCGGCAAAAAACAGGAGGAATAGGCATGGCAGGTTATAAACAGCCCTGTATTCACTGCAATTCATTCATAAGCCGTGACGTCAGGTATTGCCCTGTATGCAATAGCAGCAGCCCTTTTGGCTATTCATGCCCGGCCTGCCTGGCATTCATCCAAAAAGGACAGTCGGTTTGCAGCCAATGTGGCAGAGCGCTTTATGTTGACTGTATCAAATGCGGTAAATCCACCTTTGTCCAGGAAAAGTGTGAGCATTGCGGAACGAGCCTGATGGTTCGATGCGGCAATCCTCGATGTGGTGTAGAGCAATTTTTTGAAAACACAAAATGTACAGCCTGCGGGAAAAAAATAAAAATCCGAAAAAAGTGAGGCTGAGAATCATGTTGCAATCATTTACAAGAAATTATGAGGATAATTCTACTGAAGCCGGATATCAGTTTACCTTTTACTGCGACCTTTGCCATGATGGATATAAAAGCAGCTTTATTGAATCTGAAACTTATAAAAAAGGAAAGGGTTTGCGTAATCTAAGCCGGGGAGCAGGTGCATTAGGCAGCCTGCTGGGAGGCAGATTGGGACATATTGGTTATTCGCTTGAGCGGGGAGGAGACGTATTAGCTGAACGCTTTCATGGCATGAATCCTGAATGGCATAAAGAGCACGAAAAGGCCTTTGAAATGGCAAATAACCAGGTCAGGCAGCTCTTTAACCGTTGTCATGGATGTCGAAAATGGGTATGTGATTCCTGCTACAATGAGGATGAGGGATTATGTACTGAATGTGCTCCCCGGCAGGATGTATGGATAGCCAAGGCCAGGGCAGAAGCCATGCAGCGCAATATCGAAGAAGCTGCTGAAAATGCAACTGTATGGAAGGGTAAGCTGGAAAGAAAAACTATTGTATGTTCCAATTGCGGGAAACCGGCTGGCAGCGGTAAATTCTGCAATAATTGCGGTTCATCCCTGGCCCTGCTCATTTGCCCTCAGTGTAAAGCGGAAAATGCACAGGGAGTAAGGTTTTGCAATAATTGCGGATCTTCCATGACAGAGGCTTCCAAAAAAAACTGTCCCGCATGCGGAGAATCAGTATCGCCAGGTGCTAAGTTCTGTGGAAATTGCGGAAACAAAATTTAAAAAGGTATTAAGTATATTAATAAACAAATCATAAAACGAGGGGGAATCTTTATGACTATGCAATCAACACAGGCAGAAGATATTTATACTATGGAAGATATTGAAAATAATAAAACTATGGCAGGCCTTGCTTACTTGCTCTTCTTCCTGCCATTGATTGTCTGCCCGGAATCCAGATATGCTAAGTTTCATGCCAATCAGTCGCTGCTCCTTACTATTACAGCTATATTAGGCTATATAGTTTTAGCAATTATCCCCATAATAGGCTGGATACTTATGCCTATATTCAGTATAGGAGTTTTGATACTCTGGATTATCGGCTTGATCAACGGCTTTGGAGGAAAAGTCAAACATCTGCCGATTATAGGAAAATTGTTTACAATACTGAAATGATACTTACATAATCAATGGTATGTCAGCCTCTTTAATCATCTGGATATACAGCATCAATTCCTTACGGGAAGTAACATTCAGCTTCATGTATATGCGCCGGTTATGAGTCTTAATAGTGTTTATGGAAAGACATAGAATTTCTGCAATTTCCTTGGCTTTATATCCTTGTACATACAAATCAAAAACTACCCTTTCCGCTGGTGACAAAGTTTGAATATTTTTTACGAATTCCCTGCACATGGACAAATGCTTCTGAGTCGGGAGTTCTTTTTTTTCCAAATAGATTGTAGAATACTTGTCCTGTGTTGCAAGAAATTCTATTAGGTCGTCGATTTCCGGTATTTTTGTTTTAACAGCCTGTGCCGGTTTCTTAAGGTATTCCAATGCATCAGCAACGGGGCGGACATATGTGCGGGTGATTAATAAAGCCAATCCTATGTTGAAAAGCATTAAAAGAAGGAGGCCTAAGGCAAGCAAACGTTTATTTGCTGAGATCAGATCGTTGAGTGCCTGATGGGGCATCATAAGCACAACTGCCCATTGCTCATCAGCATATGCGGAATCGCTTGGATACAGGGATATGATATGATGAAGCCCTGCATATCTGTTTCGATCAGGTTGAATATAATCATAAAATTCATTGGAGAATGAGGGTTTATCTATTGCCATGAGAATTGATGTATCTGGCTTTTCGGCAAAGTTTCCGGCGAAAAAAGCACCAGTCAGCTGCAGCCTGTCCTGATGCATTGGTGTGAGCAGACACATCAGATGATCATAGTTTTCAGATTTTGGTGTATAAGAAAGTTTAAAAAGCATATCGCTGACATCAAAGCCGCATACCCCAAATACAGAGCCATCTGAAGCTATCATCGGCACTATGCACAGCATCACCCTCTCGCTGCAACCTGGCAGGGAAATTCCTTCACTCCATTTATAAAGACGGGAAAGAGGAAGCTTTTGCTTCCTGGATGTTGTTATAACCTTTTCGAAATAGGGAAAGCTGGTGGCATCCATCTCCATCTGCCATTGCGGCAGAACATGAATTTCATTGTTTCGGGCAATTGTCATGGGACCTGTATAATAACGCACATTAGCAGACATTTCGTTGATAATATTTGGTTCCATATTCTTAAGATAAATACAGGAACGAGAATTCTCTGCTCCCGGTAAATTGGGATTAACAGTGGCGTCCAGTATAATGAAAGCACCGCTTGCCCGTGATTTTTCTAGTGCTCCCATCAGCATGTCCAATTCTTCGTTCAACAAATATTCCAGCAGTTCCGGATATTCTTGCAGATTGGATATGGAACCTCCGTACTTATTAATGTTTTGTTCCATACTCAAGGAGAGTTCCTCAGCAAGTTCAACAGCTTGCACAGAAAGCTTCCCAAAAGATTTGCTTACAGAATCAGTGATGTGATTCAGCTCTCCTTCAAGCACCGGCTTATGTATTAAAAGACCGGATTTAAAAATACCCGCAGTAAAAAGTATAAGCAAAACTCCCAAAATAATTGAACTAAGAAACAGAGTCAAAAGAAGAAACAGTCTTAAACCCATAGGGAGACCTTTTTGACCATATTCTTTTAGTCTAGTTTTCCACATGGGAAATGCCTCCCATTTATCGCAGTTGCTGAATAAAATCATTTAGGGCATTATTGGCAGCCTTTTCATACGCCTGTTCTGCAGTATAGTGTTTTAGATACTCAAGATATTGTTTGCGTTTTTGAGCCGCCAAAACTGAAAAGCCGGATTCAAAGTTCTCGGCAATGGAATTATACTCATCAAAAACAGGGGGTATATAAAAATCAAATTCGTTATATACTTTAAGGGCTGCTGGAAAGAGTTTCTTAATATTTATATCAGTGTTTTCTGCCATTCCCTTTTCCATATAGTCAGTAAATGCCTGATGGGTGATCGGAAGATAACCTGTTGATGAAACAAAACGCATATTTTGCTCCGGTGATGTAAACCATTTAAGAAACAAAGCAGCTGCTTCTTCTTTTTGCGGTGTGGATTTTGCAACAATCAAGCCGCTTCCTCTTTGTATGGCGACCTTTTCACCGCCTTCAAATGTTGGATACGGTAAAATGACATATTCTATTTTTTCCTTAGTATTATCTGGATAAGTTATTTCATTTCCATAAAACAGAATCCCTGCTGTAGAGCCTGTAGAGCATATTATATCACCGGTTTTTGCAAGATCCGAGGAATAACCGTCATATATGGCATAGCCGCCTTTTACCGCAGGTTCAAAAATAACATTCCATATATGCTGAAATTCCGCATTATTTAATTGTAGTTTTCCATCGTAAAACAGCGAGCTCCCCAGTTGTACCATGCCAACCTGTACCAAATTGAAAAAGGAGTCAGCAGTATAAAAGGATTTTCCATCATTTTGGATGCCGGGTGTTTGTTCATCTGTCCATTCATAGTATTTCATTGCTGTTTCTGCAATACCTTCAAAAGTTGCCAGGTCATCAATGGTGATTCCTGTATCTGAAGAAAAACGTTCAAATAATGTTTTGTTCAGGAAGAGAACTTCAGTTGATTTGGCAAAAGGAAATACATATAGTTTTTTATCAGGCAGCCTGCCTTCGGCTAAAAACTGGGGAAGATAATCTTTTAGCTCTGCATCGGTAAAATATTGATCCATGGATATGATCAGCCCTTTGTCCGCAAGCAGCACCGCAGTAGCAGGATAACATGTAGCAATATCAGGCATTTCCGGTGAACCCGGATCATCGGCTGCAATCATAGTAAGTTTTTCCTGAAGCGAAGCTGTGCCGGAAATTGAGGTGATGCTGATAACAATGCCTTTTTCCTTGCCAATTGAAGTGTTGAATTCTTCTATCAGGTCATTCATGGAATCCTGCATTTGCCCGCCAAAATTATGCCACATGGTAAGAGTGATAGGTTGTTTAGGTTTTAGTCCTGCTGTCTGCACACAGGAAGATAATAAGATTTGGAACAGCAGAAATACAAAAAGAGCAGTTTTCTTTTTTACATCTATAAAAATCACCCCTGTTAATTGCTCTTGCTATGGAAAAACATTCATCATAGGAGGATTGCAACATGTTGATATAAAATGAAACAAGTGAAATTAAATGGTTTGACAGCTATATATTACCAAACGTGTTTACATGAATCAAGAAAAATTATATATTTTATTCTAGTTCCAAGGTTCCGGTATTTAGGGCATAATATATTCCTTTTTGTTTAATAAGATCATCATGATCTCCGCGTTCGATTATCTTGCCTTGTTCCAATACCATTATTGCATCGGCATCCCGCACTGTGGACAATCTGTGAGCTATTACAAAGGTGGTTCTTCCGTGCATGAGTTTATCCATGCCTTCAGCTATAAGTTTTTCAGTTCGGGTATCGACGGAAGATGTAGCTTCGTCCAGAATAAGGATCTCCGGATCTGCAATTGCAGCTCTGGCTATGGAAATAAGCTGTCTTTCACCTTGAGAAAGATTTTGGCCGTCTATAGAAAGCATGGTTTGATAGCCTTGGGGAAGATTCTTAATAAAACTATGAGCATTTGCAAGCTTTGCAGCTTCAACTACTTCTTCTTCACTGGCGTCCAGTCTGCCATACCGAATATTATCTGCTACAGTACCTTCAAACAGATGAACATCCTGCAGCACCATGCTCATGGTGGATCTTAGATCGTGCTTGTTAATCCTTTTAATATCAATGCCGTCATATAGAATAACCCCTTCATCAATTTCATAAAATCTGTTTAAAAGATTGGTGATGGTAGTTTTTCCTGCACCAGTCGAACCGACTAAGGCAATCTTCTGGCCCGGCTTGGCATATAGATTGATGTTGTGTAGAACCTTCCTGTCCATGGTATATCCGAAGTTAACATCTTGGAAAACAATATGGCCTTTTAAGGGGACGAATTTATAGCTTCCATCTTCCACAGGCACCTTCCAGCAATGTTTTCCTTTACCCAAATAATCTCTGATCAGCCGTACATCACCATCATCTGTTTCAATGTTCTCATCCAGGATATTGAAAATTCTTTCTGCCCCGGCCAGAGCTGCAAACAAGGTGTTTAACTGGTTGGACACGCGGGTAATAGGCCTTGAAATAGTTCTGGTATACTGCAAAAAGGAAGCAAGATTTCCTACACTTATGGCCTTGTTTATTACAAGGAATGCTCCCGCCATGGCAATAACAGAGTAAAGGGCAAAAGTGAGATTCCCCATAACCGGCATAAGCATAACACCAAATGCAGAAGCAAGAGAGCCGGCTTCTCTAAGCTTTTCGTTTTTTTCCCTGAATTTCCTAATTGCCCTTTCTTCATAATTGAATACCTTTACAACTTTTTGGCCTGACATCATTTCTTCTATATATCCATTCATATCAGCCAGGCTGTACTGCTGATATCTGAAATTTCTGGCTGACCTGGAACCTATAAACCTGATCAGGAGAATCATTAAAGCCAGCGAAACAGCCACTATCAATGTTAATAAGGGGCTTATCACCAACATCATGATAAAGGTTCCAACTACTGTTATAAATGAAATCATAACCTGGGACACACTTTGTTCCAGGGATTGATTCAACATATCCACATCGTTGGTGAACGTAGACATTAGTTCTCCATGGGAGTGGGTATCAAAGAAGGATACAGGCAGTTTTTGCATATGAGCGAACATATCCTTCCGAATCCTGTGTATTGTTCTTTGAGCCAGACTGGCCATAGAACGGTTGCCGTAATAATGTCCGATTGCAGCCAATACAACTAAAGCTGCCAGAATAAGAATGTGTTTTACAGCTTCTGATTTTTCACCACCGCTTACAAAGACATCAATAATGGGGCTGAGCATTCCGGTTATTCCAATTTCAGCAGCTGATGCCAGTACAATGGTTAATATGCCGCTGATAAACAGAAGGTTATTATATCTGAAATAACTGAATAATTTTAATAAAGTTTTAATAGGATCCTTAGGTTTAAGGGCTCGTCTTTTGCTTATATCGCTCATGCGCTGATCATTCCCTTTTGCTGTGTTTCAAATATTTCACTGTATATTGGAGATTTTTCCAATAAAACTTCATGGTTTCCTATTGATTCTATTTCTCCCTCGTGCATAACGATAATTCTGTCGGCATGCTTTATTGAGGATATCCTTTGAGCAATTATTATGGTGGTAACATCTGAAAGCTCTGTCTTAAAAGCATTTTGGATTTTTGCATCTGTAGCCATATCAACAGCGCTGGTGGAATCATCCAGAATAATTATTTTAGGTGATTTTAATAACGCCCTGGCGATGCATAATCGCTGTTTTTGTCCGCCTGAAAAATTATCCCCTCCCTGTTCAACAATGTGATCGAGGCCGTCAGGATAAGCGGAAACAAATTCCCAGGCCTGAGCTTTATTGAGGGCAGCTATTATTTCTTCATCGCTGGCATTTTCATCGCCCCATTTCACATTTTCTCTGATTGTGCCTGAAAAAAGAGTATTGTTTTGAAGGACAAAGGCTACATTATCCCGCAAAAACTTCAGATCGTAATCCCTGACATCTATGCCTCCAACCAAGACACTGCCTTCACTGACATCATAAAGCCTGGGTATAAGCTGAACCAATGTGGTTTTGGAGGAACCTGTAGAACCTATTATTCCCAGTGTTTCTCCTGATGCAATTTCAAAATTTATGTTTTTCAGTGTTTTTTCACGGCTGCCAGGGTAACGGAAGCTGACATTTTTAAAAGTAATAGAGCCATCTTTAATAGTTCGAACCGGATTCCTCTTTTCCTTGATTTCCGGTTCAGTATCTAACACTTCAATAATTCTGTTCACAGAAGCAGAACCGCGTAGCAGCTGCATGAAGTAAAAGGATACCATCATTAATGCCATAAGAATTTGTGTGTTATAGGTTATAAATGAGATCAGCTCTCCGCCGCCCATATTTCCGGCGGTTATCTGAAACCCTCCAAACCATAAAACAGCAATAATAGTGGAATAGACTATCAGGCTGAAAGCAGGCATTAAAATTATTATGGTAGATATGGCCTTGAGGGCCGTATTCATCAGGCTATCATTTCTTTCTTTGAACTTTGCTTCTTCAAAATCTTGCCTATTGAAAGATTTAACAACTCTAATTGCGGCCAAATTTTCTTTGATTACAGCATTGACTCTGTCAACTCTTTTCTGCATCTGGAGAAATAATGGTCTTGCTTTGAACAATACTGCAGCAACAATAACTGCCAGTACTGGGATAGCAACCAGAAACACCCTTGCCAGATATGAATTGATACGAAAGGCCATTATAAGCGCAAATATTAACATGAAAGGAGCTCGTATTGCCATTCTCAGGCTCATCATGGTTACCATTCCTATGGTATTACAATCATTGGTCAGTCTGGTAACAAGCGAAGATACAGAAAACCTGTCAAGATTGGCAAAAGTGAAGCTTTGAATTCTTTCAAAAGTTTTCTGCCTGATTTCTGATGCAAAACCATACCCTGCTCTGGCACCAAAAAATGAGCTGGACACTCCAAAGGCCATAGCCAAAAGTGCGGTTAAAATCATATAGCATCCCATCTTAGTTATATAACCAGTGTTTTGATTTGCTATGCCTACATCTACTATCAGGCTCATTAAATAGGGGATTAGAATATCCCCAATAACCTCAAGTATCATAAATATGGGGCTGAAAAAAGCATAAACCCAGTATTTTTTCATCAGAGGCAGTAGTTTTTTCAATCGCATTCACCTTACATTTCTGATTTCATAATTATCTATACCAATACTTGAATGCTAAACCATTTTTTTATAAGTGTCAATTCTGAGTTTCCTTGATCAACTGTTACAATACTCTTCCCAAGCTTATGTTTACAATAGGTTTTATTGGGTTACATATTATTAATTATATCATCCATTGCTATACTTAGTCCGGATTTGCATTGCAGCGTTGATTTAAGAATAAGTGACGGTTAATGGGCTGGAAAGGTGGACAATAATGTGCAGTGACAGATGGCTGAGCTCGGAAGCGGGACCTGCCTTAGCTATGGGATATTTCGAACTGATATATAACAGTGAAAACCAGGCAGTAGATTACAGGGTGCTTGATATTAATTCTGATTTTGAAATAATAACAGGCTGGGACAAAGAAAAAGTTTTGGGGAAGAAGGTTTCAGAATTAATAGAGGAACCAAAACCTGCAGGCTTTGACTGGCTTTCCTACTATGACAGTGTAGTTCGTGCAGGGAAAACCCAGGAAACAACTCAATGGATAGAAAGCATAAAAAGATACTTAAATATCACAGTAGTTCCTGTAAACAAAACATCCTTTACCTTAATTATTCGCGATGCAGCTGATGAAACAATCGATGACAACCAGTTAAGTGAAGCGGATATACTGCCGGAAGATCTGGATATGATTTTTAACAAAACAAATGATGCCATAAGCATTGTCCGTTATGAGAACGGAGAATTCCGGTATGTGCGTAACAATGCCGTGCATCAGCGCCTTTCAGGTTATGACAATATTAAGGGCATGACACCGGTCCAAATACTGGGTGAAGAGGTAGGTGGGAAGCTGGTAAAATACTATGAGAAATGCATGCGTACAGGCAAACCTGTCCGCTATGAACAGAAATTTAATTTTTCCACGGGGGAAAGGACTTGGCAAACCCAGGTCACTCCTGTGTTTGGAGAAAACAAAATCCGATATCTTCTTTGTACCAGTAAGGATGTATCTGAGATGGAAAAAGTGCAGCAGGAGAAAGAGTTATTGTCTCAACGCCTGCAGGCCATGTTCAACCAGCATAGCGTGGTTATGTTGATAATCGAGCCGATATCAGGAAGAATCATCGATGCCAATCCGGCTGCTATTGAGTTCTATGGCTATTCAAGGGAAGAACTGCTGAATTTACGCATTCAGGATATTAACATGCTCCCGGCAGACGATATCAGGGGCTTTCGCGCCTTGGCAAAGAGTGATAAGCAGAGATTTAGTGTTTTCCCCCATCGCATAAAAAACGGAGCAATCAAAATGGTTGATGTATATTCCTGCCCCATATCGGATGGGGTGAACACTTTAATCTATTCCATAATATTTGATGTTACCGATCGGGAAACATACCGCGAGGAATTGTTTAAAGAAAAGGAACTGCTGCTTACCACTCTTAGATCCATTGGAGACGGGGTTGTTACCACAGATGGATCTGGACGAATCACCAGCTTAAATATAGCTGCTCAGCAGATAACAGGATGGAAAGATGAAGAAGTAAAGGGGAGACAATTTGCAGACGTATTCAAATTGCTGAATGAAGAAACCTGGGAGCAGATCGACAGTCCCATAAAAAAAGTGCTTGACACAGGTAATATTGTGGAGCTTGCAGATAATATAGTGTTAGTAAACCGTCATGGCGAGCACATACCCATTGCTGACAGCGCAGCACCAATCAAAAAAGAGAATGGTGAAATAATTGGTGTTGTAATGGTATTTCGAGATGTAAGAAAGGAAAGAGAGCATAACAGACAGATTCAGTATATCAGCTATCATGATGTGTTAACAGGTCTATACAACCGGCGTTATATAGAAGAATCTATGTATGATCTTGATAAAGCAGACAATCTTCCCCTTTCAATAATAATGGGTGATGTTAATAGTCTTAAGCTGACCAATGACGTGTTTGGCCATAAAGCCGGGGATGAAATGCTTAAAAATGTTGCAGAGATGCTCAAAAAGCATTGCAAAGAAGATGCTTTGATTGCCAGGTGGGGCGGTGATGAATTTGTTATCTTCATACCAAAAACCAGTTTTAAAGAAGCGGAAAGAATCCTAAGAACAATTCAGAATGTAAAAATACCAGTTAACAAAAGCGGTCTGTACATTAGCTTATCACTAGGCTGTGCAAGCAAAGTCGATGCAAGCCAGAGCATAGAAGCGGTTATGAGGGAAGCAGAAGAACTAATGTATCAGCAGAAACTGCTGGATGGTAAAAGTTACAGAAACACCATTGTCAATGCATTATTGACTAACTTGTATGAGAAAAGTTTTGAAACAGAAGAACATTCAAAGAGAATTGAAAGATATTGTCTGTCAATCGGGAAAGAACTTAAGCTGTCTACCAGGGAAATGAATGAACTCTCCTTGCTTGCTCTGCTCCATGATATTGGAAAGATAACGGTAAACCCGGGTATTTTGCAAAAACCATCCGCTTTAACTAAAGCAGAATGGGAAGAGATGAAAAAACATTCAGAAATTGGCTACCGCATTGCACAAGCCATTCCTGAGCTGGCTGCTGTTTCAGATTTGATACTGGCGCACCATGAACGATGGGACGGCAAAGGCTATCCCCATGGTTTAAGGGGAGAAGAAATCCCATTAGCTTGCCGAATATTAGCAGTGGCTGATGCTTACGATGCTATGATCAATGACCGGGTATACAGAAAAGCAATGAGCACAGAGGAGGCAATCAGGGAGTTGAAGAAAAATGCAGGCAGCCAATTTGATCCTAAAATTGTAGGAATATTTGTAAATATCTTAAAAAGACAAAAAAACATTCATGCGCCTGCAAAAGGGTTTTCTGCCTGGAAACCGTTAAAAGAGAATTATAACTTATAAAAAAATATATTTTAAGGAGGGATTTTATGTCAACTGAACAGGTTCATAATGAACTGGATTTTTCTGCTGAAGACATAGAAAAGAACAAAACAATGGCAGGTTTGGCATATTTGATTTTCTTTCTGCCTTTGATTGCCAGTCCGGATTCAGCGTTTGCAAAATTCCATGCCAATCAAGGTTTACTGCTATTCTTATTGGCCCTTATAGGCAACATAGTACTGAGTATGATACCATTTTTAGGCTGGATATTATTACCGATTTTTAATTTAGGAATTCTAGTTCTGGCAATTTTAGGAATGATTAACGGTTTCGGAGGAAAGGCTAAACACCTGCCAATCATTGGCAAAGTATTTGTGATAATTAAGTAATTATCATAAATAGACTCTAGAAACATTCCCGACCCAGGATACATGGTTCTGGCCGGGATTTTTTTGTTGATTTTTACTTAACAAAGCTGGTATATTCAATTGTGAATATCTGATGATAAAAACTGTGATGGGCACATGAGGATAATTATTTCTCCTGCAAAAAAGATGAAAACAGACACAGACAGTCTGTCCCATAAAGACCTGCCTCAATTCATGGAAGAAGCGAAGATATTGTTGAGGCGCCTTCAGGAAATGAGTTATTCTGAACTGAAGAAATTGTGGTGCTGCAATGATTCTATTGCTGCTCTGAACTTTCAGCGTATAAAAAACATGGATTTATATAACAATTTAACGCCGGCTGTTTTATCCTTTGAAGGCATCCAATATCAATATATGGCGCCCGGTGTATTCGAAACCGGGCATTTAGATTACATACAGGAGCACTTGCGCATACTTTCCGGCTTTTACGGGCTGCTGCGGCCTTTCGATGGAATAACTCCTTATCGTTTGGAAATGCAGGCTAAACTTCGAATCAGAAATTGCAAAAACTTATATGAGTTCTGGGCAGACAAATTGGCCCTTCAGCTTTGCCGGGAAACCGGCCTTATTGTCAATCTGGCATCCAAGGAGTACAGCAAAGCAGTAACACCTTATCTGCCTGATACAGTTCGTATATTAACATGTATTTTTGGAGAACTAAAGGGAAATAAGGTAATTGCCAAAGGTACTCAATGCAAAATGGCACGAGGGGAAATGGTTCGCTGGCTGGCAGAAAATAATATTATTGATCCGGAAGAAATAAAAGGCTTTAACCGTTTAGGGTATAAGTATTGCGCCAACTTATCAGGCAGGGATAGTTATGTTTTTATTAATCGCCGGCTTTGAAATTATATACAGGACGTATTATTTTCTCTATTTCCACTGTATCTCTAATATTCTTAATTATGTCTTCCATGGGTTTATATGCCATTGGTGCTTCATCCAGAGTTCTTTTGCTGACGGATGTGGTATAGATTCCTTCCATTTGCTTTTTAAAATCGGACAAGTTTATGCTTTGCTTAGCCTGAGTCCGGCTCATTATGCGGCCGGCACCATGGGGTGCAGAATAATTCCAATCTTCATTACCCTTGCCTATGCATATAAGGCTGCCATCCCTCATATTAATAGGAATTAAAAGGCGCTCTCCTGATTTTGCTGACACGGCTCCTTTACGCAGAATCATTGATTCAGTATCAATATAGTTGTGAATGGTGGTGAAGCTGTATTCCGTATGAAGACCCAGGCCGTTGAGAATCTCGTCGACTATAGCTTTGCGGTTTAAGACAGCGAATTTTTGAATAATACGCATATCATGTATATATTGGCGGAACAAATCACCTGAAACATAAGCAAGAGACTTAGGTATGCCAAGGTGTTTGCATTGCTTGTACCCTTGCTGCTGATAATATCGTGCAACTTCATAACCCAAGTGTCGGCTGCCTGAATGGATAACGAGATACAGCCGGCCATCATCGTCCCTGTCTACTTCGATGAAATGGTTGCCTCCGCCCAGGGTGCCCAAACTAAGTTCTGCTCGGCGCACATTCACATGTTTGTAACAGTAAAGCTGATCGAGATCGATTTCCTCCAGGTAACGGTGTGGTTTATCACGTATAGAAAAGCCCGCAGGAATTCTTCTATAAATCAGCTCATCCAGCTTTGAAAGATCTATCCGGGTTTCACTAAGGAGTATAGTTTCCATGCCACACCCTATATCCACACCTACAAGGTTTGGGACCACCTTGTCTGTTATTGTCATAGTTGTGCCGACTGTACATCCGACGCCGGCATGAACATCGGGCATCATCCGTATGCGGCTTCCCTTAGTGAATTCCTGGTTGCACAGTTCAATTATCTGTGCTGCGGACGCTTCATCTACTTCATTGGTAAAAACCCTGGCTGTATTATATTTACCGCTGAATTCTAACATTGTCTCCTCCTTTTTAAAGGGTTATCAGCTGCTGCAGTGACCATGCCTTCCAATTTCAGCATATACAATAAACAGAGATATGGCAAGTTTATCCCCAGGTCAGGTCCGTCCTAAAAAGTATATAACCATTTAATTCACAATAATTAATTAAAAACGGCTTTTCTGCTATAATCATAATAAAATGATATTTAACCATCTGTTAAAGGAGCGGTAACATGCGGGAGGAAGAAAAAATTTTTGCAGGTATGTTGTTTGCACCGGGGCATCCTGAATTGAGAGCTATTAAGCTTAGAACGCACAACTTGTGCACTGAGTATAACTTAACCTTTGAAGATGAAATAGAAAAAAGACAGAGATTAATATCAGAAATATTTGCTGAAGTCGGCGAAAACTCTTTTATTCAGGGGCCTATGTATATTCACTACGGCAAGCATACAAAAATAGGCGATCACTTTTTTGCTAACTTTAATTTAACAATTCAGGACGATACCTGGGTCACTATAGGCAGCTATTGCAGCTTCGGTCCGAACGTTACTATAGTTACCCCCATTCATCCAATGCTTCCCAATGAGCGCCGGGCTTTGCTGGATAAGGAGGGTAATCCTGTGCACATGTGTTATGCCAAGCCGGTGCATATCGGAAATGATTGCTGGCTGGGAGCAAATGTTGTTGTCTGCCCGGGAGTAACTATCGGAAATAATTGCGTCATTGGTGCCGGCAGCGTTGTAGTCAGAGATATTCCGCCTGACAGCTTTGCGGCAGGCAATCCATGTAAGGTAATACGCAGGATTACAGAACAGGACAGTATGATTCACAAACCTGAAATTTTGGGAGAGAATCATATTATTAGGTAATACAGGCTCAAGGATGGAAAAACGAATTATTTGAAATTTTGGAGAAGTTTGTTGTATAATTATCCTTAGGAAATGAGTAATCTGGCAATTGCATTTGTCATTGCTGGAAAGGGCTGGGCTGGTGTGGCTAACTTTACAAAACAGGCTATAGTTGATACATTTATCAAATTATTGAATGAAAAACCTTTATCAAGAATAACCGTAACTGAAATTATAGAAACGTGTGGAGTAAGCCGCAATACATTTTATTATCATTTTGAAGATATCTATGGTTTGGTTAGCTACATATTTCAGGAAGAAATTGAAAAGATTCAGCAAATCACAGATGTATCCGATACATTAAGCGAAGAATGCAGTTTGGTATTGGATTTTTTAATAAAAAATAAAACAGCATTGAAGCATATCTATGAATCAGCTGAAAAGCACCAATTGGAGCGTTATATATTCCAAGCGCTGGACAAAGTAATGTTTGATTTTATCAAGAAACTTGTTGCGGATACAGACATAGAGGAAGATGATATTCATTTCCTGGCTCGTTATCACAAGCATGCACTGATTGGTTTTATAACTGAGTGGCTTTCCAGTGACAATGATGAAGATTTAATAGATCTGTTAAACAGAATTAGTAACTTATCTGAAGAAAGCATAACTAATTATCTGAAAAGTTTTATCAGCATTATAAAACAATAATGATTATTTGCTAAAAATTCAAACATTTTATTCGATTTGCATAAAAATTGGGCAAAGGGCATGATTTGTGCAAATTTCATACAATTCAATTTATTTATACATGGCTATATAGTATCTATTTAAATATAATTAAATCAGGCAGTACTTTCTTTTAGAAAGGAGTGGTTCGTTTATGGATATTTCTGCCAGAGTTAAAGCTATGGGATTAAAAGCAGCCTATAAGTATATTGAGAGGGATCCAGACGAAAACATTCCTAAATTGCTTGATTGGCTGGAAAAAATCGATAAGAAAGGCTCAATTGCGCCGCAGGTAAAGGCGGTTAAATCAGTTATTAATGATCCTGACAATAACTGGTCTCGCCTTTTAAAAAGCGTGTGGACTGAAATTGATGCCAACCAGCGGAAAAAATTATTTGACAGCTTAGTTATCAATGGAAGCATGTTGGGAAACGAAGTGCAGAGGAAATACAAAGAAAAGTATGACTGCAATATTCCCTGGGCTATTTTAATGGATCCAACTTCAGCCTGTAATTTGGAATGTACCGGCTGCTGGGCATCCGAATACGGACAAAAGATGAACCTGTCTTTTGAAGAGCTTGATGATATTATTCGTCAGGGCAAGGAACATGGTACTTATTTTTATTTATACTCAGGCGGCGAACCGTTGGTAAGAAAGAAAGATATTATTCGTCTGTGTGAAAAACATGATGACTGTGCATTTCTGGCTTTCACCAATGGAACGCTTATCGATGATGAATTTGCAGATGAGATGCTGAGAGTGGGCAACTTTGTACCGGCGATCAGCGTTGAAGGTTTTGAAGAAGCCACTGATTCTCGCCGCGGAAAGGGTACTTATCAGGCGGTAATCGCAGCCATGAGGAGACTGAAAGAAAGAAAACTGTTATTTGGCATTTCCTGTTGTTATACAAGTCAGAATACAGAACAAATAGGCAGTGAAGAATTCTTTGATTACATGATAGAAATGGGTGCTAAATTTGCATGGTTGTTTACCTACATGCCGGTAGGCACTGATGCAGTTCCGGAGCTTTTGGTAACGCCTGAGCAACGTGAATTTATGTATCACCAGATACGCAAATTCCGCGAAACCAAGCCCATTTTCACTATCGATTTCTGGAATGACGGTGAATATGTGAATGGCTGTATCGCAGGGGGTAGATCATATATTCATATTAATGCCAACGGGGATATAGAACCTTGTGCATTTATACACTATTCAGATTCAAACATCAGGGAAAAGACTCTTATAGAAGCCTACAGGTCACCATTTTTCCAGGCATATAAGGAAAATCAGCCCTTTAATTCAAATATGCTGCGTCCATGTCCGGCCTTGGATAATCCTCCAAAGCTTGCAGAAATGGTGGAAAGCACCGGTGCTTATTCAACTGATATGGCTTCTCCTGAAGAAGCGAGGGATTTTTGCAATAAGTGTATGCCCGCAGCAGAGAAATGGGCAGTTGTAGCTGACAGATTATGGAATAAGCAGCCTCATGCCTGATTAGACACTAATCCAGAAGAATTGAATATTTGGATGATGCAATATGCTTTCGTATTTTACCTCAGAATCGGTAACATGCGGGCACCCTGATAAGTTATGTGACAGAATAGCAGACAGCATCCTGGATGAAATCCTGTATCAGGATCCTTTGGGCCATGTTGCCTGTGAGGTTACAGCAACCAAAAACAAGCTGCATATCATGGGCGAAATCAGTGCAAATTCTTCTGTAGACTATGAGGCTGTGGCAAGAGAAGTGATTGCAATTACTGGTTATACGGAAGTAGATGCCGGATTCGATTCTAGAACATGCAGTATAAGCGTAGATATTCATGATCAGTCACCCGATATTGTCCGAAGTCTGCAAAAGAAGGAACCGCTTGACTGCGGAGCAGGGGACCAGGGCACCATGATTGGGTTTGCTTGCAGGGAAACAAAAAACCTGATGCCTTTTCCAATAGAATATGCACATAAGCTGGCCCGCAGGCTTGATGAAGTCAGAATGTCAGGCAAATTGCCATATATACGCCCGGATGGCAAAACCCAGATTACAGTTGAATATGAACATGGCAGGCCAAAGCGCATTGCATCGGTAATTGTTTCAGCGCAGCATTATGATCATATATCAATAGAGCAATTGCGGAAAGATATAGAGGAATATGTAATCCTGCCTGTATTGCCCGAAGCCATGCTGGATCATAAAACTACAATTTACATCAACCCGGCCGGCAGATTTGTTATAGGCGGTCCGGCAGCAGATACCGGGCTTACAGGGAGAAAAAACATGGTAGACACTTATGGAGGATACGCGCGATGCGGCGGAGGTTCGCTTTCTGGCAAGGATGCCACGAAAGTAGACCGAAGCGGCGCATACATGGCAAGATATTTAGCTAAAAATATAGTTGCATCCGATATTGCCGACAGATGCGAAGTACAAATAAGCTATGCTATAGGGCTTGCCGAACCGGTGGCTTTTAACATAGATGATTTCAACACAGGCCGGATTCCCATGGAGAGAGTAAAGAAAGCTATTCTGCGTAATATTGATATGCGGCCGATGGCAATTATAAGAAGGCTTAAACTCAATCGCCCAATCTATTCAAAACTTGCCTGTTATGGGCATTTTGGTGAGAATGCCAAAGATATGCCTTGGGAAAAGTGTGATCTGGCAGATCAACTGAGCAAATTATTGTAACAGGTATATGCAATTATTATTGTTATAAACCGTTGATCGGAATCAATAAATCCGATTGGCGGTTTTTTGGTTGTTTGATCAGGCGGATAATGCTATATTATGATTGTCAGACACTTCGAAGGAGAGATATGCGAAAGTGAAATATAATTTTGATAAACTCATAAACAGAAGGGGAACGAATGCCATAAAATATGATTTTTCAATTAGAGAGGGCATGCCGGAAGATGTAATTCCTATGTGGGTAGCTGACATGGATTTCCAGTCGCCGCCTGCTGTGATAGAAACTGTTATCAAAGCAGCCCGGCATGGTGTTTTCGGTTATCCGAGCAACCCATATAAATGCTTTGAAGCCGTGTATAATTGGTTCAGCAGCCGGTTTAACTGGAACACGGAATATGAATGGCTGATCCAAACCCCGGGAGTGGTGTATGCATTGGCAACGGCCATCCGTGCATTAACTGACCCTGGCGACAGCATTTTAATTCAGAGACCTGTTTATCATCCGTTTTCTAATTTAATCAGAGTTAACAAAAGAAAACTAGTTAACAGCCCATTGGTCAATGTTAATGGAAGATATTCAATTGATTTTGATGATTTTGAAGCAAAAATCGTTGAGAACAATGTAAAACTGTTTCTTCTCTGCAGTCCGCACAATCCTGTCAGCAGAGTATGGAGCAAAGATGAGCTTAATAAACTGGGAGAAATATGCTTAAAGCATGATGTAATAGTAGTGGCTGATGAAATACATTGCGACTTTGTCTTTCAAGGCCGCCATTATATGTTCGCAAGTCTCAAGAAAGAATTCCTTGACAATACCATAACCTGCACTGCGCCCAGCAAAACCTTTAATCTGGCAGGATTGCAGGCAGCAAACATTTTCATTGCAAATAAAGCAATAAGAGATAAATTTAAGGAAGAAATGAAAAGAAGTGGATACAGTCACATCAATTTAATAGCTTCAGCAGCATGTCAGGCTGCGTACAAATATGGAGCTGACTGGCTGGATGAGCTGAATTTATATCTGGAAGGCAATATAAGTTTTGTTAAAAGCTTTTTGACCAGGAAAATGCCTGAAATTACGCTTTCGGATCCACAGGGTACCTATTTGCTTTGGATGGATTTCCGAAAATATAAGCTGGGTGAGAATGAGTTGGAAAATATACTTATTAATAAAGCTAAAATATGGATGAATAAAGGTTCTATGTTCGGAGTGGAAGGTAAAGGTTATTATCGCATGAATATAGCTTTGCCCAGATCCCTTCTCTATAAAGCTTTAGAACAACTGTCAAGTGCTTTTGGAGCAATCTGAATCATAAGATTAAATTCCAACAAGGTGGGATGGAGATGCATATAAAACGTTTATGGAAAACGGTTTTATTTATAGCAGTTATTATTACAATGATATTATACTCTGGATGCAGTGAGAATGAGGAACCTGTTGAGCTGTTTAATCAATATGCAGACGCTTGGAGTAAAATGGACTTTGATACCATGTACGATTTGATATCAAGTCAAAATAAGATAGATATATCAAGATCGGATTTTATAAATGCATACCGGGATTTTTATAATGGAATAAAAGTTCAATCTGTTACTTTACAGCTTTTAGAAAGTGAAGATGAATTAAATAAGCAAATTAGGAATGGAGAATCAGACAGCCTTCCTGTTAGTGTAGAACTAAATACTGAATATGGCATCAAGTCATATGAAACAAGAATTATACTCGTGGAAGAAGATGCAGATGACAAAAAGGAATGGAAGATTTTATGGGATTATAACTTAATATATGATGGGTTTGAGGAAGGCGATACGGTCCATACATCAATTACATCAATGCCGGTCAGGGGAGAAATACTGGATCGTAATGGCAAGAAACTGGCGGAAAATGGTGTGGCAATTCAGGTGGGAATTGTGCCAGGCAGGCTGGGGGATATGAAGGATCAGATCATTAAAGAATTATCTGAAACCTTTGATATATCCGAGCAATACATTAATGACAGGCTGGAACTTTCATGGGTAAAAGACGATACATTTGTAGACCTAAAGAAGATACCCAAAGACCAGCAGAACCTTATAGAAGCAATCCACGCAAAAAACCCAGGTGCTACATATATGGAGATTGAGGAGAGGGTTTATCCCTATAAAGACACAGCAGCCCACCTGACAGGTTATCTGGGTTATATGAATGAAGAAGAATTAGAGGAATGGGAAAAGCTTGGCTTTACAGCAAATGACAGAATAGGCAGGTCAGGCCTGGAGTATATTTTTAATGAATCATTGATGGGTAAGCCCGGCAGTAAGATATCAATTGTCAATAAAGAAGGTAAGGAAAAAGAGGTGTTATTTGAGCAGGAAACGGTAAACGGTGAAGACTTAAGACTTACCATTGATATAGATTTACAGGCCAAACTCTACAAATATCTTCAGGGCGAACCGGGCACAGCTGCGGTTATGAACTACAAAACCGGAGAAATATTAGCCCTGGTAAGCAGCCCTTCTTATGATCCAAATAGGTTTATCCTGGGAATTGGACAAGATGAGTTGAAAGAACTTCAGGAGAATAAAGACAAACCGCTTCTTAACAGATTTACTCAGGTTTATTCACCAGGTTCGACATTTAAGCCCATAACGGCAGCCATTGCTTTAAACGAGAAAATAGTTGATAAGAATTATACGATTGATGTTGAAGGATTTAAATGGCAAAAGGATACATCCTGGGGTAATCACTATGTAACCAGGGTAAAAGACCCAGGCAGGCCGATTGATATGGAAAAAGCAATGGTATATTCAGATAATATTTATTTTGCTCAATTGGCGTTAATGATTGGAGGGGATACGTTTATACAAAAAGCCAAAGATTTCGGTATAGGAGAGCCGCTTCCTTTGCGATACGGAGTAAAGGATTCACAGCTTGCCAATGAAGCACGCATTTCTAATGATGTGTTATTAGCCGATACAGGTTATGGCCAAGGTGAAATACTGGTTAATATCTTGAATTTGAATAAGGCATATTCGGTATTTGTAAACGAAGGCAATATTGTAAATCCCCGCCTAATTGCTGACAATGCTGATCCGGACAAGAAAAAGATAATCTCCGAAGAAACAGCCGGCGAGATTTTTGATTTCCTTATACAAGCTGTGGAGAATGAGGAAGGAACCGGCCATGATGCATATATTCCTGGAAAAACATTAGCCGGCAAAACCGGCACTGCAGAAGTACCCGGCGATGGTGAGAATAACGGCTTGGATGAGCTGGGCTGGTTTGTTGCAATCGATAAAAATGAAAATACTCCTTATATAATTTCGCTGATGATTGAAAATGCAAAGGACAAAGGCGGAAGCAAGGCAGCTGTTGAAAAAGTACGAAACTTTATCATAGATTATTCCAATAATTAGATAAACATTGTTTCTATGAGGCGGCATTGGATTTTTAATGTATTTTTGCCAGTTGAATGCCATAAACGAAAATATACTGCACGATCCAAAGAGCGCGCTATAAAGAGGTTAATTCTTTTCTTTCAACCAATGGATTATATCTGCAATTACTTCATCTTTGTTCAGTTCATTGAGAAGTTCATGCCGGGCTTTTTCATATATCTTTAGTGTTACATCCGTTAATCCAAGCTTACGATATGATTCTGCCAGCCTGGCAACGCCATTACCGAACTCACTTACCGGATCTCTGCTTCCTGAAAGGATAAGAATTGGAAGACTTTTAGGAATTTGGTCTAATTTGTAAGGATCATGTAAGGTTTTTAAACCTTTAAAGAAGTCATAAAAGAAACTAGTTGTAAAAATACCTCCACAGTAAGGATCACCTATATACTTGTCTACTTCCGATGCATCACGGCTCAGCCAGTCGAAGGGAGTGCGGCAGGGTTTGAATGGCTTATTGTAAAGCCCGAATGTAATGCTGTTTAGCAGTTTACTTTTGGCTTTACTGCCAAACAACATCATCTGAATTTTAGCGATCAGAATGCCCAGATTTAATATGGAACCATGCTCTCCATTGCTGCCCGAGAGAATAACTCCCTTAAGTATGTTGCCATATTGGCATATATAACTCTGAGCCAGAAACGAACCCATGCTGTGTCCAAATAGAATGACTGGCAGATCGGGGTGTTTTTCGTTGATAAGGTTATGAACTAATCTAAGATCCCTTACCATACCGTTAAAACCGTCTTCTCCCAGAAATCCGATGTTTTCTGCATCTTTTGCCGTTTTTCCGTGGCCCCTGTGATCATGTGCATACACTATGTAGCCTGCTTCAGTCAACTTTTCTGCAAAATAATTATATCTGCCGGCCCATTCAGCCATGCCGTGGGCTATTTGTACGATTCCGGCAGCATTGTTCTTATCTTTGGGCGTCCATTTATACAGGCACAGGTTGTGGCCGTCCTGGTTGGCAACAAAAAAGTTTTCATAACCCAAAACAGGATTCTCCCTTCATCTTATGTCCTCGGTTTCCCAAAGAAGAATGCTGCCATAAGCCCTGGCCCTGCATGAGTGCCTATTGTAGTGCCAATATACGTATAGTAAACATCTTTGAAACCTATATCATCTTTAAGGCCTTCTCCAAATTCCTTAGCTTTTTCTGGTATATCTGAATGGCAAATATAAAGGGTCTGTTCATGGGGGTTCACTACCAATTCCCTGACGATATTATGGATCCTCTTTATGGTTGCCTTTTTCCCTCTGATTTTTTCCTGTACAATTAAATGCCCTTCCTTGTCCAGGTTTAATATAGGATTAATCTTCAGCGCTGAACCTATTATTGCGCCGGCACGGCTTACTCGGCCGCTGCGATGGAGGTACTCCAAATTGTCGGTAGTATAGTAAGTATTTATCTCTATCTTATGCTTTTCCAGCCATTCTACACATTCCTGAGCGGTTTTTCCCTCATCTCTCATTTCTGCTGCTTTTAAAGCAAGCATTCCATAACCTACGGAAGCCAGGGTGGAATCAACTAAATATATCTCCTGACCCGGATACTTTTCTTTCATTTGCTCCACAGCCTGGAGGCCGTTTGAATAAGTGCCGGAGATTCCACTGCCCAGGCATATATGTACAATTGGCAGATTCAGCGGTAAAAGGCTTTCCCAAAATTCTATAAATTCATATACATTAACCTGGCTTGTTCTGGGAACTGCTCCCTTTCTTATTCTGTCATAAAACTCTTTGAAATCTTCATGATTCATAGTATCCAAGAATTCTTCGTCACCAATATAATAGGGCATTTGTAAAGGATAAATATTTCTTTCTTTGCATAAAGACATGGGCAGATCACAACCGGAATCGGTAGCTATACAAAATTTTGCCATAAAAAATTCCTCCTTTTTACAAAATATTTTATCAAAAGTCAATTTGCAAATCAAACAAAGAAGGTAATTTGACATATTTAATTAATTGATTTAAACTCAGTATGGTTGGCAAGTATGTTTATTTGCTGTCTAGTCGGCTTTAATGCCGACTGCTTCAATGTTATAAAAACATATAGGAGGTATACGATAATTGGAGATGAAACTAGATTGCCTGCCTTGTAATCTTCAGCAAATACTGGAAGCATCCAGGCTGGCAACTGATGAAGCCGATAAGCAGGAAAAGATAATGTGCGAGGCTGTACAGCTGATTGCTGACTACAAGCGTTTTGGTAAGCCGCCTGTATTAGGCAGGGAATTGCATCAGCTCTTGGTTAAGCATACCGGAGTTTTGGATCCTTACAAAGAGATTAAACAGAAGAATATAGAAGAATCTTTAAAAATTCTTCCTCAATTGCAGGATTTTTTATCCAGGAAAGAAAACAAGTTATACTGGGCCCTGAAAATAGCAGCCACGGGCAATATAATTGACCTGGGTGTCTACAGCGATGTGGATGTAGAGCAATCTGTAATGGAAGAGCTGGGTAGGGAGTTTGCTGTCTGCCATGTTGATAAATTGAAAGAGGACCTTAAGAGTGCCAAAAGTGTTTTGATCATTGGCGATAATGCCGGTGAAACCGTATTTGACAGGATATTAATTTCCGTACTTGGAGAGCTGGATATATTTTATGCTGTACGCAGCGAACCAATTATTAATGATGCAACCATCGAAGATGCACTGGCATCAGGGCTGGAAGAATGCGCAACTCTTATTTCAACCGGCTGTAATGCGCCAGGTACTATACTGAGTGAATGCAGCGAAGAATTTCTGGACATTTATCATAAAGCGGATATTGTCATAAGTAAAGGCCAGGGCAATTTTGAATCATTAATTGAAGAACAAAGAAGAATATTCTTTTTATTAAAGGCGAAATGTCCTGTAAATGCTGACCTGCTTGGAGTTAACCTCAATGATTATGTTTTCATGTGGAATGGGAATTAAAGCAACGAAAAACGCCTTTGCCAACATTAATATCGGCAAAGGCGTTTTTTCAGCTATTCTGAAGTGTTAGTAGAACATACATTCAATAAAGTTGTCTACAGATATACCTGTCATGTATTCCTCAAAATTAATGCTTTCAAGTGTTTCTTTTACAATTTTTTCCTTATACTGTTTTCCTTTAAGCAGTTTTTCTATATCCGAAATCTCTTTTTTTCCGAAAAAGTCGCCAAAAATTCTTAACTCCTGGATTGTTCCGTTCTCTACATTATACTTCAATGAAAGCTGGCCGCCTGAATATCTCTGGCTTTTTTCCACCTCAAAGGCAGGAGATTCGCCATAATTCCATTCCCAAGTGCTGTATTTCTCTTTCATTAAGGTTCTAACAGCTTTTAAATCTTCTTCGGTAAGTACATATTCTTTTTCTTTATAATTCTCATCGTTCAATATAAACTTCAACAGAGTATCTTTAAACTCTTCAATAGTAATTTTTTCTTTTAAATATGGGTATACGTTTGTCACCCTGCTTCTTACCGATTTTACGCCCTTAGACTTCAATTTATCTATTTTAACATTGAGTGCTTCCTGAACAACAGCCAAATCTGAGTTGAACAAGATAGTTCCATGGTGAAGCAGTCTGTTATTGGCATAGTGCTGAGCATTGCCTGAAAACTTTTTTCCATCAATAGTGATATCATTCCGCCCGGAGAATTCCGCTTTTACCCCCAGTTTTGCTAAAGCGGATACAATTGGCTCTGTAAATTTCTTAAAATTACTTATAACATCTTTATCGCTGTTTATAATGAAGGTATAATTCAGGTTTCCCAAATCGTGATAAACGGCACCGCCGCCCGACATTCTGCGGACAACGTTTATATTATGTTCTTTGATAAATTTTGCGTTAATCTCTTCAATAGTGTTTTGATTCCTTCCTATAATAACAGACGGTTCATTCTGCCATAAAATGACATATTCTTCATTGGGATCAAAATTGTAAAATACATATTCCTCTAAAGCTAAGTTGAAATGAGGATCCTTGGATTCATTTCGTATACTGATCATAAAATTTACCTCATAAAAGTATTTTTATAAATAATATAGTTTATAAGATGAAAAGTGTCAAGCAAGCGGCAAGCAATGTCCTTTTCCTGGATAAAATGTATATGTGGATATGGATTATTAAAAATGATATAATATGCTTTGAATTTACTATCATAGAATAATGGGGGAAAACTCATGAAGAAACGGAATGCATTGGTGGCCCAGTCTGGAGGCCCGTCACCTGTTATTAATGCATCTTTGCAAGGTGTTTTGGAAGCTTGTTTCCAATCGGACAGAATAGAAACTGTCTATGCTGCTTATCGTGGGATAGAAGGCGTTTTGCTTGAAGAATTAATAGACATGTCAAAGCAGCCAATAGAAGAAATAAGGAGATTGAAAAATACTCCCGCGGCCGGTGCAATTGGATCCTGCAGATATAAATTAAAGGAAGGCAACGAGGCCGACTTTCAGAGAATCGTTGATGTTTTTAAAGCACACAATATAGGGTATTTTTTCTATATAGGCGGAAATGATTCTATGGATACTGCTGATAAAGTAAATAAATTGGCTCATGAACAAGGATATGAGCTGACTGTTATGGGAGTGCCTAAAACTATAGATAATGATCTGGGCGATGAGGAAAGAACAATCATAGATCATACTCCTGGTTATGGCAGCTGTGCACGTTATTGGGCATACATAATCCAAAATATAGATGAGGAAAACCGTGCCATGTGCACTTCTGAATGTGTTAGCGTAATTCAGGCCATGGGAAGGGATTCAGGTTTTATAACTGCTGCGGCCCGTCTTGCAGATCCCAATCGTGAAATGCCGCTGCAATTATATCTGCCGGAGTCCAAACTGTCCATGGAGGATTTGCTGGCGAATGTTGACAGGGAATTATTAAGAAGCGGCAGGTGTATTGTTGTTGTTCCGGAAAGCTTTATGACCGATCCCGAAAGTCAGCGAAGAGATGGGTTTGGTCATGTCGAATATGGAGCAAGCAAAACAACTGCCATGCAGCAGGTGGTGAATGCTCTTAATGAACATGGATTGCCTGTCAGAGGCCAGGCTACCGGGCAGGTACCCGGGGTTCTGCAGCGGGGTGTGTCTTTACATGCATCCGTGGTAGACAGGGAAGAAGCATACGCTCTGGGTAAGAACGCGGTGGAATATGCTTTGTCAGGCATAACCGGGAAAATGGCAACCATACTTAGAAATAGCGATGAACCTTATTCTGTCAGGTATGATAATGTTCCTTTATCGGTAGTTGCTAACCGCGTCAGATATTTGCCGAAAGAGTGGATCGCTCCGTCCGGTATCGATGTGACTGATGATTTTATTAGATATGCCAGACCATTAATTGGAGACTCAATGCCGAGTATAGAATTGGAAGGCGGTTTGCAGCGTTTCGCCAGAATCAAGCCGGTTTTTGTGGATAAAAAGCTTCCTGACTATACTCCATGCAATTTTCAATCCACAAGGTGATCATGTGATAATACTAATAAATGCATAACGGCAAGCGGTATAAACTATTATTGGAAAGGAATAGATTATGGTTGAATTGCTGAAAGCAGTTTTATGGGGTATAGTAGAAGGAATAACCGAATGGCTGCCTATTAGCAGCACGGGGCATATGATACTTTTGGATGAACTAATCAGGCTGAATGTATCAGAGAGTTTTAAAGAAATGTTTCTGGTTGTAATACAATTGGGAGCAATAATGGCAGTTGTACTGCTTTACTTTCATAAACTGAACCCTTTTTCTCCAAGAAAAAGCAAGCAGTCGCGCAAAGAAACAATTAATCTGTGGTGTAAAGTCATTGTTGGAGTATTGCCTGCAGCCATTCTGGGCTTTTTGTTTGATGATTGGCTCGATGAGTATTTGTATAACTATGTAACCGTTGCAATAACATTGGTTTTATATGGAATTCTGTTTATAGTTGTGGAAAACCGGAATAAACATCGCATTACGAAGGTTAGAGAAATGAATGAGCTTTCTTTTAGAACAGCCTTCTTAATAGGCATGTTTCAAGTATTGGCGCTGATTCCTGGTACTTCCCGCTCAGGCGCAACTATACTGGGAGGTATTTTGCTTGGGGCATCCCGGTCTATTGCAGCTGAGTTTTCATTCTTTCTGTCCATACCCGTGATGTTTGGTGCCAGTGCTTTGAAATTAGTTAAATTTGGTTTTAATTTCACCGGGATGGAGATTGCAATTCTGATAGTTGGAATGATAGTTGCTTTTCTGGTTTCAGTAGCAGCTATAAAGTTTCTTCTGGGATATATTAAGAAAAATGATTTCAAGGCATTTGGCTGGTACCGTATAGGACTTGGAATTATTGTATTAGTCTATTTTCTTGTCTCGCGCTGATTCTCCAGTTTTTTGTTTGCCTGTTAAGTAAAAGTATTATTAACTAGTAGAACTGTATATTATTTATATGCAGACCAAAAGGAAGTGAAAGTTTTGCCAAAAAGCCAGCAGAGTTGCTGTAATCATCATCTCGGACAAAATATGGGATTGCGCAGTAAGGCATGTATTATGCGGGTGCCCATATTTAACCATTTGGATGATGAAAAGCTTGAAGAAATAATGAGCACTATCAAAACAGCACATTTTGAGAAAGGAGAAATCGTTTATAGGGCCGGCCAACAATCGGATTCTCTTTATATTGTCAGCAAAGGAAAGATCCGCATCTACCGTTTATCCGAATCAGGAAGAGAACAGCTGCTGAGGATTCTGAAACCGGGGGATTTTACGGGCGAACTGGCACTGTTTCGGCATTCTGTTCATGAATCATTTGCAGAAGCCATGGAAGAAACTGATGTATGTATAATCACCAGGAATGATTTGCAGAATTTTTTGCTAAAATATCCGACCATAGCCCTGCAAATTTTGGCCGAGTTTTCAAACCGGCTGGATGAATCTGAGAGACAGGCGGCCAGGGTAGCCACAGAGCGGGTAGAGACCAGAATTGCCTTGTATCTGGCAGAGTGTATGGATAATTCAGGAGGAAGCATGGAAATTACCCTGCCTATGTCCAGGAAAGATCTGGCTTCTTATCTGGGTACGACTCCAGAAACTGTAAGCAGAAAACTGGCTGAGCTAGAAGCTCAGGGATATATTCAGCAGATATCGGGCAGGAAGATTAGAATTCTGGATTTGGACGGTCTTTTAGAATAATACCCTTATTGGAAATATTTGCTGGCATTTTGGGCATTTCACCAAATGTTTGCCTTTTTTACGTGGAAGGCGCAGTATAACTTTGCACTGTTTACATCTGCGATAACGATGTGTTTTGAATTCTCTGATTCTGCGGATATAAAGAGCGATAAACGAAACCAGACGCCGCCAGAATTGAAGAAACGCATTGTTTTCCCTCTGTCTTGCATAAATATTTTGGGAAAGAGAACGAAATAATGACCAGACAAGAATAATCCACATAATAACGGGGATTATAAAATTCGGGATAAACATGTTTATCAACAATAGAAGAAAATATACAGCCAGCAGGACAGCGTTTAAACTATCTGTCCCATATCTTCCGCGAAAAAAACTAATTAGTCTATTCTTCAATCTACTCATTTGTTTTATGCTCCTTACATTACCTGACTGAAACATATGGGCTGTTTTTAATATAAAAGCGATAGGGGAAATGTACTGCTTCTTCAGCATAATCAATGTTGATACGTGTTGTTGTGATTATATCAGTTTCAGGCGGATTATCTCCTTTTAAAATAAACAGCTTGTTGCCGCATAAATCCTGGCCATTGTTTTTTACAGTAATATTCATGGCTTTACAAAGTTTACCGGGGCCGCTGGTCAGGTTTAAAATTTCTTTCTTGCTGCATTTATCAAGCTTTTTATTATATCTGAGCTCGGCCATTTTTTCTATGCCTTCCACTGGTTCGACTGCTCGTATTAAAACAGCCTGTGGTATATTGGTTTCTGCAGCCACTATATTAAAACAATGATACATTCCATAAATTAAATAAACATAGGCATGTCCGGGAGGTCCAAACATAACCTCGGTCCTTTTAGTCCTTCTGTTATTGTAAGAGTGGGCTGCTTTATCATACTCGCCCATATATGCCTCTGTTTCAACAATTCTTCCTACCAGTTTGCCGTATTCGGTTACATGTACCAGGTAATACCCTAACAGGTTTTTTGCAAGTTTCAAGGCAGATATCTTAAAAAAGTTCCTGTCCGGCCTGTCCAAGGTTATCCTCTTTTCTATTTGTAATTGCAAATTTGCTTCAGTCAATATTATTATACATTTTTCTTGCAAGAATCAAATAGAAAATTACAACAGGCTTGAAAGGAAGATTGAAATAGTCTTATAATGTTCCTTAGTGTCGATTACAACAAAACAACCAACAGAAGGATGAAGTATGAAATGCACAACATGAGATGGAAATCTTTTATTATGCTTACTGCAGCAGCTGTAATATGGGGATTTGCTTTTGTAGCCCAACGGGTAGGCAACCAGTATATAGGAACTTTTACCTATACGGGCGTGAGATTTGCTCTGGGTGCATTATCTATAATTCCGCTGATAGTTCAAGCAAACAGAAAAGAGAAAAAGGCCGGCGGAAAAGATGAGCTTGCAGGGAAGATTGCTTTATTAAAAGCCGGTACCCTGGCCGGCATGGTATTATTCATAGCTGCCAGCATGCAGCAGACCGGCCTTAAGTATACAACTGCAGGGAAAGCAGCTTTTATTACTGGTTTTTATATTATTCTTGTTCCAGTTTTAGAGGTTATCAAAAAACGTTACATAGATAGAAAAGTATGGATAGCGGCGGCGCTATCCATAATCGGTCTTTATTTAATCAGCGTGCAGGAAGGCTTGACAGTTTCAAAAGGAGATTTATTGGTATTTATCTGTTCTTTCTTTTTTGCATTCCATATTGTATTGATAAACAATTTCACACAAAAAGTTAATGCAATTAAGCTGGCTTTTGTACAATACCTTGTTTGTTCAGTATTAAGCTTAGTTACAGCCCTGCTGATGGAAGAAATTTATCTGGAAAATATAATTAAAGCGGCTGTGCCCATTATTTATGGTGGAGTGTTTTCTGTGGGTATCGCTTATACATTGCAGGTAATCGGACAAAAGCATTCCAGAGCATCCCACGCGGCTATCATAATGAGTTCGGAGTCGGTTTTTGCTTTGATAGGAGGCATGCTTTTTCTGAATGAAACCATTAATCTAAGGGAGATTGTCGGCTGTACTCTTATGATATCGGGCGTTATTCTATCTCAACTGCAGGGAAAAAATATCAAGACCGCCGACACCGAGGATACTGCAGATATTAATCATGGAAGACTATACATTACGAAATAGAACACATTTAAAAGAAAAAGGAAGCAAAACAGCTTGCTTCCTTCAGTTTGCTTCCTCTTATTTTTCAGGTGCTTTGGGCAGTTCGGCGAATCCCTTTTCCAGATCTTCATCGGTAGGTATATAGTCCATCATGTCCTTACTATTAAAACTGTTATAAGCGGACAAATCAAAATATCCCGTACCGCTCAGGCCGAAGATAATGGTCTTCTTTTCGCCATTCTCCCTGCACTTTATGGCTTCTTCCATTGCAACAAGCAACGCATGAGATGACTCCGGTGCCGGCAGTAAGCCTTCAGTGCGTGCAAATATAGTAGCAGCATTGAAAACATCTGTTTGTTCTACAGCACGTGCTTCTATATATCCATCATGGTATAATTTAGAAATAATTGGACTCATACCGTGGAAACGCAAACCGCCTGCATGGCTTGGAGAAGGCATAAATCCAGAACCCAAAGTGTACATTTTCAATAGGGGAGTGGTTCTTCCTGTATCTCCAAAATCATAAGCATATTTGCCTCTGGTAAGTGTAGGGCATGAGGCAGGTTCTACACCTATAATTCTAATATCTGATTTGCCTTCTATTTTATCGCTGATAAATGGCGCAATCAGACCGCCGAAGTTAGAGCCTCCTCCTATACAGCCGATTATTATATCAGGCTTGATATCATACTTTTCACAGGCAATCCTGGTTTCTTCTCCAATAACGGTTTGATGCATCAGCACATGATCCAGTACACTGCCCAGCACATATTTGCAATTATCTGTTTTCATTGCCGTTTCTATGGCTTCGGAAATTGCACAGCCTAAGGATCCGCTTGTATCCGGATCTTCAGCCAGTATCTTTCTTCCAACATCTGTGGTTTCTGATGGAGAGGCTATTACTCTTGCTCCGTAGGTTTCCATGACAGTTTTCCTGTAAGGCTTTTGCTGGGCGGATACTTTAACCATATATACTGTCAAATCAATGTTGTAATATGCACAAGCCATGGCTAGAGCTGTTCCCCATTGACCTGCGCCTGTTTCTGTGGTCAAATGTGTTACTCCCTGCTTTTTGGCATAATAAACTTGTGCTGCAGCAGAGTTTAATTTGTGGGATCCGGATGTATTGGTTCCTTCAAACTTATAATAGATTTCAGCTGGTGTATCCAATTGCTTTTCCAAATTATATGCGCGTATGAGGGGAGAAGGACGGTACATCCTGTAGTAATCAAGGAGGCCCTCGGGAATTTCAATATATTTATCGGTTTCATTCAATTCTTGTTCTACAAGTTCTTTACAGAATATATGCTCCAACTCTTCAGCAGTACATGGTTTTAATGTAGCTGGGTTTAGCATAGGGTCTGGCTTCTCTTTCATTACAGCCTTGATATTGATCCAGTGTTTCGGCATCTCATCTTCCGTTAAATATATCCTGTAAGGTATTCTTGCCATTCTTATCAATCCTTTCTTTTTATTTTTTTTGGATATAAAAAAGGTCTTCGTCCTGTATAGGACAAAGACCATGTGATCTCTGCGGTGCCACCTAAATTGCGCGAAAGCGCCACTCATTCCATACACTATCATGTATGCTTCCTTGATAACGGGTGAAGATCCCGGCAGACCTACTCTCATGCTGATTTCAGTCGAGCCCTCATGAGTCCATTCGTTATAAGCTTTATCACCGCAATCCCACCACCTGCGGCTCTCTGTGGATAAATGCCCTATAACTACTACTCTCAATCAACGGTTTAATGCACTATTCAGTTTAATTGCATAATATATTAGATCATCATTTTCATTTTGTCAATAATTAAATTATAGTTTTATAAAAATTATGCTATTTTTTTAATTTGGGTTGTTTCAGCAATAGATTCAATTGAATAGTTTTTGAGAAAAATGATGAAAACAACATGCTTTTTTATGTTATACTAATTCCAGGCGATTGATCTATTCTCAATCAAAAGACAGGGGAGATGTTTTCTTGTTTTTTTTCATATTTGGCATAGCAAACGACCGAAAAGAATTAGATTTTCATCAGTCTGTAGTATGTCGTGTATGTGGCAAATATGGAAGGTACAGGGTTTTCATGGAGTATATGTATTTTAGCCTGTTTTTTATTCCTGTTTTTAGATGGAATAGAACTTACTATGTTGAGACTAGTTGTTGCGGTACCTTATACACAATTGACAATGAGTTGGGCAAACGAATTGCCCGGGGAGAAAATATAACTTTACATGATGAGGATTTGCATATAGTCCGAACCGGACGTTATGCAGGTTGGAAGAAGTGCAGCCAGTGTGGTTATACTACATATGAGGATTTCCAATATTGCCCCAAATGTGCACATCCTTTTGATTAATAAAGAAACATATCCTATTGGGAAGGTGATAGTGTGGGTAAAATTTGCGGTTATTATGCGATGCCTCACCCTCCTATAATATTGCCTGAAATCGGCCGGGGAGAAGAAGCGGCTATCCAGGATACAACAGATGCATTTTTTAAAGTCTCTGAAGAGATAGCAGAGATGAAACCTGACACTATCATATTGATCACACCTCATGGGCCTGTGTTTCAAGATGCCATTGCTGTTATGAATGATAGTGAAATTCAGGGCAGCATGATCCATTTTCGGGCTCCCCAGGTAAAGTTCTATGCAAAAATCGATACAGGGTTAGCAAATCAAGTATTGAAACAATCCAATAGAGCAGGAATTCCGGCTGTAAGCATAACCAAATCATCTGCTGTAAGATATGGAACTTCTTATGAATTGGATCACGGGGCTATGGTGCCCATGTACTTTATCAATAAGAAATACTCTGATTATGAATTGGTTCACATAACCTATGGACTGCTGCCCAAAAAACAGCTTTATGACTTTGGTATCTGCATAAAAAATGCAGTCGAAAAAAGCAACAGGAATGTTGTTTTTATAGCGAGCGGGGATTTATCACACAGGTTACTTAAAGGCGGCCCATATGAATACAGTCCTTATGGTGAAAAATTCGATAATGAAATTCGAACGCTGCTTGAACAGGGTGATGTATCCGGAATATTCAATTTGAACCCAAAGATGATAGAAGAGGCAGGTGAATGCGCTCTCCGTTCCTATTATATTCTTTTAGGTGCTTTGGATGGGCATGAGTTCAACGGGCAGACTCTTTCATACCAGGGTACTTTTGGCGTAGGATACTTGGTTATGAAAATAAATATTAAAAACAAACAACAGAATCCTTATGTCAGGTTGGCCAGGGAAAGTTTAGCTCATTATTTGAAAAATGGGAGTTATATGAGCATTCCTGACTACGTTACTCAGGAAATGAGAGAGCAACAAAGGGCTGTATTTGTGACGCTGAGGAAATATGGAAAACTGAGAGGGTGCATTGGAACCGTTGTGCCAGTAACCAATTGCGTAGCAGAGGAAATAATCAGAAATGCAGTAGAGGCTGGAACTCGTGATCCCAGATTTCCGCCTGTTACTATAGAAGAATTGAATGAACTGGATTTTTCCGTGGATGTACTTACTGAGCCGGAACCGGCAGAATACCATGAACTGGACCCCAAGAAATATGGAATTATAGTGCGGAGCGGGCTGCGTTCCGGGTTGTTGCTGCCGGATTTGGAAGGGGTAGATACAGCGAAAGAACAATTAAGCATAGCTTTAGGAAAAGCCGGGATATCTCCCCGTTCTCCATATTCCATTGAAAGGTTCCAGGTTATTCGTTTTCAGGAGGATAAATAATGATCCAGAATGCTGCGTACTGGCAAAAGGAAGGCAGCCAAATCAGATGTAATCTCTGCCCTCACCATTGCCTGCTTTCAAAAGGGAAAAAAGGAATTTGTTCTGTAAGACTTAATGAGGCAGGGACATTAAAAACAGAAAACTTTGGCGAAATTACAGCTATGCATGTTGATCCGGTTGAGAAAAAACCTTTATATCATTTTAAACCAGGCAAAAGAATTCTATCAGTGGGAACTTATGGATGTAATTTGTCATGTGATTTTTGCCAAAATTACTCTATAGCGCATTATAGGTCCAAAAGCGAATTTCTTCCACCGGATCAGCTTGCTGCCAGCTGTACAGTGCCGGATAATAATATAGGAATAGCTTTTACCTATAATGAGCCGGTGGTCTGGTTCGAATATATATTGGAAACAGCCAAGATACTGAAAAAAGCATATCCGGATTTAAGCATAGTTCTTGTCACTAATGGTTATATAGAGGCCGCTCCATTGGAAGAACTTCTTCCATATGTAGACGCCATGAATATTGACCTTAAGTCCATGCAGCAGCGATACTACCACAGAATATGCGGTGGAAGCTTGCAGCCGGTATTACGCACCATTGAAATGTCGTACACAAGATGCCACATAGAAGTCACAACCTTGCTGGTTAACGGTTTAAATGATACGGAAGAAGAAATAGAAGAAATTGCTGCTTTTATATCAAACTTAGATAAAAATATACCGCTTCATATTTCCAGATATTTTCCTGCTTATAAGATGAGCAGGCCGTCCACTGATATTGAAGTAATAAAGCGTGCGGCTGTCATTGCTAAAAAACATTTACATTACGTTTACTTGGGCAATATGCCAGGTGTTGATAATTCCACCTATTGTCATAAATGCGGAAAACAATTGATATACAGGGCAGGTTACTCTGTCAGGATGCTTATCGAACGAGCTGAATGCCCAGCATGTAATATTTCTTTACCTATTATAATATAGGTTAATTCAATGTCCGGACAGCAGATGGAATGTTGTTAACAATTTATTAACATTTGGATAATAGGCAGTTCAAAATATTGTTTTATTATTTTCATTAAAAGTAAGTACAACGCGTTGCATTTTAATGCCTCCTTAAATCAATACCCCTATTTGTCAGCCCTGAGACGATCAGGGCTTTTTGCTGTTTAATTATTCAACAACAATTTCATAAGTAACTGGCACAGCTTTTTTGAGCATGGCAGATACTGCGCAGTATTTCTCTTGGGACAGCTGTACCGCCCGTTCCAGCTTATCCATGGGCAGATCTTTTCCTTTAAATCGATAAGTTAGATGTATATTGGTATATACTTTGGGATGTTCTTCGGAGCTGCCCGCCTTTACTTCCAACTGGAATTTTTCTGGTTCTACTTTCATTTTTTTCAGTATAGATACTACATCAATGCCGGTACAACCGATAAGCCCTGCCAATAGCAGTTTTTTAGGGCGAGGTCCCAGATCATTACCTCCAACTTCATAACTGGCATCGGTTATCAGCTTATGTCCATCCAAGTCCATTTGAAAAGCCATCTTATCAACCAGATTAGCAATCACTTCTACTTGACCCATGATACCCAACACTCCTTTAATTATAATATCAATATATTAATGGCCATAATATTGTTTTTTCAAACAGGTCATCAGTAAACATACGAGAATGCAGCAATATAGACAGATAATCCACCGCGTGGTAAAATGAAAAAAACCGGAATACGGGGCATATTTTAAGGAGCGTGTTTTTGGTTGGATTCAGATAGTGCTTGGCGGTTGTTATTGTTAGTTATCTTAATTATTATGTCAGCATTTTTCTCAGCTGTGGAAACTGCTTTTTTATCCTTAAACCGGATTCGCCTAAGAGGAATGGTTAAAGAAAAAGTCAAGGGTGCTGAAAATGTATGGAAGCTTCTTGAGTCTCCGGACAAGCTGAGAAATGCAATAATAGTTGCAGACAATTCTGTTAATATAGCAGCAACTGTGATTGCTGTTCAGTTGGCATTGCGACATATTGGTAAAGGCTGGTCAGCTGCAGCTATTATAGGAATGATACTTATAATTCTTATTTTTGGTGAATTGTTTCCAAATCTAATAGCGGAAATAAATCCTGAAAAGTTTTCGTTCAAAGTCTCTGGCTTAATTGAGATATTGATTCGAATCTTAAATCCCATCATTACAGTTCTTATGGCCATCAGTAATCTTATTATCCGTATTTTCGGATGGAAAACTACAGAGAAAACTCCACACATAACTGAAGAAGAGCTCCGAACCCTGGTTGACGTAGGACACTTGGAAGGTGTGATAGATCCGGAAGAAAAAAGAATGATCCACAATGTATTTGAATTTGCCGACTCGCAGGTTAAGGATATTATGATACCAAGAACCGATATTGCAGCTATTGATGTAAAATCCGGCTATGATGAGATTTGGGACAGGTTCCGAAAGGAACGTTATTCCCGTATGCCGGTTTATGAAAATTCTATAGATAACATCGTAGGGGTTTTACATGTAAAAGATCTATTCTTTTATAATAATAGTAAGGACGCCTTTGATATAAGGCAAATAATCCGCAAGCCATATTTCACATATGAAAACAAAAGAATTGTTGATTTATTTGAAGAGATGAGAAAAAAACGCCTGCAAATGATTATTGTAGTTGATGAATACGGCGGCACTGCAGGCATTGTTACAATGCAAGACATGGTTGAAGAAATTTTCGGGGATATAGGTGATGAACACGATGATATAATTGACGAAATCCAGCAAATCTCACCTACTGAATATATAATCGACGGATTAACCAGACTGAATGATTTGAATGAGGAGCTGGGAACAAGCCTGGAATCAGAACACTATGAAACCATTGGAGGATTCATCACAGGAATAATCGGGCGGTTTCCCAAGAAAGGCGAAGTTGTTGTATATAATAATCTCAGATGGCTGATACTGGATGTTTACCGAACCAGGGTTAAGCGTCTTAAGCTGAGTATCTTGGATTCAAGTTCAGATGGCCAATCTAACCATCAGGATACAGATAGTAAATAAGAAAGTTTCATATCTTATCCTATTAACATATCTTAAATGCTTCTCTTGTTTTATTGTGCTTAACTAATGAAATTAATGGCTTTACTTTATATGTTTATTACAAAACCATGCTTTATGTATTACACTATGAGCCTTATGTCAAATGTTTTTTATTGACAGCTGAATATATATATAATTTTTTATCATTTACTTTATCACGCTAATGTGATACCATATCAGTTGAATAAATCTTACTTTATAGCAAAGCGGGGGGTTCAAATGAAAAAAGTATTGGCAGTCATTATAGCTTTTTTGATTGGAGCATTTGCTTTGGCAAGCTGTGCCTCATCCAAAGATACAGCAGGGTTAACAGTAAATGAAGGCAAATTCACTGTTGGATTCGATCAAAACTTTCCACCAATGGGTTTTGTGGGAGATGATGGGGAATTTACCGGTTTTGACCTGGAGCTGGCCGCTGAAGTAGCGAAACGTTTGAATTTGGAATTGGCCTTGCAGCCTATTGCGTGGGATGCTAAAGATGAAGAATTATCCACAAGAAACATTGATTGTATATGGAACGGGTTTACCATAAATGGCAGAGAGGATGGATATACATGGACTGAGCCATACATGGCCAATAAACAGGTGTTTGTAGTACGTGCAGATTCAGATATAAGCACTTTGGAAGATCTGGCAGGAAAAACTGTCTGCGTGCAAGTGGATTCCAGTGCAGAGGCAGCACTAAAAGACAATCCGGAATTACTGGAAACCTTTGGGGAGTATGTTACTGCCCCCGATTATAACAGCGCTTTGATGGACTTGGAAGCAGGAGGAGTAGATGCGGTTGCTATGGATGAGGTTGTAGCAAATTATCGCATGCAAAAAGCAGAAGGCAAATTCAAAGCCCTTGATGAAACACTGCAGGAGGAACTTTATGGCGTTGGGTTCTTAAAAGGAAATACTGTTTTGCGGGACAAAGTTCAGGAAGCGTTGGAGGAAATGGCAGAAGACGGAACCTTGAAAACTATATCTGAAAAATGGTTTGGCAAAGATGTAACTATTATTGGCAAATAAACCTTGTAGTAATAAACAATTGATCTGACTATGAAATGGAGTGTCCATAAGTGGAATTATCAGTGCTTTTAGCAAAACTCGGCGAAGGCATGCTGGTATCAATCGAAATTTTTGTATTGACATTAATTTTATCTCTTCCACTGGGTTTAATCATAACCTTGGGCCGGATGTCTAAATGTGTTATATTGCGTATTCCAATAAAACTATATATTTCCATAATGAGGGGCACTCCACTCATGTTGCAGCTGATGGTAGTTTATTTCGGGCCTTACTACCTTTTTGGCATCAGGCTGCCCCAAGGGTACCGTTTTGTTGCGGTGATTATTGGATTTGTTTTGAATTACGCTGCTTATTTTGCAGAAATATATCGGGGCGGAATTGAGTCCATATCTATAGGACAGTATGAGGCTGCAAAGGTACTGGGTTACAGCAGGTCACAGACCTTTATGAGAATAATTCTTCCTCAGGTAATAAAACGCATATTACCCTCTGTAACCAATGAAACGATAACCCTGGTAAAAGATACAGCTTTGGCTCAGGTAATTTCAGTATCAGAGATGTTCTTAGCGGCAAAAGCCATTGCATCCAAGGAACAATCGGTTGTTCCTTATATAGCTGCAGGAGTATTCTATTATATATTTAACTATTTTGTTGCATTTGGCATGGAATGGCTGGAGAAGAAATTCAGCTATTACCGATAGGAGGAAAGAATGAAAATCCTTGAAGTAAAATCCCTAAAGAAAAGTTTTGGGGACTTGGATGTCATTAATGGTATTTCCCTTGAAGTAAATGAAGGGGAAGTAATAGGTATTATAGGGCCTTCCGGATCAGGCAAATCTACATTGCTCCGGTGCCTTACCCTGCTTGAAACCATGGATTCCGGCGAACTAATTTATTTAGGTGAAAGGGCTGTGCATACTAATTCATCCGGTAAGGCAGTTTATGCTCCGCCGGAGAAACTGCGAAAGATAAGAAGATATTTTGGGCTGGTATTTCAAGATTTTAATTTATTCCCTCATTTTTCGGTTATAAGAAATATAATAGATGCTCCCATTGTAGTTCAAAAAAGAGATAAAAATGAGGCTTATAAAGAAGGCAGGGAGTTACTGGCAAAGGTAGGTTTGACTGATAAGGAAAATGCATATCCTTATCAGTTGTCCGGAGGTCAGCAACAGAGGGTATCCATTGCAAGAGCTCTGGCCCTTCACCCTAAAATTTTGTTTTTTGATGAACCTACATCAGCTTTGGATCCCGAACTGACTGGTGAGATTCTTAAAGTCATTCGTGATCTGGCGGCGGAAAAAATGACCATGGTGGTGGTAACTCATGAAATGAATTTTGCCAGAGATGTGGCAGACAGAATAATATTTATGGACGAGGGTGTAATTGTTGAGGAGGGGCCGGCTGAAGAAGTTATAAATAATCCAAAACATGAGCGCACCAAGGCGTTCTTGAACAAATTTGAAAATTAGTATAAATATGCATTTTGTATATTGACATAGTTATATACGTATAGTAAATTATTAATAATATTTTTTTATAGGAGGCTTGACATGAAAAGAGTAGTTTTATTATTAACTTCTGTATTGGTTGTTTTGTCATTAATTGTTGGTTGTTCAAAGTCTGCTGACAATTCCGATACAATTAAGCTGGGTGTGAACTATGAATTAAGCGGCAATGTTGCCACTTACGGCAGAAGCTCAGTAGAAGGCATTGAACTGGCTGTCAAGGAAATAAACGAAGCCGGCGGAATTGACGGCAAAAAGATTGAGCTGGTCAAGTATGACAATAAGTCAGACGTAGCTGAAGCAACTACTTTAACTACTAAGTTAATAACCCAGGACAAGGTTCTTGCTGTCATGGGTCCTGCTACTTCGGGAGCCTTCAAAGGAACCATTCCTGTTGCAATGCAGAATAAGGTTCCGGTAGTGTCCGGCTCTGCTACTGCAGATGATGTTACTGTAGATGAGAGCGGCGTTAAGGAATATGCTTTCCGCATTTGCTTTAATGACTCATATCAAGGAACAGGAATGGCTAATTATGCCCTGAACAATCTGAATAAGAGTAAAGCAGTTGTAATTATGGACAGCTCCAGTGACTACGGCAAAGGTCTCGCAGAAAACTTTACTAAGACTTTTGAAGCCGGCGGAGGCACTATTGTAGCACAGGAAGCTTATGTGGCAGGAGACACAGATTTTAATTCCATTATAACCAAGATAAAAGGCGAAGACTTTGACGTAATCTTCATACCTGGATATTATGAGGAAGCAGGGCTTATAATTAAACAAGCCAGAGAACAGGGAATTGATGTTCCGATACTTGGAGCTGACGGATTTGATTCCCCTGAACTTGTAAACCTGGCCGGAGCAGACGCACTGAATGATGTTTACTTCTCCAACCACTACTCATCATTGGATCAGGATCCTGTTGTTCAAGACTTCATTAAGTCTTTTGAGTCGGAATACGGTAAGCAGCCGGATGCATTTAATGCTCTTGGTTATGACCTGGCCAGATTCGTCGTTGAAGGAGTTAAGCGTGCAGAAAAGCTGGACGGCGAATCTGTAAAGAATGCTTTGGAAGCCATAGAGGATTTCAACGGTGTTACAGGCAACTTTAGCGTTGACGAAAACCACAACCCTGTTAAAGCCCTTATTGTAATTGAGCTGAAAGACGGTAAACAGCACGCCAGCGAAAGACTGAGCTTGAATTAGTACAATGCACCAACACATTGATAAAAAATTGTTTTGCTGAATGAATTGTAATATAATATGTAAAAGACGTATGAGTGAGGATTATTATCCTCACTTATGCGTATTTATTGAGTTATATATGGAAAGTAGGGGAGATGTGTGGAACAGCTTTTGCAACAAATTATCAACGGCGTTTCGCTGGGCAGCATTTATGCATTGATAGCATTGGGCTATACTATGGTATACGGCATCATAAGGCTTATTAACTTTGCACACGGCGAAATATATATGTTGGGCGCATATATAGGTTATTTCTGTATGAGTACATTTAAGCTGGGTTTTCTACCATCCCTGCTGATTTCCATGGTTATATGTACAATGATTGGCATTGCCATTGAAAAAATTGCATATAAGCCTTTGAGGAATTCCGCCCGCATTGCTGTGCTGATTACAGCTATTGGTGTTTCATTGTTTATTCAGTACACTACTATGTTCTTTGTAGGCGCTGGTGTTCGTACTTATCCGGAAATGACCGGTATCATGACAAAGCGGTTCCAAATCGGCGGCCTGCTGATAAACATGCAGCAGGTTTTGATTGTTATAATTACCGTAATATTAATGACATTACTGCAGTTTATAGTTAAGAAAACGCGGATTGGGAAAGCGATGCGTGCTGTTTCCATGGATAAAGATGCAGCTCAGCTGATGGGGATAAACGTTGATACCACCATTTCATTTACGTTTTTATTGGGTTCTGCATTGGCGGGAGCAGCAGGAATTCTGGTCGGCGTTTATTATAACTCCATTAATCCCTTAATGGGTACTATGCCGGGCTTGAAAGCTTTTATTGCTGCTGTTTTGGGTGGTATCGGCATAATACCCGGAGCAATGATCGGAGGATACCTGATTGGATTAGTTGAAGTTCTGGTATCAGGTTATATAAATTCTATGTATCGGGATGCGGTGGTGTTTGCAATTTTAATTCTCATTCTTATTGTAAAACCTACCGGAATTATGGGTAAAAACATCAGGGAGAAGGTGTAGGTATGAAGAACTTGACACAAAAACTTGCACCATGGCGGAAATGGTTATTTATAATCATAACCTTTGTACTTGTGCAGCTGCTGGTACAGGTTGGAATCATCAATGATTATTTGCAGGCAACCATCGCTACAATTTGTATCAATATCATACTTGCTGTCAGCCTTAATCTGATAACTGGTTTTACAGGGCAGTTTTCACTTGGCCATGCCGGTTTTATGTCTATTGGCGCTTATGTATGCGGTTTAACATTATTGCGTATGCCTACTATATGGGGTTACCTCGCCAGTATAGTTATGGGTGCATTGCTGGCTGCTGTAGTTGGATTTGTAGTCGGATTGCCTACATTGCGCTTAAGAGGTGATTACCTGGCTATAGCCACTCTTGGCATGTCGGAAATTATAAGAATTATATTTATTAATCTGGAAATTACCAACGGAGCTGCCGGCTTAAGCGGCATTCCCAGGTTTACAAATTGGGTCTTTTTATATATTTTTACCGTTGGAACTGTGCTGCTTATATCTAACTTCCTGAAGTCTACCCATGGCCGGGCCTGTATTTCAATCCGGGAGGATGAAATTGCAGCAGAAGCTATGGGGATAAACAGCACAAGATATAAAGTAACTGCCTTTACTATTGGTTCCTTGTGTGCCGGAATTGCCGGTGTATTGTATGCAGCATATTTTTATTATCTCAATCCCAATACCTTTGGATTTTTAAAATCCATTGACGTGTTGGTAATAGTTGTGCTTGGCGGCATGGGAAGTTTATCGGGATCAGTACTGGCCGCTATTCTTCTTGCAATTATTTCTACAATATTGCAGGATTTTTCTGACCTGAGAATGATAATATATGCCTTGCTGCTTGTAATAATTATGATTTTCCGTCCCCAAGGGCTTATGGGATCCAAGGAGATTTCGATGAAAGTATTCAGGAATCTGGGCGGTTTGTGGCCTGCCAGGAAGGGAGAGAAATAAATGGCAATACTTAGTATACGGAAACTGACTAAATCCTTTGGGGGGCTGACTGCTGTTGCCAATCTGAATATGGAGCTAAAGAAGGGAGAACTGGTCGGGCTAATTGGACCTAATGGTGCAGGTAAGACTACAGTATTTAACCTTTTGACAGGTATTTACCAACCTTCCTCTGGCAGCATTATTCTTGAAGCAAACGGGGAAAAAAAGGAGCTTCAAGGCCAAAAACCCTATAATATCTGTAAAGCTGGGATAGCCCGCACTTTTCAGAATATAAGGCTTTTTGATGATCTTACTGTTCTGGACAATGTCAGGATAGCCATGCATCAAAATATAAACTATGGTTTAATCTCAGGATTATTTCACCTTCCTTCCTATAAAAGGGAGGAAAAACGTATATTGGAAGAATGTATGGAACTCCTGCGTATTACTAAGCTGGACAGCAAAGCAGATGAATTGGCTAAAAATTTACCTTATGGAGAACAGCGTCATTTGGAAATCGCAAGAGCATTGGCTGCCAAGCCAATCATACTTTTACTGGATGAACCTGCTGCCGGTATGAACCCGGCGGAGACTGTGCAGCTGACCGAATTGATCCAGTGGATCAGGAAGAAATTTGACTTAACCATACTGTTAATTGAACATGATATGTCCTTGGTTATGAAAATATGTGAGCGGATATATGTATTAGATTACGGCTTGCTGATAGCGGAAGGAACTCCGGAGGAAATAAAATCAAACGAACGAGTAATCAAAGCTTATTTAGGAGAGGATGTCAGCAATGCTGGAGATTAAAAACTTACATGTTTATTTTGGAGTAATTCATGCATTAAAAGGGATTTCTCTGACCGTAAATGACGGAGAGATAGTTACCTTAATTGGTGCAAATGGAGCCGGCAAGACTACCACATTGCGCACTATATCCGGGTTGGAAAAACCTGCCGATGGGGAAATCATACTTAATGGAAAAGACATAACCCATACATCTGCACAGGAACGTGTAAAAATGGGGGTTTCTCATGTACCGGAAGGCCGGAGAGTTTTTCCGGACATGACGGTTTTGGAAAACTTGGAGTTAGGCGCTTACCTTCGAAAAGACAAGGAAGGTATTGCAAAAGATTTGGAAACTGTATATGAACATTTTCCTATTTTGTATGACAGAAAAAAACAGGCAGCAGGAACCCTGTCAGGAGGGGAGCAGCAAATGCTTGCCATAGGCAGGGCTTTGATGAGCCGGCCAAAAATTCTTTTCCTGGATGAACCTTCCATGGGTTTGGCACCCTTGCTGGTACAGGAAATTTTTCGTATAATTAAAAATATAAACAGTGCAGGTACAACTATATTATTGGTCGAACAAAATGCTAGTATGGCGCTTCAAATAGCAGACAGGGCATATGTATTGGAAACTGGTTCCATTGTACTTTCCGGAACCGGTTCTGAGCTGATGAAGAGCGATGAAATTAAAAAAGCCTATTTAGGAGGTTAGCGCTTATGTTTGTTAAAACAAAAATGACCACCAACCCTTTCACTGTTGATGCTGACCAAACCATTCCTGAAGCCCATGAATTAATGGCTCAGCATAATGTAAAGCGCCTCCCCGTTATGCATAAGGGTAAGTTGGTGGGCGTAGTTTCCAAAACTGATATTGACCGATATACTCCTTCCAAGGCAACAAGTCTCAGCATGGGTGAGATTACTTACCTGCTGACCAACACAAAGATTAAGCAAATAATGAGCAAAGATCTGGTTACCATCTCTCCCGATGCACTTCTTGAAGAAGCAGCTACTTTAATGAGGGACAACAAGGTAAGCTTCCTTCCTGTAGTCGACAAAAAGGGTAGATTAGTAGGCATAATCACGGAAAGCGATATATTTGATTCATTTATTGAACTTCTAGGTTTTCGGGAATATGGCACCAGACTCACCATTGAGGCAACTGATGAGCCGGGCATAATGTCCAACTTGACCAGCATAATCGGCCAATACGGCGCTAACATCACCAGAATTGCTGTTTATCGGGGAGAAAGCGGCAAAAGTGCAATAGTAGTAGGACTTAATTCTTTAAATACCGAAATAATCGAAAAAGCTATTGAAGAGCATGGCTTCAATATAATTCATAAACTGCAGAACAAAAAAGAGCAATAATAATATTTACTCATATTGCCATAGACACTTATTCAACCGCATCGTTAAGATGCGGTTTTTTATGAGAATTCTGCTGCAAGGGCTTCAAAAGCCGGTATTGAATTACGGATTGTATCCATACTTACGCTATAAGAGATTCTTATATAGCCCGGGCATCCAAAACCCCTTCCCGGCACCAAAAGCAAGTTATATTTTAGGGCTCTTCTGACAAGCTCAACATCGTCATCAATCAGTGCCTTTGGGAACAGGTAGAATGCACCTTGCGGCAGAACACATGAAAAACCCAATCTTATTAGGTGATGATACAGATAGTCACGCCTTTCTTTATATATATTAATGTCTGCTTTTTCATCCAGACACTTGGCAATTACTTTTTGGAACAAACTTGGTGCGTTTACAAATCCTAGAATACGGTTTGCGTATACCATGCCGTTGATCAGCAGTTCCGCGTCTGCTATGGAAGGGTTAACTGCTATATACCCGATTCGCTCGCCCGGCAAGGAGAGCGATTTGCTGAAAGAATTAATAACAGCCGAATTAGGAAATATCTTTAATATGGACGGCACTGGTTTGTTGCTATAAACCAATTGATTATATGGTTCATCTGATATAATAAGGATATTTGTTGAATATTCTCTTTCTTTTTTGTGCACAAGCTCCGCCATGTTATTCAGTATATTTTCACTGTAAACTGCACCGGTGGGATTGTTAGGAGAGTTTAAAAGAATTGCTTTGGTAGCCGGCGTAATTTTGGTTTCCAAATCTTCAATATTTGGTTCAAAGGTATCAGGTCTGCATGGAGAAATAATGGCCTTACCGCCATGGTTGTCAATATAAGCAAGATACTCGGGAAAATAAGGAGAGAATATAATCACTTCATCGCCAGGGTTCAAGATTGTTTTGAAAACCACATTAAGTGCTCCGGCTGCCCCGCAGGTCATGATAATATGCTTTTCAGTCAGATCAATACCAGTATTTTTATAAATATGTTTTGCAATTTTTTCTCTTACATCCGGATGACCTGCATTGTTCATATATTTATGAAGGCCGGGTTCATTGGAATTTATAAAATTTTTCAGGGTGTCCTTAATTGCCTTAGGAGGTTCCGAAAATGGATTTCCCAGCGAAAAATCGAATACTTTATCCGATCCGTATTGCTTGCGCAGTTTTTCGCCTTCTTCAAACATAGCCCGAATCCAGGAAGACTGAGACATTTTGGTTTTAACCTTATCAGATACCATTAATTGACCTCCCGTATTTACTAATGATAATTACATATTCTTTTATTTTTTGGATATATACATTAGTATATAAGATATTTGCTGAAAGGCAATAATAAAACCAAAATACAGTTTCGGGCTTTTTCAATCTTGCATTGGTAAGCGAAAACAGGTTGACAAAAAGCCTGCTATCGACTTTAATATTAGTTGTTATTGCTGTATTTATTGGAGGATATGATGTTTCACGAATTTGCTGAAGCTTTTCTGCTGGTTTTTCTTGCTGAAATGGGTGATAAAAGCCAGCTTTTGGCCATGGCCTTTGCTGCAAGATATCCTGTTAGAAAAGTTTTGTCAGGCATTCTTATAGGGGCTTTTCTTAATGATGGTTTAGCTGTGCTATTCGGCAGTCTTGTTTCATCCTTTCTGCCTATAAAAGCAATACAAATTGCTGCAGGCTTTGTTTTTGTAATATTTGGGGTTAGAACTTTAAAACCTGATTTATCAGAAGAAAACTATACAGGTAATAATCTGAAATTTGGGCCGATACTTACAGTTGCAAGCATTTATTTTATTGGGGAATTTGGTGACAAAACCCAATTAACTGCTATTGTTTTGGCTTCTCAGGCTGTTTATCCTGTCATGATTTTTGCCGGAACAATTCTGGGAATGTCTGTTACTGGAGCAATTGGCATATTTATAGGAAAAAGACTGGGAGATAAATTGCCGGAAACTGCTATTCGAATAACTACGTCAGCCTTATTTCTCTTCTTTGGCATTGTCAGACTGGCGGAAAATCTGCCGCCACGCTTGCTTACCCCTATAAATACTTTATTGTTTTTTGTTGTAATTATTATTGCAGTAGTATACTACGTAAGATCCCTTATTGCTGTCAGCCGCAAGAATCAGGAAACCGCTATGATTCGCAGGTCAAAGGATCTTCATAGCTATTATAAACGTATAAGGCAAGATTTTGAAAACATATGCCTGGGTGCAGAAAAATGCGGCATGTGTCAGGGAAACAAATGCATTGTGGGTTACACAAAAACATTGATCCGGTATGGCCTTAATGATGGATTGTTAAAATATTATGACAAAAACATAAAAGATATAAGAAAAACTGATAAGCCGTTTAACAGGAAGCAGGCCTTTGACAGTTTGCTAGTGACTTTGCAGATTTTAAAAAAATATTCTTCAGGGGAAGATCTGGCACCTGTTAATGAAATAAGAAGAAACCTGGAAATGATCTTATTCGGAAAAAGCATACAGGAAATAACAGACTGGCAGCAATATGAGAATGAACTTTATGGGCTGAATGATAACATTGCAGCCGGCTTATTTAACAATCTAAATAAAAATTAATTGTTATGTAATAGACAGGTTGGGTACTTATATTTGGTAGAAGCATTAGCTGTAAAGAAAATATTTTAACAAGTAATTGTCTGATGCTTAACAATATGGTATAATGTTGTCGTTTTTAATCTACATATATTTGTTTATGGAGGGGAAAGAATGAAGAAACTATTGTCTTTACTACTTGTTCTTATTTTGGTTTTTGCAATCGTCGGCTGCGGTGGGCAGAAAGACGACACACCTGCTCCGGGTTCTGAACAGGGCAGCGGGAGCAGCAGTGCAGACGGAATTGTAAAGCTGGGTTTGGGGCAGCTTACGTCAATTGCAAAGTCTAAGAGTGCAGACGGTGAAAATGGCCCCATGGCTCAGGTTGATACCGTAATGGCTGCGGTTGGTTTTGACAAAGACGGCAAAGTGGTATCTGTCACTATTGATACTGCACAGACCAGAGTAAACTTTGACAAAGATGGGAAACTGGTCTCAGATCCTTCTGCTGAGCTGAAAACGAAAGTTGAGCTTGGCGATGAATATGGTATGAAGAAGAATTCTGAGATAGGCAAGGAATGGTATGAACAGATTGCTGAACTTGAAAAATGGATGGTAGGAAAAACCGTTGATGAAATAAAGAGCATGAAAACAAAGAAAGTTGACGATGCACATCCTGCCGTACCGGATGATCCTGACCTTACTTCTTTGGTTACTATCAGTGTGCAGGATTATATAGCAGTTGTAGAAGAGGCCTGGGAAAAAGCGAGAGATGTGGATAGCGCTGAAAAGGTAGGTTTAGGCGTAGTAATCTCCATTGGTAGTTCAAAGGAAGCAGAAGGTGAGAACGGTCCGGTTGCACAAGTAGACACAATTATGGCTGCAACAGCTATTACCTCTGATGGCAAGACGGCCGGCACCATTATAGATAATGCCCAGACAAGAGTAAACTTCGACAAGGATGGTAATCTGACCTCAGATCCCAATGCTGAATACAAGACCAAGGTCGAGCTTGGCGATGAATATGGTTTGAAGAAGAATTCCGAGATAGGCAAGGAATGGTATGAACAGATTGCTGAACTTGAAAAATGGATGGCCGGCAAAACCTTGGATGAGATTAAGAGCATGAAAACAAAGAAAGTTGACGATGCGCATCCTGCTGTGCCGGATGATCCTGATCTTACTTCTCTGGTTACAATCAGCGTGCAGGATTATATCGCAGCTGTATCCAAATCCTATGAAAGGGCAAAATAATTCAGATTTACTTAACCACGTTAGCAAACTCTCCCACTCATGTGGGAGGGTTTTTTCCTTAAAGGGTGAAAAAACTGATGAGAAATAAACTGACTATTCTTTTGCTGGCAGTAATACTTATGGTTAACATAACGGGATGCCGTCAGACAAAATACGAAAAGCACAGCGACAGTTTTTTTGGCAGTTTCGATACTTATACTGCCATTGTTGGATACACTCAAAGCGAAAAGGAGTTCGAAACTTATTTCAACTTAATCAACTCACGTTTTGCAGAACTGCATAAACTGTATGATAAATATAACACCTACGATGGCATAAACAATATTAAGACTATTAATGACAATGCAGGAATAAAGCCTGTGAAAGTTGAAAAGGAAATCATTGATCTAATTCTTTTTTCCAAGGAGTGGTACAGTAAAACTAATGGTAAGGTTAACATTGCCTTAGGCCCGGTATTGGAAATCTGGCATGATTATTTTGTTGATGCTCAGTATGATCCTGGCAATACTGGCATTCCTTCCATGGAAAAGCTTAAGGCTGCTTCTTTGCTGACTGATATAAATAAAGTAATTATTGATGAGGAAAACCGTACTGTCTTTTTAAAGGAAAAGGGTATGAGCCTGGATGTTGGGGCCGTAGCCAAGGGCTTTGCAACGGAGATAGTTGCCAGAGAGGTTGAAGAAGCAGGTTTTGTATCGGGTATATTAAGTCCGGGAGGCAATATTCGGGTGATTGGCCAGCCCATGGATGGGGTCCGGCAGCGATGGGGCATAGGGATACAGGATCCTGATAAGCCTGTAGTAAATGATGTGGAAAATACCCTGGATATCATATATATAAATGATGCATCAGTAGTAAGCAGCGGTGATTATCAAAGATATTATATCCATGATGGGAAACGTATTCATCATATAATAGATCCTGACACCTTAATGCCGGGAGATAACTTTAGATCAGTTACTGTAGTTGCTGAAGACGCAGGTATTGCAGATTACTTATCAACAGCATTATTTCTGCTATCATATGAAGAAGGACTGACTTTGGTTGAAAATCTGGAAGGAATTGAAGCTGTTTGGGTAATGCCTGACAAAACAATACGCTTTTCAGACGGCATGAAGAGTATGTTAAGAAGCCAGGGGGCAACTGCAACAACAGAGTAGAGTTGTGAGGTTTGAACAGGTATGTAATATGGTATCATATATTTAAACAGCTCATAGATATCGAATACAGAGAAAGAGGTGGGGAAATGAATAATTTTACATTCCAGAATGCTACAAAGATTATCTTTGGGAAAGGTACTGAACATCAGGTTGGAGAAGAGGTAAAAAAACATGCCGGCAAGGTTCTGCTTCATTATGGCGGGGGGAGCATTAAGAAGACAGGTTTATATGATCGGGTAGTTGCATCTTTAAAAAATAACGGCGTAGAGTTTGTAGAGCTGGGCGGGGTGCAGCCGAATCCAAGAGTATCTCTTGTGCGTGAAGGAATTAAAATCTGCAGGGAAGAGAACATACCTTTTATTCTTGCGGTAGGAGGAGGCAGCGTAATAGATTCTGCTAAAGCCATTTCTGCAGGAGTATATTATGAGGGAGACGTTTGGGATTTTTATATAGGCAAGGCAGAAGTAGAGAAATGTCTTCCGGTAGGCGTGGTCCTTACAATACCTGCAGCAGGCAGTGAAGCCAGCACTGGTTCCGTATTAACCAATGAAGATGGATGGTACAAAAAGAGTGTTGACACTGAACTGTTCCGTCCAAAGTTTGCAATTATGAATCCAGAATTAACTTACACACTGCCGCCTTACCAAACCGCTTGTGGTGCTGCCGATATAATGGCTCATATAATGGAGCGTTATTTTACCAACACACCGGATGTCGATTTTACTGACAGATTGTGTGAAGCCACATTAAAGACCATAATCGAAAATATACCTATAGTTCTAGAAAATCCTGAAGACTATGCCGCCCGGGCACAGATTATGTGGGCAAGCACCATAGCGCACAATGATCTGCTTGGTACCGGCAGAGTAGGAGACTGGGCATCCCACCAAATTGAACATGAACTAAGTGCTATATATGATGTTGCCCATGGTGCAGGGTTGGCTGTTGTTTTTCCTGCCTGGATGAAATACGTTTATAAGCATAATGTTCCACGCTTTGTTCAATTTGCTGTTCGAGTGTGGAACGTAGAACAAGATTTCCATAATCCGGAGAGGACGGCATTGAAAGGAATAGAAAGAACTAAAGAGTTCTTTGCTTCAATCGGCCTTCCAGTAACGCTTGAGCAATTAGGCGCAGAAGAAGAACGCATAGAAGAAATGGCAGACAAATGCACTGCTGGAGATACAGAAACAGTAGGGGAATTTGTTAAGCTTAATAAGGAAGATATTATAGAAATCTATAAACTGGCCAGAGAATAGATTTCTTTTATAAAAGTGTATCGATAAGATACACTTTTATTTTTTTTCTATTTACATATTGACAGTAAATGGATCATATAGTATTATGTATAAAACATATAGGAATACTAGGAATTATTTCTGGCGGTGATTATTATGAGGATTTCAACAAAAGGAAGATATGGATTAAGGGCCATGGTAGATTTAGCCGTTAATTCTGCAAATGAGCATGTTTCACTTAGCAGCATTGCGGAAAATCAAGATATTTCAGTAAGTTACCTGGAACAGGTTTTTTCCGCCCTTCGCAAAGCTGGTTTGGTCAAAAGCATAAAAGGAGCACAGGGAGGATATATGTTAGGAGATAAGCCTCAGAATATTACAGTGGGTCAGATTCTCCGCACCCTCGAAGGGCACTTATCAGTAGTGGATGATTTGGATAAAGAATATGATAATAAAATTCTGTACTGTATTAAGAAAAATGTTTGGGACAAAATAAACTCCTGCATCGATGAAGTAGTTGATTCCATTACTTTAGATGATTTAGTGAATGAGTACTATAAAGTAAAGTGTTCCGATGGGTATATGTATTATATTTGAACCCATAGTATAAAAAATTTATAGAATTAGAATGGAGAGTTGAAAAATGAAGGAGATTAAGAAATGGAAATTTGACACTTTACAAGTACATGCAGGGCAGACAGTGGATCCGGCAACAGGTTCCAGGGCTGTTCCGATCTATCAGACAACATCTTATGTTTTTGACAACACAGAACATGCTGCAGATTTGTTTGCTTTGCGGCAGCCGGGGAATATTTACACAAGAATCATGAATCCAACTACTGATGTTTTTGAGCAAAGAATGGCCGCTTTGGAAGGCGGGATAGGCGCACTGGCAGTTTCTTCAGGTTCTGCTGCAATCACCTATGCAATTATGAATATAGCAGGTGCAGGTGATGAGATTGTATCGGCTTCAACTTTGTATGGGGGCACATACAATCTGTTTTCAGTAACCCTGCCTAAATATGGAATAAATACGGTATTCGTAAACCCGGACGATCTTGAGAATTTTGAAAAGGCTATAACAGACAAAACAAAAGCCATATTTGTGGAAAGCATCGGAAATCCCGGGATGAACATACCTGATATTGAGGGCATTTCTGAAATTGCACATAGTAATGGGATACCATTAATAGTTGATAATACCTTTGCTACTCCTTACCTGCTTCGGCCCATAGAATTTGGCGCTGATATAGTGGTCCATTCAGCTACAAAGTTCATTGGAGGTCACGGTACATCTATAGGAGGAATAATTATTGACTCAGGTAAATTTGATTGGGCTGCAAGCGGAAGGTTCCCCGGTTTAACAGAACCTGATCCAAGCTACAATAACATAAGATATGTGGATGATATAGGGCCTGCTGCCTATATAACCAAAGCACGCGTTCAATTACTGAGAGACACAGGTGCCTGCCTTAGTCCTTTTAACGCCTTTCTTTTTCTTCAGGGACTGGAAACCTTGTCTTTAAGGGTAGACCGCCATGTATCCAATACTAAGAGGATTGCTACATACCTGCAGTCCCATGAGTATGTTTCCTGGGTTAATTATCCCAGTTTAAAGGGCAATAAATACTACGGGCTGGCACAAAAATATTTCCCCAAAGGTGCCGGCTCCATATTTACCTTTGGCATTAAAGGAGGATTGGAGGCAGGAAAGCGATTCATTGAAAATCTTAAACTGTTTTCATTCCTGGCTAATGTAGCGGATGCTAAATCTCTTGTCATTCATCCAGCCAGCACAACTCATGCTCAGTTGTCCGAAGATAAGCAAAGAGAAGCTGGCGTTACTCCGGATATGATACGGCTTTCCATTGGTATAGAGGATGCAGAGGATTTGATAGATGATCTTGGCCAGGCTTTAGAGGCTGCCGGCCGGTTAGTTTAATAATAGGAGGAAAAATTGTATGTCAAAAATTGCAAAAAGCTTAGTGGATTTAATTGGGAACACTCCTTTGTTGGAAGTGTCAAATTACAGCAAAGCAGAAGGAATTGAAGCACGCTTGTTGGTAAAACTGGAATACTTCAATCCTGCAGGAAGTGTGAAGGACAGAATAGGCTATGCTATGATCAAGGATGCAGAAGATAAGGGCATATTGCGGCCTGATTCGGTAATAATTGAACCTACCAGCGGCAATACCGGCATTGCTCTGGCATTTGTATGTGCTGCAAAAGGCTACCGCCTGATACTGACTATGCCGGAAACCATGAGCGTTGAAAGAAGAAACCTGTTAAAAGCACTGGGGGCAGAAGTGGTGCTGACACCTGGAACTGAAGGCATGAAGGGAGCTATTCGCACTGCCGAAGAAATTGCTGCCAAAACTCCTCATTCCTTTATCCCTCAGCAGTTCCAGAATATGGCTAATCCTGCAATTCACAGGGCCACAACTGCTGAAGAAATATGGAGGGATACCGATGGGCAAGTAGATATTTTTGTTGGCGGAGTCGGAACCGGAGGCACCATAACTGGTGTAGGAGAGGTAATTAAGAAAAGAAAACCTGATTTTAAAGTTGTTGCTGTAGAACCTGATAGTTCTGCTGTGCTGTCGGGTGAACAGCCTGGGCCGCATAAGATACAGGGTATTGGCGCAGGCTTTATTCCTAAAGTACTAAACACTTCAATTATAGATGAAATTTTCAGGGTAAAGAATGAGGATGCTTTTGCAACTTCTAAAGCCTTGGCAAGACATGAGGGCTTAATTGTGGGTATTTCCTCAGGTGCGGCGGCCTATGCGGCAACTCAAATTGCCAAACGTCCTGAAAACAAGGGAAAAACAATTGTCGCCCTATTGCCTGATACTGGAGAAAGATATCTTTCCACTGCATTATTTCAGGAAGAGTAAGTCTTAAAACTTTTATAAATGACGTCATGCCTGGATTGGGCAGGCGTCATTTTAGTTTCAAAATGATAACGCACTCGCATTATATATTCATTCAAGGGATTTTCTGTTATAATGGTGTAAAACAAACATGTGGGAAGAAATGAGGGAATAAATTGAGCAAAGCAGACGAAATATTTATTAACATGTGCATAGATATATTGGAAAATGGAGTAAGCACCCAAGGGCAAAAGGTAAGGCCTGTTTGGGAGGACGGTACGCCGGCGCATACTATAAAAAAGTTTGGCGTAGTAAATCGGTATGATTTGTCAGAAGAATTCCCTATTCTTACACTGCGGCCGACTCCTCTAAAAAAGGCCATTGATGAACTCTTATGGATTTGGCAGAAAAAATCCAATAATATAAGGGATCTGAACAGCCGTATTTGGGATGCTTGGGCAGATGAGGATGGGTCAATCGGCAAGGCATATGGTTATCAGCTTTCTATCAAACACAAATACAAGGAAGGAGAGTTTGATCAAGTTGACCGGGTCTTGTATGATTTAAAGCATAACCCTTACAGTCGCAGAATTATTGTCAATATGTACAACCATAGTGATCTGCACGAGATGAATCTTTATCCTTGTGCCTACAGCATAACTTTTAATGTAACCGGAGATAAGTTAAATGCTATATTAAATCAAAGATCCCAGGATGTTTTGCCTGCTAATAATTGGAATGTATGCCAATATGCCATATTGGTGCATATGTTTGCTCAAGTCAGCGGATTAAAAGCTGGTGAGTTGGTTCATGTAATTGCAGATGCTCATATATATGACAGGCATATTCCCATAGTGGAAGAGCTGATAAAACGTCCTCAGTATCCGGCGCCAAAACTTATAATTAATCCGGATGTAAAGAACTTCTACGACTTTACCGTAGATGATTTTGAGCTGGTAGGATATAAAGCAGGGCCGCAAATAAAAAACATACCCATTGCAATATAAAGGAAGGCTGTGAATTCAATGAATTTTATTGTAGCAGTAGATGAAGAATGGAATATAGGAAAGGACGGAGCTTTACTGCAGCCCATTCCAGATGACTTAAAACAATTCAGGGCAAGAACAATTAACAGGGTTGTAGTCTTTGGCCGGAAAACCTTGCTTACCTTTCCCGGCAAAAAACCTTTGGCTGGCAGAACCAATATTATTCTGACCAGACAAAAAGATTTCACAGCTGAAGGGGCAATTATATGCAATTCTTTTTCTGAACTATTTGATCTGCTTGCTTCCTATAAAGATGATGACATTTTTATAATTGGAGGAGGGGAAATATACAACAGGCTTATTCCCTACTGTAAAATCGGCTATGTTACAAGGATTCATAAAAAATATCCTGCAGATACAAGAATTATTAACCTGGATATTCAGGATAACTGGAAAATTGTAAATAAAGACGGCCCGCACCATTATAAGGATGATATATACTACAGTTATTTGGAATACCATAACTCGAGAGTATTGCCTTTGCCTTAGCTTATTTAACCGGTGATTATCCGTCGTCGTTACGAACATCTCCAATGATCATGCATATAATGTAACATATCCAATTGGAGGTGAAATATATATATGTACGGCGGATATGATGTTTATCAGACGTGTCCCAGCGGCACCCAGCCTTATACTATTCGTGCCGGCGACACATACTACTCATTGGCAATACGCTTCAATACCACTGTAGCTGCTATTATGGCAGCAAATCCCGGTGTAGATCCCAACCGTCTGATGATAGGTCAGCGGATTTGTATTCCTGTAACCCCAATGCCTGGCGAGTGTCCAGCGGGTACTCAGCCATATATAATTCAGGCAGGTGACACCTTTTTCTCTTTGGCTGCACGCTTTAATACTACGGTTGATGCAATTATGGCAGCTAATCCAGGTGTTGATCCCAACCGCTTAATGATAGGCCAGAGAATCTGTATTCCTCGCCCGGGTCTTCCGCCATGTCCAGGAGGCCAGTATTATACAATAAGAAGCGGTGATACCTTGTTTGCCCTGGCAAACAGGTTTAATGTAACTGTTGCGGCAATTATTGCGGCCAACCCAGGCATAGATCCTAATTTTTTGCGGGTAGGCCAGATAATATGCATTCCTGCACCTTCACAGGGCAGATGTCCCAGCGGTTCAAGCGAATATGTAATTCGTGCCGGGGATACTTTCTTTAACATTGCAGCACGTTTCAATATCAGCCTTCAAGCTTTGTTAGATGCCAACCCTGGTGTCAATCCGAATACGCTGCAGATTGGTCAGATTATCTGCATACCTCATTCATAGATAGAAAAAGCAAAGCAGCAATCGTGCGTTAATGGACACAGATTGCTGCTTTTATTGTGTTATTACTGTATAAAGAATTACTTCTTGGAGGGAAAGGGACGCAATAAATCTTCTAAAGTATCACGGTATCTGATTAATCTATGGGAGCCGTCTTCCTGTATTAATACTTCTGCAGGCCGCAGCCTGTTGTTATAATTGGATGCCATAGAATAACCGTACGCACCTGCATCCATTACACCTATAACATCTCCTATGGAAATAGGCGGCAAAAGCCTTTGATAGGCAATGAAGTCGCCGCTTTCACATATATTGCCGACTATGGTGACTGTTTCCCAATCCAAGTTTTCATTTTTGCTGTTCGAAGGATATATTTCAATGTCATGCCAGGCATCGTACATAACAGGACGCACCAAAACATTAAACCCTAAATCTGTGCCTATATATTGTATACCGCCATTTTCCTTTTTCGCATGAACTGTTCCGAGCAGAACCCCGCATTCTGCTACAACATAACGCCCTGGTTCTGACATGAATTGGATATCTGGATTATAACGGGCAGACCAATCATGAAGGATTTCTGCAAGCTGCTGACCGAACGATTCCAATTCCAGCGGCTTCTCATCATTTTGCTTTTTATAGGGTATTCCAAACCCGCCTCCCATATCTATAAAACGCAAACCCTCGAATTTGCTTGCAATATCAAGCAAGGTGCGTACACTCTGTATGTAAGGCTCCCCTTCCATGAAGAGCGAACCTATGTGCTGGTTTATTCCAACCAAATTGAGCTTATATTTTTTTAGGATTGATTTGATTTCTTCTATACAATCATCATTTATTCCAAATTTGGTCTTTTTTCCTCCTGTTACTACATTTTCGTGGTGTCCTATACCGAATCCGGGATTAATGCGAACTGCAACATTTCCGCCTGGATTGTGTTGTCCAAAAGTTTCCAATTGGGATAAGGAATCAACACTTACAGTTATTCCTAAATTAACAGCATACATCATTTCTTCTATCGATACATTGTTGCATATATAAAAAATTTCTTCGGGTTTGAATCCTGCTGCTAAAAGAACATAGATTTCACCGGGAGACATAGCATCAGCATGGAGGCCTTCCTCTCTTATAATTTTGAGCAGTTCCAGATTAGCATTGGCTTTAGTTGAATAGTTTGCGATATAATTAGGGTAAGGGATAAAATTTGCCATTTCCTTACAACGTTGGCGCAGGATGCTTTCATTATATACGTAAAGAGGGCTTCCATATTGTTCAATTAATTCGTGGGGATGGGTATTCCCATAAAAATTAGTTTGTTTTGTAAAGTAATGATCCATGCATGTTCCTCCGATATTTATAAAAATTCTTCTGGCAATTAAAATATATTCAAGTTTATAATATACATCAGTTAACAATGCCTGTCAATGAAATTTGCATATCCAGGCGAAATAATGTATAGATATGCATTCAACCAGGCAAAGTCTAATGGAGGCAGCAAATGAAAAAAATTGTATCACAATTGGCTCTTGAGTTCCAATTAAAGGAACAGCAAGTGGAAAACGCAATAAAGTTAATTGATGAGGGCAATACAATTCCTTTCATCTCCAGGTACCGAAAAGAAGCCACGGGAGGACTTAATGACAGTATTCTAAGAGAATTAGACAACAGATTAGATTATCTGCGAAATCTGGAGAATCGCAAGGAAGAGGTTTTGCATCTAATAAGCGAGCAAGGAAAACTGACGGAAGATTTAGAGAAAAAAATTTGCATGGCTCAAACAATGACCGAGCTGGAAGACATTTACCGTCCATTTCGTCCCAAACGCAGAACAAGAGCAGTTATCGCCAAGGAAAAGGGTTTGGAACCTCTGGCACAGATTATATTGGATCAAAATCCAGAATTGGACGACATAGAGGAAACAGCAAGGAAATTTATAAATCCTGAACTGGAAGTTGAAACAGCAGAGCAGGCTGTTAAGCTTGCTTTGGATATTATAGCAGAAATGATATCAGATAATGCAGAATACAGAAAGCTGGTTAGGGAACATACTTATCATAGTGGGATTCTTGAAACCAAAGCTGCCAAGCAAGTAACTTCAGTATATGAAATGTACTATGATTATACTGAGCCTTTGCACAATATACCTTCGCATCGGATTTTGGCAATAAATCGCGGAGAAGACGAAAAATATCTTTCAGTGAAAATAAGAGCGGATGAAGATAAAATTATTCAATTATTATGCAGCAAAGTGATTATACATTCAAGCGTTATTTCTGACCTGATAAAAGAGGCAATTGAGGATTCGTACAAGCGGTTGATAGCACCATCCATAGAACGTGAAATACGCAATCAACTGACAGAAAAAGCAGAACAGCAGGCCATAAAGGTTTTTAGTAAAAATCTCCGCAGCCTTTTGCTTCAGCAACCGGTTAAAGGAAAGGTGATTATGGGCGTGGATCCTGGCTTCCGCACAGGGAATAAAATAGCTGTAATCGATGAGAAAAGCGATGTGCTGGCTGTGGCTGTAGTTTATATGACCTTGCCTGAACATGATAAGGCTCAGGCTAAGCTTCAGCTTCGAAAACTTATTGATGATTATAAAGTGGATCTAATAGCCTTGGGGAACGGAACTGCCTGCAGAGAGAGTGAAGTTGTAATAGCTGAATTATGCAGAGACCTAAACAATAAACTTCAATACACCATAGTCAATGAAGCAGGGGCTTCCGTTTACTCTGCTTCCAAATTAGCCGCTGAAGAGTTACCGGATCTCGATGTTACCCTTCGGAGCGCAGTTTCAATTGCCAGAAGGCTTCAGGACCCTCTGGCGGAATTGGTAAAAATAGAACCAAAATCAATTGGGGTAGGGCAGTATCAGCATGATGTTAATCAAAAACTTCTGTCTGAAACCTTACATGGGGTAGTTGAAGATTGTGTAAACAGTGTGGGAGTGGATTTGAATACTGCATCTCCATCTCTGCTTCAATATGTATCCGGCATTACTCCTGCAATTGCAAACAATATAGTTGCATATCGTCAGGAAAAGGGCAGGTTTACAAACAGGAATCAGTTGCTTGAAGTAAGCAAACTGGGCCCTAAAACCTATGAGCAATGTGCTGGTTTTCTCCGCATTTCCGATGGAGACAATATACTGGATAATACCGCGGTGCACCCGGAATCTTACGGGGTTGTAATAAAAATGCTGGAACTAACAGCCACATATGACAAAATAATTCAGAAAGATACCCTGAAAAAGCTGGCTGCCGAATCAAGCTCATGGAATTTGGAGGAAATGGCGGCAAAATTGGATATTGGTCTGCCAACCCTTCAGGATATAATATCGGAGCTGAAAAAACCCGGCCGGGATCCCAGGGACGAACTATCCAAGCCGGTACTGCGGTCAGATATAATTGAGATTAAGGATTTGAAACCGAATATGATATTGAAAGGCACCGTCAGGAATGTAGTTGACTTTGGCATATTTGTAGATATTGGTGTAGGCCAGGATGGATTGGTGCATATATCACAAATATCTGAGAAATATATAAGGCATCCCCTGGATGTGGTGCAGGCAGGAGATATTGTCGATGTAAAGGTAATTGATATAGATGTTAGTAAAAAAAGGATATCACTATCAATGAAAGGTATATAAACCCAAAATATAGTTTGATTTTTTACAAACAATGGGTTATAATACTTACAGAAATAAACAACGAACTTTCGGGGCAGGGTGAAATTCCCGACCGGCGGTATAGTCCGCGAGTCCCTTGCAGGGATTGAACCGGTGAAATTCCGGTACCGACAGTTAAAGTCTGGATGGGAGAAAGTGCGTTTATAAATTGCTTATAATCGCATTGTTTAGTATGCCCCTGAAAGTTTTCAGGGGCTTTTAATTTGCTATCCTGCGGTTCATTGTTTATTTCTCAATATTCATAAGGAGGAATATAACGTGAACAACACGACCCATGCCATGTCAATTCAGGACATATTAAAATTTGACTTGACTACCAGGAACCTTGTAAAAATTGCAATGCTGGCTGCGGTAGGTTCTGTACTGATGGTGCTCTCTTTTCCGCTGGCGGCAGTTTTCCCGCCTTTTTTGGAGATAGACCTTGGTGATTTACCCGCCCTGTTAGGCGGCTTTGCACTTGGACCGGTGGCGGGAGTGCTTATTGAACTGCTCAAAAATCTTCTCAACCTTCTGATGGATGGCACAAAAACCGGAGGAGTAGGAGAGTTATCCAATTTTATAGTGGGCAGCTTCTTTGTAGTGCCGGCTTCAATTATATATATGAGGAATAAAACCAGAAAGAATGCTATCCTGGGTATGCTGGCAGGCATAATTGCAATGACCATATGTGCCTGTTTTTCCAATTACTTTTTGGTAATTCCTTTGTATCAGAAATTTATGCCTTTGGAACAGATTATTGCTTCATCTCCTTTAGAAATAGTAAATGATATGAAAAGCTTTATTCTGTTTGCTATAGTTCCTTTTAATCTGGTTAAAAGTACTATAGTATCTACAGTTGCTCTACTGGTTTATAAGAGGCTTTCCCCTATCCTGCATAAGTAAAAAATACTTTAACAAAAATCGGGTTTTTACCCGGTTTTTCTTTTTAAATGCTAATCTATTCAATTTATGGTTTGTTATGTGATACAATACGGAATATAATAATTAGATAAAAAAGAATAAGCTTAATTTTTGGTATGAGGTGAATTATGCCGGCGTGGTTATCCCACTCAGAAGAACAAACCTATAAATTGGGGAAGCAGCTCGGAAAACATGTAAGACCCGGGGATATTATTTTGTTATTTGGAGATCTGGGCAGCGGTAAAACAGTATTTTCTAGGGGTATTGCTCACGGTGCAGGGGTTTCCGGTATTGTTGCCAGTCCCACATTTACTATAATGAATGCATATGTTGGAAGGCTGCCGGTTTATCATTTTGATATTTATAGGATAGATGAACCGGAAGAACTCTTCGATCTTGATTATGAAGATTACTTTTATGGGAATGGTGTTTCTATTGTAGAATGGCCGGATAAACTGAACTATTTATTGCCCGAAGAGTATATAAAAATTACAATCAGCCGCTTAAAGGAGGAAAACAGCAGGAAGATAACAATAGAGTTTGTTGGAGAGAAATATGCAGCGTTAAAGGAGGTGTTTGGCAGCAATGATGATATTGGCAGTTGATACTTCATCAGTAGTAGTCAGTGTTGCAGTTATGGACAATGAGCAGCTTTTATATGAAGCTTATTGCCATCATGACAGAAACCATTCAGAAGTGCTGATGTCATTAATAGAAGATGCTTTATTGAAGAGTGAAGTACATCAGAAAGATTTGGATTTAATAGCTGTTTCAGGCGGCCCCGGCTCATTTACCGGTTTACGTATTGGGATTTCAACTGTTAAAGGATTAGCCCAGGCTATAGAGAAACCTGTAGTCTCAGTACCGACTTTGGATGCGCTGGCATGGAATATTATAGGAATGGATGGATTGGTATGTCCTATTATGGATGCCAGGAGAGGGCAGGTATACACATGTCTATATAACAGGAAGGGAGCTGAATTCAACAAGCTGATGCCTTATTCTGCCCTTCCGGTGACCCAGCTGGCAGAACACCTGTCTGGTTATAAACAGCCGATTATTTTTGTCGGAGACGGCTTGAGGGTTCATCGTAAAAGGATAAAAGAGCTTATGGGCGATGCTGCCTTTTTCGCTCCGGGTTACCTGGCATGTCAGAGGGCTTCAGCTATAGCCTGGCTAGGCAGGCAGGAGGCCCTGGCAGGCAATGTACTTCATTATCAGGAATTAAAGCCCTTTTACTTGAGACAATCCCAGGCGGAACAAAAAAGAAAACAACAGACAGGGATATAATTATGGAGCTTAAAATTACACCAATGAAGAGGGAAGATATAGAAGAAGTTCTGCAATTGGAACGGATGTGCTTTTCCCTTCCATGGTCCAGAGAAGCATTCCGAATGGAAGTGGAACAAAACCAATGTGCCAGATATTATGTAGCAAGGGCAAACGGCATGCTGATTGGATATGGCGGAATGTGGCTTGTGCTTGATGAAGCGCATATCACAAATATTGCGGTCCATCCCGAATACCGTAGAAGGGGAGTAGGCCGCCTGATTATGAAAACACTGATGAGAACTGCTGCCGAGCTTAATATAGAGCGTATGACGCTGGAAGTCAGAGTATCCAACAAAGCAGCTATTGCTCTTTATAAATCCCTGGGCTTTGAAGAAGGCGGCATACGAAAAGGGTACTATTCCAATGATCGGGAAGATGCTCTGATTATGTGGAACTTCCATATTGGGGGATATATTAATGACCAGCAGAAATATGGTTAATTATGTTATTGGCTTTTTCGTTTCATTATTAGTAATTCTGACAATACTTGTAATAGCAATTGAATTGGTGACTTTTGATCAGAACTTTTATTTACAGCAGTATAAGCGGTTAAATACAGCCCAAAAAATCGGAATGTCTGATGAGGACCTTATGCGTGTTACCAAACAGCTGACCGATTATATCCGGGGCAGATGGAAGTCTCTGGAAAGCATAACTGCGGAAATAAAAGGCATAGACAGGCAGGTATTCAATGAGCGGGAAATAACCCATATGTTGGATGTTAAAGGTTTATTTCAACTTGCAGCTAGATTACGCAATTTTGCTCTTATTGGAATTGTGGTGCTTATATCTGTTCTGTATTTCAACAGCAACAAAAAACCCTGGTCTTTTTTTGCGGTCTCCTATTTAATTGCAGCAGGCCTGCTTTTGCTTGTACTAATAACATCTATAGTTATAATTCGATCTAACTTTACTTATTACTGGGATCAATTTCACTATTTGTTCTTCGATAATGATTTATGGATGCTTAATCCGGAAACGGACATAATGATTCAAATGGTGCCAGAGCCTTTTTTCTATCAGGCTGTACTTCGTGTTTTTTCCTACTTTGGCACAGGCCTTGTTATAATAGGGCTGGTTTCGTTTTGCATTCTTAAGCGTCAGAAAAACATGAGACAAAAACTAATTAGAAGGAGTTAAAATGAAATATTTTCAGCAAATGAAAGAAAAGGCAATTGAATTAAAAGAAAAGGATGAAATACTTATTCTTGCTATAGAAAGCTCCTGTGACGAGACTTCAGCTGCAGTAGTGAAAAATGGCAGGGAAATAATGAGCAATATTATAGCATCTCAGATAGAAACACATAAAATATATGGCGGCGTAGTTCCGGAAATTGCATCAAGAAAACATGTAGAGGTAATCAATGAAGTAATTCGTTGTGCATTGGATGAAGCAAATGTGGAAAAGGAAAGGCTGGATGCAATAGCAGTGACATACGGCCCCGGTCTGGTTGGAGCTTTGCTGGTAGGAGTATCAGTTGCCAAAGGTTTGGCATTTGGATTATCCCTTCCTTTAATTGGCGTACATCATATTGAAGGGCATATCAGTGCCAATTTCCTGCAGTACAAAGAGCTTGAGCCTCCTTTTGTCTGCCTTATTGTTTCAGGAGGGCATACACAGATAGTGAATGTAATTGATTATGGGCATTATCAATTGATCGGGCAAACATTGGATGATGCTGCCGGCGAAGCCTTTGATAAAGTAGCGCGGATACTTGGGTTAGGTTATCCAGGAGGCCCTGCTATTGATCGTATAGCTAAAGAGGGTAACCCTGAAGCTATTTCTTTCCCCAGAGCTAATGTGAAGGATAGACCTTATGATTTCAGTTTCAGCGGTTTGAAGACTGCTGTTATTAACTACCTTCACAACATGGAACAAAGGGGTGAAACCTATTCCAAGGCAGATGTCGCAGCCAGCTTTCAAGAAGCCGTCATAGATGTTTTGGTAGAGAAAACCATTAGCAGTGCAATTATGTCAGACCAGAAACGTGTAGTCCTAGCCGGCGGGGTTGCTGCCAACTCATTATTGAGAAAAAGGATGAAGGAAGAAACAGATAAGCATAAAATGCAGCTTTATTGTCCACCGCCTGATTTATGCACAGATAATGCTGCCATGATAGCCAGTGCAGGATATTATAATCTGCTGCAGGAAAAAGTATCGCCTTTATCCCTTAATGCCATTCCTTATCTGTCTCTCATAAATGAAGGAATTTTATAGTCAAAATTCATATTTTTAAATGTGGGAAATGGGCATAAAAATATACAGGTCCTGTGGATAATATGCTCTGTTACCAATATTACAGGAAATTATCTGTGGATAAACCTGTGTATATTGTGGATAGCGTGGGCCGGTTAGTTTTTTAATAAATGAAATATTACAAACTTTGGCATCATTCCATGAATATTTACAAAATATAACAGAATCTAATCATGGCATAGTTTTAATTGCAATGGTAATTCTAATACTGAATACCATTGTATAAGGAGTGATTTGTCATGAAGGTAGAAGAGATTATGACGACAAATATTGCAGCTTTGTCCCCTGAAAATACCATCATGGATGCAGCCAAAGCAATGCAGACCCATAATATTGGCTGTATACCCGTATGTCAGCCCGGGGGAAAAGTGGCAGGCATAATCACGGATCGGGATATTGTGGTGCGATGTCTTGCAAATGACGGAGATCCCAAAACTACACTTGTGAAAGATGTTATGACTAAAAATGTAATTACAGCCCAGCCCGACATGGATGCAGAAACAGCTCTTGAGACTATGGCAACCAATAAAATAAGAAGGCTGCCTGTTGTACAAAACGAGACTTTAGTCGGTATGATTGCTATAGGAGACTTTGCTACCAGACATATATTCCATAGTGAAGCAGGCCAGGCGTTAAGTGAAATATCCGAACCATCCCGTCCCGCAAATATGATGCAATAGCCGGCCAGGATGTTTTGGATATTTTATCAAAAGACGGAACATACTATATTTTGCATTACCAAAAGAATCAATGCTTTGCCCAAGCGGTTGATTCTTTTTTTTCAATAGGTAATAACCATCGGAATCAAGCTTGCAAAGGAGAACAAAAGGGTTATGCAAAATATAGAGCAGTTAACAGCACTGGCTGAAAAAATTGCAGCTGATCATAAAGCGGAAAGTGTCAGCAAATCAATGCGGCCTAAGCAGCTCAATTTGGAAGATAACCACCAGGCTTTAAAAAAGGCTTATCTGTCAACAAATGAAGAATTAAAATCTTCAGGTAATATTATTCCCGCTGCTGAATGGCTGCTGGACAATTATTACGTAATTGAAGAGCAGTATAAGGAAATCCAATACAGTATTAAGGACTTATATAATAGGCTTCCCATCCTTTCAGGAGGAAAATATAAAGGGTTTCCCCGCATATACGGAATTACTTCTGAGCTGGTGAAGTTTCTTGAGGCAAAAATTGAAGAAGAAACCATTTCTGTTTTTTTGAAAGCTTATCAGGAACATTTACCTCTTATAAGCAAAGAGTTATGGGCTTTTCCAACTATTTTGCGTGCCAGTTTGCTGGAACATATCAAGGAAATTTCTGATTATATTACTGAAACATTGCATTTACGGAAAAAGGCTGATATTTGGGCTGACAGATTACTGGATGCTCTTAGAACATCTATGGAAGATAAAAACAATAAGGAACAATTCCGGAACGTAGTTTTGGAGCATGATTCCCAGTTTAGAACAATGAAACCGGCTTACGTAGAAAGGTTATTACATCGCTTGAGGGAATATGGTACTGATTCGGCTCCAATTATTCGCTGGATTGACGGAAAACTGGCTGTACTTCACACAGATGCTGATGAGTATATACAAAGGGCACATCATGATCAGGCATATTATCAGACTTCCATGGGCAATGCGGTTACCAGCCTGCGTGCAATAAACAATTTAAAATGGGAAGAAATATTTGAGGAGTTAAGTGTTTTAGATCGTATTTTAAGACAGGATCCATCGGGAGTATATTCTTTGATGGACTTTCCTTCCAGGGATTATTATCGGCATATGATAGAAAGACTGGCACAAAAATATGATACGGATGAGTTTAATGTTGCAGTAAAAGCCATAGAATGTGCGAGGCAAAATCAAGACCATTCTATGGAGAAATTTATGCACGTTGGCTATTATATTGCTGATCGCGGCAGAGTGCTGCTGGAGAGCAGATTAACAGGAAAGGACAGCAAAATAAATGAAGTATTCAGAAATACTGTAATATATTTTGGTTCAATAAGCCTGTTAACCTTGAGTTTCTGGTTTGTATTTTTGGCAGGTATCTGGCATACTTCTGATAATCCTACTATAGGAAGTATAATACCGGCAGCATTACTATCCTTTCTGCCCGTCTGGAGTATTGCTATTGGGCTTGTTAATTGGGCAGTTACCAGAATATACAAACCAGATTTTATACCGAAGCTGGAACTGAAAGATGGTATACCGGAAGAATATCGGACAATGGTTGTCATCCCCGCTCTATTAACGGATGAAAAAAGAGTAGTTGAACTGATAGAACAAATGGAAGTTTTTTATTTGGCCAATCAGGAAGAAAATTTACATTTTGCTTTGATAGGTGATTACAAGGATGGACCGGAAGAGCATACAAAGCAAGATCAGGGAATTATTGACACAGGCAAACGATTAATTGAGGAATTGAATAATCGTTATGCCAGAAAGGACATCTTTTTTTTCTTTCATCGACATCGACAATGGAATGCCAGACAAGCTTCCTGGATGGGATGGGAAAGAAAGAGGGGTGCATTGACAGAGTTTAATACATTGCTTGAAGGAAAGGAGAATACCAGTTTTTCAACACAAATAGGGGATTTATCAGTACTTAAAAATATAAAATTTGTAATCACCCTGGATGCAGATACTCAGCTGCCAAGAGACACTGCAAAAAAGCTTATCGGAGCCATGGCCCATCCGCTTAATAAACCGGTGTTGAATAAAGATGAATCCAGAGTTATAGACGGTTACGGATTGTTGCAGCCCCGAATTGGAGTATCGGTAGACAGTGCAAGCCGTTCATTATTTTCATTGACTTTTTCCGGACAGACGGGCATAGATCCTTATACTACGGCTGTATCTGATGTATACCAGGACTTGTTCCATGAAGGCATATTTACAGGCAAAGGGATTTATGATCCTCATATATTTAATAAACTACTGAAAAAGGCTATTCCAGAAAACGCGATATTGAGTCACGATCTGTTGGAAGGATCATATGTAAGAGCAGGCCTGGCCAGCGATATAGAACTAATAGATGGATATCCGGCTAATTATATCAGCTATTCGCTCAGATTGCACAGATGGGTGAGGGGAGATTGGCAATTGCTGCCCTGGCTGTTTTCCCGAGTGCGAAATTTTGAGGGAGAAAAAGTTGTAAATCCAATAAATATTATATCAAAATGGAAAATATTGGATAATATGAGGCGGAGCCTGGTTTTTCCAACGTTATATTTAATCATTATTCTCAGTTTTATAATCTTGCCCGGGTCTTTAGGCCTGTGGATGGGATTAACTTTTTTAACGCTTCTGCTGCCTCTGATAACTGATCTGGCAAATAAATTATTATCTGATCGTGACAAAACTTCGCAAGTAGCTTTTCCATCGCTTTTTGAAGGCACAAGGAGCTTAATAATACAGACAGCACTTACTTTCTTTTTTATTGCCCACCAGGCTTTCCTTATGACAGACGCTATAATCCGTTCTGTCTGGCGGGTAGCTGTAAGCCGGAAGAATATGTTAGAGTGGGTTACAGCCGCAGATTCCGACAGGAGATTTCGTGGAGAATTATCTGATTACTGGCATAAGATGAAAAATGCCTCATTAGTTTCATTGGCTCTTTGCGTAACCGCTTCTATGGTGCGCCCGGATATCTGGTATATCAGCCTTCTTATTGCTTTAATTTGGCTCATATCGCCCTATATTGCCTATAAGATTGGTAAGCCAAAGAAGAAACACTT